>Ga0123329_1002342_pt1 | contig 16782 bp, 14 predicted proteins | sample BioC12SIPDNA_FD_89703 | JGI IMG/M metagenome (GOLD analysis project Ga0123329, IMG submission 89703) | Anaerobic biogas reactor microbial communites from Washington, USA - Biogas_R1_B C12 SIP DNA | ecosystem: Engineered > Bioreactor > Anaerobic > Unclassified | place: Washington, USA | collected... | reverse complement strand
TCCGACCAAAGTAGGTGGGGCGCCCTCGCCCCACCTGACCCGGGAGTACGTCGCACTTTGCACATGTCATTCGGTGTGCGGGCGAGGGCGCCCGCACTACTTGGGGATCACGATGTGCTCCGACCAAAGTAGGTGGGGCGCCCTCGCCCCACCTGACCCGGGAGTACGTCGCACTTTGCACATGTCATTCGGTGTGCGGGCGAGGGCGCCCGCACTACTGGGGGATCAGGATGTACTCCGATCATACGGACGTATGCTGATTTCTCGAATGTCAGTTGACAGTGCCCTGCCGCAAGCATAGAGTAGCTTACTGCAAAGCCACCCTCAATCACACTACCTGCATCGCAGCAGAGGAAGACGAATCGTGACTATCTCCCACACAACGTACGCTCGCATCGGACTGATGGGCAATCCCTCGGATGGCTTCGGAGGGAAGACGCTCACGGTGCAGATCGCGGACTTTGGGGCCCGCGCGACGCTCAATGAGAGCGAGCGCCTGCGGATCATCCCCCACCCCCGGCACGACCCCTTCGAGTTCGAGAGCCTGCAGCGGCTGCACGACATCGCCGAGCAGGATGGCTACTACGGCGGCACGCGGCTGATCTACGCGACCTGCAAGCGCTTCTGCCAGTACTGCCGCGAGCACGGCGTCGCGCTGCACGCGCGGAACTTCGCGATGGAGTATGACACGAACATCCCGCGGCAGGTGGGCCTGGGCGGCTCCAGCGCCATCATCACCGCCGTCATGCGCGCCCTGGCTGCCTTCTTCGCCGTCGAGATCCCGGAGCCGGTGCTTCCGGCCGTGGTGCTGCGCGCCGAGACCGGCGAACTGGGCCTCACGGCCGGGCTGCAGGACCGTGTTGTACAGGCCTACGGGGGCGTGGTCTACATGGACTTCGCGCGCGACTACATGGACGCCCACGGCCACGGCCGCTATGAGCGGATTCGACCGGAGCTTCTGCCGCCCGTCTACCTGGCCTATCGGCGCGACCTGGGCAAGGAGAGCTCGACCGCCCACATCCGCGTGCGGGACCTCTACGAGAGCGGGGACGCCACGGTGGTCTCCACGATGGCGGAGATCGCCGCCCTGGCCGACGAGGCGCGCGCCTTGATGGAAGCCGGCGGCTATGAGGGCCTGGCGGCGGTCATCAACCGGAACTTCGACCTGCGTGCGCGCATCTTCCCCATCCGGCCCGAGGACATGAAGATGATCCAGTCCGCGCGGGCGACCGGCGCCAGCGCGAAGTTCTGCGGGTCCGGCGGCGCCATCGTGGGCAGCTATCGTGACGAGGCGATGCTCGAACGGCTCCGCGACGCCATGGGCCGCGACGGCTACGAGTTCCTGGTGCCCCACGTGGCGCCGAACAACCGACCTTCGCATACCTGACCGCGGCCGTGTGTCAGCGCGGGAAGAGCCGCTCGATCGTCTCGGCGTCGGGCCGCCCGCCGTACTCGCACAGCTCGAACACCTCGCCGCAGAAGACCCGGCGACCGTGTTCCTCGCCGTAGCGCTGCACGAACGCCTCGCGATACTTGTCTGCCAGGAAGCCGAGGCGCCGCTTCATGCGCTCGACGTGCCACTCCCAGCGCTCGGGTTCGGTTGCGGGGACCTGGTCCAGAATGCCGCCGTTGTACGGCAGCCATTCGAAGAACTGGCTCTCGTGGCAGGCGGTCATGCGGCACTGGGCTTCGAAGTACTCGTCCACGTCGACAACGACGTCCGCACGGAACGGCAAGGGTTTCGTGTAGCCGTCATACGTGTGGGCGATGACGGGCACACGTTCCAGGATGGGCACGTCCGGACGGACGAGCGGCACGGTCAGCAGATAGGACGCGTCGATGACCAGTTGCCCGACGGCGCGATGGTCGGGGTGGTAGTCGAACGGCCGGGGAGCCAGCACCACGTCGGGCCGGTAGGCGCGGATCATGCCGATGAGTTCCTCGCGGACCTCCACCGAGGGCGTCAGGCGTGCATCCGGATGGTCCAGCACGACGTAATCCACCCCGATGACCTCCCCCGCCCGCCGGGCCTCTTCCTTGCGCCGCACGGCCAGCGCGTCCGGCGCCATCTCCTGATGGCCGGCGTTGCCGTTCGTGACCGATACCAGCATCGCCTCGCCCCCGCGCTCGACGTAGCGGGCGGCGATCCCGCCGGCCCGCAGATCGGCGTCGTCCGGGTGAGCCCCGATCATCATCAGCTTCATGCGTCCATCTCCTGGTGCGTTTTAGAGGCACGACGGTTCACGGCAGGGATGATACCAGAGGCGCACGGCACCTGCCAGCGCTACGGCACCCGTGCCGCGGATGCGACCTCCAGCAGGCCCCAGAGGGCCGGCTCGGCCGTCGGGGCCCAGGTGTGCAGTTCCGTGAAGAGGTCGCCGTCGTTGTCCCACACGCCGACGTTGAAGCGGACCGTGCCGGGCGGAGCCTCCCGCCCCAGAAGCGTCCGCCAGGGGACAAATGCCTCGCACGACCACGCCCGGGCGCCACGCGCCCGCAGAGCAGCCAGGCGGACGCCGTCGGCCGGGACGCCTTGTGGCCGCCTCTCATGCCATGGGGCGAGCAGGGCCTCCGGGCGGTCGCCGAAGGGGTACAGCACGACGGCGGAGGGGACCGCATCGGCCGGGCCAGGCGCAGCGGCTACAAAGAGGGCGTCACAGAGAACTTGCTCCCCTCGGAAGTCCGACACGCACGCGTCTTCGGCCTCGACGTGGAGGTAGAGGCCGTCCGGCGCCGACAGGATGCGCACGGTCGGCTCCGGCTGGCCCGTCTCGTAGGCGCTCGCGCGCCACACGGCCGTGGTCAGTACGGCGGCGTCGGCCCAGGCCGGCTCCTCGGCCAGTCCGTCCACGACGACAGCCGACCGCGCCGGAGCGGCCATTGCGCGCCGATGCAGCGGCACACGGCGTCGGAGCGCGATCGGCACCCGCCGCCCCTGACGGTCGACATACTCGTAGCACACCTCGACATCCGGAGGCACCAGTGCCCATGGACGGACCGCCTCGGCGTGCACCGGCAGGGACATCTCCACGGTCGCGCCGGCTTCGAGCGTGGTCGAAGGCGGCGGGGCGCCGAAGTCCCATCCGGCTCCGCGCGACAGGCCGCGGAGCGACACGGAGAGCGGCCGGTCCAGCGGGTTGTGCACGCGCACGCGCAACCGGTCGTCCACAGGCCCTCCGTCGGGGCTCGCGAGGGCCTCAGCGATGCCGGTCTCGCGTTCGGACTGGAAGCGGAGGGTCTCCGTGGCCCGGAAGTCGTCAAGCATCACGAAGTCGTCCCCCAGAACGGCGCCCGGCCTGACGAGCGTCAAACGGTAGCCGCCCGGCAGGATGCGGAGCAGGGAGTAGTGCTCGAGTCCGCCGGCGGCCTCGGGCGAGTAGCGCTTCCCGCCGGTCGCGCCGAGGACGTAGTGCTGGATGCCGTCGCGCGTGTGCGCCTTGTAGTAGTGATGGTAGTGACCGGCGAAGACGGCCCGGACGGGATGGCACGTGAGCAGTTCGTGCACCTCCTCCCAGCCGGAGTCCTCGTAATCCCAGAGGGGCTTGTGCATGAAGACGAAGACCTGCGAGGCCGTGGCGGCCGCCAGGTCGTCCCGGAGCCAGTCCATCTGGGCGCGGCTGAGTCGCGCGCGCGACTGCCGTTCCTCATCGCTGTAGAGGCAGACGAAGTGCGTGTCGCGATGGTCAAAGGAGTAGAAGAGCGGCCCGAACGCACGCGCATGCATGTTTTCGCCGCGCCGGTCCGCCGTGTCGCCGGCGCCGGTAATGACGTCGTGGTTGCCGGGCACGGGGAAGAACGGCGCCCGCAGAGCGGCGAGTATGGCACGGGCCTGGTCGACGTCCGCCTGCCAGTCCGCCATGTCCCGCTTGTAGCCGGGCACGATGTCGCCGATGTGCAGCACCAGGTCGGGGTCGAGCAGGTTGATCTCCTCGACGGCCCGGGCCAGCACCGTGAGGCTGGACTCGTCGCCGTTGGTCTGGTCGCCGATGATGGCAACCGTGAAGCCCGGCGCACGCGAGGGGGCGCGCAGGCGGGCGCCGCCTTCCGTGCCGGGGTTCAGCCAGGCGTCCGGGGCGTGTGCGCACCCTGCGAGCGCCACAACGGAGATCAGCAAGACGCGCAGCCGCCGGCATCCACGCATGGCGTTCCCTCCCTCGGCGGATCACGGGCGTTCCGGAAGGCATTCTACCGCGCCGTCCGGGGCGATGCAGCGTCCGGCGCGTACACGAGACCGCCCCGCCGGGTGGCGCCCTGCGGGGCGGGTCGTGCGCAATTGCGAAACCGTCTCAGCCGAGCAGGCCGATCGAGTATGCACCGATGATCGGGGCGAACACGAGCGAGACGACGGCCATGAGCTTGATCAGGATGTTCATGGACGGGCCGGAGGTGTCCTTGAAGGGGTCGCCGATGGTGTCGCCGACCACGGCGGCCTTGTGGGCATCGGAGCCCTTGCCGCCCAGGTTCCCCTCCTCGATCCACTTCTTGGCGTTGTCCCAGGCGCCGCCGGCGTTGGCCATGAAGATGGCCAGCAGGACGCCGGCCGCCGTGGCACCGGCCAGGAAGCCGCCCAGCGCCTTCGGACCGATCAGAAAGCCGACGGCCAGCGGGGCGGCAAAGGCCAGCACGCCCGGCAGCACCATCTCCTTGAGGGCGCCCCGGGTTACGATGTCGATGCACTTGCCGACTTCCGGCTCCGCCTTGCCTTCCATCAGACCGGTGATCTCGCGGAACTGCCGTCGGATCTCCTCCACCATGCTCCCGGCGGCCCGTCCGACGGCCTCCATGGTGAACGCGGCGATCAGGAACGGGATCATGGCGCCGAGCAGCAGGCCGACGACGACAGGGGCCTCGGTAAGGTTCAGCGCAAATCCGGAGTCGCCCCCGGCAATGGTGCTGCGATAGGCGCTGAAGAGCGCCAGCGCCGTCAGAGCGGCCGAGCCGATGGCGAAGCCCTTGCCGACGGCCGCCGTGGTGTTGCCCAGCGAGTCGAGCTTGTCGGTGATCTTGCGGATCTCCGGGCCGGCTCCGCTCATCTCGGCGACGCCGCCGGCGTTGTCCGCGATCGGGCCGTAGGAGTCGGTCGCCATCGTGATGCCGATGGTGCCCAGCATGCTGACGGCGGCCAGGGCGATGCCGTAGAGGTCGGCGAACCGATACGCCAGGGCAATGGCCAGGGCGATGGTCAGCAGGGGAGCGGCGGTGCTCTTGAAGCCGACCGCCAGGCCCGTGATGATGGTTGTCGCGGCGCCCTGTTCGCTGGACTTCGCGATGCGGCGAATCGGGCTGCCGCTGGTGAAGTACTCGCTCTCCAGGCCGATCAGCACGCCCGCGATCAGGCCGGCGACGATGGCCCAGAACACGCCGAGCCCGCCGAGGATCCAGTGCGTGGCGGCCGCCGAGCCGATGAGGAACAGGATGCCGGCGATGTAGGTGGAGTTCCGCAGGGCGGCGGCCGGTTCGCTGCGCTTCAGAACGCCCATCGAGGCCACGGCCAGCAGCGAGGCGACCAGGCCGATGCCGATCACGATCACGGGGAAGGCCATCAGGCGCATCATCGCCGAGGATCCGTCGGCGACCTTCACCAGGTTCGTGACGCCCGGGATGCCGGCGGCGGCAATCGCCATGGCGGCGACGACCGACCCAACGTAGGACTCGAACAGGTCCGCGCCCATGCCTGCCGTGTCGCCGACGCAGTCGCCGACGTTGTCCGCGATGACGCCCGGATTGCGCGGGTCGTCCTCAGGGATACCGGCCTCGACCTTGCCCACCAGGTCCGCGCCGACGTCGGCGCTCTTGGTGTAGATGCCTCCGCCCACGCGGGCGAACAGTGCGATGCTCGAGGCGCCCATGGCGAAGCCGTTGATGATCAGGGGGGCCGCCTGGAGATCGCCGCTCTTCAGGGCGACGAAGAAGAACCCCAGGCCGATGACGCCGAGGGAGGCTACCGCGATGCCCATGACCGATCCGCCCTGAAAGGCGACCGACAAGGCCTTCGGCGTGCCGCCGTCGATGGCGGCCTGGCAGGCGCGCGCGCCGGCACGGGTGGCCGCCTTCATGCCGAGCCAGCCGGCCAGCATCGAGGCCAGCGCACCGGAGAGGTATGCCACGCCTGTCTTCCAGCCCAGGCCCGGGGCGAAGCAGAGGGCGGCGAACACAATCGCCATGAAGACGGCGATGAGGCTGTACTCGCGCTTCAGGAAGACCATCGCGCCGGTGTACACCTTCTCGGAGATGTCCACCATCTTCTCATTGCCGGGCGAATGCCGCAGGACCCGGAAGTAGGTGACCACGGCGATCACGAAGCCAACCACCCCCAACCACGGGACGATCTGAAGGGCAGTGTCGAGCATTGCGCCCTCTCCTCACCATTGGTGTGTCTGCGCCGGCCGCGGGCTCTGCGGACCGGGACTGTGGACCCGCCGGGTGCGGACGCATCGTCGCCCCCGGCGCTGCACGTGCGGGAATGCCGCCGGGGCACGGTCCCCGGCGTTCAATCGCCCTTCGCGGGCGAATGATTCAGGAATCAGAGCGATATCGTACTGCGGCCGGGCGGGGTCTGTCAACTGCTTGCACGGGCGGACGATTCCGCCAAGTCCCTTGAACCGGCCGCCCGAGGCGTCATAATGGACCCCGAACCGGCAGACGGGCGGGGCCGCCACCCGCCGGGTGGACGGTCGGGATCAGACCTTCGGACAATGCAGGAGCGGAGACAGATGACGTATCCGATCATCATGCACGTCAACTACTGTGAGCAGGGCCAGACGGTCGAGGATATCTGCGCCAAGGCGGCCGCCTGGGGCTACGACGGCGTCGAGTTCCGCCGCAAGCGCAGCGGCGTCGAGGAGACGACCGAGGACTACCTGAACCAGCTCGAAAAGGGCGTCAAGGCCAGCGGGCTCAAGCAGGTGCTGTTCGGCTATCCCGGCCCCCTGCTGATCAAGACCGACGCCGGGGAGCGCGAACGCGAGGTCGAAGAGGCGATCAAGTTCTACCGGCACGTCAACGAGCGGTTCGGCGTCACAACCGTCAACCTGCTCACGGGCGCGCTGCACAACCCGGACAAGAGCGTGCCCTACTTCGAATACACGAAGCACGGCTCGTTCATCGTGACCGACGAGCAGTGGGCGTGGCAGGTGAAGGGCTGCCAGGACATGGCCGACGGCCTGAAGGGCGTGGACATCCGCTTCGGGTTCGAGACCCACATGGTCTACGTGCATGACACGGCCGAGGCGGCCCGCAAGCTCGTCGACGAGATCGACCGCCCCAGCATCGGCGTGAATCTGGACTACGGCAACCTGATCGGCTTCGAGAAGCGGCCCTCGTTGCCGGACGCCGTCAAGATGCTGGCCGACAAGCTCCACTACGTGCACCTGAAGAACGCCGCGCCCCTGCGGGGAGCCGGCGGCCTGCTCCCGACGGCGCTTGCCGAGGGCATGATCAGCAACCGCGAGTTCGTGCGACTGCTCATGGAGGTCGGCTACGACGGTCCCATCTGCGTTGAGGCCCCGCGGCCGGGCGACCGCGAGTGGTTCGCCGTGCAGGACCTGGCCTACCTGAAGGCCGTCCTGGCGGACCTGGGGGCCTGACCGGCCCCGGAAAGGAACGCGCAGCGGGCCCGCAGGGCGGCACGGCCGCCCAGCGGGCCCGTTCTCCATGGGGTGTCAGGCGCCGGCCGTCCGGCCGTGGGCGAACCGGAAGGCGAGGATCTTTGCCGCAAGCCTGGCCGCCGTCAGGTCACAGCCGGGGGGGTGGGGGGACGGCACGAACTCCACGACGTCGGCACCGAGCAGGTGCGCGTCGGGGGCGCCGGTCACCGCCCGGATCACGTCCATGGTCTGCCGCCAGCTCAGGCCGTCCGGCTGGGGCGTGCCCGTACTCGGAATCACCGACGGATCGAGCCCGTCGACGTCCACCGTGAGGTAGACGTCGCCTCGCAGCCCCTGCAGACGGGCCAGCACGTCCGGCCAGGCATCGGGCAGGTCGTGTGCGAAGTACGTGCGCACGCGCTCGGCGGAGCACAGGAAGTCGTGCTCCTGGCGCGAGAGGCTCCGGATGCCGATCTGCACGATGTGGGCGCCGCGGTCCCAGAGGCGCCGCATCACCGTGCCGTGCGACCATTCCTCGTCGTCCAGGCGGTCGATGAGATCCGCGTGCGCGTCGATCTGGACGATGGTCAGATCCTCGACCGCCGGCACGAGCCCGTCGACCAGCCCGTAAGTGACCGTGTGCTCGCCGCCCAGGCCCAGAACAAAGCGGCCGCGCAGGGCCGCAGCGGCCCGGCGCACGGCTGCCAGGCAGTCGGGCGCGTCGCCGTCGGCCTCGCACGGCGGCAGGGTATGCAGGCGCGGGCAGTCCTCGAAGTCGACCAGGGTCTCCTCGTCGAAGGTCTCCACCTGGTGGCTGGCGCGGAGGATGGCGCCGGGGGCGCGCCACGTCCCGCGGCCGTAGGATGTGGTGCGCTCGAACGGCACGGGCAGCACGAGGGCGTCGGCCGACTCCAGGCCGGGACTCGGCAGGCCCAGGAACTGATCGAGCACGACGGATGCCATCCTCAGGCCTCCCGCGGGCAGTCGTCCCGGCTCTCCAGGGCGGCGCGTACGAGCAGGGGCCAGGCGATCGTCGCGTCGCAGTAGACCTCGGCGAAACGGCCCCCGTCGGCGGGGCTGACGAACTTGCCCCAGGAGACGCCCTCGGTGTAGGTGCACCCGCTCAGGCCGCCCCAGTGGACGGGCTCGGGGCAGATGCGCACCCCGTACTTGAAGCGCGGCACGGGCAGTTCCGAACCGACGCGCATCTGCATCAGGTCGAAGTAGGGGCCGATCTGCTGCGCCCAGTTGCGCGGGACGCCGCCCCCGATGGTGACGATGCCCAGGGTGCGGACTCCGGCGATCCGGCGGGCGTAGTCGAACAGGTCCAGAAACGGGTTGAAGGGCGGCGGCGCGGCCGCGAACAGGTCGGCGTCGGGCCCGTGCTCGGCCCGGTGTCGGCCCAGGGCATAGGTGGCCAGGTCCAGCCCCAGTTCGGAATCCGTGAAGGCCGGCACGTAGACGGGCACGTCCTTCCTGCAGGCCCAGCCGAGGATGCTGGGCATCTGGTCGTGGTCCAGCAGATACTGCCCGATGGCGCGGGTGATCCGGTGCGAGCAGGTCGGCCGGGACCAATCCAGGCCGTCGAGCACCTGGCGCATCACGGCCTCGTTCTCGCAGAGGTTCTCCTCGGTCTCGATGGTGTCGTATACGCGGTTATAGCCCCATTCGTAGAGCTGCCTGTCGGAGATGTGCGGTTCATGCTTGTAGTGCAGCCCGCCGATCGCCTCGGAGAGTCCGTGGGCCATGATGGCGCCGGTGGAAATCACGATCTGGGCCAGGTCCGCCTCGATCATGTCGCAGAGCACGCGGCCCATCTTGGCGATGGTCATGGCGCCGGAGATGGTCACGACGATGGCGCAGTCGGGGTCCTCGTCCATGGCATGCAGAACGCCCAGCGCCTCGCCGAGCGCGCGGCCCCCGAACGCGGTCTTCGACATCGCCTGCAGCATCTCGGCGAAGGAGTTCGCCGAGCGGACATCCAGTGACTCCAGGGGCACGAGGCCGTCCTGGCGACCGTCATGCAGTTCTCTCATCTCCGTGCGGCCTTTCTGGTCCGTGGTCCCGACGGCGATACGTCTCCCGAGCACCATCTGACGGCAAGCGGCGTGCCGTGTCAAACGCCGGGACGGCAAGCGCCCGAATCGCTTGCGCGCGGGGGCCGGCGGCGTTATCGTGTATGGCTGCTTCCTGCCGTCTGGCCATCAACACGTCGGAGGAATGCCGTATGTCTACCGAAGCTCTCGTCCCCCGGGAGGTCTTCTTCACCAAGGGTGTCGGCGCGCATCGCAACCGCCTGCAGAGCTTCGAGCTGGCGCTGCGCGACGCGGACATCGAGAGGTACAACCTGGTGCGTGTCTCCAGCATCCTGCCGCCGCAGTGCAAGATCGTCGGCAAGCAGCGGGGCATCAGCCAGTTGCGGCCCGGGCAGATCGTGCACGTGGTTCTGGCCGAGGCGTCCACCAACGAGCCGTCAAGGCTCGTGGGCGCCGGCATCGGCCTGGCCCAGCCGGCCAAGGGCGACCAGTACGGCTACATCTCCGAACACCATGGATTCGGCATGAAGCAGAAGGTCCTGAGCGACTTCGTCGAGGACATGGCCGCAACGATGCTGGCGACGACCCTGGGCATCGAGTTCAACCCGGAGACGGCCTACGACGAGCGCAAGGAGATCTACCACATGTCCGGCAAGATCGTGCGCACGCGCGCCTGCACGCAGACGGCCGAAGGGGAGAAGGGCGGCCTCTGGACGAGTGTCGTCGCGGCCGCCGTCTTCGTCCACTGATCGGCGTCTATATCAGGCTGGCGTTGAGCAGGTCGACGAACCGGAACGTCTTGACGGCGTCGGCGATGCTCGTCTCCGGCTGCGCGCCCCGGCGCACGCACTCGAGGAAGTGCATGTCCTCGTGGTAGAAGCCGTAGTAGCGGTGGAACTGGTCGCTGCCGGCCAGTTCCTTGCCGTCGAGCGTCTGCAGGCCGTGCCCGCCGGTGCCGGTGGCTGCCAGCGAGTAGCCGCCCTTGCCCTCGGTCGTCATGATCTGCGCTTCGCACTGGGCGCCGCCCATGCCCAGGTTGATGAACGCGCTGGCGCCCGGGCCGTGGATCTCGAAGGTGTGCGTGCGCCCGCCGGTCTGGTAGTTCGCCTTGACGATGCCCGTCACGCCGTTGTCGAACCGCGCGACCGAGTTCCACATGTTCGGCACGATGTCCTCGACCTGGTTGCGCACGGTTGCGGCCTTGACCGCGGTTCCGTCGGCCATCCAGCGGACCAGGTCGATGGCGTGGATGGAATCGGAGTCGAAGGCGCTGAGGCCGCCCTTGTCGAAGGCCGCCGTCCCGCACTTCATGAAACGGCCCTCCACCTGGGTGATCGTCGTGAGGCTGCGCATCGTGTCCACAACCTGCCGAACCAGGGGGATGTGCCGGCGGTTGAACCCGACCTGCAGGATCTTGCCCGTCCTCTCGGAGGCGCGAAGCAGCCCTTCGGCCTGGAACGAGGTGACCCCGGGGGGTTTCTCCATGAAGACCGGCAGGCCGGCCTCGAGGCAGTTGACGGCCACGTGGAACAGGTTCGCCGGCTCGACCAGCACGTAGGCCGCGTCGAGCTCCTCACGCGCCAGCATCTCGTGGTAGACGGTGTAAATGCGCGGAATCGAGTAGCGCTCCGCCTGCTCGGCCGCCCGCTTCTCGACCAGGTCGCAGATGGCGGCGATCTCCACGTCGGGAAGGTCGTTCAGCGACGGCAGATGCACACTGCGCGCGATGCCGCCGGCACCAATCACGCCGACTCGCAACTTGTCCTGGCTCATCCGTAGGTCCTGCCGGGTGTGATGAAATGATACGGGGCTGCCGTCCGACGACGGCTACCGCAATCGTACCCATCGCGGCGTGGGATATCAAGGACGTAGCGGAGCGAAGGGCCGGACGGGATGGCACCGTGCGGCCGCCGGGCTATAATGCCGGCAGCGAGTCGAGCTCTTCCTGGCTTCGATGAGGACGACGATGCCGACACTCATGTACGGGACGCGACCGATCGACCTGAAGATCCCGCGCGAACGTCTCCGGCTGGTGGATGCGGCCGACGCCGGCACCCCCCGTGCGCCGCTCGAGGCGCTGCGCGAGAGCACGCGGGCGCCTCTGGCCGGCCCCCCGCTGCGCGAACTGGCGGCCGGGCGGCGGGTGACCTGCATCGTGGCCGACGCGACGCGGTCCGAACCCCACGACGCGCTCATGCACGCGGTGCTGGAGCACCTGGCCGGGGCGGCGTTCGTGCGCTGCATCGTCGGCACCGGGACACACGAACGCTTCAGCGGCGGCAACCGCCGGATCGTCGCCTCCTTCCGCTCGCTGGCCTCGCAGATGGGCATCCCGCACGCGATCACCATCCATGACTGCCACGACGCCGCCCTGCACGTGTCGCTGGGCGTCACGCCCCGGGGCACGCCCGTAGAGGTCAACCGCGAGGCCCTCGATGCCGACCTGTTCGTCGTGACGGCGGATGTCAAGAACCACTACTTCGCCGGCTACTCCAACCCCTTGAAGAGCTTCCTGCCGGCGATCAGTTCCTTCGCCGCCGTGGAGAACAACCACAGCTTCGCCCTGGCGCCGGACGCCGCGTTCGGGCGCCACCCCTGGCACCCGGACCCCGCCCGGCGCACGAATCCGGTGGCGGAGGACATGCTGGACGCCATGCGGATGGTCGTGCGGGACAGGGCGGTGTTCGTGCTGGCCGGGGTGACCGTGCCCGAGGGCGTGCTCTGGTCGGGGGCCGGCGAGGCCGAGGCGGTCACGCGCGAGGCGATCCGGCAGGTTGACCGGCGCACCAGCGTGCGCGTGGAACCGTGCCGCTTCCTGATCGTCTGCCCGGGCGGCCACCCGGAGGACGAGTCCCTGTACAACGCGCAACGCGGTCTGGAACTCTCGCGGACGGCCGTGCGGGCCGGCGGCGAGGTGCTGCTGCTCGCCCGTTGCGAGAAGGGCGCGGCCCCCACCGCGAAGGCCCGCACGGAGTTCTACGAGCGCCTCACGGCCCCCCTGGACGAGGTTATCGCCGGCCTGGAGGCACGCTACGTGTTGTACTCCCACAAGGCCTACAAGTTCGCCCGGCTCATCCGGTCGCTGGCCCGCATCACGCTGGTCACCGACATGCCCGAACGGGAGGTGCGGGCCGCCCACCTGGACTGGGCGGCGGACGCACAAACCGTGGTGAACCGCTGGCTGGCGGAGTCGGACGAGCCGATGCTCGTCAACCCGCGCGCGAACAAGGTGGCCTTGCTGACCTGACCGGCCGCCGGCCGCTGCGGTGTTTGCGCGGAGGCGTGCGCTCCGGTAGACTCGGAGCGTTCACGCGGCGTCTTCTGGGAGGTCTGGACTTGGGCGGACGGGAGCAGGAGGTCGTGTACGCCGGGTTTACGATGGACTGCCTGCCCGCGGGCGGGCGGGGCGAGGTGCGGGGGGCGGACCGCTGGGACCGGGCGGAACGCTCGGTCGCCGCCTTCGCCGAGGCCCTCGCGACGGAATCGATGGGCGGCACGTTCTTCATCGCGCCGGAGGCCCTGGCCCGGTTCGAATCGGTCATCGCCGACCTGCGTTCCGGTGGCTGTGAGGCCGCCATGCTGTGTCACCCCCAGTTGTCCGGCTACCAGAGCTACCTGGGCTCCTACAGCTTCGACCGCCAGCGGGAGATCATCAGCCTGGCCCGTCGGGAGTGGGAACAGAGGCTGGGGGAGGCCGCGACGACCGTCCGCCCCGGCTTCTTCAGCGCCAACGACTACACCTTCCACGTATTCTGCATGGAAGGGTTCACCCAGGGGAGCTGCTCTCTGCCGGGCCGGCTGGACGGCGACCAGTGCAGCATGTGGACGGGCAGCTATCCGTTTGTGCGCCACACCGATCCGCTCGACCGGACCATGCCCGGCACGATGGAGTTCCTGGAACTGCCCGTGACCAGCGACTTCCAGGCCGCCTCGTACATCACCCACGGGACCTACACGCCCCCGCACCTGCGCATCGAAGAGCCGGACGTGCACGGCTATGCCCGCACGCTCGTCGAGCGCCAGATCGCGGCGATGGAGGAGGAAGGCGTGCCCCTGCGGCTCGTCAACTTCGTCACCTCGAACCTCGTGGGATGGGGCGAACCGGACGACCCGCACGTCGAGCGCCTGCACAACCTCTGCGCCATGCTGCGCGAGGTGGCCGACCAGCGGAACCTGCGACTGGAGTGGGCGCCGATGTGCGAACTCCACGCCGTTGTGGATCGGGCGCTGGGCGTCGGGCCGTAGCCGCCCGCCCGGCGGACTTCTGCGCCGCGCAAGAGGAGTTCTTCAACGGGCCGGCGGGGCATACGGACGGACCGGAGGGTCAGAAGCCATGACAGACGAAGCCAGCGATTCGGGGCGGCCGGGCGACGTGGTGCTGCGGTGCGGTGGCTGCGGGGCGGCCATGCGGGCACGCGGCCCCGACGCGGTACGTCAGTGCCCCCGGTGCCGCAGTACCGACCTTCGCGAGCTGCCGGTGCCCGGCGGGGCCTTCGAATACGCGTGTGCCGACCGGCGCCACGGCACGACGGCGGCCGACGTGGCGTTCGCCGAGTGGGCCAAATGGTGCGGCTACGTGACGCCTAACCAGTACAACACCGCCATGCATCGGCAGAACAGCGAGCAGCAGAAGACCGGCGTGGCGCGGCCGATCCACGAGGTGATGATCTCGATGGGGCAGATCGACCCCATGCGGGCCGAGGGACTGCTGCGCTTCCTCTGCCGCAGCCGGCCGGACGAAGACGATGAGGACTTCCTGGCCCGGCTGAAGGGGCTCGACGAGGTCGATCCCGAGAAGGTCCGTGCCGTCGCCGAGCTGCAGCGGAGGATGGCGGCCCGCCGCCATGAGGTGCCGCCCATCGGCCAGTTGCTGGTGCAGCGACGCGTCCTCACCGAGGTCCGGATGCTGGAGGTCCTGCGTGCGCAGACGGCCGACGGACGCGGGTCGCTGCAGAGGGCGCTGGCCATGAGCCAGCCCCCGCCGAAGGAGACGGCCGCCGGGCGGGTGCTGCGGAAGGCGACGGGGTCGCCCGCCGTTCTGCGCGGCATCGCCGTGGCGGCGGTCCTGGTCATGGCCGCCGTCGGCGTGTGGGCGTGGCGGTTCCGTGAGGAGCCGCTCTACGTCCTGGGCCGCTGCACGAACTGCGAGGCCGTTCAGAAGGTCGAATGGAGCGCCTATGACTGGCCGGTCGTGTGCGCCCGGTGCGGCCGGAAGACGGTCTACTACGCCGTCGTGTGTCCGAACGGGCACGTGTACACGCGCGCGTTCCCCTTCACGAACGAGCCCTGCCCCGAGTGCGGCGCCGACCGCGGCCGGCCGCTCACCGAGCAGGATCTGCGTCGCCCGGTCAGCCGCTAAGCCTGCAGGACCTCCCGCTTGTACCGTGTGACGGCCGCGTGGGCGCAACGGGTGGGCTCGGGCAGGCGACAGCCTCGACCGCAGTCCAGCACGATCCGACGCGCCGAGGGGAAGTCCGCCCGGTGTCCGGGGCTGATGAACAGGGGCTTGACGCCGTCGCGGGTGCGCAGCACCTCGCCGATCTGCTCGTCCCCGTCCAGGAGCGCTGTGGCATCCCCGCGGCACGGGCCGGGCATCTCATGCTCCCCGAGCAGGCGGCTTTTGGCGCACCCGACGGTGGGCAGACCCAGCCACAGCCCCATGTGCGCGGCCAGTCCGAGCCGGCGGGGATGCGCAATCCCCTGGCCGTCGAACAGAACCACGTCCGGGACGCGCCGCAGGCGTGCGAACGCCTCCAGCATCACGGGGCCCTCGCGGAAGGTCAGCAGTCCCGGCACGTAGGGAAACGAGGCCGGCCCCTCGGCGGTGACCTCCTCGACCAGCGCCATGTCCGCCGCGTGGAAGACCAGGACGGCCGCAAGCACACGACGCCGACGGCGGTCAAACGCGACGTCGGCCCCGCCGACCAACCTGGGGGCCTGCGGAAGGGGCGCCTGCTCGACGCGCGCGACCAGAGCCGCCTGGATGCGCCGCGCCTCGGCGGGGTCGCTCGTCCATTCATGCAGCGGGGGGATGATCATCGGGAGTCGCCTTTCACGCCCCGGTAGTGTAACATGTCGTCAGCGCGTCGTCACCGCTTGCCTCAGATGCGCGGGGTGTGCATGTCGGATCAGGAACAAGGACGGCCCGAGGATACCCTGGCATTCTGGCGCGGTTGTCTGCACGAACCGCTGTATGAGCTGGCCCACCGGTACCTGGGGGCGGTCGAACCGGCGCTGCATGCGCGCATCGGCTCCTACGGGGCCCTGGCCGGTCCGGCCCGCCACATCGTGCGGGCGGGCGGGAAGCGGATCCGCGCGCTTATCCTGATGGCCGTCTGCGAGGCCGGCGGAGGCGACTGGCGGACCGCCGTGGACGCGGCCGTGGCCATCGAACTGATCCACACCGCCAGCCTGATCCACGACGACGTAATCGACGGCACGGAGGATCGCCGCGGCGTGCCGTCCGTGCACGTCCGGTTCGGGCCGGCGGCGGCCCTGTTGACGGGCGACCTGTTCTGCTTCGATGCGTTCCTTCTGGCGGCCCGCGTGCCGGAGGCCGCAGCCGTGCTGGCGGCGGCCTGCAAGGAGATGTGTCTGGGCGAGGCCATGGTGGAAGGCCAGTGTGTCGCGGAGATGAAGACGGCGTCGCTCTTCGGGGCGGCCGCGGAGGTCGGGGCGCTCGCGGCGGGCGTCAACGACCGGCGGCGCGCCATGTGCCGGGCCTACGGACGCCACCTGGGCACGGCCTTCCAACTGCGCGACGACCAGATCGACGAAGAGGGAACGGCCGACCCCGCTCCCTACGCATTGCAGGCGCAGGCCAGCCTTGCCGACATGCCGCCGTCGGCGGCGCGGGTCCTGCTGATGGCCCTGCCGCTGGAGGCCGTCCGCCGCAACGTCTGAACCGTTCGCCGGCCCCTGTCTCCGGCGTCCGTGCGACGGCGCCCTGTCGGCACGAGGCAGGGCCGGCACCGGACGGTCGAGACGCGGTGGAATGGTCTGGGATTCGGCGAGTTGCCCGGGCCTGAGGGTGGAGCACGTGTCTGCGATGAACGGCGATGCGGATCGGGAACCGGGGACGGCGCGAGACGGTGCCGGTGGCTGCGGCGATGAGGACGAGTTCGAGCGGATCGAGCGAGTCCTCGGATACCGCTTCCGGG
>Ga0123329_1002338_pt1 | contig 16813 bp, 15 predicted proteins | sample BioC12SIPDNA_FD_89703 | JGI IMG/M metagenome (GOLD analysis project Ga0123329, IMG submission 89703) | Anaerobic biogas reactor microbial communites from Washington, USA - Biogas_R1_B C12 SIP DNA | ecosystem: Engineered > Bioreactor > Anaerobic > Unclassified | place: Washington, USA | collected... | reverse complement strand
GCTTAGCGGCCGTCAACGCCCGGTCGGGGTGACGGACCAGGGCGTGGAGGACGGCGACCTTGTGCAGGCCGGGGGTCTGGTCGAGAAGCACCTCGAGGTAGGCCGACTGGTGGAAGCTGCACTGGGCGATGAACACGCCGTCGGGGGCCAGCAGCGGCAGGGCTGCATTGATGCGGGCCTGCATGAAGCTGAGCCAGTCGGCCCGGCTGCGTCGGTCGGCGTAGAGGTAGTCCGTGCTGCCGGTGTTGTACGGCGGGTCGATGTAGATGAGCTGGACCGACCCGGCCAGCAGGGGCGCCAGGGCGCGCAGTCCGGGGAGGTTGTCGCCGCGCAACAGGAGGTTGTCGTCGGGTGCCGGAGTGGACACCGGTTCGACGCCGTCTGCGGTGTACCGGTGCAGTCCGCTCAGTCGGCCGGGGCGCGCCACCTCCGGGGTGGTCGGCCAGGTGAGGCGGACGTCATCACGGGAGGCGGGCATGCGGACGAGTCTATCCCGCGGTCGGGTGCGCTCAGGCGGTGCGGGTGAACTTCAGGTGCCAGTCGTGCGGGCCCTCCTGCAGGTAGGTCACCTGGAAGGCCTCGTCCCGGGCTGCCACCTCCTTGAGCAGGGGCAGCGGGTTGTGCGGGGCGATGAGGATCATGGATTCGCCGACGTTGCGGGAGTCCAGGGCGCCGTGGATCGCCCCGTGGCGTACGGCGTGCGGGATCTGGGAGGCGTTGAGGGTGGGGATCTCGGCGGGGTCGCTGGCGTTGGTGATGGGAAGCTGCATGCCCATGTTGGTGGGCCTTTCTGTGGTCGGTTCGCGTGGGGGCGAGGTGGCGAAGGTGGTCGCTTTCCACCTGGGACCAATATTAGTACGATAAAAGCCGTGATAAATAGACGTGTGTCCGTGTGGCCTCGCGGCATCCTCCTCGCTGTGGCCGGCGTGGCGATGCTCAGCGGTCTGGCCGCCGGGCTGGTCCTGATCGGGGTGTGGGACGGCGGCACGGTGACATCCGGCACCGACCACGGCGCACTGATGATCTTCGGCTCTGTCGGCGGCGCAATCGGGCTGGAACGCACCGTCGCCGCCCGGACCCGCTGGGCGTGGGCCGGACCGGTGGCCAACGCTCTCGGCGTTGCCACCCTGCTCGTCGGGGCACCCCGGCCGGTGCCGGCCGCGTTGTTCACCGTCTCCTTTCTCGTCCTCGGTGCGGTCTACGTCCTCATCCACCACCGCCAGGCCACCCTGTCGGTCCTCGTCCAGGCCACGGGCGTCATCGGTGGCGTCCTGGCCACCGTCACCTGGGGTGGCGGGGCGGACTTCGCCGACGTCATGCCCTATGCCGTCGTGTTCGCGGTGGCCACCATCATCGGCGAACGGATGGAGCTGGCCCGGGTGTCGTTTGCCGGCACCGCCGCCGAGACCCTCATCACCACCCTCGTCCTCGCGTTGACCGCCGCGGCCCTCATCTTCGCGCTGCACCCCCAGCTCGGGTTCTTCCTCATGGGTGCCCTGCTTGCCGCCATCGCCGTGGTGACGGTGCGTGTCGACGCCGCCCGACGTCTCATCCACGCCGGACAACTACCGCGCTACACCGCGGCCTGCATGCTCGCCGGCTACGCCTGGCTCCTCGTCGCCGGGCTGCTGTGGATGGGCAGGGGACACACCCGCGCCGGGCACCTGCACGACGCCGCCGTGCACTCGATCTTCCTCGGCTTCGTCATCTCGATGATCTTCGCCCACGCTCCGTTCATCCTCGGCGGGGTGATCCGCAGGACCATCCCGTACCATCCGGCCCTCTACCTGCCCGTCATCGTCCTCCACGCAGGGCTGGCCCTGCGTATCGTCGCCGACCTGCGTCAGGCCACCGGACCCTGGCAGCTCGGGGGAGTCATCACCGTGGTCGCCATCCTCGGGTTCGCGCTCACCGGCATCGTTCTCATCGCCACCGACCGGAACCGTCGCCGGAAGGCCCGGGAGCGGAGGCTCGCCCGTGTCTGAGGTGTCACTGACCGACGTCTCCCTGCGTGCCCGGGGGCGCTGGCACACACACGTCGCCGCAGTGCTCGGCCTGTGGCTGCTCATCGGGGTCGGCATCGTCATCGCCCGTGCCCTCGGCGCCCCCGTCAGCTGGTGGGTGTCCGTCCACTCCTTCACCCTCGGGGTGGTCGCCACCGCCATCCTCGTCTACTCCACACACTTCACCGAGGCCCTGACGCGTACCGCCGGCGACGACCGTCGCGGCGTGATGGCTCGGGTGGCGCTCATCCAGAGCGGCCTCATCCTGCTCATCGTGGGCAGGGCGGGCTATGACTGGGGTGCGCTCGCAGACTTCGCCGCCACCCTGGTCATCTGGGCGTTCCTCTGGCACATGGCCGTGGTGTACTCCCACCTGCGCCGCAGCCTGGCCGGCACCTTCGCCGTCACCGTGCCGTTCTACCTCGCCGCCGCCGGTTTCCTCGTCGTCGCCGGGATCATGGGCAACGTCGCCGGCCGGGGCGTGGGCTCCTACGCCGACCTCATCGCCGCTCACTCCCGCGCCGCGGTGTGGGGCTTTACCTGGCTGACCATCCTGGGCACCGTGATCACCCTGCTTCCCACCCTCACCGGCACGCGGATCAGCGCCACCGCACGGCGTCGCTGCACCGTGGCACTGATCATCCACTGCCTCGCCCTGGTCGGGGTCATCGTCGCCCAGTCGCTCGGTCACTCCGGGTGGGCCGGGTTGATCCAGCTACTCATCGTCGTCGCCGCGCTGCTCATACTCCAGCCGGTCCTCGCCGCCGTCGTCGGCGGTACCCCCGGCTGGTCGACCGCCGCCGTGAGCGTCACCGCGGGACTGTTGTGGATGGTCGCGGTGTGCGCCGCCGACGCGGCTAGCACCATCGCCGGTGCTGACGCCCGCCAGGTCACCCAGCTGCTCATCCCCGTCTTCCTCGGCACGGGCCTGCTCCAGCTCATCACCGGCGTCCTCCACCACCTCCTGCCCACCCTCCTCGGCGGTGGACGTGACCGCGTCCTCCGGGCCCGCGCCGCCGCCCGGGGTGCCGGCCCGGCGCGCATCCTCCTGCTCAACCTCGGCGGCCTGCTGACACTGCTCGACACTGACGGTCCCGCCCGCACCGCCGGTCTCATCCTCCTGGGAGTCGGCCTGCTGACGCATGCCGGGTTCATCGCCACCGCCGTCATCCGGCACCACCGAACGGAGTCCCCATGACCATCCCCCTCGGCCCGTCCGCCTCCACCACCCGCCAGCCGGAGCCGGACACCGGCAGCGGGTGGGCGTCCTGGCTCATCGTCGGTCTGGCGATCGCGGCTGTGGTCATCCTCGGCGTCACCCTCACCACCGCCCCATCGACGAATGAGGCCGGTCCGGTGTCGACCGCAGCCCGGGACACGGTGACGCAGGAGGTGCGGATCGAGGGGATGTCCTATGTTCCCGACCGCATCGAGGTCCCCGCCGGCACACACCTGGTCATCGAGCTCCACAACGACGACGACCAGCCCCACGACCTGAGCCTCAACGGTGTGAGAACCGAGCTCATCGACCCCGGCGACTCCGCCACCCTCGACGCCGGGGTGGTCACCGGGGATCTCGAGGGCTGGTGCACCGTCGCCGGACACAGGTCGCAGGGCATGCTTCTCGACGTCGTCGTCACCGACACCTCCGCGTCATCCGGCGGCGGTCTCGGGGACCGCCCCACCGCCGCCGTCGGCAGCAACCCCTTCGCCGAGGTCCCCACCTCCGCGGACCGGCTCAACCACGACATCACCGACACCGTCTTCCACGACCCGGTCCTGCCGCCGGCCCCGGCCTCGACGGTCCACGAGCTGGCGTTCACCGTCACCGAGGAGATACGGGAGGTCGCCCCCGGGCACCGCCAGGTCCAGTGGCTGTTCAACGGGCAGGCCCCGGGCCCGACGCTGCGGGGCCGGGCGGGGGACACCTTCCGCCTCACGTTGACCAACGACGGGTCGATGGGCCATTCCGTCGACTTCCACGCCGGGGAGGTCAGCCCCGACGCCCCCATGGCCACCATCAACCCCGGGGAGTCGCTGGTCTACGAATTTGTCGCCCGCCGTTCCGGGATCTGGATGTACCACTGCGCGACGGCGCCGATGAGCCTGCACATCGCCAACGGCATGGCCGGGGCGGTCATCATCGACCCGCCGGAAGGGCTCGACGAGGTCGACCGGGAGTATGCCCTCATCGCCCACGAGGTCTTCCTCGGGCCGGAGGCCACCGGGGCGGACGCGGACCGGGTCTCGGCGGGTGCCTATGATCTCACCGCGTTCAACGGCTTCCCCAACCAGTATGATTCCCGCCCCATCGAGCTCACCGCCGGGCAGCGGGCACGGTTCTGGGTCCTCAATGTCGGCCCGGACAACCCGGTGAGCTTCCACATCGTCGGCGGCATCTTCGACACCGTGTTCAGCGAGGGCGCCTACCCGGTCCGAAACGGACTCACCGAGGGCACGGGTGCCCAGGTGCTGCCGCTGCTGCCCGCCCAGGGCGGGTTCGTCGAGGTGACCTTCGACGAACCGGGGACCTACACGTTTGTCAACCACATCATGACCGACGCGGAGAAGGGGCAGCACGGGACGATCATCGTGCGCTGACCGGGCCTGGTCAGGGCAGCTCGGCCCGACCGCGTTCGGCCAGTTCGGCGAGGGTGTCGTAGTCGCGCTCCGCGCCGCCGCCCGCGACCTCGAGGACGGTTCCGGCGGCTGCCAGCAACTTCTTCGCCGCCTGATCCCGCACCGTGTCCAGGCGGGACAGCGCCCGGTGCAGGGAGTCGGTCCGCCACATCGCGCACAGCGGCTGGAGGTGTCCGTCGGCGGCGCGGATGACGGCGACGTCGGCTGAGCCGTCGGCCGCCAGGGCAGCGGCCAGGACCGGCAGGAGCTCGGCGGAGTCGGGGGCGTCGACGGAGATGACACCCACGCAGTCGACGTCACCGACGGCCGCCACACCTGCGGCGATGCCGGCGACCGGCCCGCCGTAGGGCGGAGCCTCGGAGACGACCTCCACCCCGGCCACCGGCAGGGTGAGGGTGGGGGAGACGACGACCACGGGGGCGTCGTCACGTGGAGCGAGCCGCGCGAGAAGATGATCGACCAACCGCACCCCGTCGAGGGTGACCTGTGCCTTGTCCACCCCACCCATGCGGGAGCCGCGGCCGCCGGCGAGGATGATTACCGCGTACATCAGCGCGGCAGCTCGCGGGACCAGTCACCGGAGCGGCCGCCCGACTTCGCAGTGATGCCGCAGGTGCGGAGGTAGGCGGAGCGGTCCACGCCCTTGACCATGTCGATGACGGCCAGGGCGGCGACGGTCACGGCGGTCAGTGCCTCCATCTCCACGCCGGTGCGGTCGGCGGTACGCACGGTGGCCTCGATGGCGACGTGGTCGTCCTCGACGGCCAGGTCCACCGCGCAGCCGTGGACGCCGATGGTGTGGGCCAGCGGCAGCAGGTCGGGGACCTTCTTCGCCGCGGAGATACCCGCGATACGCGCCACGGCGAGGACATCACCCTTGGGGACGGTGCCGTCGCGCAGCGCGGCGAGCACGTCGGGGGAGCAGGCGACCTCACCGCGGGCGGTGGCGGCCCGGACGGTGGGCTGCTTCTCGGTGACGTCGACCATGTAGGCCGTGCCGGCGTCGGTGAGATGGGTGAACTTCATGGGAGAGCCTTTCGGAAGGGGTGATCAGAGTCGGCGGAGCAGGACACGGACGGTGCTGCCGGTTTCGGGGCGGTCCGCGCCGGCCTCGATGACCGCGAGGCCGTCGGTGGCGGCCAGCGATCCGACGAGGTGGGAGCCGGTGCTGCGGCGGTTGAAGGGGGCGGCGGTGACGCCGTCGCGGCCGTAGGTGAGCCGGACGGGGGCGAGGAACGCCCGCTCCGGGGAGGCGGGCAGGGTGACCCCGTCGGCCACCCTCGCCGTCACATGCGGGCGTTCCCACAGGTCCGCGCTGGTCGGTGCGCCCGCCAACGTGGCCAGCACCCCGGGGGCGTAGACGCAGAAGGAGACGAACGCGGCCACCGGGTTGCCCGGCAGGCACATCAGCACCGCCCCACCGCGGGTGCCCAGGCCCTGCGGCGCGCCGGGCCGCTGGGCGACGGGACCGAACCACATGTCGCCGGAACCGGTGACCTCGCGGACGACGTCGAAGGCCCCGACGGAGACCCCGCCGGTGGTGATCACCAGGTCATGGTCGGCGCAGAGCTCGTCGAGCAGCGTCCGGAACGTGCGGGTGTCATCGCCGGCGTGCATGTTCGTCGCCGTCACCCCCAGCTCGGCGAGCAGGGCGGTGATCATCGGGCGGTTGGAGTCGGGGAGCTGACCAGCGCCGGGGGTGGTACCCGGATCGACGAGTTCGTCGCCGGAGGACAGCACCGCCACCCGCGGACGGGGATGGACGGTGACGGAGGGGATGCCGCAGGAGACGAGGGCGGCGAGGGCGCCGGCGTCGATACGCGTCCCGACCGGCATGACCTCCTCACCCACGGCCGTGTTCTCCCCGGCGCGCCGGATGTGGTTCCGATCCCGGTGCACCGCGTCGACGGTGACCACCGCGGGCAGGGGGCCGGGCCCGGGGGCGATGTCGGTGTCCTCGACCGGGATGACGCGCACACCGGCGTGCTCGTCACCGACCGGGGCGCCGGTCATGATGCGGAGCGCGTGACCGGGGGTGACCTCACGAGCGGCGGCGCCGGCAGGAACGTCTCCGGCCACCGGCAGGGACCAGGGCCCGGGGCCGGCGAGGTCGGCGTCGCGGACGAGGAAACCGTCGACCGCGGAGTTGCTGAAAGGGGGCACCGGAAGCTGCGCGACCGGCGGGGCGGCCAGCACCAGGCCGAGAGCCCGGTCGACATGCACGGTGACGGGAGTGCCGGGGACGGCGAGCGCGAGGGCCGCGGCCAGGTGTTCGGTGATCGACCGCATGCGCATCAGACTAGCCACCGATGGCGGACATGGGACGGTCGGGCTGGAGGAACCCCGGATCGTCGATCCCGTGGCCCGGGAGCTTGCCCCACATCGCCCCGGCCCACACCTGCGCCAGTTCCTCGTCGGATGCCCCGCCGCGGATGAGTTCGCGCAGAGAGGTCTCCGACCGGGAGAACAGGCACGTGCGGATCGCGCCGTCGGTGGTCAACCGCGTGCGGTCACAGTCGCCGCAGAACGGCCGGGTCACCGACGCGATGACGCCGATGCTGCCGGCCAGCTCCCGCTTATCGACGCCGCGGGCGTCCCACACCGCGGCCGGCGCCGACCCGCGCGGCTCCTCGGCCGGCGTGAGCTCGAAGGCGGTGCGCAGTTGCGCGAGGATCTCCTCGGCGGTGACCATGTCCCCGCGCTGCCATTTCTCCCGCGGGCCCAGCGGCATCTGCTCGATGAACCTCAGCTGGGCGCCCCGTTCGAGGCAGTAGGTGGCCAACGGCACGATGTCCGCCTCGTTGACCCCGGGCATGATGACCGAGTTGACCTTGACCGGATGAAGGCCCGCGGCGACCGCGGCGTCGATGGCCTCGAGGACGTCCGGCAGGCGGTCGCGCCGGGTCAGCTCGGCGTAACGGGCCCGGTCGAGGGTGTCCAGGGAGATGTTCACCCGGTCGAGTCCGGCCTTCGTCAGCCCGGGCAGTCGTCGCGGCAGGCCCAGGCCGTTGGTCGTCAGCGCCGTGGCGACCGTCCCACCTTCGTCGGTGCGCAGTGCCGTGGTCGCCGCGATGATGTCCTCGAGCGACTTCCGCAGCAGGGGCTCGCCGCCGGTGAAACGCACCTGCCGGATGCCCAGGCGGGTGACGGCGATGGTGATGAGCCGGATGACCTCCTCATCGGTCAACGACAGCTCGGTGGGCAGCCATTCCAGGCCCTCGGCGGGCATGCAGTAGGTGCAGCGCAGGTTGCAGCGGTCGGTGAGGCTGACGCGCAGGTCCCGGGCGATGCGGCCGTGGGTGTCCACCAGTTCGGTGGTGCCGTCCGCTCCCAGTGGCCGGGTCGGCGTGCCGGCCCGGCCGGTGTCGCGTTCGCGCGGGACCGGCATGGACAGGGGGATCGGCTGGGAGGTGTGGGCAGTCATGTCCTGTCCATCCTAGGAACCTGCGGGCCCGATGCCAAGAATATTTCAGATTCAGGTCGGTTTAATTCGTGGGCTCGGTCGGCTCGTCGGGATCCTCATCCGCCGCTGCCTCGGGCGCGGCAGCCTTCGTCTGGCCCGGCCCCTTGAGGGCGATCACCTTGAACTCGTCGTTGGCCAGGTGCGTGCGCAGGTCCTTCTTGTCGAACTTGCCCACCGACGTCTTGTCGATGTCCCGGACGAAGGTCCAGTACTCCGGCAGCATCCAGCCCGGCAGCGAGGACCGCAGCCGGTCACGCAGCTCCTCGGCGGTCTGCGTCGTCTGCGCGATGTCCTCGTGCAGCACCGTCACCGCCAGCGGCCGCTCGCCCCACTTGTCGTCGGGGTAGCCGATGACGGCGCACTCGACGACCTCGGGGGCGTCCATGATGAGGTTCTCCAGCATGGCGGAGTAGATCCACTCACCACCGGAACGGATGACGTCACGCGCCCGGTCGGACACGGTGAGGAACCCGTCCGCGGTGACCGATCCGACGTCACCGGTGCGCAGCCAGCCGTCGGCGGTGAACTGCTCTTCGGCGTCCTCGACGTGGCGGCCGCGGAACTCACTGGCCGAGCCGTCGTCGTCCTCGGCGGGCGAGTGATAGTAGGAGCCGGTGACCAGGTTGCCGCGCACCTGGATCTCGCCCTGGTTGCGGTCCGTGGCGGAGACGACGTGCCCGTCGTTGACCACCCGGTACTCCAGGAGATTGTTGAACCGGCCCTGACTGATCCGGTACGCCCAGCGGGCCTCGCCCGAGGAACCCGACGGCGGGCGGGCGACCGTGCCCACCGAGGAGGTCTCGGTCATGCCCCACAGGTGGACGACGTCGACACCGTAGCGTTCCTCCCACAACTTGATGAGGATGGGCGGGGCCGGCGAACCACCGACGTAGAGCTCCGTCAGCGACATCCGCTCCGGCGGATTGTGCAGGTAGTGGACCATGAGCTGGATCCACAGGGTGGGCACACCGTTGGCCACCCGGGGATGCAGGGCGGCGATGAGACGCGCCAGGGTCGGCGCCGAGACGTCCGAGTCCGGGAACACCAGGGGAGTGCCCGACATGAACGCCGCATAGGGCACGCCCCAGGACAGGACGTGGTAGATCGGCACACAGCACAGGAAGGACTCGCCGTGGGAGACGGCCAAGGAGTCCGCGGTCCGCAGCGCCATCGCCTGCAGGTAGATCGAGCGGTGCGAGTATGCGACACCCTTCGGGGCGCCGGAGGTGCCGGTGGAGTAGCAGATCGCGGCGGCGGTGTTCTCGTCCAGCTCCGGCCAGTCGTAGACCGTCGCCCGACCGTCGAGCAACGCCTCATAGGAGTGCACCGCGACACCTTCCGGCAGGTGCGCCGCCAGCGGCTCCAGCGGAGACAGGCCCGTGAAGGCCACGGCCCGCACCGTCGGACAGTCCGTCATCGCCGTACCCAGCAGGTCCGCGAGGCGGGGATCGGCGACGATCACCTCGATCTCGGCGTGGTTGATAATGTGGCGGACCTGGTCGGCCATGAGCTGCTTGTTCAGCGGCGCGAACACCGCCCCCTTGGCGGAGACCGCGAACAGCACCTCGAGGTGCTCGGCGCAGTTGTACATGAACGAGCCCACCCGCTGGTCGCCGATGACGCCGAGCTCATCATGCAGGGCGTGGGCGAAGGCCGCGGCCCGGGCGCCGATGTCCGCGAACGTCGCCTCCTCGGCCTCACCGGTGCGCCAGGTGGTCACCTTCGTCGACGCGTGGGCGGTGCAACCGTACTCCAGGATGCGCGCGATCGACAGCGGCACGTTCTGCATGGTGGAGAGCATGACCAACACTCTAGCCGGGTGGGGCATACCGGTCCCGCCGTCACCATGCGCTACACTTGGCGCAGATCGACGGGAGTTCGCCTGAGAACCATGGTCGGACCCCGATCCGCCCGGACCACGTGTCCGCCCACATTCTGCTGGTGAACCTGGCACCCAGGCTCGCCCGGAAGCAGGCCGTGAGGTTGTCGTTCCGGCTCGGTCTGATCACTTTCTCCACGCCCGGCTCCGTGTCACCACGGCCGCCGGTGACCCCCGTCGCCACGCCGGCCACCTGCGGTCACCGCGGACGGACGCGTCGAGTCGACCAACTCCACACATGCTTTCAGCCGTGCGCGAACCGCACGAAGACACCTCCGCAGCTGATGAAGCAACGAAAGGACATCCGTGACTGATACGGACAACGCCACCGCAGGATCCACCGCGGGAGACGGCGGCCAGAACCTCTCCTCCCTCAAGCTCACCGAGCTGCGCAAGCTCGCCGCTGACAAGGGACTCAAGGGAGTGTCCGGCCTGCGCAAGGGCGACCTGATCACGGCCATCCAGACCGGCTCCGTGCCGCCGAAGGCCCGCGCCGTCGCCGCCGAGGCCGCCGCCGACCAGGCCCCGGCCGCCGAGCAGGGCGAGCAGCCGAAGAACGAGAAGCCGCAGCGCCAGCGCCGCGAGCGCACTGAAGACACCGGGCGTGACGACGATCGCCCGAACACCGACGTCAACGCCGGCGACAACTCCGGCGATCAGGGCGGGGACACCGACGACAGCGGTGAGCAGCGCTACGAGTCCCGCTCCGCCGCCCGCCGTGCCCGCCGCAACCGCGCCCGCCACAGCCAGCGCGAGGAGGGCGGCCAGCAGGACAACCGCCGCGATGACCGCGACGAGCAGTCCGGCCAGCGGGACGACCGCCGGGACGACCGCCGGGATGACCACGGCAACCGTGATGACCGGGACGGCCGGAACGACCAGGACGACCGTGACAACCACAGTGACCGGGGCGACCGCGGTGACCGCGGTGACCGTAATGATCGCGGCGACCGTAACCAGGGCGGCAACCAGAACCGGGGCGGCAACAACAACCGCAACGACCGCAACAACAACGACGGTGAGGGACGCCGGGGGCGTCGCAACCGTCGTAACCGCCGCAACCGCGGTGGCGACCAGCACGACGGTGGGAACCAGCAGCACCAGAACAACCAGCACGATCAGCAGCATGACGCCGCTGATCTGCAGGACGTCGCCGGCATCCTCGACGTGGTGGACAACAACGTCGCCTTCGTGCGTACCACCGGCTACCACCCGTCGCCGGCGGACGTCTACGTCAACAACCAGCTCGTGCGCCGCTTCGGCCTGCGCTCCGGTGACGCGGTCACCGGCCAGGTGAAGATGGGTGCCCAGCAGCAGCACGGCCAGGGCCGCAACAAGCAGAAGTACAACCAGCTGGTGCGCGTCGACTCGGTCAACGGTCTGACGGTGGAGGAGTCGCGCAACCGCCCCGACTTCAACAAGCTCACCCCGCTGTACCCGAACCAGCGGCTGCGTCTGGAGACGGATCCGCGGATCCTCACCACCCGCGTCATCGACCTGATCATGCCGATCGGCAAGGGGCAGCGTGCGCTCATCGTCTCGCCGCCGAAGGCCGGTAAGACGACGATCATGCAGAACATCGCCAACGCGATCTCCACCAACAACCCGGAGTGCCACCTCATGGTCGTCCTCGTGGACGAGCGTCCCGAGGAGGTCACGGACATGCAGCGTTCCGTCAAGGGGGAGGTCATCGCCTCCACCTTCGACCGTCCGCCGTCAGAGCACACCGCCATCGCGGAACTGGCCATCGAGCGGGCGAAGCGTCTGGTGGAGCAGGGCAAGGACGTCGTCGTCCTCCTCGACTCCATCACCCGTCTGGGCCGTGCGTACAACAACTCCTCACCGGCGTCGGGCCGCATCCTCTCCGGTGGTGTGGACTCCAACGCGCTGTACCCGCCGAAGCGTTTCCTCGGTGCCGCCCGCAACATCGAGAACGGCGGCTCGCTGACCATCATCGCCACCGCGATGGTGGAGACCGGTTCCGCCGGTGACACCGTCATCTTCGAGGAGTTCAAGGGCACCGGCAACGCCGAGCTCAAGCTCGACCGCAAGATCTCCGAGCGTCGGGTGTTCCCGGCGGTCGACGTCAACCCCTCCGGCACCCGTAAGGACGAGCTGCTGCTCGTCCCGGAGGAGGCGCGCATCATGCACAAGCTGCGTCGCATCCTCTCGGCGCTGGATCCGCAGCAGGCCATCGACCTGCTGATCAAGCAGCTGAAGAAGACCAAGTCCAACGGCGAGTTCCTCATGCAGGTCGCATCGAGCGCGCCGATGGCCGCCGACAAGGATGAGGAGGAGTACTCCTGATGGCGAACACCGTTTCCGCCGTCGACGACATCGTCTCCGAGTACCAGGGCATCGAGGCCCAGATGGCCGACCCGGAGACCGCCGGCGACCAGACACTGTTCCGCAAGCTGTCGAAGCGCTACGCGGAACTGCAGCCGATCATCAACGTCAACAACCGTCTCGTGCAGGCCCGCGCCGACCTGGCCGACGCCCAGGAGATGGCCCACGAGGACCACGAGTTCAAGGCCGAGGCCGAACGCCTGGAGGCCGAGACGGTGGAGCTCGAGGAGCAGCTCGCGGACCTGCTGGCCCCGCGTGACCCGCATGACGCCGACGACGTGATCATGGAGATCAAGGCCGGCGCCGGTGGCGAGGAGGCCGCGTTGTTCGCCGGCGATCTGGCTCGGATGTACGAGCGTTACGCCGACAAGCACGGCCTGACGTGGGAGGTGCTCGGCCTGTCCGAGTCCGACCTCGGCGGAGTCAAGGACATGACCTTGTCCTTCCGGGCGAAGAACCCGGGTCGGGACGGGGCGTGGAGCGTGCTCAAGTTCGAGGGCGGCGTCCACCGCGTGCAGCGGGTGCCCGTCACCGAGTCGCAGGGCCGCATCCAGACCTCCGCGGCCGGCGTCATGGTCTTCCCGGAGACCGATGAGCCGGGTGCCGTGGAGATCGACGAGAAGGACCTGCGCGTCGACGTCTACCGGTCCTCCGGCAAGGGTGGCCAGGGCGTCAACACGACCGACTCGGCCGTGCGCCTGACCCACCTGCCCACCGGCATCGTGGTCACCTGTCAGAAGGAACGCTCCCAGATCCAGAACAAGGCGCGTGCCATGCAGGTCCTGCAGGCCCGCCTCGAGCAGATGGAGCGCGAGAAGGCCGACGCCGAGGCCGCTGAGGGGCGTGCCGCACAGGTGCGCACCATGGACCGCTCCGAGCGCATCCGCACCTACAACTGGCCGGAGAACCGCATCAGCGACCACCGCATCGGGTTCAAAGCCAACAACCTCGACTCCGTCCTCGACGGCAACCTCGACGACCTGTTCACCGCCCTCCAGGCGGCGGAACGCGCCGAGCGCCTCGAGGCCGAATAGCGTGCAGCTTAGGGCCGCGCTTGTCGACGCCGCCGCCCGCCTCACCGCGGCCGGCGTGCCGTCACCGCAGGTCGACGCCCGGCTCATCGCCGCGCACCTGCACGGCGTGGGCACCCTCGACCTGCACGGCATCGACACGGTGCCGGACGGGTTCTGGGCGGCGGTCGCCCGCCGGGAGGCCCGGGAACCGCTCCAGCACATCCTCGGCACCGCCCCCTTCGGCCCGCTCGACCTGGCCGTGGGCCCCGGCGTGTTCATCCCGCGTCCGGAGACCGAGGTCCTCGCGGACTGGGGCGTGCGGCAGCTGACGGGGGTCGAGAGCCCCCGGGTCGTCGACCTGTGCACCGGGTCCGGTGCCCTCGCGCTCTACGTCGCCGATGCGTGCCCGGGTGCGGAGGTGGTGGGCGTCGAGAAGCAGTCGGCGGCGCTGGAGTGGGCGCGGCGCAACGCCGCCGGCACCACCGTGTCCGTGATCCAGGGGGACGTCACCGATGCTGACACGCTGGGGGAGTGGCACGGCACCGTCGACCTGGTGCTCACCAATCCGCCGTACGTGCCGCTGACCGACGACCTGGACCCGGAGGTCTACGCCGACCCGCCCGAGGCCGTCTTCGGCGGCGCCTCCGGCATGGACGTCATCGACCGCATGCTCCCGCTCGTCCACCGCCTGCTGGTCCCCGGCGGGCTGGTGGGCATCGAGCACGACGACACCACCTCCGACACCGTCCAGTCGGCCGTGCGCGCCCACGGTGGTTTCGGGGACATCGCGGTCCTGCACGACCTGACCGGTCGGGCCCGCTTCGTCACGGCGAGTAAGCTGACCAACTGACACACGCCACCGAGAACATTGTGAGGTCGCCAGAAGATGAGTCGCATCTACTCCTGCGCCGATGAGGCCACCCGTGCCGAGGGCATGCGCGCCGCCGTCGACGCCGCCCGCGGCGGACGACTGGTCGTGCTGCCCACCGACACCCTCTACGGCCTGGGCTGCGACGCCTTCGACAACGCCGCCGTGGCGAACCTCCTGGCCACCAAGCACCGCGGCCCCGACATGCCGGTGCCCGTCCTCGTCGGGTCCTGGGACACCGTCAAGGGCCTGGTCCGCGAGTTCACCCCGCAGGCCGAGGCCCTCGTCGAGGCGTTCTGGCCCGGCGGGCTGTCCATCGTCGTGCCCCAGGCACCCTCCCTGCCGTGGAACCTCGGGGACACCCGTGGCACCGTCATGCTGCGGATGCCGCTGCACCCGGTGGCCATCGAACTGCTCCGCGAGGTCGGCCCCATGGCCGTGTCCTCGGCCAACATCTCCGGCCACGAGCCGCCCACCACCGCCATCGCCGCCAAGCAGCAGCTCGGCTCCGCCGTCGCCGTCTACCTCGACGGCGGCGAGACGCCGGTGGGCAAGCCGTCGACCATCATCGACCTCTCCGGCCCCGCCCCCCGCATCCTCCGCGAAGGAGCGATCACCGCGGAACGTCTCGGCGAGGTTCTGGGTGTCCCGGCCGAGACCCTGCGGGGAACCACCTAGATGGGGGCAGGCGTCCCGCTGCGCGAACTGGGTCTGGTGCTCCTCGTCGCCGCGGCGATCACCTACCTGGCCACCGGCATCATCCGCTCGATCATGGTCCGCTCGGGCCGGGTCGCCGAGATCCGGCAGCGCGACGTCCACACCCAGCCCACCCCACGTCTCGGTGGGGTGGCGATGTTCTCCGGCTTCCTCGCCGCCGTCTTCCTCGCCGCCCAGCTCCCGGCCCTGACCCGCGGATTCATGCCGGTCACCCCGGAGATGAACGCGGTCATCTGGGCGGCGTTCGCCATCGTCGTCGTCGGCGTGCTCGACGACCTCTACGAGCTCGACGCGATCACCAAACTCATCGGCCAGCTGCTCTCCGCCATCCTGCTCAGCGTCCTCGCCCTGTCCTGGACCCTGCTCTACCTGCCTGTCGGCGACGGCACGACCGTGGTGCTCGACCAGGTGCTCTCCACCATCGTCACCACCGTCTTCACCGTCGCCCTGGTCAACGCCATCAACTTCGTCGACGGTCTCGACGGCCTCGCCGCCGGTCTGGGCATGATCGCCGGCGGCGCGATCCTCGTGTTCTCGCTGACCGTCCTCCACGACCAGGGCGGGGCGGTCTCCGCCTACCCGCCCGCCATCATCGCCGCCGGCCTGGTCGGCATCTGCCTGGGCTTTCTGCCCCACAACTTCGAGCCCTCCCGCATCTTCATGGGCGACTCCGGCTCCATGCTCATCGGCCTGCTGCTGGCCGCGGCGTCGACCTCCGCGTCCGGCAAGATCAACATGTCGCTCTACGGCGCCGCCGACCTCGTCGCCCTCATGAGCCCGGTCATCGTCGTCATCGCCGCCATCTTCGTGCCGGTCCTCGACCTCGTGCTCGCGGTCGTCCGACGGCTGTCCCGGGGCACATCGCCGTTCTCCGCCGACAAGATGCACCTGCACCACCGGCTGCTCTCCCTCGGCCACACCCACCGCCGCACGGTCCTGGTCCTCTACCTGTGGGTCAGCGTCGTCGCCTTCGGTGCCGTGAGCTTCTCCGTCGTCCCCGCCCGCGTGGCGTTGGCGACCACGATCATCGCCCTCATCGTCGCCTTCGTGGTCACCCTCATCCCCCTGCGGGCCGGAAAGCTCGGCCGCCGCGACACCGGGACCCACGTGGTGGTCCGGCAGGACCCCTGAGCGTGAGTGAGGTGGGGGAGGGCAGGCCGGAGGACACAGCAGGTAGGATGCCGTGGGTGACCACCACACCAGCCTCCCACACGCCCGATCCGACCCCGACCCCGGAGACCTCGGAGTTCGACGATCCCCGCCGCCCGCTGCTGCGCGCCCTGCGCTTCGGCACCGTCGCGCTCGCTGTGATCACCATCGCCTCCCTGGTCATCTGGGGAGCCACCCGCGACCTCCCGGGCATCTGGGGCGTACTCATCGGTGCCGCCATCGGCGGCGGCTTCGTGCTGCTCACCGCCGTGAGTGTCCTCATGACCTCCGGCACCGACGCCGGCACCACGGGCCTCGTCGTCCTCGGCGGCTGGCTGCTCAAGATCATCGTCCTGCTCGTCGTGCTCTTCCTCCTGCGCGGCATGGACTTCTACGACCCGCTCGCCCTCCTGGTGACCACCGTCGTCGCCCTGCTCGTCGTCCTGGCCACCGAGGTGTGGGGCGTGGTCACCGCGCGGGTGACCTACATCAACTGATCCGCCCAGACACCCCGGGGAGGGTGCCGGCATGATCCGCAGCGGGGGGAGTGCCGGGGCCACAACGGGGGTGGACGGAGGAGGAACCGGTCATTCCGTCCCTCAGGTCACCCCCGTCGGAGGTAGATACACCCTCGGTGTGACAGACCTTACAGCGCGGGAAAACACCCGTTGAGGGGCGGTTTCCGCACGTGGGGCCGACGGGGTTGGGTTCGGGGGAGAAACACCTTCGGGCCGC
>Ga0123329_1002333_pt1 | contig 16820 bp, 14 predicted proteins | sample BioC12SIPDNA_FD_89703 | JGI IMG/M metagenome (GOLD analysis project Ga0123329, IMG submission 89703) | Anaerobic biogas reactor microbial communites from Washington, USA - Biogas_R1_B C12 SIP DNA | ecosystem: Engineered > Bioreactor > Anaerobic > Unclassified | place: Washington, USA | collected... | reverse complement strand
TCCTGCGAGGGCTCCCTGGGCGTCGGCTGCTCCATGCCTATGAAATACCGCACCCCAGGCCCTGGCGCAAGTTAAGGTTCTGTTAAAGAAGTGTGACGATACGGTTACCGGACAGTATTGGCATCCTGCCCCTGCTTCGCCAAGACGTTGATGTACCCTTGGCGAGCAGGGCGTTGGCAAACGGCAGTCTCAAGGACTGTGTGTGATTGGCATCATGCAACAACGGCTGTGCGGCAAGCAGTCGGTAACAGTGTGAGTACGCTGAATGCATCGTACCCGACAGCTCAGCGGCGCAGGCGGTCTTCGATGGTGCCGACTATCTCGGCAACCGTCATCTGCCGTTTCAGGCCGCCGTCGGCCACCGTGACCGTCTCGTCCGCGTCGGCCATCTGCTGGGTGCGATGACAGGCGGCCATGACGGTGGTGTGGTTTTTGCCGCCCATCATGCGGCCGATGTCGGGGAAACTCAGCGTTGTCAGGCGGCGGGCCAGGTACATGGCCAACTGCCGCGGCAGGGTCACGAGCCGCGTGCGGCGTCGGCCGACGATGTCGGCGGCGGGCACGTTGAAGAACTTCGAGACGGCCTCGACGATCGTGTCCACGCTCAGGGCGGTCTGCCCGGCGCGGATCAGGCCCGAGAGGGCCTCCCGGGCCACGTCGAGTGACACTGGCTTGTGGTCCAGCGTGGAGTAGGCGATCACCCGGACCAGGGCCCCCTCGAGTTCGCGAACGCTGCCGGTCACGTGCGCGGCGACGAACTCCAGCACCTCTTCGGGCAGCATCTGCCCCGACTGGCGGGCCTTGCTCCGCAGGATGCCCATCCGCGTGGCCCGGTCCGGCGGGTGCAGGTGAGCCACCATGCCCGAAACGAAGCGGCTGATCAGGTTGTCCTGGATGCACGTCAGCAGTTTCGGGTGGCAGTCCGACGCCATTACCACCTGGCGGCTCGACACGTCGAAGGCATTGAACGTGTGGAGGAACTCTTCCTGGGTGGCTTGTTTGTTGGCCAGAAAATGAATGTCGTCGATGACCAGCACGTCGAGGTTGCGGAACCGGTGGCGGAACGCGTCGAGGCTCCGGGTTTTCAGCGCCATGATGTAACGGTTGGTGAATTCCTCGGCCGTAATGTACAGCACGCGGGCCCGCTGGACGGTTCGCTGGACTTCGTGGACGATGCCCTGAAGCAGATGCGTCTTGCCCAGGCCGCACGGGCCGTGAATGAACAGGGGATTGAACGAGCGGCCGGGCCTGGCGGCGACTTCGCGTGCGGCGGCATAGGCCACGCGGTTGCAATCGCCGACGACGAACCGGTCGAGGGTCATCAGGGGTTGATTGCCCTCGTCAACGGGGCAGGACGGACGAGCCAGGGCGGTTCCGGCCTGCTGTCTGGCGGATGCCGGTTGCGACTGCTGAGCCAGAAAGGCGTCGTCCTGGGCTATCTGCTCCTGCCGACGGCGGCGGAACAACTGCGGATCGATCACAAAACGCACGGCAACGTCCGAGCCGGTTGCCTTGGCGGCGATGCCGCCCAGCAGCTTCGAGAAACGCGACTCCAGGTATTCCGACACGAACAGGTTCGGCACGCCCACTTTCAGTTCGCGGTCTTCGATGGCGAACTGCGTGGAGTTCCGGAACCAGACGTTGAAGCTGGTGGCTCCGACGTGCTGTTCGACCTGGCACAGAATGTCGGCGACGAGTTGCTGCTGGACCTCGGTCACGGCGACCTCCCGAGTTGTGATCCCCCCTGAGTCATGGATCGTGCCTCAGACGGGCTTGCGGTGATGACGATAGCGCCGTTGTGAGTCTGCCGAATGAGCGATCTGTCCCTGGCTCGGCAACGCACCCTGCGTCGGCGACATGCTAGTGATATACAACGCGCCGAAAGGGGGTTCAACAGCAAAAAAAGTGTGAAGGGAAGACCACTTTGCTGCCAACCGAGGAACCTCTCACAGGAGAACCGTTTAGCGGTGCGGCGGGACTTTAGAAAATTCTTATCCCCAAGCGGATTCCATGTTGTGGACAGAGTGTGCGTAACCCGACGGCGGAACGACTGCTGTCGCGGAACCTCGTTTTCAGTATAGGGAGGGGACGCAGTAAACGTGTCGGCGATTGACGATGTGCATGCCTGCTTGAAGGTACAGCTTGCGTGCGGGCGTGTTGGCCACATCGACAGCGACAGTCAGCATGGGCTCTTTCAGCAAGCGCGACGAGTTCATGGCGCGCTGAACGAGAAGGCGGCCGAGGCCGCGGCCACGAAACGCCGGCGCCACGCCCATGTAAACCAGTTCGCAGGCGCTTCGGGCGGCGACGCGGTTGACCAGCACCAGACCGGCCGCGCGGCCATCGCAGCGGGCCAGCGACCAGCCTTGCGGCGTGAACAGGCCGCTGGCGCGGTGACTGTCCAGGGCGTCCTGCGGTGTGCGAAGGGCGTCGATCCCAGGACAGTCGAGGCTGTCGATGTACGTCGCTTCCAGCAGGGCGGCGAATTCGCCTTCGAGGCCGTCATGGTAGGTTTCCCAGGTCCACGGCCCCGCGGCCGCGGCCGTCGCGCGTTTGTCGAGGTCGCACTCCATATACTCGAGCACCGTGAGGTGGCGGAACCCGGCGGCAAGATAAGCCGTTGCGGGAAATTCCTCTGGCCCTTCCGCCAGCAGGCTCTGGATAAGCGTTGCCCCATCCTCGCGGCAGGCGGCGACGTCGGCGCGAATGAGGTCGGCGGCCGTTCGGCATTGGGCGTCGGCGTTCAGCGTCGGCGACACACCCGGCGGCAGGATCGTGGCGCAATGGCCGGGGGCCATGATGTGCAGACAGGCGGCCAGCACGCGGCCGCCCTTCACCGCGACCATTTGCCGGCGAAAATCGATGCCCAGGGACTGCGGGGCGGCGTCGATGGTTCGGCGGGCCTGCGTGTCGTCGGCAGGAAGCGTTGGCATGAGCAGCCGCGCGGCTTCCAGCACTTCCTCGGCTCGGACTTTGCGGAACTCCATCGGACGGGACTCCCGAATGATGCCGTCTACGGCTCCGACTCTCGGCCGGCGGCCGAGAGCGTCGCGGCCGGGCTGTGCTATGGCTCGTGAATCTGGGCCAGGTAGGCCTCGGCCAGCGGCAGATCGGCGGGCGTCGTGATCTTGATGTTCGCGCGGCTGCCCTCGACCATGGCGACAGGGTGACCAAGGGCCTCGACCAGTTGGGCATCGTCGGTGACGGTGCCGGGAAACGCGTGGAGCCGCTCGTAGGCCTGCCGAAGCAGGGCCGTGCGAAAGACTTGCGGCGTCTGGGCGGCCCAGAGCGATTTGCGCGGGATGGTCTCTTCGACGATGTCGCCGTCGGTCACGCGCTTGATCGTATCGTGCACGGGCATGCCGACGCACGCGGCGCCGATGCGCTCGGCCACGGTCAGGGCTTCCACAATGGCGCGCAACGGCACCAGCGGGCGGACGGCATCGTGTACCACGACGAGGTCGCAGGCCTCCGGCACGCAAGCCAGGCCGGCAACGACCGAATCGTACCGTTCGCGGCCGCCGCAGACCAGGTGTGCGACGCCGAGGGCATCGAGTTCGTGCTGGTAGTTGCAGCGGACGAAGTCCAGGTCGTCGGGGCCGACGACGAGGATGCGGCAGGTAATGGCCTCGACGTCGCGGAACCGATCGAGCGTTCTCAGGAACACGGGCCGCCCGGCAAGTTCGATGTAAGGCTTCTTGACGTGGCTGCCGAACCGGAGCCCCTGTCCGGCCGCCGGGATGAGCAGGGCGGCTCTCATGCCTGTGGCTCCTCCCTGGACGGCGGGTCGTCGTGTCCGCCGCCGGGGCGGGTGCGACGGCGGGGGCCGTTGCCCTGGCCCTCGATGCGGCCGAAGATCATGCGGCCGGCACTGGTCTGAAGAACGCTGGTGACGCTGAGCGTGACTTCCTGGCTGACCATGTCGCGGGCCCCCTCGACGACCACCATGGTCCCGTCTTCGAGGTACCCGACGCCCTGGCCGGGCTCTTCGCCGGCCTTGACGATGGTGACGCGGAGCGATTCGCCCGGCAGGAACACCGGCTTCAGGGCGTTGGCCATGTCGTTGATGTTCAGCACCGACACGCCGCGGAACTGGGCTATCTTGTTGAGGTTATAGTCGTTCGTCAGAATCCGGCCGCCAAGCTCCTGGGCCAGCGCGACGAGCATCTGGTCCACGTCGCCGGAGACGCCGGAGGCCGTCGGCCCCGCGTCGTGGATGCGGATGTCCACCTTGCCGCAGGACTGGAGGCGATTGAGGATGTCAAGGCCGCGGCGGCCGCGGTTGCGTTTCAGCCGGTCGCCGCTGTCGGCCACGGTCTGGAGTTCCTGGAGCACGAATCGGGGGACCACCAGCTCGGAGTCGAAGACCTGCGTGTCGCAGAGGTCGGCGATGCGGCCGTCGATGATGACGCTGGTGTCCAGCAGGATCGGTCGCCCGCCCTTGGTCTCCTTGGCGAATTCCGTGTATGGGATAATAAACCTGAAGTCGTCTTTGGTCTGCATGATGACGCTGATGCAGACGTAGCAGAGGACGACCGAGAGGCCCAGGCTGACGGCCTGAGCGTTCTGCTCGTCCTGCATGAAGTCGAGGGGGACGATGCCGATCACGTAGCTGAGCAGCCACGACATGATGAGTCCGGCCAGCAGGCCGAAGAAAATGGCCGACAGGGTGCCGACGCTTTTCTTGCGGACCAGCATGTCCAGGCCGATGACGGCCAGGGCCAGGCCCACCGCTCCGATGAAGAACGGCAGCGGCTGGTAGAGTTGCTCATCATCGCCGGCGACGATGCGTGCAGCCGCCAGGCCGGCGGCCACCAGCACCAGAATAAACAGAAGGCGTGTCACAAGAAGAGGCATAACGGGACTCCAGAATGATAAGGATCGATCGGTTGCGGGCGAAACACGATGAAATAACGATGTCCTCCCGCCAAAATGACCATTATATCCCCCGGCGATGGCTGGACAAGGGCAACCCGGCATTTTCGGTTGCATTGCGGGGCCTCATTTCTATAATGCCAATGGCATTTCCGATTCATGGACCTCCTGCGGCACGGAGACCGATTGTGAAGGTAAATGCATTCTAGGCTGCTCTTTCCGCAATGTCGCTGGCTCTGGCGGCGGTCGGATGCGATCCGGCGGGTCGTGCCGGCATTGAGCAGCGACTTGCCAGCGAGGAGCCCCAGGATCGGGCCGGTGCGGCTCGCGATCTGGCCCAGAGCAATGCCCCCGACACCGACATCCGTCTCATTCATCTGCTGGCCGATCAGGACGAGGCGGTCCGCTTCTTTGCGGCGGCGGCCCTGCATCGGCGCACGGGAGAGCGGTTTGGGTACAGAGCCGAGGCGCCGCTGCGGGAGCGGGAGGGCGCTATCGCCCAGTATGTGCAGTGGTACTGTCAGAAACATCCCGACGCCGGCCCGCGGTTCGAGGGGCTCATGGCGGGGATGAAGACGCTGGAGCACAACGCGCCGTCGCCGGGTGGAGAAGGGTCGTCGAGCTAGGCATGGGCTGTGACGCGGACCAGAACAACGTGATTCGTCTTTCGGTGCCGAGCGACGCGGCCGTGATGGCCGTGGTGCGGGCGCTGGTGGACAAGATGGCGTCGCTGGCGGGATTCGACGAGAATCAGCGCAGCCGGATTGTTCTGGCCATCGACGAGGCATGCACGAACATCATCCGGCACCAGTACGAGGGCCGCACCGACGGCCGGCTGGACATCGAGACGCGCCTGTGCATGGACGAGGGGCTGGAGTTCGTTCTGCGCGACTACGGGCCGACGCGTGATCCGGCCCTGTTCCGGGGCCGGGACCTGGCGGACGTGCGGCCGGGCGGGCTGGGCATTCACATCATCCGCGAGGTGATGGATTCGGTGGAATACGGCGATGCGCCGGGCGGGGGCATGCAGTTGCGCCTTCGCAAGGCGATTCCCGCGTCAACAGACTGAGGTGGCCATGACACGAGTGGGCAGAGCAGGGGAGCCGAACCGGCTCAAGATCGCAGTCGAAGACCGGGCGCCGGCGTCGCTGGTCCACCTGGAGGGCGACGTGGACCTGAACGTCAGTCCGGTGCTTCGCAAGCAACTGAAGGATCTGGTGGCGTCGCGGGCGGCCATGATCGTGGTGGACATGTCGGACGTGCCGTACATTGATTCCAGCGGCGTGGCGACCCTGGTGGAGTGTCTTCAGGGCGTGAGCCGCTATGGCGGCAAGCTCCACCTGGCGTCACTGCGGCAGCAGACGCGGAGCGTGTTCGAGATCAGCCGCCTGGACAGCGTGTTTTCGATCTTCCCGACGGTGGAGGAGGCGTTGAAGGCGTGAGCGCGGGGCTGCGCACAGCGGTCGAGCGGCTTGGCGGACTGGGTAACGACGGCTTCTCCTATATCGGGGGCCTGGGATACCTGGCGTGGGACACCGTGCGCTGGTCGCTGCGCGGCGTGTTCGGGCAGCCGAAGATCGGCTGGAGCGCGCTGACGTTCCAGATGGTCCGGGTGGGCGTGCAGGCCGTTCCGATCATCGCGCTGGTTCACTTCTTCATCGGCATGATTCTGCCGTTCGAGATGGCTCCGGTCCTCCGCGACTACGGCATGTTGAACCAGATTGCGACGATCGTCGTGAAGGCGATCTTCCCGCAGTTGGCGCCGATCTTCAGCGCGATCGTGCTGTCGGGCTTCGCCGGCGCGGCCATTGCCGCGGAGCTGGGAACGATGGTCGTCAGCGAGGAGATTCTCGCCCTGGAGACCATGGCGCTGAATCCGGTGCGGTTTCTGGTGGTGCCGCGCGTGCTGGCGTGCATCGTGATGCTCGTGTGCCTGACGATCCTGGCCGACGTGGTGGCGTGGATCGGGGGGTTGGCCGTTTACACGTTCTTCCTGGACGGAACGGTCCTGGAGTACTACGAGCGGGCCCTGGAGTCGCTGCTCTATCGCGATATCCTGTCGGGACTGGTCAAGGCGGTCTGCTTCGCGGTGCTGGTGAGCCTGATTTCGTGCCACGAGGGGCTTCGCGTCAGCGGCGGGGCCGAGGGCGTGGGCCGCGCGACCACGCAGAGCGTCGTCAAGTCGATCGTGGCGATCATTGCATCGAACATGGTTCTGACGGTGATCTTCTATTACTACTGGCCGAGTCAATGAGCGACAAGAGCCCGGAATCCATCATCGAACTTCGCGGCGTCACCAAGCGCTTCGACGGCCGCACGGTCATCAATGCCGTGACGCTGCCGATCCTGCGCGGCGAGACGATGGTCATCATGGGCTCCAGCGGCTGCGGCAAGAGCACGACGCTGCGAATGATGATCGGCGACTATCATCCGGACGAGGGCGAGGTCCGGATTTTCGGGAAGTCGTGGGCGACGATGTCGGAAACCGAGGCGAACGACGTGCGGCTCCGGTTCGGCATCCTGTTCCAGAGTGGTGCGCTGCTGAACTCCATGACCGTGGGCGAGAACATCGCCCTGCCGATGCGGGAGCACACGGACCTGGACGAGCAGGTCATCCGGATCATGGTGAAGATGAAGCTGGAACTGGTGGGCCTTCGGGACTTCGAGCACCTGATGCCGGCTCAGTTGTCCGGCGGCATGAAGAAACGCGTGGGGCTGGCCCGGGCGATCGCCCTGGATCCGGAGATTCTGTTCTACGACGAGCCGACGGCGGGGCTGGATCCGATCGCCACGGCGGTGACCGACGAGTTGATTCGCGATCTGTCGAAGAAGCTGGGTGTGACGAGCGTCGTCGTGACGCACGACATGGGCAGTGCATTTCGCATCGCGGACCGGATGGCGGTGCTGTATCGCGGCGACCTGATCGCGCTGGGGGCGCCCGATACGATCCGCAACAGCGGCGACGCCCGCGTGAAACAGTTTATCGAGGGGCTGGCCGACGGGCCCATCCCCCTGAGGCAGTCGAGCAAGGACTATGCCGCGGACCTGCTGGGGCAGGTTTGACGGCGGACAGGACATTCTACGACCGCGGGCATGACGCCGCGGCCCGGGCATTCTGGAGGCCCTCATGGCTCGTTCCAAACGCAACGATCTGGTGGCAGGCATCTTTATCCTGCTGGCGCTGTCGGCCCTGCTGGTCATCATGGTACTCGTGGGCAAACTGAACGAGATCGGCACGGTGACGAAGACCTACCAGGTGCGGTTCGAGCAGATACCGGGCGTGAAGGCGGGCAGCGCGGTCCTTCTGGCCGGATCGCCGGTGGGGCAGGTGACCGAGGTGGTCGCGCAGTGGAGCCAGGACGAGGCGACCCAGGCCAAGCGGTTCTCGCATTACCTTCTGACGATCGACGTGCCGGAGAACGTGGAACTGTACCAGGACGCGTTGATTTCGGTGGAGACGAAGCTGATCGGCGAAGGGGCGTCGGTGAACATTCAGAGTGTCGGCGAAGGGGCGGCCCTGAAGGGCCCCATCCAGGGTCGCAGCGGCACGGCCCTGGGCAGCGCCGTCGAGGCCATCGGTATCGGCGACGAGCAGAAGAAGCAGATCACCGAGATCATCTCGAACGTCAACCAGTTGTCGAGCGACCTGAAGACGAAGATACCGCCGCTGGTGGCGTCGATCCAGAAAAGCGCCGACCGGTTGGACGCCATTACGGAGAAGGTGGACGGCATCCTGGCCGAGAACCGTGATAAGCTGAAGGACAGCATGACCAGCATCAAGGACGTGACGGCGGACCTTCAGGCCATGATCAAGGAGAACCGCGCGAAGATCGACGAGAGCGTGGGGAACATTCAGGCTCTGACGGGCGACATGAAAGCGAAGATGGCGACGGTGGGCGAGAATCTGGCGGCGACCAGCGGCGACGTGCGAGCCCTGGTGGCGGCGAACCGGATGAACCTGGCGGACACGTTCAGCAACATGCGTCAGACGAGCGAGCAGCTTCGAGCGGCGAGCATCGAGATCCGCCGGGCGCCGTGGCGTCTGCTGCACCGGCCGGACGACCGCGAGAGCGACACGCTGAACATCTTCGACGCCACGCGGAACTACGCGGTGGCGGCGGGCGACCTGCGCAGCACCACGGCGAACCTGGAGTCTCTGACGCGACTGAAGGACGAGGGCGTGTCGGTGGATCAGAAGATGATCCTCGAGATGCTCGACCGCGTCCGCGCCAGCCTGGACAAGTACGGCCAGGCGGAGGACGCCCTGTGGCAGCAGTGGGAAAAGGCCGCCCCATAGCCGGCTGGAGCCGCCATGGCGGACAGTGAAGCCGATGTGATCGTCGTGGGCGCCGGGCCGGCGGGGGCCACATGTGCGCGGTTGCTGGCCCAGGCCGGATGCAGCGTGGTGCTGGTGGACCGGGCCTCGTTTCCCCGCAAGAAGCCGTGCGGTGGGTGGGTCAACGCCGCGGCGTTCGATGAATTCCCCGAACTGGAAACTCTCCGCAAGAAGTCCTCGCCGAAGAAGCAACTGGTCGATGTGCCGTTTCACGGGCTGGTGTTCCACAAAGCGGACATGAGCGCCGAGGCCGTCTACGCGCCGCGTCAGAAACTGGGGTACCTGGTGTCGCGGGAGACGTTCGATGCGGCGCTGGTGGCGCTGGCGGCGTCGCGGAAGCGGCTGGTGAAGGTGTTGCAGCGGTTTCGCGTGACGGGCGTGGACGTGCGGGAAGGGAGTGTGTGCGTTCGTGCGGCCGACGGGCGAACGGCGGCAGGGCGTTTGCTGGTGGGGGCCGATGGCGCCGAGTCGACCGTGGCCGCCGTGACGGGCCTGCGCGACAGTTGGGCCGGCGACCGGCAGGTCGTCTGTCTGTTCAAGGAGATCAAGGTCAGTCCGCGGACGCTCGACCGCCTGTACGGCAAGCAGCGCAAGATTCATCTGGCGATGCAGTACGGTGGATTGCCCGGATATGCGTGGGCGTTTCCGAAACATGGCACGGTCAGCGTCGGCATCGGTTGCCGCGGGGACGCCGGGGCGGACCTGAAGTCGGTCTATGCGGCATGGGTCGAGCACCTGATCGGCGCGGGCCTTCTGCCGGATGCGGCGGACGTGTCGCGACCCACGGCAGCCATGGCTCCGGCCGGTGGCGCGATTGAGGACGAAGGGCACGTCGGCAAGAGGACGCTGCTGATCGGCGACGCCGGCGGCTTCGTCTCGGCGGCCACGGGCGAGGGCATCTACCCGGCCATGCGGTCGGCCCGCGTGGCGGCGACGTGCCTGACGGCCGCCCTGAAAGCCGACCATCCGCAGGACGCCCTCATGCAATTCAAGTTCGATTGGCGTCAGGACTTCGCCGAGTACATCCAGATGCCCAACGCCAACCTCGCCTTTCTTCTGCCCCTGGTGTACGAAAACGCAGAGCTGTGCCGTCGCCTGGCACGGTGCTACCTGTTCGGCGAGAACTTCTGACAGAGCGCATGAAGCGGGGGACGACGCCTTGGATGGCACCGGCGTCGTCCCCCTCTGCGTTACACGGACAGCGGCACGTGGGCCGGCCGTTGCACGTCAGGGTTTCCCTCGCAGCTTCTGGTCCCACTCTTCGAGGCGGCGCTTGGCCAGGTCGCGTCCTCCGATGCCGAAGGCGATGGCGGCGGCGATGGCCACCATGCCAATGATGGCGACGAAGGCCACCAGGACGATGTTGTCTCCGACGCCGATGCGCTGGAGGGCCATGGCGGCGGCCACGACGATGATCGCGATGCGGGCGACCAGGGCCAGCGACACGGCAAACGAGAAGCGACCGGCCCGGATGGTTCTGGAGGCCAGGTCGGCCAGGAAGAGCCCCAGGCCGAAAACGACCAGGGCCAGGACCACGTCGCCGAGGAAATCGAGGAACCGTCGCAGCACGGCGGCCAGTTCGACGAATCCGAGTTGCTGGAGCGCGGCCAGGGCGGCCAGGAGCATGACGACCACGAGGACGATGTAGCCGCAGGCCTTCGAGAGGGTGGCCTTCTTCTCCTCGGTCGGCGGCTGGCCCAGGCCGAGACGAGCGGGGATGTGGTCGAAGCCGATGGACTCCAGCAGGCTCGCCGTCAGTTGCGACAGCAGGCGGCCGACGACATAGGCCACGACCAGCACCAGGGCGGCGCCGAACAGACGCGGAATGGCGTCGAGGAAACGGCTGAGCATGGCGCTGGCCGGCTGCGTGATGCTCTCAACCTGGAGGGCGTTCAGGGCGGCAATGACCACGGGAATCAGGATGAGGACGTAGACCACCAGGGCGATCAGGTCGGCAAGCGTCTTGCCGCCGAGGGCTTTGGTCAGGCCGATGCGTTCGCTCAGGCGGTTCAGTCCGATGGCCGCCAGGAGGTTGGCCAGGATGCGCTGGACGGTGCGGGCGACGAACCAGCCGACGGCGAGGATGATGCTGGCCAGGAAGATATTCGGCAGATAGGCGAGGACCTCGTCGAGCATGCCGCTCATGGGGTTGCGCAGGCCCTCGATGGCCAGGGCGTCGAACACCGCCGGCAGGACGAGGATGAAGACCAGCCAGTAGGCGGTCTGTCCGAGAGTCTTCGTGAGGCTCCAGGCCTCGGCAGGGGCGGCGCCTTCGGCCGGCGGTGCGCCCTTGGCCAGTCGCTGGTCAAGCTTCGCCATGCCGAGGGCCCGCGTGACGATGAACCGCAGGACGGTTGCGACGATCCACGCGACGAGCAGGATGACCAGGGCTCCGAGCAGTCGGGGCAGATACTCGAAGATGTGGGCGAGGATGCGGTTGAGGTTTTCTTCGGCCGGAGGAAACTTCAGCACACGGAAGAAGGCGATAATCACGAACAGTTCGAGGATGCAGAAGACGGCGGTGGCGATCCAGCGGGTGCCGTCATGGGGCGGCGCCTCTGCGGCGGCCTGGTCCTCGCTCATCCACGACTTCATGCGTTTGCACAGGGACAGCTTGGCCAGGATCCAGTGGACGATGCCGGCGAGGATGCGGGCCAGGATCGTGCCCACGATGAGGACGGCCAGCGACAGCAGGATATTGGGCAGGTATTCCTGGAGCCGGTCCCAGGTGTCTCTGAGGGTGTCGCCAATGCCAGCAAGGTGGCCCTGCTGCGCAGTGTCGCTCTGGGCATAGGCGAGTGTCGCCCCAACCAGCAGCGGCATCATGGCAAGCATCAGCAGGGCTCCCTTGCAGACGTGGCGCCGAAGCGGGCAGCGCGGCTCGCGAGTCTTCCTTTGCAGAACGGTGCGCATGTGTGGCTCTCCTCTGTGATGGACGCGGTATCGGCTTGCCGAAAGGGCAACGGCCCTTCGGGCTTCCGCCGAGGAAGCCGAAGGCAAGGCCATCGAGGTATTGTCGCGAAACGTCGTTTTCTGCAGCGGCCGGCCCGAGTCTGGGGCCGAGCCGTGAGCCGGCTGAGAAGTGCGGCGGACGGAAGGACGCCCCGTAGGATCGCGGCTTCCTGCCGATGTGCCTCTATGGCAATTGGAGTCCAACCTCGGATTGCAGTCAATACATCAGTCCGGGGGAAAATGTTCCAAGACAACTAACGGCAGGATGGGGCAGGGAAGCGGCCTTCGGGTAGCGTATGCCCATGCGGGGAAAGAGGATGCGGTCAAGTCGGCCCCTGAAAGGGCCGATAACCTATGGTGAGATCGGTTGCGAGGCGGTTCGTCCGTGAGGGTTTCACCTTGACAATGGGCGACGCCACTTGTTAACAATGAGCGGCCGTCAGAGGGGGCCATCTCGATCAACCTGGTGGGCGATCCGAGTCATGCGTAAGACAATGTGGGTAATGCCGGTGATCCTGTGTGCCGCGATGTCGCTGCGCGGGTGTTCGCTCGCAGTGACGGATGGCGGGGCGATGGACGCGGCGTCGCTGCGGTATGTGGCCGGCGAACGGGCCGACAAGCGCCAGGGCGAGCGGCAGGAGGAACCGGCGCACCTCAAGGGTTTCACCGATGAGTTGGAACTCGTGGACGGCCGGGCGCGTCTGTCGCTGGAGCAGGTGGTTCGTCGCACGCTCAGGAACAGCCTGGACATCCAGGTGGCGAGCTACTCGCCGGCGATGGCCGAGGCCGACATCCTGGTGGCCGAGAGCGCGTTCGACGCCTCGTGGTTTCTCGATGGCAGCATCAACAAGACCGACACGCCGGTGAACTCGTTTCTGGCGGCGGGCGGGGCGTCGGCGCTGATGCAGGACAATCGGCTGGTGAGCTCCGGCATCCGCAAGCCTCTGGTCACGGGCGGCAGTATCGCCGTGAGCGAGAACCTGGACTACCTGGCGAGCAACAGCACATTCGTCACGTCTCCGAGTTACGCGACGAACGTCATGGTCGAGCTCACGCAGCCGCTGTTGCGCGATATGGGGCTGGACGCGAACAAGGCCCGTATCTACGTGGCGTCGCACAACCGCGACGCGTCCGTGGAGGATTTCCGACGGCAGGTGATGGACGTTCTGGTCGAGGTGGAGGCCACGTACTGGGAACTGGTCTTCGCGCATCGCGACGTGGACGTGCGGCGGAGCAGCCTGGCGCTGGCCGAAGAGGTGTACCGGAAGGAACAGAGCCGGGCCAAGGCGATGATGGCCCGCAAGCTGGAGGTGTCGCGGGCCCGGGCGGCCGTGACGAGCCGGCAGGCCGAATTGATCACGGCGGAGAACCAGGTGCGGAACCTGTCGGACCGGTTGAAGAACCTGATGAACGATCCGCGTCTGCCGCTGACGGAGGTGTCGCAGATCGTGCCGACCGACGAGCCGCAGACCTCGCACCCGAGCAGCGACCGGCAGGCCGACGTGATCACGGCGATTGAGATGCGGCCGGAGCTGCGGCAGCTCAGGAGCCAGGTGCTGGCCAACGACGTGTCGCGTCGCTACTACCGGAACCAATTGCTTCCGCGGCTGGACCTGTCGTTCGCGTGGCGTCGCAACAGCCTGGGCGGCGATTCGGGCGAAGCGTTCAAGCAGCAGTTCACGGGCGAATTCAACGACTACGTGACCGGTCTGACGGCTGAGGTGCCCATCGGCAACCGCAAGGCCGAGGCCGAGCATCGCAAGAGCCGCCTGTCGCTCGATCAGTCGATGCTTCAACTTGAGAATCAGACGCAGGACGTGATCCTGGAGGTGAACACGGCGATTCGGCAGGTGGAGACGGCGCTGGAGGAGATCAGTGCGACGCGCGAGGCCCGGGTGGCGGCCCAGGACACGCTCGACGGCGAACAGGCCCGTTACGACGTGGGCGACGTGACCAACGAGGAACTTCTCCGCGCCCAGCGCGATGTCGAAGAAGCGGTGCGAAACGAGCTTCGGGCCGTCACGGCTTTCAACAAGGCCGTCATCGCCCTGGAACGAGCCAAGGGCACGCTCCTGGACTACAACAACATCACCGTTCTGCCGAAGGACTACCAGCACGCACAGGCAGACCGGTAAGGGGAACGTTCGACCGGGCGTCTGTTTCTGTGCGGCCTTGTGTGAGCGGGTAGGGTGGGTCCCCCGGACCCACGCGGAACCTGGGGCCTGCCTGGCTGGGTGCAGCGGTGTGTCGTATCTTCATGATGTGTTATCGTCGGCTTTCGTGCCGGGTGGCACGTTCTTCTTCATATTGGTGCCCCGTGGCCGGTCCGGGCCACAGCGGATACCTGCAACTGCCTCGTTGAGCCGTCCGGGCCACAAGGCTCGCTCCGCGTGGGTCCGGGGGACCCACCCTACGGGTTTCACAGTTTCTGGTGAGTTGTCGCGGGACGTTCGTGGTGGATGAAAGAAGCCCCGATCCGTGAGGGTCGGGGCTTCTCTATTTGATCGTGCGACCGTCGAGCGACGAGAGGCCGCTCCCGGGTGCGGCCTCTCAGCCGCGGATGGGTAGTGTCGCACCGTTGCGCAGGTAGAGCGGGATACGGTCCAGGGGCGCCGGGGCGGTGAGGGTGCAGCCGCCGTCGATCTGTCGTCCGGTCCAGGCATCGGTCCATTGCGTGCCGGCGGGGAGATAGACCTCGCGGCTGCGTGCTCCCTCGGCGAGGACCGGGGCGACCAGCAGGTCGGGACCGAACATGAACTGGTCGGCGACGGCCTGGCATCGCGCGTCGTCGGGGAAGTCGAAGAACAGGGGCCGCATGGGCGGCGCGCCGGTGTGGGAGGCCTTGCCCATCTGTTCCATGATATACGGGCGAAGTCGCTCGCGCAGCAGGAGCAGGTCGCGGAAGATGGCGTAGGCCTCGTCGCCGTAGGACCAGACTTCGTTGTCGGCGCCGCAGAGGTCGTGGGTGGGCAGGCGATAGCCGTGCAGGCGGAACAGCGGACAGAACGTCCCGTACTGGAACCACCGGACGAGCAACTCGCGGAATGCCGAGGACGCGGCCTCGCCCTCGCGGAAGCCGCCGATGTCGGTGGTCCACCAGGGAATGCCGCTGAGGCCGATATTGAGCCCGGCGACGACCTGGGCCCGCAGGGCCTCGAAGGTGGAAGGAACGTCGCCGGACCAGACGGCGGCGGCATAGCGCTGGCTTCCGGCCCATGCCGAGCGGCACAGGCTGATGATCTCGGTCTCGCCTTCGCTGCGCATGCCGTCGTAGAAGGTCTGGCTGTGCATCAGCGGGTAAATGTTGCCGACGGCGGCGCCACTGCCGGCGTGGTACCTTGCGTTCTCGGGGTCCATGGGGTACATCTCGGGTTCACAGGCGTCAAGCCACCAGATCTTGATGCCGCGGCGGTAGTAGGAGTCGCGGGCCTTCTCCCAGATGAACTTCCGGGCCTCGGGGTGGGTGGCGTCGTAGAACTGGACGTAGACCTTGTGCTTGAAGCCGGTGTCCCAGAAGAGGACGTGTGCGGGATTGCCGCGGTCGCTGCCGATCAATAGGCCGCGCTGCACCATGTCGCTGTAGTTGACGGAGTCCGGATTGACGGTGGGCCAGATGGAGACCATCACACGCACGCCAAGGGTGTCGAGCTCGCGGACCATGGCATCGGGGTCGGGCCAGCACTCGGGATCGAACGCCCAGTCGCCCTGGGCCGTCCAGTGGAAGAAGTCGATGACGATGACGTCCAGCGGCAGGCCCCGGCGGCGGTACTCGCGTGCGACGGCGAGCAGCTCGTCCTGTGTGCGGTAGCGCAGTTTGCACTGCCAGAAGCCGGCCGCCCAGGATGGCAGCAGCGGCGCGCGGCCGACGACGTCGGTGTACCGCTCGACGATGGCTGCGGGCGTGTCGGCGGCGGTGATCCAGTAGTCCAACTGCCGGGTCGATTCCGCGGTCCAGCGGGTCAGGTTGTGGCCCAGATCGAGGCGTCCTACGGCCGGGTTGTTCCAGAGGAAGCCGTAGCCGCGGCTGGAGAGCATGAAGGGAATCGACACTTCGGTGTTCCGCTGGATGAGGTCAATGACGCATCCCTTCTGGTCGAGGCGGCCGTGCTGATGCTGGCCGAGGCCCCAGACGCGTTCGCCGTCATAGGCCCTGAAGCGGACTTCGAGCCAGAAGTGGTCCGCTCCTGGCACGAGACGATAGTGTCGTGCCGGCGGTGCGATGAAGTGGATGGGCTCCTCTGCCAGCAGTTCGGACCGGTCGGCGGAACGAAGGAACCGGATCTGCCCGCCCTGGCCGACCTCGGCGGCGATGGCGCCGTGAACAATCGTGGCCGCGGTGTCCGTGATGGTCACGGCGGCGCGGGATGCCGGAGCGTCGGCGGGGCGTTCCTGGAGGGCCCAGGCCGGCTGGTCCATGACGTCGCCCTCGGGCACGGCCCGCACGCGCAGGCTGTCGCGGCCCCAGGGCTCGATGCGAAGTGTTTCTCGGCCCCGCCGCCACACAAGGGCCCCCTGTGTCTCCGCGAAACACGACATGGCTTTCCTCCTGACGGTTCATCCACGGTCCAATTTCGAGCATCACGCAAGCGACGGGTCATTGGACAGACGGCCGTGCGGCGTGTCAATGCACCGTATGGTTACGTCCGCACCGGTCCCG
>Ga0123329_1002332_pt1 | contig 16823 bp, 6 predicted proteins | sample BioC12SIPDNA_FD_89703 | JGI IMG/M metagenome (GOLD analysis project Ga0123329, IMG submission 89703) | Anaerobic biogas reactor microbial communites from Washington, USA - Biogas_R1_B C12 SIP DNA | ecosystem: Engineered > Bioreactor > Anaerobic > Unclassified | place: Washington, USA | collected... | reverse complement strand
GCCGATGGCCATGATGCTGGCCGCCGTGGGAGTGCGGGCGGCCAGCTGCTGGCTGACCGGGGGAAGTCCGCAACCCGGTAGATCCGGCAGGCTGAATGCCGTGGTGCGCCCTCTCTCTGTGGTGGCGATTGTGGGAGGACTGCTGGCAGAAGCCGTGGCGGTCTATCCACTGTACTTTGGGCGATATGTGTCCGCCCAACCCTACCAGAACCAGTCCATCTCACTGGAGATGGCTCATGTGATCGATGCCTACAGCGACGGGCAGGCATACATCCTCGTAGCGCCGTTCTGGTATGATGGGAACGCGGTTCGGGCTCAGCTGGTGCACGCCGTGCCCGATGGCGTTCAGGAGGTCACGGTACTGGAGCCAGGGCAGGGGCCCCTGGATCGGAGCGTTCCGCGCGCGCTGGTGATCGTACATCCCGATGGCCTGGAGGCCCTCTCCCTGCTGGAGGGGGACTATGATCGGTCGATCGTGCTTGGGCATCGCTGGGAAGATGGAAGCCTGGCGTTCTGGGCGTTCTATGGCGAGAGGAAGGCCGAGTGAGGTCGCTGGCAGTGCCGCGTCGAAAACCGGTCGCGCTCGCGGCGCGACCCTCCAATTCCGAGGGCGATCGAAGCGTGCTCCGGAGGGAACATCGCCTGCTGGTGCTCGTGGCCATGGCCGGCATACTCCTTCTGGGCGGGTATCTCCGGCTGGTGGGCCTGGATTGGGATGAAGGGCAGCATCTACATCCGGATGAGCGATTCCTGACGATGGTCGAGAACGCTCTGGCCTGGCCGGAGTCACTGGGCGAGTATCTAGATTCCTCGGTAAACCCGCTCAACCCGTACAACCGGGGGCAGGGCTCGTACGTCTACGGGCTTTTGCCCGTGACGCTGGCCAAGTTCATCGGACAGGCGACGGGCCACACGGGCTACTGGGGCGTATATCTCGCCGGCCGGGCCATGTCCGCGATCCTCGATCTTTTGGCGGTGGTGGTCGTCTTCTTCCTGGGCCGGCGGCTGTACGATACGCGAGTCGGCCTGTTGGGCGCTTTGCTGTTGGCGATGACCGTGCTCAACATCCAGCAATCACACTATTTCACCGTGGACTCCGCCACCACGTTCCTGGTGACGACGGCCCTGTACGCGGCGGTGCGCGTATCACAGGGGGAGAGTCTCGGCAGTGTGCTCGGCCTTGGGCTCGCCTTTGGCCTGGCGATTTCCGCCAAGATCTCGGTGGCTACGTTCGGGCTGATCATTGGCCTGGCACTTCTTGTGCGGGTGTTCGGGCGAGGATCCCAGGGCGGGAACCAGCCCGACGGCCGCGTGACGCGTACAGGTCGGATGGGGCGCTGGCGCTTTACCCTTGCCCTGGACGACGATGATGCCCCTCTCTCCGTCCGGCGGCTTGATGGTGTGGTTGTGCGCTGGTTACGGGCTGCCGTGCTGATGATTGCGATCCTGTTCATCGCCTTTTGGGCCTTTCGCCTGGCCCAGCCGCAGGCCTTCCAGGGCCCAGGCCTCTTTGGACTCCAACTCAACCAGCGCTGGCTGGATGACATGCGTTACATTCAACGGCTGATGTCCGGCGAGATCGACTACCCGCCGAGCCACCAATGGGCGGATCGCGCTCCCGTCACCTACATGCTGGAGAACATGGTCAAGTGGGGGCTCGGGCTGCCCCTGGGACTCGCTGTATGCTTTGCCTGGGGGCTGATGGGATGGCAGCTGCTGCGACACGGACAGCTAAGGCCGCTACTCCCCTGGAGCTGGATGACGTTGACGTTCCTGTACCAGAGCGTCCAGTTCGTCAAGACCGTCCGCTACCTGCTTCCGATCTATCCCACCATGGCGCTCATGGCGGCCGCGGGCCTCGTCTGGCTGTGGGATCGGGCACGCAGCAGCGCAAGGCCAAGGGCCACAGCGTTGGCGGGGGTGATCTGCGGCACGGTCGTGCTGGGCACGGCGCTGTGGGCCTTTTCCTTTGCTTCGATCTACACCCGGCCTGTGACGCGCATCGAGGCCTCGCGCTGGATCTATGCCAACATTCCTCCGGGGTCTGCGCTCACGTTCGAGGTGTGGGACGATGCACTGCCACTGAATCTCGATGGACGCCTGGCGGACCAGACCTATACCATGGTGCGCACCGATCCTTACTGGGAGGACATCCCAGAGAAGCGCACGGCGCTCGTGGAATGGCTGGACCAGGCTGACTATATCATCTTGAGCAGCAACCGGCTGTACGGCTCCATCCCGAGATTGCCGTCGCGCTATCCGATGACGACCCGGTACTATGAAGCGCTGTTCAGCGGTGAGCTCGGATATGAGATGCTCGCCTCTTTCACCTCGCGTCCGCAGCTGTTTGGCATCGAGATCGTCGATGATGATGCGGACGAGTCCTTCACCGTCTATGACCATCCGCGTGTGACCGTCTTCCGAAAGACCGCGGCCTACTCGACGGAGGCTGTTCAGGCGCTGTTTGCGGACTATGACCTGGAGCGGATCGTGCGCATCATGCCCAAGCAGGTGACCGGGGCCCCTGACGGGCTGATGCTGAGAGCGGATGAGCTGCGCTCCCAGCGCCAGGGGGGAACGTGGTCCGATCTGTTTGACCGAAAGAGCCTCGTGAACCGTGTCCCCGTTCTGGTGTGGTATCTTGCCTTCCTGTTCGTGGCGGTCCTGGCTTTCCCCCTGGCATTTCCGGCCCTGAGACAGATGCCCGATGGCGGCTACCTGCTGGCCAAGGCCGTGGGCCTGCTGTTGGTTGGCTACGTCCCCTGGATGCTGGTAAGCCTGGGGGTCGCGACGTTCAGCCGGGGGACGCTGTGGCTCTCGCTGATGGGGCTGAGCGCCGTCTCCGCCCTTGCGGCGTGGGCCCAACGTCGTGATCTGGTCGGCTTATTGCGTAAGCGCTGGCGTTTATTGGTCGTCAGCGAGGGATTGTTCCTGATCGCCTTTGTGGGCATGATCCTGATTCGCCACGGCAACCCGGATCTGTGGCATGGCGCCATGGGCGGCGAAAAGCCCATGGACCTGGCGTATCTGAACGCGATTATCAAGAGCACCACGTTTCCCCCATATGACCCATGGTTTTCGGGCGGCCATATCAACTACTACTACTATGGCTGGCTCCCGATTGCCGTGGTGATCAAGCTCACGGGGATATTGCCGACCGTCGGCTACAACCTCGCGCTGGCGACCTTGTTTGCGCTCGTGTTTGCCGGGAGCGCCAGCGTCGCGGCGTACCTCATGCCGCGCTGTAGGGACGATGCCGACGGTGCCTGGCTGCCGAGCTGCCTGCGATGGGGGCTTGTCGCCGGGGTGCTCGTGGCCGTGGCCGGGAATCTGGGCGAGATCGAGTTGCTCTGGCAGGGGCTGGCGGAGATTGGTCGTCGAGGCGGAAGCGCCCTGTTGGGAGAGGTGGGGCAGGTGCTTCGTGGACTGCTGGCTCTCCTGCAGGGGCATGAGGCTCTGGCTTTTCGGCCCGAGTGGTGGTACTGGAATGCCAGCCGGATCATGTCCCACGGAGAGATCAACGAGTTCCCGTTCTTTTCCTTTCTCTATGGGGACCTGCATGCGCACGTCGTGGCGATGCCCCTCTTTGTCCTCGGCGTAGGGGTGGCGGCAAACCTGGCGTCGGGAGGAAGCGGCCCGCCCCTAGGTGTGAGGCGAACATTGGCGATCCAGATCGGGTTGCTGGCCCTGGTGCTGGGCGCCAGCTGGTGCGCCAACACCTGGGATCTGCCAACGGGCTTGGCTATTGCCGCCGGAGCACTCGTTATACGCGCGCGCGATCGTATACGCGTGAGGAGTCGCCAGACCATCGTGGCATTGGTCAGTCAGCTCGCCGCTATGGGGGCCCTGGCGTGGCTCCTCTACTTCCCTTTCCACGCGCGCTACGGGGCGGCTTACTCCAGCGTTGGGCTGTGGTCCGGCGAGAGGTCCTCGCTCGGCGATCTCGTGCTGATCTATCTCCCCTTTCTCTTTGTGCTGATCACCTATCTCTTGCAGGCCGTGAGGCCTCCCATCGTACGCAGTCCCTGGTGGCGTTCGCTGCGCCTGGGCCTGGCCCGACAGCCTCGATTTGGCCGCGGCCTGACTCTCAGACGGGCGCTGGTGCGCTATCCTACGCTGTTCTACGGCCTGGGATGGCTGGTCTGCCTACTCATGGTGGGCGCCGTGGCCCTGCTCATCGGGGCAGGCGAGGTGACGAGCGCCCTTCTGTTCATACTGCTGGCGCTGGGCGTGCTCGCGCTCTTTGCGGGTAAGGCTGGCTCGCGCGAGCGTTTCCTCAGGCTGATGGTCGTTGGCGGGCTGGCTCTATCGCTCGGTCTGGAGTGGGTGGTGCTGGACGGCGACATTGGACGGATGAACACGGTATTCAAGTTCAGCCTCCAGGTGTGGATCCTGTGGGGCATCTCGACGGCAGTCGCGCTCAGATCGATGCTGGCCGGGGCACGTGAGAGCGGCACGGGCGTGACGCGCCGGGCCTGGTGGCGTGTGGTTCTAGCGGCTCTGCTGGCTGGGACGCTAAGCTACCCGGCTCTGGCCGCTCCGGCCAAAGTCCGCGACCGCATATCTGCAAGCTCTCCGACCGGCCTGGATGGCATGGCCTTCATGGACTCGGCGACCTACCAGGACAACGGGCAGCAGTTGAATCTCGGGCACGATGCGGAGGCCATCCGTTGGCTTCAGGAGCACGTGCTGGGTTCTCCAGTGATCGTCGAGGCGAACACGCCACTCTATCGCTGGGGCGGGCGCGTGTCGGTGTACACGGGCCTGCCGTCTGTGGTCGGCTGGGACTGGCACCAGAAGCAACAGCGGGCAGCACTGAGCTCTACGGTCGTTGACTGGCGCCTCCAGGATCTGGCGACGATCTACACCAGCCTCAGTGTGGACGAAACGGTGGAGTTGCTGCGGCGATACCAGGTAGGCCTGATCTATGTGGGGGAACTGGAGAGGGCCTACTATGCGCCGGAGGCTCTTGCCAAGTTCGACGCGATGCTGGGGGACACACTGGAGCGGATCTACTCCAAGGGGCCTGTGACGATCTATCGCGTGCTGGGCTCCGGAGCTCGGCTGACGTCTGCACAACCCGCTGGCCCGGGCTGGGTCGAGGCTGCTCGCGATTGGCTGGCGCGTCACTGGATCCCATCGCGGGTCCGGGCCGACGGTGATTCGAGTGACGCGCGCCTGTTGCTCGAGAGCCCGGTGGAGGACGTGCCCTCGGTGAACTCCAGGGGATGGAATACCCTGGCAGAAGGTTCTCCGTTCGTCTCGGCGGCACTCTGGTGGCTCGTTTTGGTCCTTATCGGGCTCATTGTCTGGCCACTTATCCTTCCGGTCTTTGGCGGATGGTCCGATGGCGGGTATCTGGTGGCCAAGGGCCTGGGACTCGTGCTTGTGGGTTATGTGGCCTGGCTCGCGATGAGCCTGCGGTGGTTGCGGAATACACCGCTCACCGCCTGGGGTGCGGCCTTGATGGTGGGAGCGGTAGCGCTCGCCGTGTACGTCCGGCGTCGCAGGCGGTTCAGTTCGCGCTTCTCGGCCGCGGCAATGCGCGGGGAGGCGGTCTTTGCGCTGAGCTATGGCACATTCGTGCTGATTCGCATGCTGAACCCCGATCTGTGGCAACCCTGGTACGGTGGCGAGAAGATGATGGAGATCGCCATGCTGAACGCGATCTCGCGATCGGCCTACCTGCCGCCCTACGATCCCTACTTTGCAGGAGGGGTTCTCAACTATTACTACTACGGGTTGTACCTGGTGAGCCTGCTGTGCAAGATGGTTGGCCTATCGCCGGAGATCGGATTCAACCTGGCTGTCCCGACGTTCTTTGGGCTGACGGTAAGCCATGCCTTTGCCTTTGGGCGCGAGATCATCGGAACCGGGCGGCTGCGGATCTGGCAGGGCGCAGGCTCTGCGGCGCTGGTGGCCGTAGCCGGCAACTTGTCGGGTGCTCGGCAGATCGTGCAACAGCTGACCGTGTTGGCCTGCCCCGAGGGCGCGGGGTCCGCTCTGGAGGGGGCCGTCTGTGCCGTCGATGGGGCAGGCCGATGGATTAGCGGGGGCGGCGGGGCGCTGGCCTTTGACTACTGGTACGCGGCGACCCGGATTATCCCAAACACCATCAACGAGTTTCCGTTCTTTTCCTACCTGTTCGCCGATCTGCACCCGCATATGATGGCCCTTCCGCTTGGCCTGTTGGTATTGTGCCTGTGTGGCGCGCTAATCCAGGCGGCAAGGCCCAGCCTTGCCCTGCGTGCGTGCGCGGTGCTGTGGCTCGCGCTGACCATCGGTACGCTGAGCGTCACCAATACTTGGGATCTGCCGGTGTTCTGGCTGCTCTCCGCCGCCACGCTCGTCTACCTGGGCTACCGAAGCGGCGGGGTCCGGGGAGCCGTTCTGGGGGGCGGGGTATCCCCGGTCCTCGCTCTGGCCGCGCTGCTGGCTTTCGCACCATTCTACTCACGCTTTCGCGCACAGAACCTTGGGCTAGCCCTCCTGACGCCCGGCGAGCGCACGGCCGTGGCTCCTTTCCTGGAGATCTGGGGGGCGGTGTTGTGGCTGACCATCGGGCTGCTCCGGTGGGGGGCGAGGACTTCTGGCCGCCGGCGTGGTAGGAGAGGCTCGGGACGGGGGCGATGGCTGTCGCGAGCGCTCGGCATCGCGCTGTCGATCTCCTTCGCCGCGGGTGTCGCGATGGGCCAGATCTGGCCGTTGTTGGCCTGCCTGCTGGCCGCTTCTCTGGCGATGTGCATCCTGCAGAGAAACAGGCCGGGACGCTGGATTCTTTGGCTATGTCTCGCTGCCGGGTTTGGGCTGCTGCTCGGGATCGAATGGATCTACGTGGCCGATTTCCTGCGTGGATCGGACTGGCGCCGCATGAACACGGTCTTCAAGTTCTCGATCCAGGCCTGGGTACTCCTCGCCGCCGTGGGAGGCGCCATGCTGCCAGTCGTCTGGCAATCTGCGCGGCCCTGGACGTCATCTGGGATGGCCTGGCGAACGGGGGCCGTCGTTCTTCTTGCGGGCGCCTTTGTGTACCCGCTCGCGGCCGTGCCCACCCGCGTGAACGAACGGTTTCCCAGCGGATCGCCATCGGGCCTTACGCTGGACGGCACGGCTTATATGGAGCAGGCCGTATACAGCCTGCCAGAATCGGATAATCCGGTGGAGATGCGGTATGACCGGGATGCGCTGCGCTGGATCTGGGCGAACGTGAGTGTTCTGCCGGTGCTGGCAGAGGCGCCCGTGGGTTACTATCGGGAGGGTGGGCTGCGGATGTCTTCGTATAGCGGCCTGCCGACGCTGGTGGGGGCGCACCAATACGAACAGAGACCGGCGGAGCAGGTCGCTCCCCAGCTCGCCGACGCCGAGTTGCTCTTTACCACGGAGGACCCGGAGGTCGCGCTGGCGCTGATGCAGCGCCGGCACGTGAGGCTCGTGTACGTGGGCCCTCTGGAGCGGGCGCTGTATCCGGAGGCGGCCCTGGCCAAGTTCGAGGCGCTGGAGGACACAGGAGTACTCAAGTGCCTGTACGAGAATGATGGGGCCACGCTCTACCTCTACGCTGATGGCGTGCCAGGCGATCGTGGGAGCGCAGACGGATGGTCATAGGCGTTCTGCTGCGCTGGGGGCTGTTGCTCGAGCTCTTTGGGCTGGTGGGTTTGCCGCTGAGCATGACGCTGTTGCGCCATCTTCCCGAGCGCGGCGTCTGCTTCCGCCGGCCTATCGGTCTGTTACTGACTGGTTACCTGCTCTGGCTGCTGGCGACCACCGGCTGGCTGCGCAATACCACGGCGGCCGCGGTGCTGGCTCTCTGCCTGGCGGCGCTGATTTCGGTGGCCGTCGCCTGGAGGGATCGGACCGCGCTGTTGCGTCATCTGTCCGGGCTGAGGCGCGTCGTGGCGCTGGAATCGGCCCTGTTCTTTGCCGCGTTGCTGCTCTTTGGGATCTTCCGGGCCTTCAATCCGGACATCGTGGCCACAGAGAAGCCGATGGAGTTCGCCTTTCTGAACGGCATTCTGCAGAGCGAGACCTTTCCTCCGCACGATCCCTGGCTCGCCGGATACTCGATCAGCTACTACTACTTTGGGTATCTGATGGCCGCGATGCTGACACGGCTGTCGGCGCTGCCGAGCAGCGTCACGTTCAACCTTGTGGGTATCAGCCTGTTCGCTCTGACCATAAGCGGGGCGTTTGGCGTCGTCTACAACCTCGTGACTGCGGCGGGGCAGCGTGCCGCCCGGTACGGGCTGCTGGGAGGCATCCTCGTCGCCGTGATGGGGAACCTGGTCGGCGTACTGGAGTTGATCCGCGCTAGAGGGTGGGGCAGCGGGGCATTCTGGTCATGGCTGGATGTACGCAACCTGCAGGCATCGGAGCCGAGCCCGCACTGGTATCCCACGGACAACTGGTGGTGGTGGCGTGCCTCGCGCGTGATCCATGACCGTGGGCCCACCGGAGCGGACCAGGAGGTGATCTCCGAGTTCCCCTTCTTTAGTTTCCTACTGGGGGACAACCACCCTCACGTTCTTGCGCTTCCCTTTGTGCTCCTGGCGATCGCTCTGGCGCTGAACATACTCATGCGGGAAAGGGTGTGCGGTGAGGCCCCTGCGGTGGGTACAGGCCTGCGTCGCTGGATGGCGTCTGTTGCTCGCTCCTGGCCAGGCACGCCGCAAGAGGTGGCGTGGTGGGGTCTGATCCTGGGTGCGCTGGCCTTTCTGAACACCTGGGACTATCCCATATACCTGCTCCTCTTTGGCGCGGCTCTGGCGGTCTGGCGATACCGGGTGGACATCGGGAAACAGGGCTGGCTGCGCGACACGGCGATCCTGATGCTGGCGGTTGGCGCCAGTGGAGTGCTGGCATATTTCCCCTTTTTCCTGAGCCTGCGGTCTCAGGCAGGGGGCATCGGCCTGGTCTCTCCGGAAACGAAAACGGCGCCACAACAGTTCCTGCTGATGTTCGGGATCCAGTTTTCGCTGCTGCCAGCAACGCTGACCGTGATTGCTGCAGAGATGAGGGCCGCCCTCAAGTCAGTCGCTCCTCCATCACTGGCATGGATCTGGGCCGCCGCCTTCGGGCTGGCGCTGGTGGCCTCCCTGGTCGCCGGCTGGTGGACGGCGGCGCTGTGCCTTCTGTTTCTCCTGGTGAGCGGGGGGCTCCTGTTGTGGGGGACCGTGGTCGGAGTGCGAGAGTCAGCAGGGGGGCCTGATGCGCCCACGCTGATGGTCTTGTTGATGATCATGGTAGCGATGGGCCTCCTTTGTGCCGTGGAGGTCGTATATCTGCGTGACGTCTTTGACTCGCGAATGAACACGGTGTTCAAGTTCTACTATCAGGCATGGGTCCTGCTCAGCCTGTGCGGGAGCTATGGCGTCTACCGACTGGTTCGGAAGGCAGGCGAGCTGAGACGGCCCTGGCAGGCGGCCGTAGCGCTCTGGCTGGCTCTCTCGGGCATGCTCGTGATCGGTGGCCTGAGCTACACGGCGGCAGCGACGGCCACAAAGGCGGGTCTGTTTCGGGGCGAGGCGACGTTGAACGGAACCGCCTATGTGGCGCGGCAGAGGCCGGCCGAATACGCGGCCATCGCGTGGCTTCTCGCCGACGCTGCCCCTGATGCCGTGATCGTGGAGGGCTCCGGGGGCAGCTACACCGTTGAGAACTGGGTGTCCGCACACACGGGTCTGCAGAGCCTGCTGGGCTGGGCAGGCCATGAGCGGCAATGGCGCGGCTCTGGTGATCTCCCTGCTGAGCGGGAGCAGGTGCTGCGAGCGATCTACAGCGGTGTGGACATGGCGGAGACGGATCGACTGCTGAGGGATTACGGGGTAGACTATGTGCTCGTTGGGCCGTACGAGCGCGAAGCCTATGATGCCGGCGATGATACGCTCGCGAAGCTGGATGGCCTGATGGTTCGTGCCTATCAGAATGAAGTCTATGTCATCTATGCCCGAGCCAGATAGGGCGGAGTGTCATCCTGTGGATACTGCTGATGTGAGCCAGAGCGTGAGCGTTCCCGACGAGGAGACGTCCACAAGCGCCGGAGGCTCGGATACGGTCGTAGCCTTGAGGGAAGGGGAGGCAACGGCCTGTGCCACAGGCTGGCCGCGCATCACCATAGAACAGGTGTTGTACGTTGCCCTGGTACTCGGTGCGCTGGCTGTCCGAGTGTTCTCCCTGGGACGCTGGCCTCTGCTGCAGGACGAGGCGCCCACCGCGCTGGCCGCGGTGCAGGCCCTATCGGGGGATGGACTTGAGGTGCGCGGGTATCTGCCGTTTCTGCTCGATCTCCAGCTGATCTCGCTCACCGGTGCCCTGGACGCGCTCGCCGTGCGGCTGCCAACCGCTATGGTGGGCGCACTGCTGGTGCTCATCCCGTACCTCGCGCGGGGCTGGCTCGGGCGGACGGCGGCCCTGTTCGTGGCCGGTTCGCTGGCTCTCTCGCCGATCTGGGTCTATGCGGGCCGGACGGCTGACGGCGCCGCGATCGCGGTAGGGTTGTTCACCCTAGGCGTTTTGCTGGCCTATCGTGCACTGCAGCGCGGAGACAACCGTATGGCCGCGGCCGGGATGGCGTCCATCGGGCTTTCTCTGTGTGCCGGACCACAAGCCCTCAGCCTGGCTCTGGGACTCTGTGCGGCCGGGAGCGTGCTTTGGTGGCGAACCTGCCGGGACGCACGGGTGGAGCTTACGCGGCGGTGGCGCGAACTTGACCGGGGCAGACTGGTTCTGGTGGTCGGAGCCGCCTGGGCTCTGGGGGCCACGGCCTGCCTGGCGAACCCAGGCGGCATGGGTACCGCCGTCGATATGCTGGGAGGCTGGATCGGGGCGCTCGTGGAGAGATCCACTTGGCTCCCCTATCAGGCTCCACTGGTGCTGGCGGTGTACGAGCCACTGGGACTGCTGCTGGCGCTCTACGGCTTGTACAGGGGCTGGAGGGCCGGTTCCGCGCTTGATCAGGCCCTGGCTGCCTGGCTGCTTTTCAGCCTGATCCTCTGTCTGGCCCCGGGGCACCGTGAGCCGCGCTGGATTGTCACGATCGTCCTGCCACTGGCCATTCTGGCGGGGCGGGGTGCGCAGTACGGCATCGAGGGTCGCGTGATGCGCCTCGTCTCGAAGGAGTTAGCCGCCTTGGGTGCCAGCGTGTGCCTGCTGTGGTTTGCCCTGATCGAGCTGGGCGGGTACCTGTACCACGGCACGGACGTGTACCTGGGACTGGCGCTGCTCGGAGGCGGCCTGCTGGTGGTTGTGCTGATCGGTTACGGGATCTGGATAGGGCGAGAGGCGGCTGGACTGGTGGTCATGAGCCTCGTGTTGGTGCTGGCGACGCTGCTCACTATCCGGGGGACGGTGGCACTGGCCTACGATCGTGCCAGAGACCCATGGGAGCCCATGGTGGGCCACACCACCGCCGGCACGCTCCGGGATGTCGAGGCCCTCTTGGAGAGGCTGTCGCTTGCCGAAAGCGGCGATCCGCGCGCCGTGGATATCCTGTACGAGGAGGCGCTGTCACCGCAGATCGCGTGGCTGCTACGCGAGTACCCGAACGCCAAGCCCGTCGTAAGGGTGGGAGAGCCGTCCGAGGCGGCGATACTGATCGGTGCTCAGAGCGAGAGCCAGGCAGAGCCAGCCGGATATGTGGGGCAGTCCGTCACGCTTCGCGAGCGACCCGTTGTGGGCCAGAGGGATCTGCGAGAGGCGCTCAAATGGCTCTTGTTTCGAAAGGCGGGCCCGGCGGTGGAACGTGAGACTGTTTGGTTGTGGGTGATGAGGAAAACGGGAGAGACGGATGGGCAGTAACGAACTGATCACGCCTGTCGGCACCGAGTCACATCGGGGTTGGCTGGACCGGCCTGTGCTCGCCGGTGCGAGGATCGATCGTTGGGCGCTGGTCTGCGCCCTGCTGGTGGCGGCGATCGTCTTCACGCGGCTGTGGGATCTCGGGTCGCGTGCCTACAGTCACGACGAGAGCATCCACGCTTGGGAGGCCTGGAAGCTGACAACCGGTCAGGGCTACACCCACAGCCCCGTCTACCATGGACCGTTTCTGTACCACATGACGGCGCTGGTGTATCTGCTGTTCGGCGATTCCGATGTGACGGGACGTCTGGCGACCGCTGTCGCGGGGATCGCAATCGCTCTGAGCCCGTTGGCCATGCGCAAATGGTTGGGCAAGCAGGGGGCCTTCGCCGCTATGGCGCTCATGGCGGTTTCGCCTGTCCTGATGCACCGTGCGCGGTTCATCCGGCACGATCAGTTCGCCATCCTGTTCAACCTCATCCTGGTGATCGTGTGCTTGCGGTATCTAGAGGAGCGCAAGCCTCGCTATCTGTATGTGGCCGCGGCGGCTGTGGCGCTCGGCTTTGCGGCGAAAGAGACCACCTTCATCACCTATGCCATTCTGGGTACTTTTCTGGTGGGTTTCCTACTGTACCAGTGGCTTTCCACCCGCGATCTGCGACTGAGCACGCTCATCGCGATGCCGGCGTTCGACCTGGTGGTCACGATAGGGACTCTGATCCTGCCCTTTGCGTCCCCGGTGGTCATCACTCTGCTCGGGCACGATCCACTGGACTATACCACTGGACCGCTGCTGTTCTCGCTTGGCATTGCTCTGGTCATGTTCGGCATCGGCGCGGGGATCGGCATGTGGTGGGGCGCCCGCAGGTGGATGGCTTGTGCGGGCATCTTCTGGGCGGTGTTCTTGCCGTTCTTTACCACGATGTTTACCAATGGCGGTGGGATTGCCACCGGTGTTCTTGGCCAGCTCGGATATTGGCTCTCGCAGCATGGCGAGTCCCGGGGCGGGCAGCCCTGGCACTATTACCTCGTGCTCACGGTGGTGTACGAGTTCCTGCCTTTTCTGCTGGCACTTGCGGGGGTAGCCCTCTACGCCCTGAAGGGGGACTCTGTCGCCAGAGCAGAGGGCAAGCCTCAGCTCACGTCCGCGCCCTATGTGCCTCTGCTCATCTACTGGTTTCTGCTGGCGTTCGTGATCTATAGCTGGGCAGGAGAGAAGATGCCCTGGCTGCTGCAGCACATCAGCGTGCCGATGACCCTGCTGGGCGGCTGGGCTTTGGGATGGCTATTGCGCGCCGACTGGCCCGCGGTGGTCAGACAACGGGGACTCTGGGTTCTCGGGCTGGTGCCTCTGGAGATCTGGACGTTGGCCCGGCTAGCTGCCCTCTCGCCGAGCACGGACACGTCAACGCAGGCCCTGTCGGATACTATGCTCTGGATCGTGACGCTGGCGATGGGCCTTGCTCTGGCTCTGGCCATCGGTTGGTTGCTGTCGCGCTTGCGCCGGAGCGACTCCTGGCGGATGTTGAGCCTTTCGCTTGTGACCGTGCTCATGGCTCTCACGGTTCGGTCTGCGCTGCGGCTGTCCTTCGTGAACGGGGATTCCGCCGCTGAGTTGCTCGTGTATGCTCAGGGGGCGCCTGATGCCGGGATCGTTGCTCGAGAGATCGAGAGCATGTCTCGCCGGCTGACCGGCGGGCTGCACCTCTCTATCGCGCACGACAATGAGACGAGTTGGCCCTTTGTCTGGTACCTGCGCAACTATGATCACGCCACCTATTTCGGAGAGGCTCCTTCGGGCCCGCTGGATGCGGACGTGGTGCTGGTGGGCACAGCGAACGAAGACGCAACGGCCCAGTTCCTCGCTGAGGGATACGTGCGAAGCGAGTACCGGATGATCTGGTGGCCCTATCAAGACTGGTACATGCAGATGACACCGGCCTCCCTATGGCAGGACCTCTCCACTGCGGAGGGAAGGCGGGTGCTGTGGGACATTCTGTTCTACCGCAAGTGGGATAGGGATCTGACGGACTGGCCGTACGTGTCCCGTTTTGCCATGTATGTGCGTCGGGATGTGCTCCAACGGATGTGGGACGGCGGTACCGATGCGCTGACGGCGCTAGAGCCAGTTGAGCCAAGCCCATACCTGGAGCGCTGGATCTCGCATAGTGCGGTCCGATCCATTGGATCTGCTGGATCGGCTGAGGGGCAGGTGCTTTCACCAAAGGGTGTGGCCGTGGATACCGATGGCAACATCTACGTAGCCGATAGCCAGAACCACCGCATACAGGTGTTCTCTCCCTCGGGGGCGCCGCTGCGCCAGTGGGGGGGCTTTGGGGCTGGCCCCGGCGACTTTCAGGAACCCTGGGGCGTGGCGGTCGCCCAGGACGGTACGGTGTACGTGGCCGACACCTGGAACCACCGGATCCAGGTGTTTGATGCGCAGGGAACCTATCTGCGCGAGTGGGGTACTTTCGGTGAAGCCGGGCAGGATCCGGCTGTCGAGGTGGGCTTTTACGGCCCGCGTGGGCTCGCCTTGGATACGGAGGGGAATCTGTACGTCTCCGACACAGGGAACAAGCGCGTGCTCAAGTACAGCCCTGAGGGCGTGCTTCTCGGGGCAGTGGGTGGGTCCGGCGACGGTCCCGGGCAGTTCGAGGAGCCGGTGGGCCTTGCCTTTGGCGCGACCGGGGAGCTCTACGTGGCGGATACCTGGAACCGACGCATTCAGGTCTTTGACGCCAAGCTGACGTACCTGCGAGAATGGCGTGTGCAGGCTTGGAGCAGCCTGTCCGTTGTGAACAAACCCTATCTGGCAGTGGACGGATCGGGCATGGTATGGGCCACCGATCCCGAGAGCAACCGGATTCTGGGCTTTTCTGATGGTGAGATTGCCGTGGTCTTTGGACAGTACGGGAGCGGGCTCGAAGGCATGGATCTTCCGACGGGACTGGCGATCGACCAGAACGGGCAGCTCTATCTTGGCGACTCGGAGAACGGCCGGGTACTGGTGTACTCGGCCCCGGTCGTACCGCAGGATGGCGCGGAAGCCCCAGGGGCAGAATCCGTGGGAGATTGAGTGACGTTGAGATACCTCGTGGATACGCTGCTGTTTGACCTGGACGGGACGTTGATCGAACCCAGCATCGATTTTGCTCGGCTCAACGGGGCCGTGCTCGCGGCATGTGAGCAGGCCGGCGTGCAGATAGCGGCCTGGAGGCACCTCCCGGCGCTGGAGATTCTGGACCGTGCCACCGATGATCTTCGCGGGCGCGATGCGGGCGCGGCAGAGGACTTGGCAATAACCGCTGACAGGGTTATCATGGATATCGAACTGGAAGCCGCTACGCGAACGCGGCCGTATCCCGGTGTATCCGATATGCTGCGCGAGCTGCTTGATGCGGGATACAAGATCGGCGTCGTGACGCGGAACTGCCGCAGCGCGGTGGAGATCGTACTGGGGCGCTGGCCGCTACCTCTCCAGGTGGTGCTGACGCGAGACGATGTGGCACGAGTCAAGCCCGATCCCGGCCATCTGATCGCTGCGCTCGAGAGCCTCGATGCTGTGTACGGTAGAGTGCTAGTGTGTGGAGATCACCCGATGGATGTGGCGGCCGGGAAGGCGATCGGAGCCGTTACGGCTGCGGTCTGTAGCCCCGCTATTGGCCGTGAGCGGCTGCTGGAGGCGCATCCGGATCTGATCCTCGATCGGATTACGGATCTGGCGAGGTACCTGGATGGTGCCCTGGTGGCGAACCAGCCGGGCAATGGGAGTCAGGATGACAGACGAAGAGGGTAACCAACGCGCCGTAGTGGGCCATTGGTGCAAGGCCGACACGGCTCCCACGATGGTTACGACGGTTCGGTTCAGATCGAGCGCAGTCGGTAACAGAACTGATCGCAACTCAGCATCGAAGTCTCGCTCAGCCGGACGCGCCGGAGGGCCCGGGCCGACGCCGGCCTTGTGGCGCACATCTTCGCCGCGCTTTCACGCTCGGCGGCACTGGCAGGGTTACGGCAGCAGAAGATCCGCCGCGGTTCCGCGCCTCCGCCTGCGCCTTGGTCCCCCTGTGAGTGGCACCAACACCTGTAACCCGGCCCCGTTGGTGGATTGTGCCTGCTCATCCGGCAGCCAGGGGTCGCAAGAGGTCCATGGCGCCGTGGACGGCGCCCCCCCTAGTCCGTTCTACTTAACTACCCCGCGCAACTCGATCCTGAGGCCGTTGTTCGTCTCCGGGCGTTGGTGCTTGCCGTACGCCGGCGTCGAAGGCCAAGCCGGCAGAGCGGCGCGAGATCTCCGCGAGGCGCCAGCATGTTGAGTCGAATCAACGGCCTGGCCGAAGCTCCGCGCATGATTCGAGCCCGTGTCTCGCAACACGACGCATGGTCTCGGGCGATGGAGTACCTCCCCTCGGTCTCTGAAGGCATCTATCTGGTCGGCGGGACGGTTCGTGACGCCCTGCGCGGCGTGGTCGGCAATGACCTCGATCTGGCGGTTGACGGTGATGCCAAGCGCGTCGGGCGTAGACTGGCCGACTCACTTGGGGGAGCGTTCTACGTGCTGGATGATGATCACGGCGTATGCCGCGTCGTCCTGAGGGATGCCTGGCACGGCTGCCATGTCGACCTGGCGGCCTTGCGCAGCCGCACCATTGAGGAGGACCTGGCGGCACGGGATTTTACTGTGAACGCCATGGCGGTCTCGCTCCACGATCAGAATTCCGAGCTCCTGGATCCCACCGGCGGGTGGGAGGATCTCCAGGGGAAGCTTATCAGACACGCCTATCCACGGGCGTTTGACGATGATCCGCTCCGTTTGTTGCGCGCTGTGCGCCAGAGCGCCTCCCTGGAATACACTCTGCACGCCAGCACACTGGGACTGGTGCGCGACCGGTGCGAACTCATCAAGCAGGTGTCCGCGGAACGCGTACGCGATGAGCTGATGCACATGCTCCGGATGAACTCGCCCAGTGGTCTCCGAATGGCGCTGGAACTGGGCCTCCTGTCACGGGTGCTGACCCCGCTTCCAG
>Ga0123329_1002311_pt1 | contig 16911 bp, 10 predicted proteins | sample BioC12SIPDNA_FD_89703 | JGI IMG/M metagenome (GOLD analysis project Ga0123329, IMG submission 89703) | Anaerobic biogas reactor microbial communites from Washington, USA - Biogas_R1_B C12 SIP DNA | ecosystem: Engineered > Bioreactor > Anaerobic > Unclassified | place: Washington, USA | collected... | reverse complement strand
GAGGCAAGCCCATCCGGCCGGCGGCCGTGAGCGGACGGACGCACGAACTGACGCGAATCCGGGGGTATCGCGATGCGGGGTTCCTGCGGACGGACTACCACGACATCGAGGACTACGGCTGGATGCACGTGGTGTTCGAGGACGGGACGGTGGGTGACGTAGTGACGGGCGAAACGACGCTGGGCGGCATTTACGACTACGTGGAGGTGTTCGCCAACAACCACCGCGCGCGGTGCCGGTTGAATCCGGTGAGCATGCTCGATGCGTACAATCCGAAGCACGAGCAGATGGCCGACCTGTACTTCGTCGAGAAGATCACGACGAACGAGGGCTGGATGCCGACGTCGGCCAACGAGGATTACACGATGGGATACCAGGACGAGGCGCAAGACTTTGTGACGTGCGCCGCCGAGGGACGCCAACCGATCTGCGACCTGGACCTGGCCATCGACACGATGAACGTCATCTATGCGGCCTATGTGTCCGAGGAGCGCGGCGGGGCGGAGGTGGCGGTGAGGCAGTAAGGGCGGTGAAGGCCCCCCTGGGAATTGCTGGGAGCGAACCATGCTATCGTTCATCGGATTGTGCCTGTTACTCGGAGCGGGACACCTGCTTCGGATGCGGATACGGTTGCTGCGTCGGCTCTACCTGCCGTCGTGCGTGATCGCGGGGCTGGTGGGGTTGGCGGCGATTCAGGGGTCGGGGTGGGCAGGCCATCCGGTGCCGGCGGAGTGGATGGCGGGGTGGAAGAAGCTGCCGGGAATCCTGATCAACGTGGTGTTCGCCTGCCTGTTTCTGGGTGTGAAGCTGCCGCAGGCGCGGACGTTGTGGCGTCGTGCCGGGCCGCAGGTGGCCTATGGGCAGATGGTGGCATGGGGTCAGTACGTGGTGGGCGTGGGGCTGGTGATCGCGGTGTTGGGACAGGCGTTTGGCGTACCGGACACCTTCGGCGCGATTCTGCCGGTGGGCTTCGAGGGCGGTCACGGCACGGCGAGCGGTCTGCGGCCGACGTTCGAGAAGTTGAACTGGGCGGAAGGGACGGATCTGGCCCTGGCCAGTGCGACGGTGGGCATCGTCGGGGCGATTGTGTTCGGCATGATCCTGGTGAACTGGGCGGCGCGGCGGGGGCGCACGGTTCGGCAGCTCAATCCGGAGGACGTTCAGGAAGACGATTCGGTGGGCGTGATTCCTGTGGACAGTCGGCCGGAGGCGGGCCGCCTGACGGTGAAGAGCGACGCGATCGAGGCGTTCAGCATGCACCTGTGCGTGGTGGGGCTGGCGATTCTGATCGGCATGCTGGCGAAGTGGGGGTTGACGAGCCTGGAAACGCTGTGGCCGTGGGCGGCGGAGAACCACCTGTTGAGCAGTTTCCCGCTGTTTCCATTGTGCATGATCGGGGGACTGGTCATCCAGATGGCCGAGGACCGCTTCGACAAGCACCGGCTGATCGATCCCGGGCTGACGCGGCGGATTCAGAACACGGCGCTGGACTTCCTAGTCGTGGCGGCCATTGCGACGATCCAGATCGAGACGGTCCGGAGCCACTGGGCGCCGTTGGCGATCCTGATGGTGGCGGGCGTGGTGTGGAACCTGCTGTGCGTGCTGGTGCTGGCGCCGCGGGTGCTTCCGGACGCATGGTTCGAGCGGAGCATCGCCGAGATGGGGCAATCGATGGGCGTGACGGCCACGGGGCTGTTGCTGCTTCGCGTGGTAGACCCGGACTACGAGACCCCGGCGGCGGATGCGTTCGCGTGTAAGCAGTTGATTCACGAACCGTTCATGGGCGGGGGCCTGTGGACGGGGATGGCCCTGCCGCTGCTGGCGGCGATCGGTGGGTTGAAGGTGTTTCTGATTGCCTTGGGAATGCTGACGGGCTGGTTCATCGTGGCCCTGATCATGCGCAGGATGCGGAACAGGCAGGCCGGGAGCAAGGGGTGAGGCCGTGAGACGGATTGCGGTAGTCGGAGCGGGCACAATGGCTCGGGTTCGGGCGGCGGCGCTGCTGGCGACCGGGCGTGCGACGGTGTGCGCCGTTGCCGCTCGGCGGCGCGAGCGGGCCGACCGGCTGGCAAGCGAACTCGGCCTGTCGGCATGCGCGTGCCTGGACGACTATCGTCGCGCGATCGACTCGGGGCCGGAGGCGGTGCTGGTGGAGGTGCCGCACGAGTCGCAGCAGGAGATCGTCACGTGGGCGCTCGAGGCCGGGCTGCACGTGCTGATCGGCGGTCCGCCGGCGACCACAGTCGCGGGCGCTTCGGAGATCGTGCGTCTGGCGACCTCGAAACGTCTGGCGGTCGAAGCCGGTTACGAGGCGCGGTACAGTGCGCTGTGGGAGGCGGCAAGGCAAATGGTCGCCGAAGGGCGGCTGGGCAGGATCGTCGCGGCGCGCAGTATTGCCCTGTGGGACGGCGATCCTGGGAGTTGGTACTACGACCAGCAGGCCAGCGGCGGCATGCCGGTGACGCACATGACGTACTGCTTCGTCAATCCGATGCGCTGGCTTCTGGGACGCCCGGTGGCCGTCTCGGCCTTCGCCAATCGGAAGCGCGAGACGGGGCCGCGGACGGTTCGCGAGGAGACGTGTGTGGCGAACATCCTGTTCGAGGACGACGTGCCGTACAGCATGACGGCCGGCTTCGTGCGTCCGGCGGCGATGCCGGGCTGGTCGGCGACCCTCGTGGGAACAGATGCCGGTCTCGAACTGATCCCGGCGGAGAATGGCATCGGCACGATGATTCACTACGGCAGAGACGGGACCGGGACACACACCTTTGCCGGGTCCGCCGACCCGTTCCGGCTCCAGGCCGCGGCGTTTCTGGACACGATGGACGGCAAGGCCGCGTGCCGCAACAGCCCGGAGGAGATGCTGTGGGACGTGCGCGTCGCCGACGCGATTGCGGCTTCGGCGGCCCGTGGACAGACCATCGTCTTGTGAGGCCATGAGTCGGACAGATCCCCTGCCCTTCATCCGTCGCACGCTGCTCGCCTGGTACGACCGCCACAGCCGCGATCTGCCGTGGCGACGGACGAGCGACCCGTACGCCATCTGGGTTTCGGAGATCATGCTCCAGCAGACGCAGGTGGCGACGGCGATCCCCTATTACGAGCGTTTTCTGAAACGATTTCCGACGGTCGAGTCGCTGGCCCGGGCGCGCGTGTCGAGCGTGCTGAAGCAGTGGGAGGGCCTCGGCTACTATGGCCGCGCGCGGCGGCTTCACGAGGCGGCGCGGCTGGTGGTGCGGGACTACGGCGGGCGACTGCCTTCCTCGGCCGAGGAGCTGCGGCGGCTGCCGGGCGTGGGACGGTATACCGCGGGAGCGATTGCGAGCATCGCGTTCGGCGCCGGCGGCGCGGCACTGGACGGCAACGTCATCCGGGTGCTGTCGCGGTTGATGCTCCTTGAGGACGATCCGGCGACGGCCCAGGGGCAGGCCGTGTTCTGGGACTGGGCGGAGCGGCTGGCGCCGCGGCGCGACAGCGGCCTGTGGAACCAGGCGGTGATGGACCTGGGAGCGACGGTCTGCACACCGCGGCAACCGCTCTGTCTGCTGTGTCCGCTGGGCGAAGCGTGCCGCGCGCGGGCCGACGGGCGACAGAACGAGCTTCCGGCCAAGACGCCGCGCAAGGCCGTGCCGCACTACGACGTAGCGGTGGGCGTCGTGTTCAACGACGGCAAGGTGCTGATCGACCGGCGTCCGGCCGGCGCGATGCTCGGTGGCATGTGGGAGTTTCCCGGGGGCAAGCGGCTCGACGGCGAGACGATCGAGGAGTGCCTGCACCGCGAGCTTCGCGAGGAACTGGGAATCACCGTCGGCGACGTTCGGCCGCTGGTCACGACATCGCACGCCTATTCGCATTTCCGGGTGACGCTGCACGCCTTCGAGTGCCGGCTGGCCACAGGGCGGCCGCGGCCGCTGAAGAGCGAATGCCTGGCGTGGGTGTCGCCGGCGGAACTGGACCGGTACGCGTTCCCCAGGGGCAGCCGCAAGATCATCGAGGCGTTTCGCCAACGTGACCGGTGACGCGCAGCCGGCGGTCAGCGTAGCGGCACGGCGGTGGCCTCGACCTCGAACAGGAGTTCCGGACGGCACACGTCGGCAATGGCCGTAATGTGCGGCCAGGCTAGGTCTCCGCAACGGCTGCGGAAGACGCGCTCGACCTCGGGCGTCTTGCAGTAGACGATGGACTGGACGACGTCCTCGTCGCGGCAATGCGTCTGGCGAAGGACGGCGCGAACGTACTCGAACGTGGCATCGATCTGGCGGGCGGGATCGCCTGGGTGCTCGCTGTGACCGGCTGAGTCGATGGCGGCGGTGCCGGAGACGAAGACGGCCTCACCGGCGGGAGTGACACTGCGCGAGGCCCGCGAGAAGGCCGACCCGTAGTTGAAGGCGGGTTGCTGGCACCCGCCGGCCAGGAGGAATTCGCTGCGCGCCCGGGCGCCCACGACGGCATAGACGTCCATGGCACATTGAGCGCCGCCGACCGGGCCGATGCCGATGCCGGTGCTGGCCGGCAGTCGGACGTTGTTCGGCCCCTCGTTGATCAGGCGGTGCTGCTTGAAGAACCGGTTGCGGGTGGCGTTAAAGTCGCCGTACCAGTCGAGGATGCCGCCGAGCCACATCCACGTGCGGACCACGTCGGAGACGTCGCCGCCGACCATGTGAAGGGGACAGAGCGCCTTGCCGAGCATGGCCCAGGCCTGATCGGCCGGAGGGCTGTCGTGGTGCGACGCCGCCAGGCCCGACACGGCCACGAAGGCAAGGTCGCCCTTGCGGATCGTGCGAGCACAGCACGCGTCCTGGTCGCACATGGGCTCGGGCCGCTGCGGGCCGCGGACGGCGTGGACCTGGACACCCGCGACGGGGCCCGCCTGCCCCGCCGGCACGGCCAACCGGGTCGGCGGCACGGAATCGGCCAGATCGCCGTAAGCGTGAGCCCGGGCGTCCATCAGACGCGGCATCAGGTCGGCCCGGGAGAAGATCCGTTCCTGGAAGATCCTGGCATCGGCGTCCCTCAGGGTCCCGGCGATGCCGGCGAACAGTTCCCCGGCCTGGGACTCTGGCTCGAAGCCCTCGGGCGGCGTCGCCGTGATGTAGAACTCGGCCCACGGGCCGTCCTGAATAGTCCTGACAGTGATCGTCACGTTTGCAGCTCCTGTCCATCATCCCCAGCACGGAACATCGGCCGACGGAACGGCCGGACTATGCCGAAAAGCCCTTTCGGCCGGGCTGGGGCCGCAAGCGACTGCCGCCCCACAGACTGTCTAACGCCGTTTCTCCGTCAGTGTTGCGGCAAGTCCGGGGCGTTCCAGCGGCGGCGTCTGCGGCGACATCTCAGTGCTTGCCGCCGTCGGGAAGCTGGTAGGCCCCCTCGGGCGCGCCGCCGACGGCTCGCCGCGAGGCCCCGGTGATGGCGTCGCCGGTGACCAGCTCGGAGTCCTGGATCACACGGAGAATCTCGCGGGCCTCGACGGGCATCGGCCCCGTCACCAGTTCCGGAAGATGATACAGGAGGATGTTGTCGTCATGATCGGTCGGATCCTCCTGCGGCAGCAGAAACGGTTTGCGGGCCGTGCCGTCGCTTTCGATGTAGGAGAAGTAGGTCTTCAGAAACTGGCCGTCGCGGCGGCGGCTGCTGAAGGCCAGCCAGCGACCATTGCTCGACCAGGAATGCCACGTGTCGGACTGGTCGCTGCTGCATTCCATGCGACGGCATTGGCCCGTCGCGGTGTCGAGCAGGTAGAGATCGGCGTCGGCCTTGAACGATCCCTGATAACTGTAGGCGCAGAGGCACATGACGCACCAGCGGCCGTCGGGGGAGAATCGCGGCTCGGTGATGCTCAGGCCCATCGCGTCGGCGTCGAGCACGGTTTCGATGTCGCCCCACTGCCCCGAGTCGATGTCGTAGGCGATCCGGACCAGGCTGTAGCGGACGTTCTGATATCCCTCGGGCGGCACGGTGTCGTCGTCGGTCCACGGCTTTGGAGCGCGACAGAAGTAGAGGTGCTTGCCGTCGGGCGACCACTGCGGGAAGGCCTCAAGCCAGGCGGGTTCGGCGATTCTGGGCGTGGAGAAAACGCTTCGGTCGTCCGTACGGTAAAGGATGAGGTCGGAGGTCATGTCCATGGCGTCGCGGACTTCGACGCCGCCCATGTGGAACGCCTGGACGACTTTGTTGACGGAGAAGGCGGCCAGACGGCCGCTGGGATGCCACGATCCGACCGACGCGGGGGCCTTGTTACGCGGCGTGCGGGTCTCGACCTTCTCCAGCTTGCCGTCGCGGAGCACGAGCATGCCGCCCCGGGGGCCGCGGATCTGAACGACCATGGTGTCGGGGCGGTTCTGATAGAACGCATGGCAGTTCATGCAGCCGGCGTGGTCGTCCATCCGGGCGTTGTCGAGGAGGCAGTCTTCGCGGAAGGTTTCGACGTGCCGCTGGTGCCACGTGATGGGGCCCCAACTGTTGTACATGGGCTTGATCTTGCGGTAGAACAGGTACGGGTCGATGGCCTCGGGGGCGACGGAGGCGGAGAACCGCTCGTAGCGGGTCCAGTGGCCGTCCTGGGTTTTGACGAACACGTCGAAGGATACGGCCGCGGGTTTCCGGTCGAGCAAGCGCCGCCAGGCGTCCAGGGGAAACCGGATGGCCGGGGAGCGACCGTGGACCTCGATGGCCGGTTTGCCATCGCCGTCAGCCGCGACACGGACCATGAACGCCGTGCCCGGCTCCTTGATAAGGAAGTTGAGCGGCGCGATGTTCGGCGGAATCGTCACGCCTGCATAGTCGGGGCTGATCGTGGGGGGACGTCCGGCATCGGGACATCCGTCCACCGACGGCGGCAGGTGCGCCACCACCGATGCAATCGCCACGCCGCCCGAGGCGACCGCTGCCACGACCGCGATCCACGACAGACGCGTCTTCATCGTGCGGGGCCCTCCACAGGCACGAAGGTGGAGTAGACATACCAGAAATAGGTCCGGACCAGCTCCGGATCGGCGGCAAGGGCCCTGAGCGTCTGCGGCCTCGCGCCGCCCCTTTGTCTGACAATCATCACGGTGCGGCCGAAGCGCTCGTAGGTGCGCCGGACGGCGGCGTCGCAGACAAACCGATCTCGTGAGACCCTGGCGTTCGGGCCGGCGGTGTAGAGCATCAGCCCTTCCTGGACGTGGCGAGGCAGGCGCGCGTAGCCGAGGGCCTTGAACCGGTCGAGTTGGTCGGCGAGGTCGTCCCAGCGGCGATTCAGCAGACAGTCGGCCACGAGGTACTCGAACGCCATCCGGTTGTTCGGATTGCTCTCGAGCAGCCGCTGCATGTCGTCGAACACGCTGGAGTACCTCAGGATGTAGTCGTCGCGCAGGTTCCACTGCCTGATCCGCCGGAGGCGTTCATCGAGCGGGAATTCGCCGTGCAGGCGATAGTGTTCGAGAAGGTCGCCGGCCCAGCGTTCGTGGCACGGGCTGGTGCGCAGCTGCCGCAGATAGCCGAGGAACGTCTGTGCGGCGGGTCGCTGGTCCTTGACGATGTTGACCTCGGCCAGGAGCCGCAACGTGGCGGGGCGGTCGCCATCGACTTGCAGGAGTTCGTGTGCGGCGTGCTCGGCGGCATTCACGCGGCCCAGTTCGAGGAAGGCGGCAGCGTAGCGTTCGACCTCGGGCCGGATGAACTCCTTGGTGCGGTCGGTCCGATCGACCAGGAGCAGGCCGCCGGGGGCCTGGGGATAGGCGAACATATCGTCGAGGAGGCGTCCCTGGTGGCAAAGGGCCCGGTTGATGTCGTGGTTGAGGCAGAAGGCGTCGCTCGGCCTGGAACGAGCCACGTGGGCGAACTGGTCGGGAGTAATCCTGGCGGCCACCTCCAGGAATTCGCCCCAGAGGCCGTGGTGGCGGCAGAAATCGAGTTGGAAGGACATTCGCAGGTCGGGCTGCCTGGTGGCCTGTGCGACCGCGGCTCCGGCGCCTGCCAGAATGGCCAGTTGGACCAGCCACACGGCGACGGCGGCAGCGGGCGAACGGGTTGTGGCCTGCGTCTTCGACCTGGCCGCTTGTCGAGCCGCAGCCGCGAGCCACCGGGTCCACAGTTCCCTGACGACCGCAAGGCCGACGAAGATGGGCAAGGGGCCTGGGAGGTAGATTCGTCCGGTCGCTTCGCCGGCGCCCCGGGCGACGGAGTAGATGGCGCCGCCGGCGTGGTAGACGATGACGGCGAGGATGAGCCCGGAGGCGATGCGGATGTGCAGCCGCCGCGACGGCAGATGGGCATGGACGTTGGCGGCCAGAAGGGCCAGCAGAAGGCCGAGGGCGTACAGGAGCGGCCCGCCGGGATGGGGGAGCTTGAGATCGTAGTAGTTGGCGGCAACAAGGAGTCCCACGGCCGGCAGGAAACTGAGCAGACGGAGCCACGAGTTCCGGCGTACGGGCATCCAGAGGTCGAGGCCGGCGGCGAGGGCGGCGGCCACGAGCGTCAGGATAGCGGCGCCAAGGGGCCCGTGGCAGTAGTATTGGTGCAGCCACCCTGCGGCATAGGCCACCAGGGCACCGGTCTGGTCAAGGCGGGCCAGAAGATGGTCCCAGGTGCGCGAGAATCGCATGGAGACGGAGATGTAGCGATCGTGAATGAGCCGTGTGTCCACGACGAGGAGGACGTAGGCGTAGAAGGCCGCCAGCAGCAGGAGATAGCGAAGGACGATGCCCTTCGCCGCCAGCCATGTCAGCCGCTTCGGTACGACTGTGGTCATGATCGATCCCTCGGGCACGTCGAGGAAGCCGCCGGTGTCGAGCCGCCCTGGTCGGGCATTTCGACAGCGGCCATTCACCCTGGTGTGCCACGGCGCTGATGGAGCGGCAAGAGGTGCAAGAAGCGTCAACGCCGAGGCAGACGAGCTGTCACCTGTCTCGTACAGACATGCATCAACCGAAAGACATTCCGACTCGCTGAGTCGGGCGACACGAAACGAATTGCGTGCGGACCCACATCGAAGATGTTGTTGTAGTATAACTTACGAACTGCCGGGTGGCAAACGAACGTTGCGGAAGTTTTGGCCCTCCCAGCGTCGGGCTCGCGGCCCCGTGGTCGGCTCTGCGTCATGGCTCGCCTCCCGGGTCGCGCCGGTACAGATCGCCCTCGGCCTGTCCTGCCCCGACCGTGGGGCTGGCGGACGTCATCGGCAGGCGCTCCCCGTCGGGCATCGGCGAGCGGATGAGCCGGGCCAGGCGGTTGCCGCGGATCGGCACGGGGCCCGACGCCAGCTCGGGCACGTTGTACGTCATGGCGAACGAATCGTAGAACCGGGGATCCTGTTGAGGGACGAGCAGCGGCTTGCTGAAACGGCCATCGAGGTCTACATGACAGATGTAGAGCCGCCCGAAAAGACCGTTGCCGCGTTTGCTGGCGAAGACGAGCCACCGCCCGTTGCTCGACCAACTGTGCCAGGAGTCCGACTGGTCGCTGTTGATGTCGAGCCGTCGATACTGCCTCGTATCGAGGTCCATGAGGTACAGGTCGCTGCTTTTCTGGAAGACCGGGAAGCAGCCGTAATCGGACATGCAGAACACCAGGAAGCGCCCATCGGGGCTGATGCGCGGCTGGGTGATGCTGAGCCGCGTCTCGTCGGACGCCAGGACGGTCTCGGGTTCGCCCCATTGGCCTGTGGCGTCGTCGTAGGCGACGCGCACCAGATCGTAGCGGACTTCGCTGTAGCGTTCGGGGGGAAGCTGGTCGGAGTCGCCCCAGAGCTTGCGGGCGCTGGAGAAATAGAGCCAGCGGCCGTCGGGATGCCAGCAGGGATAGGTTTCCATGCGGTCCCTGCGGGACAGGCTCGGATGCGTGGCGACGCGGTCCTCGTCCACGAGGTAGTAGACCAGCGTGGAATCCAGGTCGATGACATCGCGGGTTTCCTCGCGGACACCGTGGAAGAACTGGCGGACCTTGATGACCGCGCAGACGGCCATAGCGCCGCCGGGATGCCATGAGGTGTAGCTCGTGAGGCCGTAGGCCGACGCGGTGTTGACGCGCGAGGCGTCGCCGTCACGAATCAGGATGGTGGCGCTGCCGGCCGTGCCTCCTCGCGTGTGGAGCATCATCGTACGCGGGTCGTTGGCCTTGAACGTGTGGCAATTGACGCAGCCCTCGCCGAAAGAGGCGTTGTGAATCACCGTCGTCTCGTCCCAGCCGGCCAGGTCTCTCTGGTAGATGCCGATGGGCCCCCAGGTGTTGAAGATGGGGCGAATGAGGCGGTAGACGAGATAGCGGTCGATCGGGTCGTCGGCCACGTGGACCGTCAGCGGGCGGAAGACTCGCCACCGGCCGTCCTCGCCCTGCACCGAGACCCGCAGGCTCAGGGACCGGCCGCGGTTGGCATCGAGCACCTCGCGCCACGCCGCGAGGGGGATCGCCACGTCGCTCTGCCCGCCGGCCAGGACCATCGGCTTGCCGGCGGGCGCCTCGACGACGACATGGTAACGGCTGCCGCTCTCGTCGATGCGGAAGCTCGGCGGGGCCATGTTGGGCGGGACCGTGACGTCGGCGTAGTCGGGGACAATGTGCGGCGGGCGGTCCTCCGTGGGCGTCGTAGGCGGCTCGGCGGCCCGGTCCGCGCAGCCCGAGGCCGCCAGCAGCAGGGCCACCAGGCTGGCGGTTCGCAGAAACCCGCAGGCGACAACCATACGCATCACCGTTCTCCCGCCCCAGGGCCGAAGAAGTAGTAGTAGAAGTACGTGTGGCCGAAGCGATCCGTCAGTCCGGCCATGGCCGCCTCGGGGTCGGCGGCCCGGCGAGCAGCCTCCCATTGTTGCAGGAAGTCCGTGTAACAGGCCACGACCTCGGGGCCGATGCCCCACCGCCCCAGGGCCACCGGACGTTTCTCGATCGCGTGATACAGGAGGATCGCCTCCTGCCAGCGGCGAGGCAACATCGGGCGGTCGATCACGTCCAGATACGACAGATGATTGACGATCTCCGGCACCTGGCGGCTGAGCAGCCACCACGTGAACAGGTACTCGACGGCCATGCGGTTGCGAGGATTCGCAAGGACAAGATCTTCCCACCGGTCGCCGATCCTGCTGTGGGCTTTGACAGCATCGGACGGAAACGCAACGGAGCGGAGGTGAGTGACATACGGATCGGCCGTCAGGAGCGGATCCTTGTCCAACGCGGCGAGCATGGCGTCAGCCTCGTCGCGATAGGCCCTGTACCGGCGGAGACGGCGAAGGAAGATCTTCGCGCCCTCGCCGTGGCCCTTGGCGACGTTGACGACGGCCAGCAGTTTGAGCACGCCCGGCCGGTCGTCGTAGGTTTCGATGGAGTTCTGGGCGAGAAACTCGGCCTCATTGAGCCGTCCGAGCTCCAAATAGGACCATGCCATGGCAGCGCAGTCTTTGCGTGCATCGCGCTGCATCTTGAATGCAAGCCCTTCCATGTCCTGGGGATACAGGAACAGGTCGTCGCCGAGGCGGCCGGTGTGGTACAGGGCTCGCAGCACCTCGTGCCGTAGCGGCGCGGCATACCACGGTTCGGGAAAGGCGCGGGCCTCGTCCAGCAGCCGGTCCCATTGCCCGGACTCCGCCAAGAGACTCATGCGTGCGGCGGCCGGCTGCACGGGGTTGTGGAGACGCCAGGCCAAAAACGCTCCGACGGCGAGCAGCAGGACCAGCACGACGGACGCAAGGGGCCTCAGCCGCTCGGCTCGCCGCCATGAGGTCAGGGCCACGGCGGCAAGGCCTGTCGCAACGAAGCCGATGGCCATGGGGACCGTGGTCCACTGGCCCATGGGCAAGGTGAAGGTCAGCCGTCCGTTCTCGGCAGCGAGAAACGGCAGCCAGCGTCCCACCCAGGACGGATGGGCGGCCTCGGGCCACAGGTGTGCCCCGGCGGCCGGCACGAGAACACCGGCCAGGAACCAGAGCAGTGCGATCACCCGTCGGCCGGCGCGGTTCAGTTCCCAAGCGGCAGCCACCAGCGCCAGGACAAGATACGCTTTGCCGGCGAGGTAGAAGACGACGAGCGAGAGGGCGAGGAAGGCGACCGCCGAGACGAGTGCGGAGCGGCCGGCGAGGCGGAGATAGGCAGCGGCGGCCGCCAAGGCCACCAGAACAGCCAGAGCCATCGGCAGCGGGTTGACATACTGAGCGGCCATGGCCAGCACGAGTACGACCGGGACGAACACCAGCGGATGGTTGCGGCGGCGGCCGACGGCCGCCAGGAGTTCGCCCATAGCCAGGCAGACAAGGGCGGTCGCGACGGTGACGGCCACGGCGCCGACCCAGCCGATGAAGAAGTACTCGCTGATCCAAGCCGCCGCCAGACCGATGGGGCCTCCGGGACGGACGAACCACGCCGCCAGGGGCTCTTCCCGCATCGACAGGGGCACGGTGCTGAACACATGGTCGAGCATGCCCGCATCGAGCGTGGCCCAGGGACTTCGAAACGCCCGGATGACATACAGGTGATACATCAGGGCCGTGTCGATCCAGTACATCATGCAGGCGAAGAGTGCTCCCAGGATCAGCACGTACCTGAGCGGCAGATCGATCCACGACCGCGGGAACGAGGGGCGGGAATTGCTGTTCACGGCGTCCTCCCTTCGCCGTAGCGGATGCCGCCGTTGACTTCGGGGCTGGCCGAGGTCATCGGCAGGCGGCTCTCGGCCTCCATGGGGGTGGCGACCAGGCGCGAGAGCCGGTCAGCCTCCACGGGCACGGGCGAGGCGATCAGTTCCGGCACGTTGTAGGTCCGCACGAAGGACCGGTAGTGCTCGGGGTCGCGTTGGGGCAGAAGCAGCGCCTTGTGGAACGTTCCGCTTGGGTCCACGTAGCTGATGTACGGCCGGGCATAGAGTCCGTTGCCGCGCTTGCTGGAGAAGACCACCCAGCGTCCGTTGCTCGACCAGGAGTGCCACGAGTCGGCCTTGTCGCTGTTGGCGGCCACGGGCTTCCAGCGTCCGGAGGCCAGATCGAGCAGGTACAGGTCGGCCGCCGCGTGGCACACGGGAAAGCATCCGTAGGGACTGCCGCAGAAGAGCAGCCAGCGTCCGTCGGGCGAAATTCGCGGCTGGGTCATGCTGATGCCCGTGTCGGCCGAGGCGAGAACCGTTTCGGGCTCGCCGAAGGTGCCTGTTGCAGCGTCGTAGGCGACGCGGACCAGATCGTAGCGCACCTCGGCGTACTGTCGCGGCGGAAATGCGGATGCATCGGCCCAGGGCTTGCGGGCGCTGCTGAAGTAGAGGTATTTGCCGTCGGGCGACCAGCACGGGTAGGTCTCGAGCCGGTCCTTTCGTGAGAGGCTGGGCGACACGTCCATCCGGTCGTCGTCGGTCCGGTAGCAGACGAGCGTGGCGTCCATGTCAATAACGTCCATCACGATGTCGCCGGCCGGATGCACGAACGGGCGAACCTGGACAACGGCGCAGACGATCATGCCGCCGTCGGGATGCCACGAGGCGTAGCCGGTCAGCCCGTAGCCAGTCACGGTATTGACGCGGGCCGGACGCCCGTTGCGGACAAGGATCGTGCTGCTGCCGCCACTGCCGCCGCGCGTGTGAATGAGGGTGTCGGCAGGATCGTTCTGGCGGAAGGTGTGGCAGTTGATGCATCCGGCGCCGAATCCGGCGTTGTCAAGGACGAGCGTCTCATCGAAGCTCGACAGGTCGCGCTGGATGAGGCGAAGCCGCCCGCATGTGTTGAACCGCGACCACATGAGCCGGTAGACAAGATAGCGGTCGATGGGTTCGGCCGCCACGGTGTTCGTCACGCGCCGGTACTGGGTCCACGCGCCGTCCTCGCCGCGGACGAACACATCCACGTGGATCGGGCCGCCGCGGTTGGCCTCGAGCATCGCGGCCCACGGCCCCGGGGGAAACTCCATGAGACCGTCGTCGGAGGCGACCGCCACAGGCTCGCCGCGGTCGCCGGACAGCCTGACGACATAGTGGCTTCCGGGTTCACGCACGGCGAAGTTCAGCGGCGCAAGGTTCGGCGGCACAACGACGCCCGCGTAGTCGGGTTCGAGGTTCGGGGGCCGTCCGGCGTCGGCCGCGGAGTCGGGAACGCTCGGCCCGCCAGTGCAGGACAGCAGCAGGACGGCGGCCAGCGGCAGTGCCGTCGCCAGGGCAAGCCGCCATGGGATCGGTGCGATCACCTCATTGCCCTCCCTGAGGATAAGCCAGTCCTCCCGGCCCGAAGAAGAAGTAGTAGCAGTAGCCGGCCCCGTACTGGGCGGCGAGCGCCCGAGCCTGGGCGTGGGCGTCAAGGGGATAAGCCTCTCTGGCCGCCCGGTAGGCGACCAGGAAGCGTTGGACCTCGGCAGCGACGGGAGGCGTTACGTGGGACCGCCACGGCGACGGCGTTTCGGCCTCGGCCAGCGCGTCGCGCAGGACAAGGGCCTCCTCCCAGTGCCTGGGCAGCGTCGCGTACCCGAAATCGCCTGCGCGGCCGAGACGGGCGATGAGGGGATCCAGTTGCCGCGAGACCAGGAAGAACGCCATCAGGTACTCGTAGGCCTCCCGGTTGGAGGGGTTGGCCTCCAGCGGCCGGAGCCATCGCTCGTCGGCGTAGAGCACCTGGTTGCCGATGGCGAAATCGTCTTTCAGGGCCAGTTCGCGCAGTCGCGTCACCCGCGGGTCGGACTCCAGCATCGGGTCGGCGTCGAGCCGGCGGAGCAGGTCGTCGGCATCCTGTCGGTACCTGCCGTAACGGCGGACCCTCCGCAGGAAAACCTTGGCTGCCTCGGGGCGGCGCTTGGCGATGTTCAGCCGGGCCGCCAAGTACAGCACGGCCGGACGCTCGCCGAATGTCTCGATCGACTCATGGCAGAACCGTTCGGCCTCGTTGAAGCGGCCGAGCTGGAAGTAGAGCTGGGCGAGCAGCTGGGGATCGCCCCCGTCCTTGAGGTAGTCGCCCAGCGCCAGAGTGTCGATCTGCTGAGGGTATCGGAACATGGCCTCATTGAGCAGGCCCAGATGATACAGGGCGCGGTTGACCGTGGCGCCGAGGGCGGTATCGTAGAGGTCGAAGCAGTGGGGCGCCTCGGCCAGCACGTCCTGCCAGAGGCGATTCTCGGCACAGTAGTCGATGCGGAGCTGCGAGCGGCGCTGTGGGCTGAAGTTGGCCGTCGGCAGAATCGCCAGAACGAGAACCAGGATCGCCTGCGGCGCTATGCGGCGGACACGCGCCCACCGTGGGTTGCCGGACGGGCGGTCGTCGCGCGAAGCGTTCGGCCGCGGCTCCGCGCGCGATCGCCGGGCGGCGACCACGAGAACAAGCAGGAAGACGGTGATGAGTAGTGCGGCCCCCGTAGAGGTGACGTAGCATTGCGCGAGCAGCGAGAGGCCGAGTTCGACGGGTCGGTCGCCGGCCTGCCATTCCGCGACGAAGGGCTGCCACCCGGTCCACGGGCTGTGGTACAGCGGCAGAAACCTGGCGGCCCACGAATCAGGAACAGCGTGGATGTAGCGAGCCAGAGGGAATAGCCAGACGTCGCCGGCGAACGGCAGCCCCACGGCGGCGGCCATGCCAACGGCGCCCAGGACCCAGCGGCGCCGCAGCAGCTCAAAGAGGCCACAGGCAGAAGCGAACAGCAGGTAGTACTCGCCGACCAGGTAGTACACGAGGGCCGACAGGACGACGAACGCCGCGCCGCGACGGCGCGGCGACTGATCGGCCAGACCATGATAAGCCGCAATGCCCAGGAACACTCCAGCCAGGCTGAGGGCGAACGTCGTGGGATCCACGTACTGGTTCAGAAGCACCATCAGGAGCACAGCCGGGAGAAGCAGCCGAGCAGCGCGACGGGACAGCCCGAGGGTCGCACTGAGAACCGCGGCGGCGGCAACGACGAGAACCACCAGGGCGGCCAGGATGACGGCGCCGGGCACGGCACGATGGTACTGATCGCTCAGCAGGTCGGCCAGTCCGTCGACGGCCCCGCCGGGGTAGACAAGGAAGTCGGCGACGGTTTTGGCCTTGGCATCGACGCGGGACGGAAGCCGGGTGGCCTGGTGGTAGACCAGCGGCGCCTGGACGTACCGGTAGATGTGGACGAAGGAGAAGATCGCGACCGCGGCCAGGAGGAATCCGTAGAACGCCGTGGCGCGTCTGAGGCTTCGGGTGGTTGGCTCGCCGGCAACGGTCAACATGCACACCTTCGGACAGGGTGTCGTAGGGCAGCGCGCGGCCGCTGCAACGCAACGGCGGCGGACGTGGGGCATTATACAACCATCGGCCACGAGGTCCACGGTTCTTACGTGCGTTCGTCCCTTGCGTGGAAGCGTTGAGCGGCGTAGTATTGTGGACAACACGCCGAGCGGGCAGGTTTCACGGGGCGTCCTGGCCGATGAGGAGCAATCTCATGCTGGAGCTGATTGACGCGGGCAAGAGCTTGTCCAAGGAAGACTACCAGCGGGTGTTTCCGGAGTTGGAGATTCGTCTCGGCCAGTGCCAGCGTGCGGCCCAGGCGGCCGGCGTTCCGGTGGTGATCGTCTTCGAAGGGTGGGACGCGGCCGGCAAGGGCACAGTGATCAATCGCCTGACGCAGGCCATCGACCCGCGCGGATTCAGGGTCCACCCGATCAGCGCGGCGAACGAGATCGAGGCCCGGTATCCGTGGATGTGGCGATTCTGGAAAGCCCTGCCGGCCGCGGGGAAGTTCTCCGTCTTCGACCGCTCGTGGTACGGTCGCGTGCTGGTGGAGCGCATCGAAGGGCATATCGGCGAATCGCAGCGACAGGAGGCATACGAGGACATCCGCCGGTTCGAGCAGCAGTTGATCGACGACGGGACGGTGCTGATCAAGTTCTGGCTGCACATCGACCGCAAGGAACAGAGACGCCGGTTCAAAGAGCTCAGCGGGCGCAAGGCCACGGCGTGGAAGGTGGGCAAGGCGGAGCGACGACAGAATCGCCGGTACGACACGTGGGCG
>Ga0123329_1002305_pt1 | contig 16933 bp, 9 predicted proteins | sample BioC12SIPDNA_FD_89703 | JGI IMG/M metagenome (GOLD analysis project Ga0123329, IMG submission 89703) | Anaerobic biogas reactor microbial communites from Washington, USA - Biogas_R1_B C12 SIP DNA | ecosystem: Engineered > Bioreactor > Anaerobic > Unclassified | place: Washington, USA | collected... | reverse complement strand
CAAATAGCAACCCTGGCACGGAAAGAGCAGCGACCGATCCTCTCGGAAGCGGGCGAGGACCTTCAGAACCGCATGCCCCGCTTCTGAGCACCACGGTGCGAGGGCAACCGTTTCCGGTGTACCGCAAGCGTCTCGCTTGCGTCCGGGCGACGGAGCAGAGCGCGCCGCTCGGAAGCGGGCCGCGCCCTCGCCGTCCCTAACTTGATGCCCATGGGCGGCTCTGGAGAGCCGCCCTACATCTCGGAGCGGCCCGCTCTGGCACATCCCGAGGAGACGTGCTATGCTCGTGCCGAAGCGACACAGGAGGTACGCCCCATGAGCGACACACACGCAGATGGACCACAGAGCGGCGCCCGCGATCCCCTCAAGCTGGCACCCGAGGACCTGGCCTGGTGGCAGGATGCCAAGTTCGGGCTGTTCATCCACTGGGGGCTCTACGCCATCCCCGCCCGCGGCGAGTGGGTGATGCACCGCGAGCAGATCCCCGCCGAGGAATACGCGAAATTGGCCAGCGTTTTCGCCCCACAAGCCTTCGACGCCAACGCCTGGGCCCGCCTCGCGCGCGACGCCGGGATGCGCTATAGCGTGCTCACCGCGCGCCATCACGACGGATTCGCGCTCTGGGACAGCCCCGCCAGCTATGGGCAGTTCACGAGCGTCGCCACCGCCGCCAGACGTGACTTCGTCGCCGAGTACGTCGCGGCGTGCCGCGCGGCGGGGCTGCGCACCGGGCTCTACTACTCGCCGATGGACTGGCGCTTTCCCGGCTACTTCCAGCCGCGGGAGCTGCCCGAGAACGCGGCGCTGATGAAGGCACAGGGCTACGGCCAGGTCGAGGAGCTGATGACGCGCTACGGCCCGGTCGACATCCTCTGGTACGACGGCGGCTGGCTGGCCCACAAGGGCAGCGACCGCGATGCGGCCTGGTTCTGGGAGCCGGAGAAGCTCAACGCGATGGTCCGCCGGCTCCAGCCGAAGATCGTCATCAGCCCGCGCTCCGGCTGGGCCGGCGATTTCGGCATCGACGAGGGCGGACACGCGGCCACAGGCCCCATCCACGAGATCCCCTGGGAGAAGTGCTGCAACCTGAACCGGCCCAGTTGGGGCTACAACGCCCAGCAGGACCTGATGACGGCGGACGAGGTGATCCGCATGCTGGTGGCCGTGGTAAGCCGTGGGGGCAACCTGCTCCTCAACGTAGGCCCCGATGCCGACGGCGTCATCCCGCCGGCGCACGCCGCGATCCTGCGCGAGGTGGGCAATTGGCTCGCGCGCTATAGCGAGGGCCTCTACGGCACGCGCCCCGGTCCCTATCAGCCGGTCGAGGCCCGCACAGTCGCGGGACGCTATGGCGCGACGCAGAAGGGGAACCGGGTCTACGTCCACGTCCTGGACTGGGGCGACGAGGCGCAGTTCGTGCTACCGGCGCTCGACCGGCGCATCACGGGCGCGGCGCTCCTCGGTGGGGGCGATGTGCCGTGGACCCAGACCGACGACGCCGTCGTCGTCACCGTCCCGGCAGGCGCCCGCCCACCCACGCCCACCGTCCTCGCCCTGACGGTCCCCGTCTGATGCAGGTCGGGTCTGGAGACCCGACCGCTCCGCCCCCTCGCAGGGTTTCGCCGATCGGAATCGGAGCACCCTGCGAGGGGTTCCGGGTGGTTTCCGCTTCTCCGCCCGGTTCCGACCGGCGCGGCCGCGGGCGGGCACCGTTGATCCTCACACGGACCGGGCGGCGAGCCACTGCGCTTCAGCACCGGAACGACTGAAGTCGCACCTACGAACGCTAGTGGTCAGCCGAGTGGGTTCGTAGCAACCGCTTCAGCGGTTCTGCTTCCCCGCCGGCAGAACCGGAACGACTAAAGTCGTTACTACGAACCCGGAGATCACCTCGCTAGTGGTCAGCCGAGTGGGTTCGTAGTAACCGCTTCAGCGGTTCTGCTGGCGCGCCGTCGGCAGAACCGGAACGACTGAAGTCGCACCTACGAACTCCAGAAGCCTACCCAACTATGGTCTAAGCCTTGATCGGCAGCCGCGCTCCATCGCGCAGGTACAGGGGAATCCGCTCCAGCGGCGCGTCGACGGTGAGGGTCTGCCCTCCGGCGTAGGTCGCGCCGGTCCAGGCGTCGGTCCACACCGCGCCCGCCGGAAGATACACGTCGCGGCTGCGGGCGCCCTCCCAGACCACCGGCGCGACGAGCAGGTCCGGCCCGAACATGAAGGCGTCGGTGATGTCGCCACAGGCCGGGTCATCCGGAAAGTCGACGAAGAGCGGACGCATGGCCGGCATCCCAGCCTCGGAGGCCTGCGCCATCTGCGCCATCACGTAGGGGCGCAGCCGCTCGCGCAGCGCCAGGATCCCCTGCAGGATCGCGTAGACCTCGTCCCCGAAGGACCACACCTCGTTGGGCGCGCCGGTCCCCTCCCCTCCCGGCTGGCGAACGCCGTGAAGGCGGAAGAGCGGGCAGAAGACGCCGTACTGGAACCACCGCACGATCAACTCGCGAAACGACGGATCCTCGATATTGCCGTCGTGGAAGCCGCCGATGTCCGTGGTCCACCAGGGGATCCCACTCAGCCCGATGTTGAGCCCGGCGGGGATCTGCCGGCGCAGCGACGCGAAGGTCGAGGGAATGTCGCCCGACCAGACGGCGGCGCCGAAGCGCTGGCTGCCTGCCCACGCGGACCGGCTCAGGGACACGATCTCGGTCTCGCCCGCGGCACGCATCCCGTCGTAGAAGCCCTTGGCGTGCAGCATCGGGTAGAGGTTGCCGACCTCCAGACCGTTGCCCAGATGGTAGCGCACATTCTCCGGATCGACGGGCCGGATCTCGGGCTCATCCGCGTCGAGCCACCAGATCCGCACGCCGTTGTCGAAGTAGTTCTCCTTGACGCGATCCCAGACGAACGTACGTGCGTCAGGGTTCGTGGCGTCGTAGAAATGCAGGTAGAGCTTGCCCGAGGGCACGTTGTCGGAGAAGTCGCGCAGCGCCAGGACGCCGCGTTCGCTGCCCGCCAGGTAGCCACGCTCCTGCATCTCGGCGAAGTTCTCGCTGCGCGCATTGACCGTGGGCCAGATCGACACCATCAGCTTGACGCCCATCTCGGCGAGCTCCGCGGTCATCGCCGCCGGGTCGGGCCACATCTCGGGGTCGAAGCGCCAGTCGCCCATCAGCGTCCAGTGGAAGAAGTCAGCCACGATGACCGAGAGCGGCAGGCCACGGCGCTTGTACTCCCGCGCAACCTCGAGCAGCTCCTCCTGGGTCCGATAACGCAGCTTGCACTGCCAGAAGCCCGACGCCCACTCGGGCAGATCGGGCGCGTGGCCCGTCGCGTCGGCATAGGCACGCAGGATGGCGGCAGGCGTGGCACCTGCCGTGATCCAATAGTCCATCTGACGGGTCGCCTCGGCGGTCCAGCGCGTCCGGTTCACACCCAACTCGACCCGCCCGACGCCGGGGTTGTTCCAGAGGAAGCCATAGCCGCGGCTGGAGAGCAAGAAGGGAATCGAGACCTTCGTATTGCGCTGGATCAGGTCGATGACGCAGCCCTTCTGGTCGAGCAGGCCGTGCTGCTGCTGGCCCAGACCATAGAGCCGCTCGCCCTCGTACGCGCAGAAGGTCGCGTCGAGATGGCTCAGCCCGCCCTGGAGCGACTTGAACCACCGTGCAGGCGGATCGATCACGTCAACGTACATCTCGGTCTCGGCCAGGAGCTCCTCACCGCCGGCGCCGAGGAAACGCAGATGTCCGGCCTCGGAGAGCTCCGCCGTGATGGCGCCGTTGCGGAGTGTCGCGACGCCCTCTCCGATCTTCGCAAGCGCCTCCAGCGTCCGCGCGGGGCCAAGCAGGGCCTGCGGCAGGTCGCTGCGGATCGCGGCGCCGTCCGCAGCCCGGACGCGCAGGCTATCGGGCCCCCACGGCTCCACCCGTAACGTCTGATACCCCTGGCGCCAGACCAGAGCCTGGCCATCGATGATCTCGATCATGTTCGTCCTCCTTGGGTTATGAAACGCGCTCGACCAGTATAGGAGCCTCACGAGGGCTCACAACCTCCCGTTTGCGCGTTCCGCACTTCAGAAGTGCGCTGTTTCGGTCCTGCGGACAAGCTATTCACCTGGCATACCAGGAGGCCGATCGACGAGTTCCGGGCGTCGCCGGCGCTGGGACATCGTCCGCAACCCTGGCGATGGAGCCGTGCTCCCCGTAGAGACGCCCCGCGTTCCGACGCGCACCGCGTTCTGACGCGCTCGTTCTGACGCGCCCCGCGTTCCGACGCGCACCGCGTTCCGACGCGCACCGCGTTCCGACGCGCTCGTTCCGACGCGCTTGCACCAGCGCCCAACGGGCCTAGACTCCGAGTCTGAGACCTTTGAGCCCAGCCCGAGAAGACGCGGGTCGGAAAGCTCGAAGGTCGTCCGGACCTGCACACAGAAAGGACACTGCTATGGCAATCCGACGTCCCCTGGTCCACGAGATCGCCCAGGACACCTACCTCATCAACGAGTTCGGCCTGGTCAACGCGTATGTGTTGGTGGGCAGCGAACGCTCGCTGCTGATCGATGCGGGCATGGGCTACTGCGACCTGCGCGCGATCGTCGAGTCGCTCACCGACAAACCCTATGACGTGGCCATCACCCACGCGCACCCCGATCACGCGGGGATGATGCACCAGTTCGAGCGCGTCTACCTCAACGAGAAGGAGAAGGCCAGCCTGCCCTGGGCCGCCCGGCTCGACTTCGACCTGGATGAGTTCGTGCGCAACAACCGCTTGCACGTGGGCAACTGGGAGGTCTGGGAGGTCACGGAGGACATGATCAACCGCGGCTCCCTCGATACCGAGATCCTCCCGCTCAACGAGGGCGACGTGTTCGACCTGGGCAACCGCCGCGTGACGGCGCACAGCCTGCCGGGCCACGCGCCCGGGCACATCTACTTCATCGATGACGGGGCGCGGATCGCCTTCACCGGCGATTGCTGCAACTACAACAGCGGGACCCGCTATGCCGCGAGCACGTTCATCCGCGACCTGCAGCGGCTGCTCGATGGCTATGGCAAGACCTACGACCGCATCTTCACAGGGCACACCACCTACTGCGGCACGCTCGACGTGAAGTCACACGACATCCAGATCGTGCGCTATCTCATCGAGGCGTTCCGGTCGCTCCTCCGCGGCGATGCCGTGTTCGGCGAGCGCGTGTTTCAGCTTTTCCCGGAGCGCCCGCCCGTGAAGTGCCTGCTCTACGGCCCGGTCGTGCAGTATCCGCACGAGAACCGCAGCGGCCCGATGGTCTGCCCGACCTTCAACGCGGAGTTGCTCTGGGAGGATGGGGAAGCGCACATCGTGCCGTAAGGAGGTGGACGATGACCGCAGCACCTTCGGATCAGGCCGCGGCCCGGGCTGAACAGCGGGCCCGGACGCGTGCCACGCTCGCGCGCCTTGTGGTGTTTTCGCTCGTCCTGGCGGCGATCATCCTCGTCGCCGGCGGCGACTGGGGGTGGGTCCAGGGCTGGGCCTATGCGATCCTCCTGGCCATCGTCAGCGTGGGGAGCCGTTGGTGGGCGGATCGGCTCCACCCGGGGCTGCTGGTCGAGCGGGATTCCAGCCAGAGCCTCGAGGACGTCAAGCCGTGGGACCGGGCCCTCTCCCCGCTCATGGCGCTCACCTCGTCGATCGTAATCTACGTTGTGGCGGGGCTCGATCACCGCTTCGGGTGGTCGCCCACGTTCGCGCCCTGGCTCACGGTCGTGGGCCTGGTGCTGACCGTACTGGGGTGGGCCCTCAGCACGTGGGCCCTGGTCGCGAATGCCTTCTTCTCGGGCGTCGTGCGCATCCAGGCCGACCGCGGCCACACCCTCTGCGACACGGGCCCCTACCGCATCGTGCGCCATCCCGGCTACGCGGGGCTGTTCCTCACAGTGCCGGGGACCGTGCTGGCGCTGGCGTCGCTCTGGGCCATCGTGCCGGGGAGCGTGGCGCTCATCGTCGCCGTGATCCGCACGCGGCTCGAGGACCGCACGCTGCACGACGAGCTCCCGGGATACCAAGCCTACGCGCAGCGCACCCGCTGGCGGCTGGTGCCCGGGGTGTACTGAACAGACCCCCCTCTGTGTCTCCCCCCGGCTCGGAAGCCGGGGGGAGAGCAGACGCGCGTCCGTGACCGTCCGGGTAGGGGCGACCCTGCCCGAACCCATGGTGTCGTCACGAACCACCTACTCCCCGGGCTGGGTCGCCCTCCGCATCGGTGGCCGTCCGGGTAGGGGCGACCCTGCCCGAACCCATGGTGTCGTCACGAACCACCTACTCCCCGGGCTGGGTCGCCCTCCGCATCGGTGACCGTCCGGGTAGGGGCGACCCTGCCCGAACCCATGGTGTCGTGACGAACCACCTACTTCCCGGGCAGGGTCGCCCTCCGCATCGGTGACCGTCCGGGTAGGGGCGACCCTGCCCGAACCCATGGTGTCGTGACGAACCACCTACCCCCCGGGCTGGGTCGCCTGCTGCCGCTCCGGCGGATCAGCGCAAGCTGCGGAACAGGGGCCAGACGGCCTGGCCCATACGCTCCCAGAGCTGAACGAGTGTGGCAGCCCACGCATCGAGCACGGTCGCGATGCTGCCGCCACGACGTGCCGTGAGGTCCGCGATCCCAACCGACGTGGGCTTCAGGATGTCGTAGAGCGTCGCTCCCGACCGGCCCGTCGTATCGGTCGCCTCGATGGTCACGTCAACACCCGGTGTGCAGTCACGTGCCTGCACAATTGCACTCCCACTCGTAAGCAGCACCGCCGTGTCGCCAAAGGTTCCGTCGCCATTCGCGTCAAACTCCATCGTGGGAGAGCTCGACGTCATAGTCACATAGGTGCCCTCCAGACGGATCCAGGCCCAGCCGAAGTAGGGATAGTCATCACCGCCAGGCAGGAGCTGGGCGTCCCGCACATAGAGGTTGAAAGTGCCATCCGTAATATCGACAGTCCCGAGGCTATATTCACGGTGCTGAGTGCCCAAGCTACCACCGGGAACATCGACGTGCTCGGCCAACGGATCATCGGATGACCAGCCGTAGTAGTAGCGCATTGGCGCGTTGTCGTATAAGTTAGCAAACACCTCATACGTGCCATTCGAGATGCCTTCTGCCGAGTAGGTCATCAGCGGCAGGTTCTGCTGCTCGTAGGCAAGATGGTGCGCCAGGACTGTCGGATAGCCTCGCGCTGCGTAGTAGAACTCAACCCATTGGCCGTGCTGTGCGTTGGGGTCCAACGGGTCCGGGAGCCACGTGGTGTAGTCGGTAGTCTCCACAAGGTCTGGCTCTTGGTGCGCATCATCGGCACAGGAGAACTGGACACTAGGGGTCACGGGCACCAAGCGCAACCACGCCCAACCGAAGTAGGGGTACGTCGTGCCACCAGGTAGAAGCTCGGCATCCTGCACGTACAGGCTCAGCGAGTTGCCGGTGACGGTGACCGTCCCCAGGCTGTACTCGCGATGCTGAGTGCCCCCGAACCCACCGGGAACGTCCACGTGCAACGCCGTTGGCTCGTCCGAGGTCCAGCCATAGTAGTAGCGCATGGGCGAGTTGTCATAGAGGTTGGCAAACACCTCATACGTGCCGTTCGGTATGCCCGTCGCGGAGAAGGTCATCAGGGGCAGCCCTGCCTGCTCGAAGGCAAGATGGTGGGCAAGGATGGTTGGGTAATCCCGGCTAGGCGTGTACAGGAACTCAAACCAGGTCCCGGGTGGCGTCAGTTCAACGAGTAGATTCGCATTACTGGTTTCCACCAGGTCCGGGTCCTGGTGTTCGTCCTCCGAGAGGTCGATGGTTGTTCCGGCGTAGGCCTGCACGGTCACCGGAAAGACAGTACACGCTTGCTGCTCATAGGACGGCGAAGTCAACGTATAGAAGGTAGGCACAGCCTGCACGTTGAACACATTGCTGGTGCCGGTATACGCCCCATCGGAGGCGGTGAGGGTCACGCCCGACGCCAACTGCGCGATCGTCACCTGCCCCGTCCACACGCCTGCCACGAAGCTTCCCGTGGTCGTCGGATCGATCGTGCCCGTCGAGTCGCTCAACGTGGCACTACCGACGTAGCCGGGCAAGAGGGCGCCGCCCTGGTCGCGGGCTCGAATGGTGATTGTGAAAGGAGCATCCATAATCTGCGGGTTGGGAATGGGATCGAAGGTGAAGTGGTGCAGGGCCGGCCCCTCAACATTCACCGTCACACACGCTTGCACACTCTCAAAGGTGGCGCACACGGTGTCGGTGTAGGATCCGGCGACCGCACCCGCCGTGAACAGGCCCCCAGCCGTAATGGTGCCGCCGCCATTGACGACCGACCAGGTGACCGGCAGGTTGGGAATCGGGTTATCGTCCGCGTCGTAGCCCACGGCGGTGAACTGCTGCGTGCCGCCTGTCACGACGGTAGTCGGGCCAGGCGAGACTTCGATGCTGGTCAGAGGACCCGCAAGGGTGTAGTTGACGGTCACCGTCCCGGTGGAGGACGTGGGAACATCGACCAGCGTCTGGACGATCTCATCGCCCTGAGCGCTGAACAAGTAGAACATCGTTGGCATGTCGGTGGTGCCAGAGAGGGTGGTAGACAGCAGTCGGATTGCGGGATCGTAGACGCTCGAAATGATGTCCGACTCGTAGATGGCGCGCACGTATTGGCACGCGTGGTCCATCGTGACGTAGATGGGGTTGTAGGCGGCGATGTTGTCGGTAATCCCTTGCAGGATCGCTCTCCAGTTTTCCGGGGCTGAAGCGCCCCATGACCCTCCGACATAGTAGCCGTGGGTAAACAGCGTCGCCAGGGCCATGCTGTCCAGCGCGCGGACCGTCTGGCGTGTGCCCCGTCCGATGGTGCCGGCGACATCGTTGAGGTTGGGGTACCACTCGTAGCCGGCGTCGTCGCGGATCTCGGTGACGCAGTTGAAAAAGTCGCCATCAAACCCCGGATGGTCCGGCACCTGGAGGTAATCGGCGTAGTACACGGGGACCGCAGCGCCACTGGAACCAGCTTCGTACAACCGGTAGGGCTCGTCCATCAGCCAGGATGCACCATAGCCGTTCCCGGGCACCATATGGGTGCCCACAAACTCCACGCCCCAATCCGATAGGCCCTGGAAGACGTTGGTGCCGAACTCATAGTAGTGTGGTAGCACGAACTTCGAGATCGGGATGTCGTGCGTCGTGTGCCAGGCATTTGCTTCGGCGTAGTTGTCGGCCACGATTGCGTCCGCCCAGTCGCCGGTTCCGTGGTTGTAGTAAAAGAAGTCGCTGGTGGTCTTGGCGTGTACCGAGGCGGTGGTCTGCCCGGCGTGAACCAGCGCTGAGAGGTCCGCGGCTTCGGTGGCATCGACGTTGTGGTAGAAGAGGCCAGACCAGGGCTTGATCCCGAACTCGTTGGCGATGTGAATCCACTCGAATGGTCCTGCCTCGTCATCAACGCGCATAGTCACGAAGGGTGGCATGCCCTGCATCACAAAGGGCTTGCGGGCTGCCCAGACGATGCTGCGCCAGACCAGGTCGTCCAGGCCAAAGACCGGTCCCTTAACCGCGTGGGACATCCAGGCGTAGGAGCCCCACTGGACCGCACGACCTGCCCCGACCTCAGCCGCCACGAGGAACGGCTCGCTCCCGCTCATCGCCAGCGCCGTTGCCGTAGCCGGAACCGCAATCCCGGCCATCGCCATGCTGCCGGTGCTGACCGTCGAGCCGGCCTCGTGCCGCTCGGTGATATAGTGCACCGGTGCAGGAGGGGCACCGGTTGGCGTCAGATCGAGCCACGCCCAGCCGAAGAACGGGTAGTCGACGCCTCCCGTCAAAGGATCGGCGTTCTCTACGTAGAGATCGAACTGCTCCCCTGAAACGGTAACGGTGCCCAGCTCGTAGTCGCTGAACTCGCCGCTCTCGCCCGAGGTAACATCGAGGCTGTAGGCTTGCGGCGCATCTGGCGAAGTGCCCCAGAAATAGCGCAGGTTGTGCGACCAGTACAGGTGCGCGCGGAGCGTGTACTCGCCATTCGGCACCGCCCCGAAGAAGTGCATCCGCGGCAATGTCTCAGCGTAGCCGCCGAAGACGGCTGGATAGCCGCGTCCGGCATTCTCATACTCCGTCCATAGGCCGTCATTGGAGACCAGATCCGCAGGATTGGTCGTCGTCGCCAGGTCCGGATCCTGGTGCGCATTATCGGTGCAGTCGATCTTGATGGTGCCGCCAGTCGCAGACACGAAGCTCACGCCCGACTGAGATGAAGGGGCCGCATACCCGAAATCAAAGACGTCATCGACAAAGGCATAGCGCGGCGTGTCAACGGCAGACCACAGGTCGTTGTCGAAGTTGACGAGGCCTGTCCCGGCATTGACAGCACCGGAGATGGAGTCCTGCTCCGTGACGTCGAGATAGATGCCCCCCACGTCCAGTTGGCGATGCCCCGTGATTATCACGGCGTAGTCGGCAACGTCCGTGGTAACTGCAGTCGTCGCGATATCCAGGACCGTGATGGGGATACCGAAGTTGGAGAGGTAGGGTTGGATGTAGTGATCGTAGTCAGCATAGCTGGCGCTAAGTGAGTTCACGAGCACCAGGGCCTCCGCCAGTGGCTCGCCCGCCGCGGCAACGCCGGAAGCCCCCCAGGAACTCATCAGGCTTGTGGCCAGCATCGCCACCAAAACAACACCAGCGACGACCGAGCGCCGCCGCTTCACCGTACCTTCTCTGCTCATCAGGACTCTCCTTTCGGGACAGACTTCGCCAGCAAGGTGGAAGGCAGCAATGAGGAACCCGCGCCTCAAGTGGAAGACTCGCGGGCCACCCTCATTCTAGGGGCCGCCGGTCAGGATCCGGTAAAGAAACTTCTAGAAAGGTGCTATAGCCTGAGCGATGGGCCCCTGCTACCCGCGCCCGGTACCCCTCTTGACACAGCGCGCTCCGGCTGTATCACACCCATGCCGTCGGACGAAGGGCGGGACCGGCGGCGTGCCACATCCCATCGATAGGAGGGCGCTATGGCGGACACACATGACACAGACAGGCTGGCGGGCGATCTGCTCAAGGGGTTGCGAGAGCTGTTGGGACAGGCCCAGCCCGAGGCAACCACGGGCGAGCTGAAGTCAGCACCGGACGACGACTCGCTCCTCGACACGATCAGGGAGATCCTGACCCGGCCCGGGCCCGAGGAGGCGCAGACGTCGGGCGAGCCCCAGGAAAGCGCAGGCGGCATCCACAGCACGCTGACGGCCGGCGGAGGGAAGTCGCTGGCGTCGCCCAGGAAACAGGCCGGTGGCGCTAAGTCGTCGGCGTCGTCCAAGAAGCCGGCCCGCGAGGGCGGCACCAAGACGCCGAAGGCGGGCGGCCAGAAGCAGCGGCCTGAGACGACACCGTCTGACATCGCCGGCACCCTGGCCCCCGAAGGCGAGGACTGGGAGAGCATGCAGGCGCGCCACGAGGCCGAGCGTGAGGTGCTCCACCGCCGGCACGAAGACGAGCGCGAAGCCCTCAAGGCGCAGCACGAGGTCGAGCGCGAGGCCCTCAAGGACGTGCGTGAAGAGGGCCGCGAGGCAGCCCACGAAGCCCGCGAGGCGGCCCAGCGCGAACGCGAGCGAGACCGCGACGATGAGCAGCGGGGTCGCGGGCGCGGCAGGGGTCGCGGCCGGGGCCCGCGCGACTAGAGAGCGCCACCACCGCACCGCACCCTCGCAGAGTCTCCGCCCCTCGCAGAGTTCCCCCGATTCCGATCGGCATGCTCTGCGAGGGGTTCTGCGCGCCGTCGCCCACGACCGCAAATGCAGCTTGCCTGACGCGGCGCGTGCCGTACACTGTGCGCATACCGCCACGGCGCGTCCCCGGCAGCGCGCCACCACCAGCAGAAGCGAGGTAGCCATGGCACTCTTCAGCACCATCACGCCTGTCCCGGTACAGGAGCAGTTCGCAGCCTTCCAGAAGGCCAAGCCCCCCGCCCCGGGCGAGATCTTGCGCTTCGAGGGCGTGGGCGACTGCGACGTCTACAACCCCTCGGTCCCCTTCACCCTCGACGGCATGACGATCATCGCGGGCCGGGTGGAGCGCCGAGGGGACGAGTTCTCCCGCGCCATGTTCTTCACCGAGCACGACGGCGTCTGGACCCCGATCGAGGGCGCTCCGGTGTTCGAGCTTCAGGACCCCTTCGTGACCTTTGCCGGCGGCGAGCTCATCTTCGGCGGGGTCTACGTCGAATGGGAGGGCACGCGCGCCCACTGGAGCACCGCCTTCTACCGCGGGCACGCGCTCCACGACCTCAAGCCCTTCGCCCACGGGCCCGCGCAGATGAAGGACGTGCGCCTGCTGCAGCTCCGCGACGGGCGCGTCGCGATCTTCTCGCGTCCTCAGGGCGAGGTCATGCAGCAGCGCTTCGGCTGCATCGCCAAGATCGGGTTCACGATCGTGGACTCGCTGGAGGCGGTCACCGCCGAGGCCGTCGAGACCGCGCCGCTGCTCTTCGACCACTTCCTGCCCGACGAATGGGGCGGCTGCAACCAGCTCTTCGAGCTGCGCAACGGCCTGATCGGCGCCATCGGTCACAAGTCCTGGGGCGAGACGCTCGTCCGCACCCACGGAGGTGCCCCCGAGCACGTGCTGCACTACTACTCGATGGCCTTTGCCGTCGATCCCGCCACGCGCGCCATGACGCCCACCAAGATCATCGGCAGCCGCGATTGCTTCCCGCCGGGCCCCAGCAAGGCGCCGCGGCTACAGGACGTCACCTTCACCGCCGGCATCGTGCGCCACGGCGACGGCACCGCGACGCTCTATACCGGGCTGAGCGACTGCCAGGTCGGCCGGCTTGTCATTCCGGACCCGCTGCTCGAGTACGAGGAGCTGGAGTACGAAGCGCTCGATCGCGCTTAGGAAGATGCCGTCAGAACGGGCCGTCCGAACGGGCCGCCTGTCCGCGTACCGCAATCGTCTCGATTGCGTCCGGCCCACGTCTGCGGACCGCAGGCGTCTCGCCCGCTTCTGAGCGGCTCGAACCGTCGATTCCGATGCAGAACCCCTGCGGGGCAAGCCCCCTCGCAGGGTACGGATACCCTGCGAGGGGTTCCGGGCCGCGCGTTCCGGGTGCACCACGCCCGGCAGCAGAACCCCTTGAGAGGGTGCGCCGCGTTCCGACGCGCGCCCTCTCAAGGAGCAGAGCTTGCGCGCCCGCGCATCTCGCCTATGCTGAGGGTGGCCACCCTATCACCCTACCAAGGAGGGCACGATGCATAGGCCCAGCAGCCCCGCGCCGTACACCATCGCCACCGTCTACCAGAGCAGCCCCGGCGCCCGCCACTTCCTCGCGGAAAGCGAGCGCGCCTTCGAGCCGCTCGAGCAGCCCGACGAGCTCTTCCCCACGGTCTTCGTCGACGTCGACAAGACCTTCCAGACGATCGAGGGCTTCGGCGGGGCGTTCACCGACGCGAGCGCCGACAACTTCGCCAAGCTCTCGCCCGGGGACCAGGAGACCTTCCTGAAGGCCTGCTTCGACCCCGTCGAGGGCAGCGGCTACAGCCTCTGCCGCACCACGATCCACTCCTGCGACTACGCCGCCGCACCCTACAGTTACGACGACGTCCCGGGCGATACCACCCTCACCGCCTTCTCGATCGAGCCCGACCGCCGGGCACGCATCCCCTTCATCCAGCGCGCGCTCGCGGCGGCGCGGGGCGACCTGCGCCTCTACGCCTCGCCCTGGAGCGCGCCCGCGTGGATGAAGACCAACGGCGATATGCGCTACGGCGGCACGCTGCGCCCCGAATACCGCCAGGCCTGGGCCGACTACGTCGTCAAGTACGTGCGCGCCTACGCGGCCGAGGGCATCCCCATGTGGGGCCTCACCGTGCAGAACGAGGCGCTCGCCACGCAGGTCTGGGAGTCGTGCCTCTTCACCGCGGCGGAGGAACGCGACTTCGTGCGCGACTTCCTTGGCCCCACGCTACACCGCGCGGGACTGGGCGACCTCAAGCTGATGTTCTGGGACCACAACCGCGGCCTCGCCTACCAGCGCGCCGAGGTCATGTACGACGATCCCGAGGCCGCCAGGTACGTCTGGGGCCTGGCCTTCCACTGGTACACGGGGCAGCACTTCGACAACGTGCGTATGGTCCACGACGCCTGGCCCGACAAGGCCCTGCTCTACACCGAGGCCGGGATGGGCGGGAGCTGGCAGACGGCGGGGCGCCTGGCGCAGAACATGATCCTCGACCTGAACAACTGGGCCGCCGGCTGGACCTACTGGAACATGCTGCTCGACGAGACCAACGGCCCGCGCCACGCGGGCGGCCTGGGCGGCACGAACCCGGTTCAGCTCGACACGCGCACCGGGGAGGTCACCTACAACCCGTCGTTCCACGCCTTCGCGCACTTCTCGCGCTTCATCCGGCCCGGCGCGCGGCGGATCGCCTGCACCTCATCCAGCGACGACTTCCTGGCCACGGCGGCGATCAACCCCGACGGGCAGATCGCAGTGGTGGCCCTGAACCAGAGTGACTGCAGCCGCCTGGTCCAGCTCTGGGTCGCGGGGCAGGTCATCAAGTCGGAGGTGCCGCCGCACGCCCTGACCACGACCGTGTTCTGACACCCGCGTTCTGACGCGCACGTTCTGACGCGCACGTTCTGACGCGCGCGATCGAGACGATCACGCTACACCGGACCGACACCGCCCGCTCCTCTGCGTAGCGTAAGCCTCTGGCTTGCGCTCTGCTCGCGTCGCAGCCACCGCCCGCAATCGAGACGATTGCGGTACCCCAGACCATCGCCGCCCGCTCCTCTGCGTAGCGTAAGCCTCCGGCTTGCGCTCTGCGCGCGCCGCAACCGCCACCCGCAATCGAGACGATTGCGGTACCCCAGACCATCGCCGCCCGCTCCTCTGCGTAGCGTAAGCCTCCGGCTTGCGCTCTGCGCGCGCCCCGGACGCAATCGAGACGATTGCGGTACCCCGGACCCACGCCGCCCGCTCCTCTGCGTAGCGCATGCCCGTCCGAACGGGGCTCCGGCTTGCGCTCTGCTCGCGTCGCAGCCGCCGCCCGCGTCCTGGCACCGAAACGAGCGAATGCCAGGAGTGCACAGGTCCGACTTCAGTCGTGCCTACGAACCCCAGATACCACCCTGACTATGCACTAAGACGCCCCGGGCTCTCCCCCGGAGCGCTCGGGGTGCGGGATCCATCTTCGCACCCCGTCCTCTCCCAGGAGCTGTAGGTCGAGCACGATCGCGCCCAGCTCCCTGAGCAGCGCCTCCATCCCCTCTCCCGGGACAGCGCGCAGGCCGCGTTGAGCGCCGGTGGTGAAGAGGCCGTTGCCCGCGCTGGCACGGGGTGTACCGGGCGTGCTCGAGCCCGCCCTGGCGTGGATCGCCAACCAGATCGTGGGTCGGCGCGAGGCTCGAACCGCAGAACCGAGCCCATAGATTGCGAGAAGCGAGGCAAGCAGCAACGGCGGTCCCTCTTTGCCGGCGCCATAGATGGGCACGGTCCCCTCGCTCAGTTCCGGCATGAGCGTATAACCGGCAAGCGCCGCCACGATTGACGCAGCAGCACACGCCAGTATAGAGCGCTCGACATGCGCTCGGCTGACAACCAACGAACCCCCGAAGGCCGCGATCGCCATCACCCATGCCAGCAGCACGCCGGGGGGCTGCTTCACCGGGGCCGTCCAGTGCGGGCCAGGATAGACGTAGATGGTGGCCCCAACGAGGGGTAGTAGCAGGGGCGCCAGCGCCGCAACCTGGATGCACTCGAGCAAGGCAAACCCGAAGCGACCGATGATGAAGGTGCTTCCCCTGGAGCAGGTCACCGCCGATACATCCCGCAGCTGAACCTCACGATGGACGACGGGAGGACCACCATCCTCCGCGCCCAGCACCTCGAAGATCAGGCGCCGGTTGGTGACCCAGAGGACCCCCGCGGCCTGGATGCCCAGAAGGAGCGACGCGCAGAACGGCAAGGCGTAGCTGCGTACCGTGACCTCACCTTCGGCAGGGTCCGTATGGCGGCCCAAACCGTCCCGATGACCCATTGTCGACCTCCTCAAGTGGCTTCAGTCAGCTTCGGCGCGCTCGATCAGCATAAGCGCCCGTATGTCGGAAGCTCTCGGGCCCGGCCCACGCTGGCGTGTGCAGAGCGCAGGAAAGCGAGGCAACGGGACACCGCCCCCGGCACCATTGTACCGGCGCCCGCCGTATCAGGTCAAGCGGACGCGTGGTTGCAGCAAGCCCTGTTGCGTTCCACGACCACATGTCGTACAATGAGGGAGGTGGCGGGCGGAGGGTGTGCTGTGGGTTAGAAGGCGCCAAAATGTGCCCCGGAGACGGAAAGCTCGATCCAGTGCGCTGGGACGAGATCCAGGGCGATTTGGGATAACTAGCGCGGTCAGGATACGGTAAGAATGGGCGTCGTCAGGGCAGAAAACGTGGCCATCCCGGCAGGTAACGCAAGCGCGCCAAAGTGGGGCGAAAATCGGGTCAGCGGGGCCGATTCCGGGAGCTCTGGGGAGCGGGGCAAACGGGAGTCGGAAAGCAGGTAATGCTCGAGAGGGCATTGAGACGCGAAGCACTGTAAGGGATGCGGTCGGGCACTGCTCGAGGTCGGAAAGCAGGTAATGCTCGAGAGGGCATTGAGACCTGCCACTCCAATGAGTGACAAAACCTCCATGGATCCGTCGGAAAGCAGGTAATGCTCGAGAGGGCATTGAGACTCCGACTGGCCCTCCTCAAGTACCAGGCCTTGAGGGTCGGAAAGCAGGTAATGCTCGAGAGGGCATTGAGACCAATTTTCATTGGAACGGTACAAAAGCTTTAGGTCCTTGTCGGAAAGCAGGTAATGCTCGAGAGGGCATTGAGACCAGTACTAAGCTGCTTGTGAGCCAGTTCGATCCTCTCGTCGGAAAGCAGGTAATGCTCGAGAGGGCATTGAGACTT
>Ga0123329_1002300_pt1 | contig 16957 bp, 16 predicted proteins | sample BioC12SIPDNA_FD_89703 | JGI IMG/M metagenome (GOLD analysis project Ga0123329, IMG submission 89703) | Anaerobic biogas reactor microbial communites from Washington, USA - Biogas_R1_B C12 SIP DNA | ecosystem: Engineered > Bioreactor > Anaerobic > Unclassified | place: Washington, USA | collected... | reverse complement strand
TCAGGGCCACGTCCGCCGTCTCCAGGGCCTGGGCAGTGCCCGCCGCGCCCATGGCGATGCCCACCGTGGCGCTGGCGAGAGCCGGCGCGTCGTTGATACCGTCGCCGACCATCGCCACGCCGCCGTATTGCTGGCGCAGCGACGCCACGGCATCGACCTTGGCAGCGGGCAGCAGGCCGGCGCGAACGTCGTCTACACCAACCTCGCCGGCTACTCTGGCAGCGGGCTGCGGCTCGTCACCGGTGAGCATCACGACGTGCGCCACACCGGCCCTGCGCAGCGCGGCAACCGCCTCGCGGCTCGAAGCCCGCAGCCGGTCGGCCACGGTGATGTAGCCGAGATAGGTCCTGTCGCGCCCCACGAGCAGCGTCGTCTGGCCCGCGCCGGCAGCGGCATCGACGGTGGCGCAGACATCCTCGCCATGTGGGAAATGCTCCTCGAAATAGCGGTGGCTACCGACGACGACCGTCGCCTCGCCTACCTGTCCCGTAACGCCGTGACCGGTCAGCGCCTGCACGCCGTTGGCCCGGTAGCGCCCGTCTGTGCCGCGGGCTGCCGCGGCGTCGCGCACGGCCCGAGCGAGGGGGTGCTCGCTGTACTGCTCGACGGCGCCCGCCAGCGCCAGCAGGTCGTCACACGGAGCGCACTGCCCGCCCGGCGCGACACAGTCCACTGCCTGCACGTCCACGACGGCCGGCTCGCCGCGGGTCAGCGTGCCGGTCTTGTCCAGGGCGATGGCCCGCACGCGGCTCAGCGCCTCCAGATGGGCGCCGCCTTTGACGAGCACGCCATTACGCGCGGCGTTGCTGATGGCGCTGATCAGCGTCACGGGCGTGCTGATCACGAGGGCGCAGGGGCAGGCCACGACGAGCAGCGCCAGCGCCCGGTAGAGCCAGCCCTGCGTTGTCTCTGTGCTCAGGAACGGCTGGCCGAAGAAAAGGGGCGGTACTACCGCTACCAGAAAGGCCAGAACGACGACGGCCGGGGTATAGACGCGGGCGAAGCGGTCCACGAAGCGCTGCGCCGGGGCACGCTTTTCCTGCGCCTCTTCAACCATCTGCACGAGGCGGCTGATGGTGTTGTCTTCCGCGCGATGGGTCACTTCCACGTGCAGCGCGCCGGCGCCGTTGACGGTGCTGGCAAAGACTTCCGAGCCGGGCTCTTTGGGGATAAGGCGGCTCTCGCCCGTGATCGGCGCCTGGTTGACCAGCGACTCGCCTTCAATCACCCGGCCGTCCATGGGAATGCGCTCGCCGGGGCGCACGATAATCATCTCGCCGATCTCCAGATCGTCAACGGCAACGCGCTGCGGCTCCAGCCCGCAGAAAGGGCAGGGGCCGCCCACGTAACCTTCCCGGCCGAGATGGCTGGCGCAGTCGATGCATGGACGCAAGACCGTCGCCTCCCGAGGAAGCAGCGTGACCAGCTCGCGGATGGCGTGGCGAGCGCGGCCGGCCGTGTACCCTTCCAGCGCCTCGCCGATGGCGAAGAGGACCATCACCAGCCCCGCCTCGGTGTAGGCGCCGATGAAGACAGCGCCGATGGCGGCGATGGTCATCAGCACGTTGATGTTGATTTCCCGGCTGAGGCGCAGGGAGCGCCAGGCGCTGCGGGCAATCGGCCCACCGGCGGCGACCATCGCCAGCACCGAAGTGACATCCAGCCAGGCGCTCTCGAAGCCCAGCCCCGGCAGCAGCTCGTTGAACAGCAGGCCGGGGAGGATCAGCAGCGCGCCGAGCAGGGCCAGCGCCGTATCCCGGCGCTGCAGCAGGTAGCGGAAGAAGGACGGCTGTTTCTCGGGCGCCTCCTTCTCGGCGGCCTGCGGGTCGGCGACGCCATAGCCCAGCTCGCGCACGCGCCGCGCCACCTGTTCGGGATCGACGTCGCCGCGCACGCGCAGCATCTCGGTGCTGAAGCTCAGCTCGGCTTTGTCCACGCCCTCGAGGCGAGCCACGCCGCTCTGCACAGTCGCCGCACAGGCGGCGCAGTCCATGCCGGTAATCTTGAAGACGAGTTCGGTCTGTTCGTTACTGCTCATGTGTTTTCAGTCCAATCTCTGCTACTGCCCCTGCAGCAGCGCCGAGACGATTGTATCGATATTGTGGCGGACCATCCCCACGTAGGTGCCTTCCGGAGTGCCGGGATCGCCCATGGCGTCGGAATAGAGCTGCCCGCCGATGACGGTGTCGAAGCCCTGCGCCTGGACGGCGGCGCGCACTGCTTCGACATTGCGCTGCGGCACCGACGTTTCGACGAAGATAGCCGGGATGCGCCGCCCGGCGATAAATGTCGCCAGTTGCTGCACGTCGGCCGTGCTGGCCTCTGACGCGGTGCTGATGCCCTGCAGGCCGCGTACCTCAAAACCGTAGGCCCGGCCGAAGTAGTTAAAGGCGTCGTGGGCGGTCACCAGCACGCGCTGCTCGGCCGGCACGCGCGCTGCCTGTTCGAGAACGTAGGCGTGCAGCGCCGCCAGCTCGTCCAGGTAGGCGGCGGCGTTGGCCTCGTAGATAGCCGCGCTGCCGGGATCGACCTGAATGTATGTGTCGCGGATCTTCTCCACCACCTGCATCCACAGTGAAACGTCGAACCAGACGTGCGGGTCGTAGGCGCCGGAAAACTCGGGCGGGGTAAGCAGGAGCGCCGGGTCGATATCGCCGGCGACCGCCACGGCGACGAGATCCAGGTCGCTCTCGTTCATATGCTCAAAGACACGGGCCATCTGCGCTTCCAGGTGCAGACCGTTGTAGAAGGTGATGTCGGCATTGCGCAGCCGGGAAACGTCGCCTTCGCTGGCCTGGTAGAGATGCGGATCGATGCCCGGCCCCATCAACGCCGTCACCGTCGCCCGCTCTCCGCCGACCCGGGCTGCGGCGTCGGCAATCATGCCGGTCGTCGCCACCACGCGCACGCTGCGCTCCGCCAGGGCCACGTCCGGCTCGACGCTACAGCCGGCCAGGAGAGCTACAAGCAGTAGTGCTACAAATAGTACCAGGAAATGTCTCATCAATCGTATTGTCGCTCTATGAGGTTAGCATTATCACAGAATTTAGATATATCTAAAAATGCCATTAAGAGTGAATTATAGGGGTGAAGCGCTAGATGTCAAGGAGGAAATGGGCGCTAATCTACGACTCGGGCGGCAGCTCGAGGAAATCGCTGCCGACCCAGCCTTCCTGCCCCCAGGGCGTCAGCACCTGGCGCCAGGCGACGCCGCCGCTGCTCGCCGCCTCTGTGGGCAGCAGATAGACGGGAATGCCCTCGGGAAGGATCGTTAGCTCGTCGCCGCCCGGTCCATCGCGCAGGGTCAGGCCGGCGCCCCCTGTGCCGGCGACGTAGGCCAGGGGCAGGTCGGGCACCGGCGTGGGGCTGGGCAGCGGCGGAAGCGGGGCCGCCAGCACAACAGCCGGATAGGCGTTGGGATCGGTGAAATGGGCGTAGGCCAGGCGGGAAAGCTCGGCGATAAAAACGGTGCTGTCGGCCCATTCCAGCCAGCCGGGGCGGTGGAGGGCGACGACTAGCACGTAGGGGTGCTCGGCGAGCACGAGGCCGGCGTCGCCATGCGTGTCGCCTACCCAGCCGTGTTTGTGGGCCAGCGGCACCTCTGCCGGTACGCCCTCTTCGAGGAAAGCGTCGATGCGGTTATGGGTCATGACCTCGATGATGGCGGCGCACTCCTCGGGCAACAGGCTATCGGCATAATGTACCCGGAGCGGGCCGGCGTCCTGCCGGCAGTCGTAAATCATCCGCAGCAGCCGGGCCATGTCGGCGGTCGTCGTCTGCATGCTGGGATCGGGGTCAGTCGTCGGCTCCAGCTTCTGGTTGGCGGGCGTGACGTAAGTGGGCATGTACTGGGCGCGCGGCTCCTCGTCGTAGGGCACGGCGATAAAGGTATTGTAAAGGCCAAGCCGGCGCATCGCCGTAGTCACGATCTCGGCTCCGGCAAAGGGGTCGGGCTGTCCGGCAATCCACTCCAGGAGCAGGTTGGCAGTGTAGTTGCCCGATAGCGTCGCCGTATCGGTGATTACCCGGGTCTCGGCGGGTGTTCGCGGCTCGTCCAGAACGCGGTAAGTCTCGACCAGGATGGGGATTTTGACCATGCTCGTGCCGCTGATCGCCAGGTCGCCGTTGTGTGTGACCTCCTGCCCGGTCTCCAGGTCGATGATGGCATAGCTGGCGAGGATGTTTTCCTGCGCGTCGAGGTATCTGTCGAAGGCATCGCCGAGGTAGCGCAGGTCAGGCGGCGCAAACCCGGCGGGGACAGCATCGGAGGCCGGCAGGGTTGCGGTCACCTCTGGCGCCACGACGGCCGGCGGTGGCGGTTCCGTCGTCGGCGTGGGGCGCGGCACAGCCGGCGGCTCTGGCGGCGCTGGTGTGGCTTCGTCGGCCGGCGGACTGCAGGCGGCAAGCGTCAGAGCCAGGAAGAGAAGCAACAGAAATCGGCGCATGGAGGCCGATTATATGGCAGAGCGGTTCCGGCTCCACATAAAGGACAAAAGCGCCCGTCTCAGACCCCTTCGGGCCGGTCCTCCGCTGCCTTCCAGCGCTCCGGGACCATCCAGCCGCCGCGCACGGTCGCGCCGATAACGAGGCCGGCACTGATCAGCACGAGGTTCTTGATGATGTACTGCCCTTCGAGGGTCGGCGCGTAGGGCACGCGCAGGAACACTTCGGACGGGAAGAAGACAATCGGCAGCAGCGTGCCGAGCATCTGCACGAAGAGGAGCAGCAGGGTGGCGCGCAGGACCACGCCGAAGATCAGGCCGAGCCCGATCAGCGTCTCCCAGACAGCAAGCAGGTAGATAGAGACCTCTGGCGGGATCAGGCCGAAGGTCAGCGTCTCGATGGTGCGGGTTGCCAGGCCCGTCGCAGGACTGAGATCGGGGAAAAACTTGAGGACGCCGAACCAGAGGAAGACGATCCCCAGGCTGATGCGCAGCAATAAGGGGCCGTAACGGGCCATCCAGTTGGTAATGCGGCGGTCAAGACGGTTGAGCCAGGGCGGAAAACGAGACATAAACACCTCCGGTTGGGTGACGACAATCCGCCTATTCTAGAGGTCCACCAATATGAACGGCGTAAGAGGCAACGTTGGCGGAACGGGCGACGCCCAATTCTTACCAACCAGTTACACTGCAACCGGCGCTTTCTGCTATACTGGCTGGCGTTTGTGCGGCGATGACCGGAAACAGCAAGAGATGAGAAACAGATAACATGAAGCTCGGCATCATCGGTCTGCCCGGAGCAGGCAAGACGACCATCTTTAACGCGCTCACCCGCGGCGACGCGCCGACGGGTCGCAGCATGGGCGGGCGCTTCGACGTGCTGACGGCGGTCGTGGACGTGCCCGACGAGCGCGTAGACCGGCTCTCGGCGCTCTTTTCGCCGCGCAAGACGACCTACGCGCAGGTGACCTACACCGACGTCGCCGGCTTGCAGAAAGGAGTGGGCGAAAGCGGCGGCCTCGCCGGCCCGCTGCTCAACCATCTCGCCGGGCTGGACGGTTTCGTACACGTCGTGCGCGCCTTCGAGGATAAGCTGCTGCCGCATCCTGACGGCAGTGTGGAATCCCTGCGCGATCTGCAGGCGCTGGATACCGAGCTGCTGCTCAACGATCTGGTCATCGTGGAGGGCAAGCTGGAGAGGCTGGCGGAAGGGCTGCAAAAAGGCGCGCTGAAGAACCGGGCGGAGGCGCAGGCTGAACAGGCGCTCTTTCAACGGCTGCACACGGCCCTCAGCGACGAGATACCGTTGCGCGATCTGGAGCTGGAGGCCGCCGAGGAAAAGGCGCTGCGCGGCTACGGCCTGCTGACGCTCAAGCCGGTCCTCGTCGTCTTCAACATTGGAGACGATCAGGACGAGGTTGAGGTCGATTACCCCCATGCCCACAGCGCCGTGGTCAGTCTGCGGGGCCGGTTGGAAGCCGAGCTGGCGCAGCTCCCGCCCGACGAGGTAGCCCTGTTCATGGAGGAGTACGGCGTTAGCGAGCTGGGCCTGAACCGCGTCATTCGCCTAAGCTACGACCTGCTGGGGCTTCTCTCCTTCTACACCGTCGGCGAGGACGAGGTTCGTGCCTGGCGGGGGCGACGTGACGCAACGGCTGTGGAGGCGGCGGCTGCCATCCACAGCGACCTGGCGCGCGGCTTCATCCGGGCCGAGGTGATCGGCGTGGAAGAGCTGCTGGCGCTGGGCGGGATGGCCGGTGCGCGGGCGGCCGGCCGGCTGCGGCTGGAAGGCAAGCAGTACCGCGTGCAGGACGGGGAGATCGTGCACGTGAAGTTCAACGTGTAGGCGTCATCGTCAACCGGGCGTGGCGGAGCCGTGGGCGCACCGTGTGGACCGCGACGCGCCTTTTCTGTATGCTGTCAGCAGAAAGGAAGGAGAACATGAAACCAATGCGTCTGCTTGTCCCGCTCTTTTTGCTTCTGCTGCTGGCGGCGTGCAGCGGCGAGCCAGAGCCGGGCGTCAGCCCGGAGAGCGCTACCGCCGAGCCGACGGAGCAGCCGGAGACGCCCACGCCCGAACCCACCCCGACGCTGGCGGCCGCGCCCACCTCTACGGCGACTGCGGCGGCGACGCCAACGGTAGCGGCGACGGCAACCGTGGCGGCGACGGCGACGCCGGAGCCGGATGGCCCTATCGTGCCGGAGATCGCCGGTTCCTGCGCCAGCCCGGAGGTGGCGGCGCTGGTCGCCCGGCTGCGGGCAGCGCTGGCCGAAGAAGACGAAGCGGCGCTATCCGCGCTGGTCCATCCCGAGCGCGGGCTGTCCGTGAGGATGGCCTGGTGGAATCCGGCAGTCACCTTCAGCGGCGCGGCAGCCGAAAACTTGCTCACGGACGAGACGAGCTACGATTGGGGTATTGAGGATGGCAGCGGCTTTGCCATAACGGGTAGCTTTGCCGAGGTTGCGCTGCTGCCGCTGCAGCAGGATCTCGTGGGGGCGACGGAGATCGGCTGCGACGAAATCCTTGCCGGGGCGACCGCCGGCCTGGTGCAGCTTCCGCCCGAAGACGAGGGTATGCGCTTCGTCAGCCTCTACCGGCCGGCGCCTCCCGGTGTGATCGAGTTCGACTGGGGTAGCTGGGTCGTCGGCTACGCGGAAGCGGACGGCGAGCTATACCTCACGACGCTCATTCACTACGCCTACGAGATATAGCCGGTCGCCTACCAGCCCTCGACGATCTGCTCGCGGGCCGGCCCTACCGAAACCAGCCTGATAGGCACGCCAACGTTCCGGGCGACAAACTCAACGTAGCGGCGGGCATTTTCCGGCAGATCCGCGGGCCGGCGCGCGTTGGTCACGTCCTCCTCCCAGCCGGGCAGCGTCTCATACAGCGGGCGGACCCGGCTCAGCGTCGCCACGTCGCTGGGGAAGTAGTCGATCCGCTGCCCATCCAGCTCATAGCCCACGCAGACCGCCAGCTCGGGCAGGCCGCTGAGAATGTCGAGCTTGGTGAGCACCATCTCCGTCAGCCCGTTCACGCGGCGGGCGTGGCGCAGGATGGTCAGGTCCAGCCAGCCCACCCGGCGAGGACGGCCGGTCGTCGTGCCGAACTCGTCCCAGGGATGCTCGCCGGTGCCGCGCAGCCGCCCGGCCAGCTCGCCGCTCAGTTCGCAGGGGAATGGCCCGCCGCCGACGCGCGTGGTGAAAGCTTTGGCCGCGCCGACCACCCGGCGAACGGCCCCAGGGCCGATGCCCAGCCCGATCAGCGCGCCCCCGGCGGTGGGATAGCTGCTGGTGACGAACGGGTAGGTGCCGTGGTCCAGGTCGAGGAGGGTGCCCTGGGCGCCTTCGGCCAGCACCGTCTGGCCCTCCTCCAGCGCTTTGTTAAGAAAGGGCGTGCTCTCGACCAGATAGGGCGCCAGGCGCCGGGCGTAACCGGCGAATTCGGCGGCAATGGCTGCGGCGTCGAGCAGCGGCTCGCCGTAAAGGTCCAGCAGCTCATTACATTCGGCGACGTGTTCGTGAACGGCGTCGGCCAGCGTTTCCGGCTCGGCGAAGAGCTGGGCGCGCAGCCCCTTGCGCGCCGCTTTGTCGCGGTAAGCCGGACCGATGCCGCGCAGGGTCGTGCCGATGGCTTCCTGACCCCGGCGCCTCTCCTGCGCCCCGTCGAGGGCGACGTGCGCCGGGGTGATCAGATGGGCCTGTTTGCTCAGCTTCAGATGGTCCGGGCTCACGTCGACGCCTTTTGCGGCCAGGGAATCCATCTCGCTGAGGAGGACGGCCGGGTTGACGACCACCCCGTTGCCGATGACGCAGGTCACGTCAGGGTGGATGATGCCCGAAGGAACGAGGTGCAGCCGGAAAATGTCGTCGCCGATGGTCACCGTATGACCCGCGTTGTCACCCCCGCTGTAACGCGCCACGATGTGCGCCCCGGCGGCAAGCAAATCGACGATGCGTCCTTTTCCTTCGTCGCCCCATTGAGAACCCAGGACTATATCTAGTGGCATTGCACCCTCCTCTAACCGTTTCGGTTCAGTTGCCTATTGGGATGTAAACTATTCTGCCGGCAGGTCAGGAACCTTTGTCGTGATCTTCCCCCGCAGGGCGGCCCGGTCGCGCCCCGTTTCGACGTACCACGCATCGAGCCAGGCCACGGCGGCAGCCAGCGGGTCGTCGTAATGCTCTTCCGAAAAAAAGCGGAAGCGATGGCCGCGCCGGCTGGACAGCGCCTCCAGGCCGCTGAGAAAGGCGCTGACGATACGGTCGGGCCGGCCGAGATAGGCCACAGGCGTATCGAAGACGACGCCGCGCATAAAGCCCTGTACGGTACGCAGGCCGGCGATCGTCACCTTCGTCATCGGCCGGAGATCGACGACCGCCCCGATCGCGTCGCCAATGGCCTTGTAGTCGCTGTAGTTGAGGTAGAAAAACTGGCGGACCATTGCCTCGTCCAGAGGGCCGTCTAGCCTGTAGATGACTGTGTCGCCCTGACGCTCCCGAATGACTGGCATGGTCTCGTTCCCTCTTTCGATGCTGGCTAGATGATCCTATTATACCAGAAAGGGAGCAGGAGCGAGACCGCGTTTGCACGGCTGCGGCAGGAGCATACACTACTTACCCATGTCTGTGCGCGTGAAAATCTGTGGCCTCACTACTCTGGAAGACGCCATGTTTGCGGCGGATGCCGGCGCCGATTACCTGGGCTTCATCCTCTGGCCCGGCAGCAAGCGGGCTGTCGCCGCGGAGACGGTCACTCGTATCGCCACGGCGCTGCGGAACCGCCCCGGCTGCCCGTTGCTGGTGGGCGTCTTCGTCAACGCGGAGCCGGACCAGGCGGCTGACCTGCTGGAGAGCTGTGGCCTCGACCTGGCGCAGCTAAGCGGGGAGGAGCCGCCGGCGCACGTCGGCGATCCGGCGTCGCCGCTGTACGGGCGGGCGTACAAGGCGCTGCGCCCGTCGAGCCTGGCGGAGGCCGAGGCCGAAGCGGAATGGTACGCGGCGCCGGAACCAGCAGCGGACGGGCCGGCCCTTCTGCTGGATAGCTACCATCCTGTGCTGCGCGGCGGCACGGGCGAGACTGGCGATTGGGCCGTGGCGGCAGCGGTGGCGGCGCAGGTGCCGCGCCTGATGCTGGCGGGCGGCCTGACCCCGGACAACGTGGGCGAGGCCGTGCGCCGGGTGCGCCCTTTCGCCGTAGACGTGGCCAGTGGCGTGGAGGCAGCGCCCGGACAGAAAGAGGAAGCGAAGGTGCGCGCCTTCATCCACAACGCGAAGGAGGCGGCGCGATGAACCACGACCGGCCGTTCCGCACGCTGAGTAGCCGCGTGGCCTGGGCCTGCCCCTGGTATCAGGTGCGCCAGGACGTCATCCGCCTGCCTGACGGCAGCGAGGGCATCTACAACGTCGTCGAGCATCCCGGCGCGGTGTGGATTGTGCCGGTGACGGCGGAAGGCGAGGTGGTGCTGCTCTATCATTACCGCTATACAGTCGATGACTGGTGCTGGGAGGTTCCTGCCGGGGGCCTGAAGGCGGGGCAGCTACCCGACGAGGCGGCCCGCGCGGAACTTGCCGAGGAGATTGGCGGCGAGGCCGCCGAGTGGCGCTACATCGGGCCGTTCTACGGCAGCAACGGCATCAGCAACGAGCTGGGGCACATCTATCTGGCGCGCGGCGTGACGCTGGGGCAGCCGCACCACGAGGCTGCCGAAGTGATCGAGATCCACCGCGTGCCTGTTGCCGAGGCGCTGCGCATGGCCCAGGCCAACGAGATCAGCGACGGGCCGAGCGCGCTGGCGTTGTTGCTGTGCGCGCCCTACCTGCAAGGAGATGGCGCGTGATGATGCCTGACGAGCGCGGCAAGTTTGGGCCCTACGGCGGGCAGTTCGTGCCGGAGACTCTCATGCCGACGCTGGCGGAGCTGACGGCGGCTTACGAAGAAGCGCGACAGGACCCGGCTTTCGTGGCCGAGCTGGAGGAGCTGCTCAAGAGCTACGTGGGCCGGCCCACGCCGGTCAGCTACGCGCGGCGGCTGAGCGAGCGGCTTGGCGGCGCGCGCATCTATCTGAAGCGCGAAGACCTGACGCACAGCGGCGCGCACAAAATCAACAACGCGCTTGGGCAGGCGCTGCTGGCCCGGCGCATGGGCAAAAAGCGCATCGTCGCCGAGACGGGGGCCGGGCAGCACGGCGTCGGCAGCGCGACGGCCTGCGCGCTGCTCGGGCTGGAGTGCATCGTCTACATGGGCACGGTAGATATCGCCCGGCAGCAGCCCAACGTGGCGCGCATGAAGCTGCTGGGCGCGGAGGTGCGCCCGGTGAGCAGTGGCAGCCGCACGCTGAAGGACGCTATCAACGAGGCCATCCGCGACTGGGTGACGAACGTCGAAGGCACCCACTACCTGCTCGGCTCGGTGCTGGGCCCGCACCCCTATCCGCTGATGGTGCGCGATTTCCAGAGCGTGATTGGCCGGGAAGCGCGGCAGCAGATTGTGGAGATAGCCGGCCGGCTGCCCGACCTGATCATCGCCTGCGTCGGCGGCGGCAGCAACGCGATGGGCATCTTCCACGCCTTCCGCGACGACGAGCCGGTGGCGCTGATCGGCGTGGAAGCGGGCGGTGAGGGCATCGCCAGCGGCAAACATGCGGCCCGTTTCGCCGATCCCAACGTCGCCCGCGTCGGCGTCCTGCATGGCACGAAGAGCTACGTCATGCAGACGGAGGACGGGCAGATTATGGAGACGCACAGCATCAGCGCCGGCCTGGACTACCCGAGCGTAGGTCCGGAACACGCCTGGCTGCGAGACCAGGAGCGCGCCGGCTACACCTACGCGACCGACGAGGAGGCGCTGCACGCCTTTCAGGTTCTCTCCGAGACGGAAGGCATCATCCCCGCGCTGGAATCGGCGCACGCCGTGGCCGAGGCGATCAAACGCGCTCCTACCATGTCCCCGGACGAGATCATTCTCGTCAATCTGAGCGGGCGGGGCGACAAAGACCTGGACACGGCGATCCGGGCGCTCGGGCTATAGACCGGTGACGATGACAGAGCCGGCCGTCCATCTGGACAATCTGGCGAAGGTTTATAGGGTGTACGAGCGCGAGGCGGGGCTGGGCGCGGCGGTGCGCAGCCTGGTGCGGCGCAAGAGCCACGACGTGCGCGCCGTAGACGGCATCAGCTTTGACGTGGCGCCCGGCGAGATCGTCGGCTTCCTCGGGCCGAACGGCGCGGGCAAGACGACGACGCTGAAGATGCTCTCCGGCCTGCTCCATCCCACATCGGGCGAGGTCTGCGTGCTGGGCTACGAGCCATACCGGCGGCAGCGAGAGTTCCTGCGCAATATCGCCCTGGTGATGGGGCAGCGCAACCAGCTTCTCTGGGATATTCCCGCCGTGGATAGCTTCGAGCTGAACCGGGTTATTTACCGGCTGTCGCGGCAGCAGTACCAGGAGATGCTGGACGAGCTGGTAGCCCTGCTGGAACTGGAGGAGCTAATCTACAAGCCGGTGCGCAACCTCTCGCTGGGCGAGCGGATGAAGTGCGAGATTGCCGGCGCGCTGCTGCACCGGCCGCGCGTGCTGTTCCTCGACGAGCCGACGATTGGGCTGGACGTGACCATGCAGCGGCGTATCCGGCGCTTCGTGGGCGAGTATAACCGCCGCTACGAGGCTACTGTGCTGCTGACCAGCCACTACATGGCCGACGTGGTCGCCCTTTGCGAGCGCGTAGTCGTCATCCATCACGGCCGGCTGCTGTTCGACGGCGCGCTCGACGCGCTGGTCGAGCGCTTCGCCGCGCACAAGACCATCGTAGTCGATCTGCCGGACGGCGTGCGCAACGGGCGGGCGTTCGCCGCCTATGGGGAGGTGCTGGAGGAACGGCCGGGCCAGGTGACGCTGCGCGTGCCCAAGGCCAACGCGGCGCGCGTGACCGGGCAGCTTCTGGCCGACATAGACGTACTCGACCTGACCATCCAGGACCCGCCCATCGAGGAAGTGATCGAGACTGTCTTCACCCAGCCGGATTCGTAACGATGCGCGCCATCTACCAGGCCTTCTACCGCACGAGTCTGGCGGTGCAGATGCAGTACCGGGTGGCAGCCATCATATGGCTGCTGGGTACGGTGCTGCAGCCGGTCATCTTCCTTGTCGTTTGGTCTACGGTAGCCCGGGCAGAGGGAGGTTCTGTCGGCGGCTACACGGTCGCCGGGTTCGCCGCCTACTACATCACGATGATGGTCGTGGATCACCTGACGTTCGACTGGCATATGTGGGAGTACGATTACCGCGTGCGCGAAGGGCTGCTCTCGCCCCTGCTGCTGAAGCCGGTACACCCTATCCACGGCGACATCGCCGACAACCTTGCCTACAAGTCCCTGACCATGCTCGTCGTCATCCCGGCGGCCATTCTGCTCACGCTCTTTTTCCGCCCCTCGTTTGAAGCACCGCTCTGGGCCGTTCTGGCCTTTGTGCCGGCCATCATTCTGGCCTTCCTGCTCCGTTTTCTCAGCGCCTGGACGCTGGCGATGGCATCCTTCTGGACGACGCGCATCCAGGCCCTTAACCAGACCTTCTTCGTCGCCGAGCTGTTCTTCGCCGGGCAGATCGCGCCGCTCGACCTCCTGCCGGCGCCGCTCCAGCTGGTCGCCAACCTGCTGCCCTTTCGCTGGGGGTTGGCTTATCCCGTCGAATTGTTCCTGGGCCGGCTGACGCCGCGAGAAGCCATTACCGGACTGGCCGCGCAGCTTATCTGGCTGGCCATCACCCTCGTCATCCTGCGGCTCGTCTGGCGGGCGGGCCTTCGCCGCTACAGCGCGTTTGGAGCCTGAGCTATGCGCCAGATCCTACGCATCGCCTACACCTTCCTGCGCCTGGGCGCGCTGAACGAGCTGGAATACCGGGCGAACTTCTTCATCCAGAGCTTCCAGGCGTTGCTGGGGCTGCTCGTCTCCCTGGGCGGGCTGCAGATCGTCTTCAACCACACAGCCGACCTGGGCGGCTGGCAGCCGGCCGAGCTGCTGGCGCTGGTCGGCGTCTACCAGATCGTGGGGGGGCTGATCAACACGGTCATCAACCCGAGCATGCAGCGGTTCATGGAGGACGTGCGCAAGGGCACGCTCGACTTCGCCCTGACCAAGCCGGCCGATGCCCAGCTCCTGGTCAGCGTCCGCGAGTTCCGCATCTGGCGGGTCGCGGACATCTTCCTGGGTATAGCGGTGCTCGTCGTCGCGCTGGTGCGGCTGGGCGAGCGGGTGGGCTGGCAGCAGGCGTCGCTCTTTGGCCTCGCTCTGCTGTGCGGCGCGGCCATCGTCTACAGCTTCTGGCTGATTCTGGCGACCTTCTCTTTCTGGTTCGTGCGCGTGGAGAATATCCTGGTCATCTTCCAGTCGATGTACCAGGCCGGGCGCTGGCCCGTGGGCATCTACCCGCAATGGCTGCGCATCACCCTCACCTTCATCGTGCCGGTTGCTTTTGCCGTGACCGTTCCGGCTGAAGGGCTGGTGGGCCGGCTCGACCTTCCGGCGCTGGCGCAGGCGCTGGGGCTGGCGGCGGCTTTGCTGCTCGTCTCCCGCTTCTTCTGGCGCTTTGGCCTGCGCGCCTACAGCGGCGCCTCGGCATAAAAAGCCCTCCCACCACGCGGTGCGGTGGGAGGGCGAACGCGAATGAGCTTCCCGGGCTGGGAGCTAACGGCTAAAACACGTCCTTGTCCTGGCGTTCGATAAAGTCGGCTACCTCTTGCTCGGCTTCCAGTTTCGTGAGCCCGTACCTCTCCTGAATCTTGCCGATCAGGACATCGCGGCTGCCTTCAATCTGCGTCAGGTCGTCGTCGGTCAGGTCGCCCCATTCTTCCTTGACACGACCCTTGAACTTGTTCCAGTTACCCTTCAAAACGTCTTCGAGTGCCATTGTCTACTCCTTTTCCACTCACGTGACTCCACTCCACCTCTCATTATAGAGAGCCGGACCAGGCAGGAGAATGTAACAGGGCACAGGAGAAGGATACAGATCGGGCTATATTTTTTGCGTTTCGGCTTCGCCCAGCGACTCTACCAGCGTCGCGGCGAGGTCGCTGATCGCGCGGGCGGGGGCCGACGAAGGCTCCACGAGCAGAAGCGGCACGCCGGAGCTTGCGGCTGAGGAGAACAGCTCGGGACCGGGCGGTATCGTCGTCAGCAGCTTATTGCGCCGGCCAAGCTGCCCCTTCAACATCATCGAGTGGTAGCTGTCGCGCTGCGCTTCGCCTCCCGCCAGCCCCATCTCGTTTTCGATTTCGATGCGGGTCAGCATCATGCTCGACGGCACGCGAGCCACCGCGACGCTATCCACGCGGTCGTCAAGCTCCCAGCTCTTCAGCGTCTTGAGGAAGGAACGGGCGGAGAGCAGGCTGAGGGGCTCTGCTTCGGTGACGAGCAGGATGAGGTCGGATAGCTCCAGCACCTTCCTTACCACCGGGCCGTCATCTGCCGGCAGGTCGAGAAGCAGAAACTCGCTCTCGTCGCTCAGCGGGGCGAGCAGCGCGGGCACGTGCTCGGGGGTCAGGGGATTCTCGCAGCGCTCCGCCGGGGCCAGCAGCAGGTAGAGGCCGCTGCTGTGGCGAATGACCCGTTCGAGCACGGCATTGGGCCGCACGCTGTCGGGCTCCTTGGCCAGCAGATCGCAGAAATCGGGAGCGTTGGGCACGTTGAGCAGGTGGCGCAGCGCGCCCCGGCTGCCGTGCAGCTCGGCGATAGCTACCTGGTGCTCGCGCTGGGCCAGCGCCACGCCAATGTTCAGCGCCAGCGTGGTGACGCCTACGCCGCCCTTGGCGCCGACGAGGGCAATCTTGTGGGCCGGCTGCGTCTGGCCGAAGCTGGAGCGTTTCAGGAGCGCCTGGATGCGCGCCAATAGCTCCTTGGGGTTGACCGGTTTGGTCACGTAATCGTCCGCCCCGGCCTGGAAGGCTTCCAGCTTGTCTTCCACGCGGCTGAGGTTGCTCAGAACCAGAATCGGCACGTGCTCGCTCTGGGCGCGCGACCGCAGCTCGCGGATCAGTTCGACGCCGCCCATCAGCGGCATGACCATGTCGATGATCACCAGATCGGCCTGCGTGCTATCGACGAGGGTCAGCCCTTCCACCCCATTGCCGGCGTTGAAGGCGTCATAGTTGGCCCGGTTGAAGAGCATCGTGGCCATCTGCACGAAATTGGCGTCGTCGTCGATGATAACGATCCGTGCGCGTTTCCTAGCCATCGGAGAATCCTTTAGCCCATACCGGTCAGGGCTGTGACCCAGCCAACAGCGGGGCACGGTTGCCAGCCGCCTCCGCCGGGCCGCTTCTGGAGCCAGCTGCCGTTGGAGAGCACGGCAAAGAGAGAGTCGCCGGCCGGTTGCAGCCGCTCGACCATGTGACGCGCCCAGGCGGCATCCGGCCACTCATGCCAGGTCGCGCCGCCGTCATGGCTTTCGGCGATGCGGCCGATCCGGTCAACGCCGTCGGCGGGCCCGAAGATGAGGTGGTCGGCGTCGGCCGGGTCCCACCAGACGGCGCGGCAGTAGCAGCGGTAGATGTTCTGCCAGCCCGCGCCGCCGTCGTCCGAGCGGAAGAGGCCGCCGCCGGTGGGCGCCAGGACGAGGTCCGGGTCGCTGGCGTGTACGGCGACGCTGTGTACGTCGGAGTGGATCTGGCCTGGCGGCGGCTGGTGGATGCGCCGGCCCGGGCTGCCCGGCGCCAGCGCCCAGCTCTGCCCCCGGTCGTCCGAGCGGAGCAGCGCGCCATCCTCTGCGGCGGCGTACATGCGGTCGCCGTGAACGGCAAAGCCGCGAATGCAGCCGGCGTTCGGGGAGTAGGGCAGCATCCAGCCGTACTGCCGGCAGAGCGCCGCGACTTCCGGCCGCTCCTGCCAGCTCCGGGCGCCGTCCTCCGAGATGAACACGGCTGCGGGCTCCGTTCCCACCAGCTCCAGGTCGGAGACGCCGGGGTGGTAGGCGAGCCAGCGCACGTGACGCTCGCTCAGGCCAGCGCTGGCGTCCTGCCACGTGCGTCCCTGGTCGTCCGAGCGCTGAATGCCGTCGGTTGTGCCCGCGAGAATGACGCCCTGGCGGGCGATAATGCTGGTGACGTGGCGCCCCACCAGGCTGCGGCCTTTTTCCACCCAGCTGCTGCCCTCGCCCGCCATGTGAACGACGCCGTCCTGAGTTGCCAGCCAGATATTCATGGTGACGCCTCCCGAGAGGTTGCGGGTAGAACAGAAACTGTCGTGCGCAGCCATCACTATTGTAGCGGAAAGTCAGATTGAGGGGAAACGGACGGGCGGGGTGCATAAAAAACCCCAGGCGAGAGCAGAAGACACTGGCTATAGGCTAACGTTCCGGCGGGTGTATGTAAGCGGATCGCGTGGCGGCCGTTCGAGATACGTTGGCTTCCCCGAGGCACCATCTGGGCTCAGACGGAAGCGGTTGGGCGCGCCAGAGGGGATCTCCAATGCCGCCTACTCTGTTAACCTGCCTTCTGATCACCTGGGGTCTATGGCGATCTGG
>Ga0123329_1002297_pt1 | contig 16964 bp, 11 predicted proteins | sample BioC12SIPDNA_FD_89703 | JGI IMG/M metagenome (GOLD analysis project Ga0123329, IMG submission 89703) | Anaerobic biogas reactor microbial communites from Washington, USA - Biogas_R1_B C12 SIP DNA | ecosystem: Engineered > Bioreactor > Anaerobic > Unclassified | place: Washington, USA | collected... | reverse complement strand
TATTGAGAGCACTCCGGCCTTCAACAAGCTTTACACGAAGATTCAGACGGCGTTTACCACATATCTTCCCCCGGCATTGCCGGAAACCCGAAAGAAGTTGGAGGCGCTTCAGAAGGAAGAACAGGTTCTTACCGCCAAGGCTGGGGAGCTTCACAAGACCTTGGTGCGGCTGCTTCCCAAGCCGGAGGACCGGGCTGAACTCACCTCCGTCATCCGCGAGGCGCGGAAGAACGCCCCGGAGCCTGCGGCGGCGGGCGGGGTTTCGGGGCCCGCGGGCTTGGCCGTGAATCTGGCGAAGGAGGTGCTGGACGGGAAGAAGTCGGAGCTGACCGAGGCGAAGGAGGCGCTGGGCAAGATCCAGGAGCTGGCGATGCCTGCGCTGGCCAAGTCGGCGGCGGTGAACGCGCAGAAGCGGGCGATCCAGGACCTCCAGGGCGAGTACAACGAGGCGGTGAACGATTTTCTCTCCGTGGTGTCCGACGTGTCGGCGGTGACGGACTATGACGGGCCGGGCGAGCGGGGCACCATTTGGGCCATAAGCCTCTTCGGGGCGCGCGACACGATCCAGCGGTATCCGAACGGGATGGTGAAGAGCGTGGGCCCCAATCAGTACCGCAAGAGTCTCGGGACGACCATCACCGAGGAGATGTTCCGCACCCTGCGGGTGCTGGGCATCCCCGCGTCCTACGTTGCCGGGGTGGTGGCCCTCGCCGACTGAGCCGGGCATGGCGGCTCCCCCCCGCCGGACCGCCAAATGACCTTGTCGTTCCCAGGGAAGAAGGGCCCCATCCGACCGATCGGACGGATCCGACGGATCGGTCGGATGGGGCGCTATTGGCCGGGTGCCCCCTTTCCCCTCGTTCCCAAGTTTTTCTACTTGGGAACGCACTTGGCAGCGAAGCTCCGCTTCGCGATTCCCTCGGCGTGGGGCGGCCGTTCAAGGGCGCAGGGGCGCGGTAGCGGAGGCAACAAACGTAGAAGCGGCTTCCAGCCGCTTTCTTCCGGGACTTTCGCCAACCCCAAAGAACGCGGCAGGATGCCGCGTCCACGTCGCCGCCGTCCCGGCGGCCTTGTCTGCGGCCGCTTTCCGTCCCTACTCCACGACCTCGATGGGGTTGGCGATGATCCAGGGGGCCATGTCGCGGGCGACGTCGTCGCCGGCGAAGGTGATTTCGCCGGGCATGCCGATGGCGGCCTCGACGCGGTATTTGCCGGGCTGGGCCACGGCGTATTCGAAGGTTTTCCCGTCCTGCGTTGCGAGGGGTTTGGTGTCGCGGTAGAGGGTGAACTTGCAGGGGAGCGGGGCCTCGGCGCGGAGTTTGAGGTCGGGGGTGAGGGCGATGGTGTCGCCCATGGTGGCCTGTTTCCCGCCGCCCTCGGCAACGAAGGCGAAGCCTTTGGCGTCTGCGAGCAGGTTGAAGGCGACGAAGGCGCGGCCCTGCCGGACGGCGTCGAGGAGGGCGGGCTCGGTCAGCTCCTTCGCGAGGAGGTGGGTGTTCACGAAGCGCGAGGAGCGCTTGTAGGGGTCGAGGTCCAGGCGGAAGAGCTGGTCGCCGGGCTGGAAGCTGCCGAACTTCAGGCGCAGGAGGGAGCGGGTGAGGAGGTTGAGCCGGAACTCGGCCATCTTCCTTTTCGGGTCGCTGTGGCCGGTGTCGAGGAGGAGCAGCGTGTCGTCGGCGGTGTAGACCCCGCGGAGGCCGACGTTCTGGTGGCAGTCGTTGGCGGCGATGGCGGTGATTTTCCGGTGGCGGCTCTGCTCGTCCCATTTCTGCTGGACCATGGAGAGGACGGCGAAGTCGAACATGCCGCGGAAGGTCTGCTCGGGGAAGGCGCGGGCGTTGAGCAGGAGGTTCTTCACGGTCTCCACGCGGGCAAGCCGGTCAATCATCTCGTCCAGCATGTCGGTGTGGATGTTGTATATTTCCATGCCGTCAATCTCGGGGATTTCCCAGGGGCGGTGCGCCTCGTTGTGGCCGACGCAGAGGACGCCGCCCAGCGCGCGGATCTGTTTCGCCTGCTCCGCCGGGTCGGCGCTGTTATCCAACACCGTGTCCGGCGGCAGCCCCCAGGGCATGAAGCCGTCGTGCATCTCGTAGCCCTGGACGAAGAGGACGCCGTCGTGGACGCCGCGCCAGCCGCGGGAGTAGTCGGCCTTTCCCTGGTCCACATGGTCCGACAGGAACATGAAGTCGCACTTGGCGGCGTGCATGGCCTCGAGGATCTCCGGGAAGGAGACCTCGGAGTCGTGGGACAGCTCGGAGTGGGCGTGCATGACGCCGCGGTACTCGTTCCAGCCGGTCTGGAGGGCGACGGGCTGGAGGTTCGCGGCGTGCTCCTGCCACGCGGCGGCCTGGCGGGGGTAGAGCGACCAGCGGTGGTAGAGCTGCGTGCCGAAGGCGGCGAAGAACGCCGCCGTGAGCACCAGCATGAGCACGATGACGGAAAGGCAGCCCCATTTCGCCGTGCGGCGCGCCGCGCCGCGGAGAATCCGCTTGGTGTCCATCAGGCCCTCTCGGCGCCGGGGCGGGGCCCGGCGGGTGCGCCCGCCGTCCGCGCGGGCCGGGGCATTATACCCGAAGGGGGCGCACCGCGCCCGCGGAGAAGAAAGCCGGGCCCGGGAGGGGACAGCGCGCATGGATGGACAGGATGGGCAGGACGGGGGAAAGAAATCCCGCGCATCCTGTTTTTCCATGTTAACCCTTCCGGGCCGCGCCCCTGCCGGTCCCCGGTCCCCTACTTCCCCTCCAGGGCCGCGAAATCGAGAGCCCCTGCCTCCACCGTTTCGGCGAGGGGGGCGCCGGTTTCGGCGTCGCGGAGGGTGACGGCGATGCGGTAGGTGAGGGACTCGACCATCACCTGCCGGGACAGGATGACGGTCTCGCCGGCGCGCCAGGCGGTGGAGGGCGGGTCGGGGAAGAAGTCCCAGTAGTACATGCCGAGTTCGCGGGGCACGGGCGGGAGTTTTCCGAGGTCCTCCGGGCGGGGGGTGGCGGTGACGGTGAGGGCGAGATCGCCCTGCTGCGCCGTTTCGGGCAGGAGCACGATCCGCACGGCGGCCCAACCGGGGAAGAGCGGGGTCACGTGCATGCCGAGGAGGCGCAGTCCGTCCCCGAGCGGCGCGGTGCCCTGATAGGGCCGCAACAGGTCCGCAAAGCGCCCCTCCAGCGCGATGCGCACCTGGTCCGGCAGCGCGGCGGCGGGGTCGCGCAGGAGGTCGTACACGTCGAAGAGCGTGGAGGCCGTCTCCGGGGTGCGGGGGGTGCGGCGGCACAGGGCGTGCAGCCAGCCCTCCGGCAGCGCGCCCCGCCCGGGCACCCGCCGGTGCGCGAGGGATTCGTACCCGGCGGCGTGCAGCTCCGCCGCCCACGTCTCCAGCCGCGCCGTATGGTCCCCGTCGGTGGGGGACCACAGCAGGACATGGTCCGGCGGCACGGCGGGCGGGGTCAGCAGCTCCGCCGGGGCCTCCCCCACCGCACCGGGGCGCAGGGGCCGGAGCGACGCGTCACCCGCGCGGAGGAAGGTGGGGCGCAGGGGGGTGGGGTCCGGATCGAAGAAGCGGGCGTGCAGCGCCGCGCCCAGCCGGGCGGGCCGCTCGGCCACCAGGGCGACGGTGGCGGGGCCGGGGTCTTCCGCCGCGCCGCGGCGGCGCTCTTGGAGGGCGATGTCCCGGAAGGTCTCCAGCACCGCCGATGCCTCCCGCTGCGGCGGGTGGATCGTGTAGTTCCCCATGGCGACCACGGGCTTGAAGACAACCAGCCCGGTGTTGCCCAGGGCGCGGCTTTCGGCGGGGAGGCCGTCATGGGGCACGGCCACGGGCCCCAGTCCGAGGAGGGACAGGTTGGCGCACTGGAACAGGGCGGCCGCGCCGAACAGGACGGTGGCTGCGGCGCGGAGGGGGCGCCCGGGGATCAGGTCAAAGCCCCGGTCGGCGAGGAGCGCCAGGGCGGGCAGCATGGGCAGGAGGAAGCGGGGGTTGCGCAGGGTGAACACGCCCGCGAGCATCAGCACCGCGCCCCCGACCCACACGAGGCAGAGCAGGGAGGACGCGTTCCAGTTGCGGCGGCGCAGCAGCGCGGGCACGCCGAGGGCGGCGAGCAGCGCCAGCGGCAGGAAGAGGGCCTCGTTCACCGCGTGGGCGGCGTAGACGGGCCAGAAGCGTTCCACGGCGGCGGCGGGGGCCGTCTCCGGGATGCGGCGCGCCGGGGGCGGCGGGTCCTGCGCGAGGTCCGGGTGGTCGAGGGGCGGGTGCGGGGGCTGGGGCGTTTCGCCGAAGGGGCCGAGCCATCCGGCGGCGTCGCCGTGAACCAGGCCCTCCGCCGTGCCCCGCTGGGCGCCCCACCAGGCGAGCAGGTCGGCGCGGTGGTAGAGGGACCATCCGGCGAAGGGGCCGGCGGCGAGCAGCGCCACCAGCAGCAGGCGCGCGCAGTGCCGCCGCAGGCCGAAGGGGGCCAGGTCGCCGGGGACCGCGCCGGAGGCCGCGCGCAGGATTCCCCACGCGGCCCATGCCAGCGCGGGGGCCAGCAGGCAGGCCGGGGCGTCGGGCTTGCAGAGCCATGCCCACCCCGCCAGCAGGCCGAAGGCGCGCGCCCAGCCGGGGCGCAGCAGGAACCCGCTGCGCAGGAGGGCGTAGAGCGCCCAGAGGCCCAGGGCGGCCGCCGCCATGTCGGGGGAGAACAGGCGGGACATGCCGAAGGCCAGGGGCATGCAGCTGAACAGGAGGGCGGCGCGGGCCGCCTCGCCGGAGCGCCGCGACCGCCGCGCCAGCAGGTACACGCCGAGGATCATGCTTTCAAACAGGAGCAGCGGCACGAGGGTCAGGCGGTCGGGGCTGAACCCGAACACGAGGGCCGCCGCCGCCCCGAGCAGGTGCGGCAGGGGCGGATAGGGGGAACGGAAGGCCGCCAGCGCTGCCAGCCGCCCCTCCTCCGGCGGCGCGCCCAGCAGCGCGTAGTAGTCCGCCGCCACGCGCAGGTGGTGCGCCTCGTCGCCCCGGAGGTCGTGGTGGTCCATCCCCAGCCAGACCACGCCGAGGACAAGATGCGCCGCCAGGACGAGCACCAGCATCCACGGGCCATGGCCCGGATCGGGCCGGGGTGCGGCCTGCGGCGGCGGCACCGCCGCCGGGGCGGGAAAGGTGTTTTCCTCGGTCATGCGGGGAGTCCCCTGGCAGCCTGTAAAGACGGCTGTCTGTTCTTGGTCCCCCCTTGAGGGGGGTGGTTCGCGGGAGCGAACCGGGGGATGTTCCGGACTCCCCACCCACGGCGGAGGAGAAGAACATCCCCCGTCCGCGAAGACGCGGCCACCCCCCTCAAGGGGGGACCAAGACGTCGCGTGAGCATCAGGTTCGCGAACGCTCCCGGGCTTGTCCCTGATGGAGACGCGTTGAAAGATCCAAGACGCCTGTTGCGGATGTTTGCCACGGCGCGCTACACCACGCAGCCGCTTGGCGCGGCGGGTGCGGCGGCGGCCGCCACGGCGTACTGCGCCGCCAGGCCGGTGGAGAGCGGACACTGCGGCGCGCGACCCGTGGCCGCGGCGTCCAGCCAGTCGGCCAGCAGCAGGGCCGCAGGGGAGAGCACCGCGGGCGGCGCGGACAGCTCCTCCTCCGCGCCGGTTTGGGGGAGGAGGCGGACCCGGTCGGGGAACAGCTCCAGCGCCGCACGGTCGCCGCGCAGCATGACGGACCGGTTCCGGGAGACCCACGGCCCGGAGGCCAGGTGGATTTCCACGCCGCCGGCGAAGTGGAACGCGGTCATGAGGGCGTCGGGTGTTTCGCTGACCAGGTGCCAGATGCCGCTGGCGGAGCAGACCCGCGCGGGCGCGCCAAGGCCCAGCAGCGCCAGCAACGGGGCGAGCTGGTCGAAGTGCGCCTGCGCGGCGGGGCCGAGGCTGTCGGCGCGCCGCGCGCGCCAGCCGTCGGCGGGGAGGCAGCGGGCGGCGGACTGGCACCAGGCCACGCGCCCGAGCCTGCCGGAGGCAAGTACCTCCGCCGCAAGCCGCCAGCCGGGCGACAGGAGGGCCGCCGCGCCGACCTGCACCGCCGGGGCACCGGGTCGGGCCGCCCAGGCGGCGAGGCGTTCCGTGTCTTCGGGGGCGGCGCAGAGGGGCGTTTCGAGGTAGACCGGCAGGCTGGCCGACAGCGCGGCAAGGGCCGTTGGCGCATGCGCCGCGTCGGGCAGGGCGACCACCACGGCGTCCGCGCGGGACGGGTCGGCGGCCGCCTCCCAGGACGATGCGATCCGCGCGCCGTGGCGGCGGGCCGCGGCGCGGGCGCGGGCGGGGTCGGCGTCGCACACGAGGGCCGTCTCCACGGGGAACCCCGCGCGCCGCAGGGCGTCGAGGGCGTCCAGCAGCGCCGCGCCGCGCGCGCCGCATCCGGCGACGGCGACACGGCGGACGGGGCCCGCCGCGCGCGCCCGCGAGGCGGCCAGGCCCGCGGCGGCGGCGGTGAGAAAGGCGCGCCGGTTCATGGGGTGTCCTCCTTGAAAAGGCGGGAGGCGGACCCTTCCGGGCCCGCCTCCGCGTGTTTACTGTCTCGTGTGCCTGGGGCCCCTCACGCCTTGAACGGGGGCTTCAGGCTCCAGCCGTTGCGGTACTCGCGGTAGGCCCAGGCGTTGGCGGTCTTGACGGCCTCGGCGTCGCCGCCGGTGAACTTCTGCGTCTCCGCGTCCCAGCCCAGGGTGGCGGTGCCGTGGGTCGGGGCCTCGTCCGGGATGCTGTCGCCGGTGACCTTCGCGCCGGAGGCGAACTGCGCCCCGGCCACATAGGCGCAGGTACCGATGTGGCAGACGCGCGTGGTGTTGAACAGCACGTCAATCGGCGAGTTCGGCGTGGCCGTGCCGCGGATGCTGTCGGCGAAGTTCTGCCAGTGCGGCTTGTTCAGCGCCTCCTCCTGGTCCGGCGTCTCGGGCTCGATCCGCTCGGTGGCGGTCTTGGCGTCCGCCGTCTGGTTCTGGGGCGAGGCGAAGACATTCAGGCCGTTGCGGTCCACGCGGACCACGCCGCGCTCGCCGTAGAACACGATGCCGTGGTCCGGCTGCTGCCCGTCGAAGGTGAGGGGGTTCCACACCCGGTTGTTGAAGGAGAGGATGAAGTCGTCGAAGCGGTAGAGCACCTCGAGGGTGTCCGGGGTCGTGCGGCTGTCCTTCATCAGGTACTTGCCGCCGACGGTGGACACGGACTTCGGCTGGAGGTCGTCGCCCAGGGCCATCAGGGCGATGTCCATCAGGTGGGCGCCCCAGTCCGTGATCTTGCCGCCCGAATAGTCCAGGTACCACCGGAAGTTGTAGACCCAGCGGTTCACGTTGAAGGGGCGGTGCTCCACCCAGCCCTGGTGCGCCTCCCAGTTGAGCCCCTTGGCGGCGTACTTCTCGGCGTCCGTGTCGCCCATGCCGATCCCCTCGATGGGGCCGTTGTCCAGGGAGAAGGTTTCCACGCGGGCCACCTTGCCGATGCCGCCGGACTTCACAATCTCCACCGCCTTCCGGAAGTGCTGGCCCGAGCGCTGCATGTTGCCGCCCTGGAACACCACGCCGCTCTCCTTCACCGCCTGGAGCATGGCGTGCGCCTCGGCGATGGTGGTGCTCAGGGGCTTCTCGCAGTAGATGGACTTCTTCGCCGCCGCCGCGTACAGCGTGGGCAGGCAGTGCCAGTGGTCCGGCGTCGCGATGACCACCGCGTCCACGTCCGGGTTGTCAATCACCTCGCGGAAGTCCGGCACGATCTTCGCGTCCGGAATCTTATTGGCGAACATCTTCATCACCCGCTGCTCGACGTGCGGGATGCGCAGGTCGCACAGCATGATGGGCTGGAAGCCGCCGTTCATCACGGTGAACTTCAGGTCCGCCGTGCCCATGCCGCCCAGGCCGATGTGCCCCGTGCGGATGAGCTCGTTCGCGCCGAGGACCGACGACGGCAGGATGGACTTGTACACCGACGCGTCGGCGCGCTTCGACGCCGCGCCCACGGCCGCCGTCGCGCCCGCGACCGCCGCCGCCTTGTGGATGAAGTCCCGGCGGCTCAGGGGCTCGCGGCCCGCGCCGCCCTCCCGGGGCTCCGTGCTCTTGGAAATGGACATGGTTGCAACCTCCAGCAATGGGTTAAGGGACCGGTTCCCCGGGGCCGCGCCCCGGACTGCTCAACGCCGAAGTGTACCCCCGCACCCGCCCGCGATTCAAAAAGAAGAGGGTGCGGGCGCGGCGGCCGGCCGCTTCTCCGGCGGTCCGGGAAACAGGGGACCGTTTCCTTTTTCCGCCCCGCCGTGGCAAAATGACGGTTCACGCGCAACGGACAAGGAGACACGCTCATGGCGGTGACGGATCTTTCCGCGGGTTCCTGGACGCTGGAGGGCTGGCGGCCGAACGCCTGGCGGCCCGCGAAGCTGGGCGAGGCGGGCTTTGGCATCGCGCCGGACATCGCGCCGGTGCCGATGCGGGTGCCGGGCTCGGTGCAGCAGGCGCTGCTGGAAGCGGGCATCCTCCCCGACTGGCGCGTCGGCTTGAACTCGCGCCTCTGCGAGTGGGTGGAGCACCGCCACTGGGTGCTGGAAACAACGCCGCCGCCGGTGGCCGCGGGCCTCGACGCCGTCCTGGAGGCGGACTGCCTCGACTATTCCGGCTGGATCCTCGTGGACGGCAGGGAGGCCGCGCGCTTCGAGGGCGCCCTGCTCCCGCACCGCTTTGATCTGGGCGCGGCGCTGGCCGACGGCGCGCCGCACCGGCTGGCGATTGTCTTCGAGGAGCCGCCGCGCGAGCAGGGGCAGTTCGGGTACACCTCGCAGTCGCGCTTTTTCAAGCCGCGCTTCACCTACAGTTGGGACTGGTGCCCGCGCCTGGTGCCCGTGGGCGTGGGCGGCCCCCTGCGCCTGCTCACGGGGGGGTCGGCCCGCGTCTCCCTGCGGCGTGTCGCCGCGGACTATGACCACCACACGGGGCTCGGGACCGTGGAGGTCTCGCTGGACGGCGCGGAGGCCGCCGCGCGCGCGCGCCTGCGGCTGCTCGACGGTGAAACGGAGATCGCGGCCACGGAGACTGTCCCGCTGCGCCTGGAGGCGCTGAAGGCGGACCCGTGGCAGCCCAACCTCCACGGCACCCCGAAGACCTACACGGCGGAGATTACGGCCTGGGACGCCGCGGGCGACGAGTGCCTGCGCGAGACACGCACCGTGGGCTTCCGGCGCGTGGAGTGGAAACCCTGCGAGGGCGCGCCCGACGGCGCCGCGCCGTGGCTGTGCGTGGTGAACGGCGAGCCCGTCTTTCTCGGCGGCGCCAACTGGGTGCCCGCCCGCCTCGCCCATCTCGACGCGACGGCGGAGGAACACGAACTGCTCGTGGGCCGCTACCGCGACATGGGCTGCACGGTCCTGCGCGTGTGGGGCGGCGCGGGGCTCGGCGACCGCTCGTTCTACGAGGCCTGCGACCGCGCCGGCATCTTCGTGTGGCAGGAGTTCCCCCTGTCGTCGTCGGGCATCGAGAACACGCCGCCGTCGGACCCGGAGGCCGTCGCGCGGCTGGAGAAGATCGCCGTGTCCTACGCGCGGCGGCGGGCGAACCACCCGTCGCTCCTGCTGTGGTGCGGCGGCAACGAGCTCTACTACGGCCCCTCGCCGGACCACCCCGGCCCGCAGAAACCCGTGGACCTGGAGCACCCCTGCATCGCCATGCTCGCCCGCGTCGTCACGGAGGAGGACCCCGGCCGGCGCTTCCTGACCGGGTCGCCCAGCGGGCCGGTGGACTACGCCCTGCCGGAGAACTACGGCAGGGGCATCCACCACGACATCCACGGCCCCTGGGGCCAGGGCGGCGGGCCCGACCTGGAGAAGTGGCGCGCCTACTGGGCCGGCGACGACGCGCTGTTCCGCTCGGAGGTGGGCTACCCCGGCGCGATGGACGCGGCGCAGATCTGGCGCTACGCCGGGGACTGCGCCTTCTGGCCGCCCCGCGGCGAGTACTGGATGCACACGGCCGCGTGGTGGACCCTGTGGGGCGCGGCGGCGCAGGGGGAGACGGCGGGCCTGTCTCCCGAGGCCGCCTTCCTGAAGTACGTCGCCTTCACCCAGCGCCTCCAGGCCGAGGCCTACCGCATCGCCGCGGCCGCCTGCCGCGGCCGCTTCCCCCGCTGCGGCGGCTTCATCATCTGGATGGGCCACGACTGCTTCCCCTGCCCGTCCAACAACTCGGTCATTGACTGCGACGGCAACCTGAAGCCCGCCGCGGACGCCCTGCGCGCCGTCTTCCGCGGCGAAACGGGGGCCTGACCCCGGCGGTTAAAAGACCAGGCAGGCGGGACGCCTGCGCTACGGAAGAGGCCCGCCGCCCCGTAGCGCAGGTGTCCCGCCTGCCGGGTCTTTGCCCACCCGCCTCGTGTGCCGCGCCGCCGCGCGCGCGTGTATACTACCCGGGCCGGAAGACCGGCCTTGGAGGGTGATGCCATGTCCCGCCGCGTGCTGGGTACTGTTGTCTTGTTTCTGACCGCCGTCGCAATGGCCGCGCCGGGCGCGCGGGCGCAGGCTCCGGACCCCGACCCCCGGGTGGCCGCGCTGGCCGCCGAGGTCGCGGACAAGGGCTGGGTCGTCTACGGCGCGCGGAGCGAATCGGGGTCGTGGGACCTGTTTCTCGCGCGGCCGGACGGCGCCGACCGCCGCAACATCACGAACACCCCGGATGATGAGGAGGCCGCCCCGCGCTTCTCCCCCGACGGCAAACGGCTGCTCTACCGGCGGCTGGCGAAGGGCACGGCCATTGACCACGACCAGTGGGGCTTCCAGGGCGAGCTGATGCTGGCGGACGCCGACGGCGCGAACGCCGCGCCTTTCGGCGGCGAGGGCGAATACCCGTGGGCGTCGTGGTCGCCCGACGGCACGCAGCTCGCCTGCCTCACCAAGAAGGGCATCGAGATTGTCTCCATCGCGGACAAGGCGGTGGTCCGGAAGCTCCCGCGCAAGGGCATCTACCAGCAGCTCTTCTGGTCGCCCGACGGCAAATGGTTCTGCGGCACGGGCAACCACGGGGGGGAGTCGTGGACCGTGGTCCGCATGAACGCCGAGACGGGGGAGGTGAACCCCGCGCGGTCCTTCCAAAACTGCACCCCGGAGTGGTTTCCCGACAGCGCGCACATCCTCCTGTCGTCGCGGCCGGCGAACCAGCCCGGCGCGAACGGCTACGGCTACACGCAGCTCTGGGCCGTCTCGGGCGACGGCGCGGACCAGCGGCTCCTCTACGGCGAGGACGGCTTCCATGTGTACGGCGGCGCCGTGTCGCCGGACGGGAACTACCTCCTCTTCACGAACGGGAAACGGGACGGAAACAGCTCGGACAAGAACGGCGCGGCGCTCTGCGTCATGCGGATGGCGGACGCGCCGTCCATCGGCGGGCCCAGCCCCGACCTCCGCGCGCTGCATCCGGAGACCAAGGACGGCCCGGTCCTCCGGCTGGGCGAGGTGTGGGAGCCGCACTGGACCTATGCGGAGATTGTCCGGGACGGCGCAACGAAGACGGGAGAGTAGTCTTGCAGTACAAGGGACTGGTTCTGGGAGGCGCGGCGGCGGTTGCCGCGCTGTGCCTGCTGGCGGGCTGCGGCGGCAAGCCGTCCACCGGCGAGGACGCCTTCGTCACGACGAAGGGCACTGTGGAGGTGACGGCGGAGCTTGTGGAGATCCGGGGGGAGTTCGCCAACCGGGCGGACTATGACTACGCCTTCATCATGAAGTACAACGTGCTGAAGACGCACCGGGGCGCCGTGCCGCCGGGGCCGATCTATGTCGGCCACTACAACCCCGAGAAGCCGCGCGACCGCGTGAAGGACGCGCGCGTGGAGGATGTCGGCGGAACGCTCCAGGCGTTCAAGGCGGGCGACGTCCACCGCATGGCCCTAGAAGTCCCCATTGACGACATCTTCATGGGCGGCATCATCAACCGTTACTTCGGCGAGGAGACCGGCCCGGTCTACTGGGCCGTCTGGACCAATCCGGCGGCGCGGCCCTGACCCATGGTCTTCACCTCCCACATCTTCCTGTTCTACTTCCTCCCGGCAGTGCTGGCCGCGTATTACCTGCTGCCCCGGGGACGCAACTTCTTCCTGCTGCTGGCGAGCTATGTCTTCTACGGCTGGTGGAACCCGTGGTTCATCCTGCTGATGCTCTTCGCCACGGCGGTGAACTATGCGGGCGGGCTTGTCATCGCCGCGGAGGGCGCGTCCCAACGACGGCGCAAGGCCGCCCTGACCATTTCGGTGGCCGTGAGCCTGAGCACCCTCGGCTTCTTCAAGTACGCCATGTTCGTCGAAGGCAACGTCAACGCCCTGCTGTCCCTTTTCGGCGCGTCCGCGCTGCCCCTGCTCCAGATCACGCTGCCCGTGGGCATCTCGTTCTACATCTTCCAGAGCATGACCTACGCCATAGACGTGTACCGGGGCGACGCGCCGCCCGCGCGCAGCTTCTTCGACTTCGCGTGCTTCGTTGCCCTGTTCCCGCAGCTCGTGGCCGGCCCCATCGTCCGCTACGGCACCGTGGCGGAGCAGCTTGTCCGCCGCGACCACACGCTGGAGAAGTTCTCCAGCGGGGTGGCCCTGTTCGTCCTGGGTTTCGCCAAGAAGATACTCCTCGCCAACCTCGCCGGGGGCGTCGCCGACGAGGTGTTCGCCGCCGCCGCCCCCTGCGCCGCCGACGCGTGGTTCGGCGCGGCGGCCTACGCGTTCCAGATTTACTTCGACTTCTCCGCCTACTCCGACATGGCCGTCGGCCTCGGCCGCATGATCGGCTTCGAGTTCCCCCGCAACTTCGACGCCCCCTACCGCTCCGCCAGCATCACGGAGTTCTGGCGGCGCTGGCACATCTCCCTCTCGACCTTCCTGCGCGACTACCTCTACGTGCCCCTCGGCGGCAACCGGCGCGGCGCGCGGCGCACCTACATCAACCTCGCCATCGTGATGCTCCTCGGCGGCCTGTGGCACGGCGCGAACTGGACCTTTGTCTGCTGGGGCGCGTACCACGGCGCGTGGCTCGCCTTCGAGCGCTGGCGCGGGAAGGAGAGCGTCTACGCCCGCCTGCCCCACGCCGTCCAGGTGGCGATCACCTTCGTGCTCGTGCTGTTCTCCTGGATACTGTTCCGGTCGGAGACCCTGTCGGGGGCGGCGGACTACTTCGCCGCCCTGTTCGGCCTCGCCGAAACCACCCCCGCCTCCGCGCTCCTCGGCGGGATGCTGTACACGCCCGGCAACATCGCGCTCCTGGGCGTCTGCGCCTTCCTCGCGCTCCAGCGGCGGCAGGCCTTCGACCTCGCGGAAAAGGTCACCTGGGCGCGCGCCCTGGTCCTCGTCCCGCTGTTCATCCTGTCCGTCATGGTGATGTTCGAGCAGTCGTTCAACCCGTTCCTGTATTTCCAGTTCTGACGAAGATCACGCTGGCCGTGGCTCCTTGCGCGGCACAGCGGACAGGGCCGGCGAGACGCCGGCGCTACGTAGCGCCGCCGTCCCGGCGGCCTTGGGTGTCGTAACCCGACGCAATGGCGTTCATAGGAGGATCCGACCGGTGAAGAATCAGGCACACCGCTTTCTCGCCGCCGTCTTCCTGACCCTGATCTTCGGCGTCGGGGTTGTGCAGGCCGCGCTGGACCTGCGCGGCGGCGGGCGGCCGCGCGCCTTCGACCTGTTCATGCAGCCCCCCACGGAGCAGGCCCTGCGCGCCTATGAGAAGGGGCTGGAGGACGGCTCGTGGTTTGAACAGCAGGCCCGGCCCCTCATGACCGCCGCGCTCTTCTTCGCCCTGGGCGACGCGGGGGACAACGCGGTCCTCGGCCGCGGCGGCTGGTTCTTCTACCGCCCCGGCGTCCAGTACCTGACGCGGCCCCTGCCGCGCTTTGACCGCACCGGCGATCCCGTGGACGCCATCACGGCCTTCCGCGACCGCCTCGCCGAACGCGGCATCCGCCTGCTGGTCGTGCCCGCGCCCAACAAGGAGACGGTCTATCCCGAACGGCTCACGCGCCGCGCGGAGGGTTTGTCCGGCGCGGTGAACGTCAACACCCGGGAGATTCTGGCGCGGCTGGCGCGCGCGGGCGTGGAGACCGTGGACCTCGCAGCGCTCTACGCCGACGCGCGGCGGACCCAGGGCGACGACCCGCCCTGGTATCTCCCCCAGGACACCCACTGGTCGCCCCGGGGCGTGGCCCTCGCCGCGCAGGGCGTCGCGGACCGCCTGACCGCCCTCGGCTGGACCGCGCCCGGCGGCGTGGAATATGCCGTGGAGCCCGCGCCCACCCCGCGCGCGGGCGATGTGCCCCGCATGATGCGCGCGCCGCTGGTCGAGGCGGCCTGCCCGGCGGAGCCGGTGCCCTGCGAGCGCGTCATGCGCCGCGACACCGGCGAACCCTACGCCGACGACCCCGCGTCCGAGGTTCTTGTCCTCGGCGACAGCTTCCTGCGCATCTACCAGCGCGACGACCCCGGCGCGGCCGGCTTCACCGCCCACCTCGCCCGCGCCCTCGGCCGCCCCCTGGCCTCCGTCATCAACGACGGCGGCGCGTCCACCCTCGTCCGCCAGGAGCTCAGCCGCAAACCAGAACTCCTCCGCAACACCAAGGTCGTCGTCTGGGAATTCACCGAGCGCGACATCCGCTACGGCATGGAAGGCTGGCAGGACGTCCCCCTCCCGCCCGCAGGCTGACCACAGCGGAAGAGGGCGGGGGGATGAACCCGCCCGCCTTCCTCAAGATGTAGGAGCCGTCATGAGAAGCGTCTTGGAGATTCTGGAGCGTCTTCACGTCCTGTTGGCCGTTAGGTACTGTTACGACATCTCCCTCTGCGAGGATGCCACAGAGCGGACACGGGAAAGGGCCCGTCTCCTCTCCTGGGTAAAGGGCAGGGGACTGCTCGCCGCAATGGACGCCGAAGAACTGGAGATCCTGAACGAGAATCCAGAAAGCCTGACCGGTGACCTGGCCATCAATGCCTCCTGGGCAATAGAGGGTGCCTATCTGTGCGCGTGGACACTGACACTGCATCGCGCGCTGGAATATGACGAGTCCATCGAGGATATCTGCGAACTCGCCGCAGCCTCGGGTTTTCTGGAGGAGACGGCCGCCAAGACCGTGCTTCGCGACGAGGAAGAACTGCTGGAGTGTCAACGGCTGCTCAGGACCTGCCTGTGGCGGTTTCGGGACTACGCTTCGGGACACAAGCACCGCGACCTTATGGATATCGCCGGACGCATGCGGACGGTAGAGCTTTCCGTGAAAGGACTGCGTCTCATCAACAACGACCTTTCTGTGTGCGGTGAGAGCATTTCGCTCCTGCCGGAACAGGAGTATGACGCCACCCAAAGCAGCATCCAGGAGCGTTTTCGCGCCATCAACTGGATCCTCGCCGAAGACGGCGAGCGCTATGACGAAGCGGATGTTGACACCTGAAGGGCATGCACAGCGGAAAGCGACCAATGCTAGGCAAGGGCTGGCGGGATGTCCCCCTGCCGCCCGCATTGTGACACCGTCCAGACACCTCCCCGCCTGAATCCGTCAGACAAGGCTCCTGTAGAAATCCCGAATGGACGCGTCCAGGGGTTGGCTGGGCGTCCACCCCAGGGTCTGGCGGGCTTTCTCGATGCAGACCTCCCAGACGACCTCGTCGTCGGGATCGGGCATCCCGCTAAACAGGATTTCGGAACGGCTGTCGAGAACGGCGCAACAGCGTTCGGCGAGTTCCCGGTTGGACACGGGGACGCCGGACGCGATATTGAACAGGCCCCCGGCGCGGGCGGACAGGGCCCGGACCACGGCTTCGGCGATGTCGCGGACGTCCACGTAGTCCTGGCGGCGGGTGCCCCGTCCGTTGAGGGTCAGCGGGGCGCCCTGGGCGGCGGCGCAGACGAAGCGGGGAAAGAGGGTGTCGCGCCGGAGCCCCGGCCCCACGGGGGAGGTGATCCGGAAGACGGTGCCCGTCAGGCCGGAGTCCGCATCGAGGACCGCCGCCTCGCCGTCGTATTTGGACTGGGCATAGGCGGTGTCGGGGGCCACCGGGTGGGCCTCCGTGATGGGCCGCTCCAGGGGCCGGCGGAGCAGGCTCATGCTGGAGAGGAAGAGCATCTGCCTGACGCCGCACTCCCGCGCCAGGGCCACCAACCCGCGCGTGGCGGCGGTGTTCACGGCGGCGATTTCGTCGTCCGGCGCGGGGGGCAGGGCCGCCGCGCAGTGGACCACGGCGTCACATTCCGCAAGAACGGGCCGCAGCGTGTCCCCAATCGGCCCGCGCAGATCGGCGCGCACCGGCTGAACGTCGGGGGGAAATCCGGCCAATGGGGAGCGGGACGCGGCGAGGACCGCCATCCCGGCGGCGTGCAGGGCAAGGACCACGGCCCCGCCGACATGGCCGGACGCGCCCGTGACGAGCACCCTCACCGGGCGGGCCCGAAGGGTTCGGTGAACGCGCCGGGGCCGTCGTATCCGGCGGTGGTGCCGCGGCCGCGCACATAATCCAACGCCGCCGGGGGCACGTACAGTTCGTTCCAGTAGCGCAGGGCGACGCCCTCCGTCACGCGCGGCAGGGTCACGTCCTCGCCGAGCAGGTAATGGCGCAGGAAGGCGTCGGCCTCGTTGAAGCCGAAGGCGGCGCGCAGCGGCGTGGTGCCGGAGAAACGCGCGTTGATCTCGAAGCAGACCGGGCCCCGCTCCGTGAGGCGCAGCTGGATGTTGCAGGGGCCGACGGGCCGGAGGGCGGCGGTGATCGCCTCGGCGGCGCGGCGCACCGCCGGATGGTTGTCCACCCACGCGCGGTAGGTGGTGCCCGCCAGCAGCTCGCGCCGCATCACAATGGTCCCCGCAAGGGCGCCGTCCCGCTTGCAGAAGCAGCCGACGGTGTACTCCGCGTCGTCGGGGCGCAGGTACTCCTGGAGCAGGTAGCCCGGCTTGCGGCAGGCGTAGGCGAGGTCGTCGGCGTCATGCACCAGGAACAGCCCGCGCGCGCCGCCGCCCCGGCGC
>Ga0123329_1002291_pt1 | contig 16994 bp, 14 predicted proteins | sample BioC12SIPDNA_FD_89703 | JGI IMG/M metagenome (GOLD analysis project Ga0123329, IMG submission 89703) | Anaerobic biogas reactor microbial communites from Washington, USA - Biogas_R1_B C12 SIP DNA | ecosystem: Engineered > Bioreactor > Anaerobic > Unclassified | place: Washington, USA | collected... | reverse complement strand
CGAGCTGCAGGTAAAGGAGCTGGCGGCTGGAAAAGAGGTCGAGGTAGCTGCGCACGCCCCGGCTCCACAGGTCGCGCGACTTCGGGCCGTGGCCGATGGCAAAGGCGCCGTCCAGCTCGGGCCACGCCGGGCGGCGGCTGTCGGCGGCGGCAATCTGGGCCAGGTCGTGGGCGGAGGGGGCGGCGAAGAACAGGCCGTGCGTGGCGCAGTGGCCGACGACGGCAAGCGGCGTATAGCGCCTGTAGAAAGGCCGGTCGTTGTCCTCCACGTAAGGCTCGCCGCAGGCGGCGCAGTGGGAGCGGCTCTTTTCCACGAGGGGCGGCCTGCCGTTGGCCGTGCAGCCACAGACGTGGTCGCCGGGGCCGTGGGCGATGGCGTGGCAGCGCGGGCAGATCTGCACGCCCAGCCCGCCGTTCTCGTGGCGCAGCGTGGTCGAATCGACCAGCAGGGCCGGCCCGCAGGCGCAGCGGCGCTGGGCGCCGTAGAGGACAAAACGCAGCGGTTCCTCGGCGCCGCAGGTCGGGCAGTGGGTGGTGAAGAGCCGGCCCAGCCGCTCCTGCAGCGCCGCCATCAGCGCCGCGAAGCCCTTCTCCAGCGCCGGCAGGGAGGCCGCCGAGAGGGTGGCGCGCGCCTGCAGGACGGGGATCGGGTCGATGTCGCCGCCCACGACGCTGGCCCCCAGGCGGAGCGCTTCGTGCAGCGTCGTGCCGCCGCCCATCATCGGGTCGAGCACGACGCGCCCTTCCAGCCCGCCGGGCGTGTAGTAATCCTGGCGTGCCTCGTCGGCGACGAGATGTTTGAGGATGAGGCGGAAGGTGCTGCCGCAACGCCGGGCCCACCATTTGTGCATGTAGGTGTTGGGCCGGTAGTGATGCTTGTTGTAGCTCTCCAGACGAGCGATCTCGTTGGCGAAAGCCACGTCAAATCGCTCGTCGATAGGTAGCGAAGCGCCAGACAGCGCCGGCCGGCCGGCGGCCGCGTCGGAACGATGGGGCACGGGTTGTTCAGTCCTCTGGTCAATGGCGCGGCGAAGGATTGACGGGGAGAAGTGCGACCTGCCGCTCCCTCAGAAACGCGACCATTGGGTGAGATGGAAAAGGCAGTTCCATTGTTCCGCAGATAGGCCGAAGATGCAACCGAAAAAGGCGTGAAGGTGCGCCGCCATCTGCCCCGCAGAAAGGGATTCTGTCCAACGCGATCCCGGCAATTCTGTTATACTTGATCGGTATGCAGGCCATTCAAGAGTTCACCGCGGAAATCACCGACAACGTCGAGCGGGTCATCATCGGCAAGCGGGAGGTGGTGGAGCTGGCGCTCGTCGCCCTGCTCTGCGAAGGGCACATTTTGCTGGAAGATGTGCCCGGCGTGGGCAAGACGATGCTGGCGCGGGCCCTCGCCGTCTCGCTGGGGCTGGCGTTCAAGCGGCTGCAGTGCACGCCCGACCTGCTGCCCAACGACGTGACCGGCGTCTCCATCTTCGACCAGCAGAGCCGGCAGTTCACCTTCATTCCCGGCCCGGCGTTCACCAACATCCTGCTCGCCGACGAGATCAACCGGGCGACGCCGCGCACCCAATCGGCGCTGCTGGAGGCGATGGGCGAGCGGCAGGTGACGGTGGACGGCGTGACGCGCCCGCTGCCGCGCCCCTTCTTCGTCATGGCGACGCAGAACCCGATCGAGTACGAGGGCACCTTCCCGCTGCCGGAGGCGCAGCTCGACCGCTTCTTCATGAAGCTCAGCCTGGGCTATCTGGACGAGGCGACGGAGGGGCAGATGCTGGTCAACCTGGGGCGCGAGCACCCCATCGAGGAGCTGACACAGACGGCAGCCGGGGCGCGCGTGCCGGAGATGGCCCGGCTGGTCTGGGACGTGCACGTGGACGACACCGTCCGCGAATATATCGTGCGCCTGGTGACGGCGACGCGGCGGCAGCCGGAATTGCTGCTGGGGGCCAGCCCGCGCGGCAGCCACGCCCTCTACCGGGGCAGCCAGGCCTACGCAGCCATGCACGGGCGCGACTACGTGCTGCCCGACGACGTGAAGACGCTGGCGCCGTTCATTCTCGCTCACCGCTGCCTGCTGCATCCCGAAAGCGCGCTGCGCGGCGTCCGCGTGCGCGACGTGGTCAATCGCCTGCTGGAGCAGACGCCGCTGGAGATTGGCGAGCTGTAAGGCGCTATGAGCGGGCCATGAGCCAGGTAACGCTGCTCATCCTCATCTTTATCATCCTCGCTCTGCTGCTGCGTCTCGACATCGTCTTCTACATCGTCTACGTCATCGCCGGCATCTATTTCCTGGCCCGCTGGATGACGCCGCGCGCCTTCCGTGCCCTGAAGATGGACCGGCAGTTCGCCGACCACGCCTTCCTGGGCGAGCGGGTGGAAGTGACCCTGCGGCTGCACAACCAGAAACGGCTGCCCCTCCCCTGGCTGCAGCTTGACGAAAGCGTGGCCCCAGAGCTGGCGGGCGGGCCGGCGCCCCGCTTCGCCGTCTCGCTGCGCGGGCGGGAGAGCCGCGAGTTCCACTACGCGGTGCAGGCGATCCGCCGGGGCTATTATCGCCTCGGCCCGCTGACGGTGCGCACGGGCGACCTGTTCGGCTGGTCGGAGCTGCGGGCGCAGGCGCCGGCGAGCTACCTGACGGTCTACCCGCGCATCACGCCCCTGGCCCGGCTGGGGCTGCCCTCGCGCCTGCCGTTCGGCACCATCGCCAGCCAGCGCCGCCATTTTGAAGACCCGGCCCGGCCGGTCGGCGTGCGCGAGTACCATCGCGGCGACAGCATGCGCCTGATCAACTGGAAGGTCAGCGCTCACAGCGACAACCTTCTGGTCAAGACGCTGCAGCCGGCCATCTCCCTGGACACCTGCATCCTGCTGAACCTGAACCGCGACGACTTCAGCGCCGCGACCCGCTACAGCGCGCCGGAGTGGGCCATCGAGATTGCCGCGTCGCTGGCAGCCCACCTCGTCGAGCAGCAGCAGGCGGTGGGGCTGGCGACGAACGGGCGCGACCTGCTGCGGTTGATGGCACAGGAGCAGGACGAGGCCATGCCGTTTGACCCGGTGACGGGACGGCTGATGCCGCCGGAAGGCGCGCTGCCGGAGAGCGCTCAGCAGGCGGCGCCGCTGCAGCCACGGCGCGGGCGCGACCATCTCATGAAGATTCTGGAGCTGCTGGCGCGCGTCGAGCCGATGCCGGCAGCGCCCTTTGCCGGCTGGCTGCCGCAGGCGACGCTGCGCCTGAGCTGGGGGGTGACGCTGCCGGTGATTACGCCGGAGGCGAGCGACGAAATCGTCCAGGCGCTGCACCGGCTGGTCCGCGCCGGCTTCAACCCGGTGCTCATCGTCACCACACGGGTGGCCGAGTTCGGCCAGGTGCGGGCGCGGGCGCGGCAGCTCGGCTACACAGCCTACAACGTCGCGGCGCCGCCCGACCTGGACATCTGGCGGCAGCAGCGCTTCACGGGGGTCGCCTGATGACCGGCGAACAGGCGCCCAACCTGCCCTCGCGCATCTTCAGCGACCCGGCGCCGCTGCGCCCGTTCCTGCTGGCGGCGCTGGCGACGGCGCTGCTGACCGGGCTGAACGTCTTCGTCGGCCTCGTCTGGCCCGACCCGGCCTGGCGCTGGCTGCCGGCCGTCGCCTTCGTCGCGGCGGCGGAGGGTATCTACACCACCCACTGGCTCTTCCATCCCGACCGGCGCTACCTGGACCGCTGGAGCTACCGCGTCGCCGAGCTGCTGGTGATTGGCCTCTTCCTGCGCCTGCTGACCTGGGCGCTCAGCGGCGGGCTGCCGACGCTGGAGGGCATTCGCGGCTACCTGCTCTCGCCGCTGACCTTCTTTGACGGCCGTTTCGTCGTCTACTTCATCGTGGCCGCGCTGGCCTGGGAGCGGACGATTACCTGGAGCGGGCAGTTCCTGCGGCTGAAGCTGTCGGAGGCCGAGGTCAGCTACTACAGCCTGCCCGCCGCCCAGCAGGCGGCCCTGCACGCCGACCGGCCGATAGACCGCGAGCGGGGCCTCGTTTTCACCGGCTTCGTCAATAGCTGGCTGGGCGGCGGCATGTGGCTGGCGCTGGCGACGGCGATGACGAGCCTGGAAGCGCGCGACCTGACCAGCGGTCAGCTCATGCAGATCACGCGGCTGGGGCTGCACCCGCACGTCTTCGTCGCCTTGCTCGTCTACTTCATTGCCGGGCTGTGGCTGGTCAGCCAGGCGCGGCTGCTGCTCATGCGCGCCCGCTGGACGACCGACGGCGTGGCGACGACGCCGGACATGGGGAGCCGCTGGAATCGCAGCGCCCTGCTCCTCATCCTGCTCGTGGCCTTTGTCGCCGCGCTGCTGCCGGTGGGCCGCACCTTTGGTCTGGCGGTCATCGTACAGGTCGTGCTCGGCGCCATCTTCCTCGTCGTCCAGATCATCTTCTTCATCCTCTCCTCACTCATCTTTCTGATCCTGGGACTGTTGGGGCTGCGGGCCGGCGAGCCGCCGGAGGAAGCGCTGCCGGCGCCCCTGCCCACGCCGACGCTGGCGCCGGCGCCCGGCCCGGCCAGCGAGACCCCGGCGCTGATCCTCGGCGGGCTGTTCTGGGTGCTGGTGGGGGCGGTAACGCTCATCGCCCTGCTCTTTTTCCTGCGCGACAGGGGCTTCCGGCTGGAGACCTCGCTGCTGGGGCGCTGGTGGCGGCAGTTTGCGGAGTGGCTGCGGGCGCTGTGGCGGGGCGGCGCGCAGCAGGCGGCGGGGCTGCGGGCGGCGCTCGCGCAGCGCCTGCGGGGCGAAGAAGCGGCGGTTGGCCCGGATGGGGGGCGACGCTGGCGCTTCCTGCGGGTCAACGCGCTGCCGCCACGGGAGCAGGTGCGCTACTTCTACCTCTCGACGGTGCGGCGGGCCGGCGAGCAGGGCGTGGCGCGGCAATCCAGCGAGACGCCCAGCGAATACGCGGCGGACCTCAAGCAGGGCTGGCCCGAGGCGGAGCCGGAAATCGACCGGCTGACCGGCGCCTTCCTGGAGGCGCGCTACAGCCGGCAGCCCATCGAGGACGAAGAGGTAAGCCTGGTGCGGCAGGTGTGGAAGCGCGTTCGGGCGGCGTTGAGGCGGCAGGCGTAGGTTGCGGCCTTTCCTGTAGAGCAATTTTCCCAGCTCGCTCCTTCGCGCCGACCGCTGCGCGATTTGAAAAAACGCGCTACATCGTCGCGTGACTCGGAGCGCGCCTGCCCGCCACCTTGCGACCCGGATGGTCGCGTTCCACTCTATTCGCGCAGTGGCATAATCTCAAACAGGAAGAGGAAGACGCTGGCGACGAGCAGGGCGAAGAAGAGCTGCGGGAAGGCGCCGACGCCGGCAAGGCGCAGCCCGCCCCAGACGACCAGGGCCGATATGACGCCCAGAGCGACGCCGAGCAGCGCGCCCTTCAACGCCCGGCCGGGCGCGACAAAGATGAGCGCCAGGACGCCGCCGAGGAACGAGGCCTGAACGATGCGCAGGAACGCCTCCCAGAAGAGAGGGCCCTGTTCATAGATCAGCCGCTCCATCGCCAGGGAGAAGCCCAACGAACTCCAGTTCGTGAGGTTATCAAGGCGGACAGCCTGGTAGAGCAGCATGCCAAGAAAGCCGACGAAAACGCCCAGGGTAATGGCGTTCATCCGCAGTCGAGCGTCCTCGGCGGTCAGCAGCACGATGCCGCCGATAACGCCCAGGATAGCGCCAATCGTGATAGCCTGGGTGACCAGACCCTGGTAAGTCGCAAGAATTTCCAGCATAAGACTCTCTCCCACAATTCGCCGCCATTCTAGCACAGCCCGCCCGCCATAGGAATAGCCTAATGGTCGCCAGCGCAGGGTTTGTTGATACAATGGCCCAGATTCTGAACGGACAGCATAGGAGACAGACGACGATGCAACCTCTGGTAGAGTGTGTGCCGAATTTCAGCGACGGGCGCAATCCCGAAGTCTACACGGCGATTGCCGACGCCATCCGCGCCGTACGCGGCACACGCGTCCTCAACATCAGCGCCGACGCCGACCATAACCGCAGCGTGATCACCTTCGCCGGCCCGCCGGAGGCCGTATTGGAAGGCGCTTTCCAGGCCATCGCCACCGCAGCCCGGCTGATCAACATGGACGAGCACAGCGGCGAGCATCCCCGCATCGGCGCCACCGACGTCTGCCCGTTTGTGCCCGTGCGCGGCGTCACCATGGCCGACTGTGTGGCCCTGGCCCGGCGGCTGGGCGAGCGCGTCGGGGCCGAGCTGGACATCCCGGTCTATCTCTACGCAGAGGCGGCGACCCGGCCGGAGCGAGTGAAGCTGGGCGACATCCGCCGGGGCGAGTATGAGAAGTGGCGCGAGGAGGTCGGCAAGCTGCCGGAACGCCAGCCAGACTTTGGCCCGGCCGAGCCGCGCACGACGGGGGCGACTGTCATCGGCGCCCGGCCGTTCCTCATCGCCTACAACGTCTACCTCAACAGCGACGACGTGGAGACGGCGAACAAGATCGCCCGCGCCGTGCGTACCAGCAGCGGCGGGCTGCTGAACGTGCAGGCGCTCGGCTTCCTCGTTGAGGGGCAGGCGCAGGTGAGCATGAACCTGCTCAACTTCGAGAAGACGCCCATCTACCGCGTGCAGGAGATGGTGCGGCGTGAGGCGGCGCGCTACGGGCTGGCAATCACGCGCGCCGAGCTGATCGGGCTGGTGCCCCAGGCGGCCCTCATCGATAGCGCGCGCTGGTATCTACAGCTCGACGGCCTGGAGGAAGACGAGATTCTGGAGATGCGGCTGGCCCAGGTCGAGGCAGAGGAGAGCGCGGGCATCGCCGGCATGTTGCCCTACGAGCTGCTGGAAGCGACGGCGGCCGGCACGCCGACGCCGGGCGGTGGGGCGATTGCCGCCGTCGCGGGCGCGCTGGGCGCGGCGCTGGCAGGCATGGTCGCCGGGCTGACCGTGGGGCGCAAGAAGTACGCCGCCGTCGCCGGAGAGGCGCAGCAGGTGCAGCTCGAGGCGGCCCGGCTGCGCGACGAACTGGCGGAAGCCGCGGTCGCCGACGCTGCCTCATTCGAGGCGCTGCTCGCCGTCTTCCGCGACGAGACGCTGGACGAGGAAGCCCGCCAGGCCGCTGTGGAGGCGGCGACGGTGCACACGGGCGAGGTGCCGCTGGGCGTGATGCGGCTGGCCCGCGACGCTGCCCGTCTGGCGCAGACGATGGCGCGGCTGGGCAACACGAATGCAGTGACAGACGCGGCGACGGGTGGTATTATGGCCCGCGCTGCCGCCCAGGCGGCGGCGCTGAACGTGCGCACCAATGCGACGGGCCTGCAGGATCAGGCGCGCGCGCAGGCGTGGCGCGACGAGGTAGATAGCCTGCTCGCCGAGGTAGACCGGCTGGTCGAGGAGACGATGGCGACGGCAGCCCAGCGCGGCGGCTATGCATGAGGACGTGGATTGGCCGGTAGAAGGCTGAATTTCGCGGTGTGGTGGAGCGGGCTGTCGTTACTGGCACTGGTCGCTCTATTCCTGCTGGCGGGCTGCCAGCCGGCGACGCAGGCGGCTGCGCCGGTCGCCCGGCAGACGGAACCTCCGCCGAGCGCGACGAGCCCGCCGCCGCTGGTCGTCGCCGAGCCGGTGACGCCGACCTCCCTGCCCTCCTTTGAGCTGCTGCCGGCGCCCAGCCCTGTCCCGCCCACGCCCCGCCCCACCGCCACCGAGCGCACGCTGATGGGCGTGGTGCTCACCGCGACGGCGACGATTAGCGACACGCCGGCCGCCGGCGGCACGCCGGGCATCACCCCGACCGCCGGGCCGACCTTCACCCCGCCGCCCGCGCCGGATGATTCGGCCGACCACTTCTGGTTCCGCCGGCCGGTTGGCGAAGGCGGCGTCACCTGGACCGACAAGCATTACCCCTATGGCAGCACGCGGGGCGGCACGCTGCGCACCCACACGGGCGTGGAGTTCAACGTCGGCTACAACACGCCCATTCTGGCGGCGGGCAACGGCACCGTCGTGGCGGCAGGCAGCGACGCCGAGGTCGCCTACGGGCCGCACACCAACTTCTACGGCAATCTCGTGATCATCGAGCACGACTTTACGGCGGGCGGGCTGCCGCTCTATACCCTCTATGGCCATCTCAATCAGGTGCACGTGGTCGAAGGGCAGCAGGTGTCGGGAGGAACCGTCATCGGCCTGTCGGGGGCGACGGGCGTGGCCGATGGGCCGCACGTCCACTTTGAAGTGCGCGTGGGCAGCAACAGCTACAGCAGCACGCGCAACCCGCTTCTCTGGCTCTACCCGTTCCCCGACCGGGGCGTCATCGCCGGGCGCGTGGTCTGGCCCGACGGCTCGCCGGTGCACGAGGCCGGCGTCTCGGCCGTGCGCATCGACGGCAGCAACCCCTACGCGGGCACCGTCACCTACGCCGGCGATACGGTGAACGCCGACCCGCTATGGAACGAGAACTTCGTCATCGACGACGTGACCGCGGGCTATTACCGGGTCTCCGTGAACACGGGCGAAGAGCGCATCCAGACCGAAGTCTGGGTCTATCCCTATCAGACCAGCTTTGTGGAGATTGTGCTGCCCTGAACTTTGATTTTCGCGCCGGTCCTGTAGAGCGATTTTCTCAAATCGCTCGTCTGCGCGGGGCGCCATTTGGAAAAATCGCGCTACAGCGGCTGCGGCGACGAAATCATGTGAATCAGGAAATCAGACGAATCACAGTTCAGAACGTCCCTGAACTCGAGACGGAGCCGGGCTAGCGCCGGCGCCACCAGCTACGTGCGCGGTCGAGCAGCTTGTAGGCGTAGGCGCGCACGGGATGCGTCCACTCGCCCATAGGCACGCCGCCCTGCAGCGCCATGAGCAGTTGCTCCGGGTTGGTGATGGGCTGCAGCGGCACCTCGACCCACGCCTCGCCGATGTCGGCCAGGGTGTGCGCGTCGGACCCGGCGCTCATCAGCTTGCCGCACTTTTCGGCCCAGGCGACGGCGGCGCGGTTCCACGATGGGCGGGAGATGCGCGCGTTAAAGGTCTCCACGATGTGGATCTGCCCGGCGACGCGCTCGCGGGCGGCGTCCTGCAGGCGAAAGCGCTTGAGCGGGTCGAAGCCGTGGGGCAATAGCACGAGGCCGCCCTGCACGAGAATGCGCTCGACCGTTTCTTCCGGCGAGAGGCCGGCCGGTATCTTCTCGTGCAGGAAGAGGCCGATGATCTCCCCTTCGGTGGTGCTCACTTCTTCGCCGACGATGACGCCGAGCGGATGGCCGTTGGCGGCGACCAGCTCCTGCAGCTTCTGCGCGCCCCAGATTTCGTTGTGGTCGGTGATCGCCTGCACGCGGATGGCGCGCGCCGCGCAGCGGGCCGGAATCTGCGCGATTGGCGTAATGCAATCGGCCGACGCCTCGCTGTGGCAGTGCAGGTCGATTTTCATCAGCTCCAGCGGCGGCTCGTCCTGCCCGGTGACGACCGCGCCCAGCAGATCGACCTGCAGCTCCTCGACGGGCGAGAGCTGCTCCCGCTGTTCTTCGGCCTGCTGCGCCTTCTGGCGCCGTTCGTCGCCGGTCACGAGCCTACGCCTGCCGGACTTCGTCGGGATCGTGCGGCAGCCACAGCTCCAGGGCGTGCGGCAGGACCTCGGCGACAATGCGCGGATTGCTGGCGAGGGGGACCGGCTCGCCAGTCGCCGGGGGGTAGAGCGTGCCGTCCACATGAACCGGGAAGTTGGTCCAGAACAGTTCCACGCGGCGGGCGGTGCTCGTCTCCACGCTGGGCAGCTCGTGCAGCTCCTCGGCGACGAGGCTGGTCATGTAGCTCAGGAAGCCGTCGCGGGCGTCGGCGCGGATGCGGATAATCTCAAAGAGGCCATCGCCGGAGTCGGCGCGGGGCGCAACCTTCAGGCGGGGCCCGAAGGCGGTGGTGTTGAGCACCTCGACGAGCAGGTAATCGCCGCCGGCGTCCTCGCCGTCGAGTCTCATCGTGAATGTGCGCGCCTGATAGTTGGGCAGGGTGCGGGTGAAGGCGCCGACTGCGCGCAGCAGGCTCTTCTCCTCGTTGTTGCCGTAGGCCGCCAGGGTGTCCGCGTAGAAGCCGAAGCCCAGCGCCTCCAGGAAATAGTCGGTGCCCCAGGGGGTCTCGACCTTGCCCACGTCGAACGGGCAGCGGAAGGGATCGGCGAGGGCGGCGACGAGGTCGAGCGGATCGCCGTCAATGTTGAAGTTGCGGGCGATGTTGTTCGCGGTGCCCATCGGCAGGATGGCCATCGGGCTGTCGCTTCCCAGGAGGCGGCGGGCGACGGCGCGCACCGTCCCATCGCCGCCCGCGACGACGACGAGGCCGCCGCCGGCCTCCGCCAGCACGGCGTCCAGATCCTCCTCCTTTTCGGTCGGCGTGTAGACAGGGTCGTAGCCGGCGCCGTGCAGCGCATCCTGGAGTATCTCGACGTTATGGTCGTCGGTGCTGCGCGCGTTCTGGTTGTAGATGAGGGTTGCCTTCATAGTCCCTTGTGCCGTCTGGATGGTCAATCGCGCCCAGATGGGCCCGCTACGGATCATGCTAGTCGCGGCAGGCGCAAACCGCAACTTGCCAGGGGCATAATCCGGGTACAAAGGCGGGTATATTTGTGACCGGAAGGTACGTGTCGCCCGCCCCTGTAGAGCGGTTTTTCTAAATCGCTCCTCTACCCGCAGCGCACGATTTGAAAAATCGTGCTATATCGCTTGACCTGCACCGCCGGAGCGAAACGCTGAACCGGGCTAGGAGGTGGACAGGGCCGCCAGATCGGTCTATGATCCACGACCATGAAGCAGGATACAACGCAAAACGACAGCGTGGTGGGGAGCGACGCCGGGCAGCGCATGGGCAGCTTTGCCGAGGCCGCCGGCAAGATTCTGGCAATCTCCTACCCGGTCCTCGCCATCTCGACGGGGGCGCGGGCCGTCTACCAGCTTTTCCTTAAGGAAGGCGTGACCGACCGCCTGCCCCCCGCGCTGACCGCCGTCGCCGCGCTACTTTACCTGGTGGCGACGGTCGGATTCGCCCGCCGGACAAAACCGGCCTGGACGGTCTCGGTTATCGCCCTCACCCTGGAGCTGGTGGGCATCGCCATCGTCGGCACGTTGTCCTATACGAACCCCGACCTCGTGGGGGAGACAGCGTGGCGTCACTTCGGGGCCGACTACGGCTACTTCCCGTTCATCCAGCCGGTGCTGGGCCTGATCTGGCTGCTACATCCGCAGACGGTGCGCGCCTTCGGCATTCGCCGCGCACCCGCCTCTTCGTGACGCCCGCCTACCCCGCCAAAGCGCGCCGCCAGCAGGCGCTGGAGCGGCAGGTCGCGCGGCTGGACAGGCGCATCGAGGCCATCACCCGGCGCAGCGAGCGCCTTTCCTGGCTGCGGCTGCTGGTCTTTGCCGGCGGCTTCGTGGTCAGCGGCGCGCTCTTTTTCACCCGCGGGCCGGCGTGGTGGCTGCCGGCGACCATGCTCTCGCTGGCGCTCTTCGCCGTCGCGGTGAGCATCCACCGCCGCTGCGAGCTGGCCCGCCGCCGCTTCGTCCTCTTCCAGGCCATCAAGCGCGACCAGCTCGCCCGCATGGCGCTGGACTGGGCGGCGATGGCCCCGCCGCCCGAGCTGCCCGCCGTGAGCCGGGAGCACCCCTTCGCCCACGACCTGGATTTGCTGGGCGAGCGCTCGCTGCTCCACCTGCTCGCCGTCGCCGAAAGCCAGGGCGGCAGCCGGCAGCTCGCGTCCTGGCTGCTGAACCCGGAGCCGGACGGAGAGGCGAGCCGGCAGCGGCAGGCGCTGGTGCGGGAGCTGGCGCCCAGGAGCCTCTTCCGCGACCGGCTGCGGCTGCATGCGCAGATGGCCCGCCCGCGTGAAGGCAGCGCCGAGCCGGCCGCCCGGTTACAGCGCTGGCTGGAGACGCGGGAAAGTCCGCCGCGCCTGCGCCCTCTGCTGCTGGCCTTGGCCCTGCTGGCGCTGGCGAACATCGCGCTCTTTGCCGGCGCGCAGTGGGCCGGGCTGAGTCCGTGGTGGCGGGCCACCTTCGCCCTCTACGCCCTGCTCTACCTGACGCTGGGGCGGGCGGCGAGCGAGCTATTCCCCGAGGCGCTGGCGCTGCAGGACGCGCTGCGGCAGGCCGGCGCAGTCTTCGACTACCTGGAGCGGGCGCGGCTGCCGGGGGATAGCGAGCTGCGGGCCCTCGTCGCACCGTTCCGCGAGACCGGCGCGCGCCCCTCGGCGACAGTGCGCCGGGTCAACCGCATCGTCAACGCGGCGGGGCTGGCGGCCAACCCGGTGCTGGCGCTGCTCCTCAACGCCGTCGTGCCCTGGAACCTCTTCCTGGCCGACCGGCTGGAGGCGGCGCGGGAGGAGCTGGCGGCCCGGCTGCCGGGCTGGCTGGCGGTCTGGTACGAGCTGGAGGCGCTGAGCAGCCTGGCGAACCTGGCCTACCTGAACCCGCACTACACCTTTGCCACGCTGGGCGACGCGGGCGCGCCCTTCCGCGGCGCGCAGCTCGGCCATCCCCTGCTGCCGGACGGCGTGAAGGTGCGCAACGACTTCACCATCCCGGCGCTGGGCACGGTGGACATCATCACCGGCTCGAACATGGCCGGCAAAAGTTCTTTCCTGCGCACGCTGGGCGTCAATCTGGCGCTGGCTTACGCGGGCGGGCCGTGTGATGCGGAAAAGCTGGAAACAATCATCTTCCGCCTCTTTAGCAGCATCCGGCTGAGCGATAGCGTGACCGACGGCATCTCCTACTTCTACGCGGAGGTCCGCCGGCTGAAGGCGCTGCTGGAGGCGCTGCGCGCGCCCGACCCGCGCCCGCTCTTTTTCCTGATTGACGAGATTTTCCGGGGCACGAACAACCGCGAGCGGCTCATCGGCAGCCGGGCCTACGTGGCGGCGCTGAGCGGCGGGCGCGGCGTGGGCGTGGTGGCGACGCACGACCTGGAGCTGGTGCAGCTTGCGGAGACGCTGCCGGGGGTGCGCAACTTCCACTTCCGCGACGAGATAGCCGGCGGGCGCATGGTCTTCGATTACACGCTGCGCCCCGGCCCCAGCCCGACGACCAACGCGCTGAAGATTATGCGCGCGGCGGGGCTGCCGGTGGGAGAGTAGGGAGCGGTAGGGGCAGGTTTCATACCTGCCCGTACATATCCGCGCTCGTAGAGCGGGTTTTCAACCCGCCGATAATGTAAGTCGCGTGCCCCGCATAGAGGAGCGATTTGAGAAAATCGCTCTACAGGATCGGCGCGAAAATCATAGGGAATCATCCCAATCAATAGAATCAGAGTTCAAGAACATCCGGCTAGATCAGCAGACTGAACAGCAGCCGCCGGATCAGCTCCAGCAGCAAAATGGCGATGAGCGGGCTGAAGTCGAGGCCCATCGTCGCCGGGAGGACGCTGCGGATGGGGGCGAGGATCGGCTCGGTGACGCGCTCGGCGAAGAGGAAAAGGGGCATCAGCGCCTCGACAATGCGCCGCGCCGAGGAGTAATAGGGGATGAGAGCCACGAATGAGAAGATGATGCGGATGAGGATCATCAGCCAGAAGAACCAGTAAATCAGGTTAATCACAGTCAGCACGGCAGCCATCGAATCAGTTACCTCTTCCTTGGATTAATCGCCGGCCGGTCGCTCGCCAAAGATGGCCCGGCCGATGCGGACGGTCGTGGCGCCGGCGGCAATCGCCAGCGCAAAGTCGTCGGTCATACCCATAGATAGCTCCGACCAGGAGGCGTCGGGGACGCGCGGGGCGAGCCAGCCCGCCAGCGCCCTCGTGCGGGTGAAAACGCTGCCGATCAGCTCCGGAGGCGCGTCCCAGGGGGCCATCGTCATCAGGCCGCGCAGCTCCAGGCCCGGCAGCCCGGCGACCTCGCGCGCCGCCGCCAGCAGCGCCGCTTGCTGCGCCTCGTCTTCCTCCCAGCGGGCGGCGTCAAAGCCGTGTTTCGTCTCTTCGCCGCTGGTGTTGACCTGCAGGAAGACGGGCAGCGTGCGGCCTCGCTCCGCCAGCTCGCGGGAGAGGCGGCGGGCGATCTTGATCCGGTCGAGGGCGTGGAACAGGTCGGCGTGTTCGGCGGCGAGAGCGGTCTTGCGGCTCTGCAGCGGGCCGATGAGGTGCCAGACGAGGCCGCTATCCGGGCCAAGCTGCGCCTCGACGGCGGCCCGCTTCTCGGCCAGCTCCTCCGGCCGGTTCTCGCCGACGTGGCGGATGCCGGCCTCGTAAGCGGCGACGACGACTTCCGCGGGCCACGTCTTCGTCACGGCGACGACGGTCACCTCCGCCGGGTCGCGCCCGGCGGCGCGGGCGGCAGCCGCGACCTCGGCCTGTACGGCGGCGTAGCGCTCGGCAATCTCCCGGGTGCGCGTCGCAGGCGTCATCGTTCCACCAGCAGGGTCACCGGGCCGTCGTTGTGGATGATGACCTCCATCATCGCCCCAAAGCGCCCCGTCGCCACGGTCAGGCCGGCGTCGCGCAGGCCGGCGATGAACGCTTCGACCAGCGGCTCCGCCTGCTCGGGCGGCGCGGTGTGGCTGAAGGAGGGGCGGCGCCCCCGGCTGGCGTCGCCGTAAAGCGTAAACTGGGAGACGACGAGCACGCTGCCGCCCACGTCCTCCAGCGCGAGGTTCATCTTGCCCCCGGCGTCCTCAAAGAGGCGCAGGCCGGCGACCTTGTTTGCCAGCCACGCCGCCTCGGCCGGGCCATCGTCCTGCGCGACGCCCAGCAGCACGACGAAGCCGCGCCCAATCGCGCCGACCACCTCGCCGTCGATTTCAACCCGGGCCTGGCTGACCCGCTGTACCAGAGCGCGCATGGTGGCCTAGAGGATGCCGACTTTGCTGTGGTCGCCGAGGGTCAGCTTCAGCGCGCGCGGGCGGATGGGCGAGCGGTTGATGACCACGTCGCGCCCGATCAGGCTGTCCTGGATGCGCGTGCCCACGTCGGTGATGTGGCTGTGCTCCAGGACCATGGAGTGCTCAATCTCGCTGTTTTCGACGACCACGTCATGGTAGATGCTGGTGAAGGGGCCGATGTAGCTGTTGACGATGCGCGTGTTCTCGCCAATGATCGACGGCCCGCGCACGACGCTGTTGATGATTTCCGCGCCGCGCTCGACGGTCACGCGCCGCCCTACCTGGCTGTCGCGGTCCACGTACCCCTCCACCTTGTAGTCCAGCTCTTCGAGGACGAGGTCGTTGGCCTCCAGCATGTCGCCGGGCTGCCCGGTGTCGATCCACCAGCCGCGATGGATGTAGGGGTGCACGGCGTAATCGTGGTCCACGAGCCATTGGATGGCGTCGGTGATTTCCAGCTCCCCGCGCCAGCTCGGCTTGATGCCGTCCACCGCTTCGTGAATGTGCTTGTCGAACATGTAGATGCCGACGAGGGCCAGGTCGCTGGGCGGGTTCTTGGGCTTTTCCACCAGGCGGACGATGCGCCCGCTGTCGTCCAGCTCGGCGACGCCATACTGCTCGGGATGGGCGATGCGGGTGAGCACGATCTGGCTGTTCCACTCGCTGCTGGCGAACTCGCGGATGAGCGGGCTGATGCCGCCCTGGATGACGTTGTCGCCGAGGAACATGACGAAGCGGTCGTCGCCGAGGAACTCCTGGGAGATCTTCACGCAGTGGGCCAGGCCGAGGGGGACGGGCTGGTGAATGTACTCGATGTTCACGTCCCAGTGCCCGCCGCGCCCGACCGCCTCCTTGACCTCGTTGGCGGTGTCGCCGACGACGATGCCGATGTCGCAGATACCGGCATCGCGGATCGACTCGATGACGCGAAAGAGGATCGGCTTGTTGGCGACGGGAATGAGTTGTTTGGCGCTGGTGTAGGTCAACGGATAAAGGCGGGTCCCTTTCCCGCCGCTGAGGATTAAGGCCTTCATCGTCTCTCCTTGATCAGTTTATTGCGGCTGTGATTGTATGGTAGGCGGGGGAAATGGCAAAGTCCTTAGTAAGCGCGGGAGCGGCGATAAGCCTCCACAACGCCCGCCGCGGTCTGCGCCCAGGTCTGGCTCAGGGCGGCCTCGTAGGCGGCGCGGCCCAGCGCCTCCAGGTCGGCGGTCGTAGCGGCGAGCAGCGCCTGATACAGCCCGTCGGGATCGGCCGGGTCGTAGAGAATGCCGCCCTCGCCGACCATCTCGGGGATGCAGCCGAGGGCCGGGGCGACGACGGGCAGGCCGCTGGACATCGCCAGCAGCACCGAGCCGGACGTCAGGACGCGCTCGAAGGAGGTGACCGCCACGTCGGCTGCCGCCAGATAAAGCGCCAGCTCCTCGTCAGGCAGCCAGCCGGAGCGCACGATGATGCGCTCGTCGTCGCGAAGCTCCGCCGCCAGCTCGGCGCGGAGATCGATCCCGTGTTCCTCTCCGGCGACGACGAGCACGGCGTTGGCGGCGGGCAGCCGGGCAAACTGCCGCACCAGCGCGGGAACCCCCTTGTACGCGCGTATCACGCCCGCGTGGAGGAAGATCAGCGCGTCGCCGGGCAGCCCGAGCCGTGCCCGCGCCTCCCGCTTCGCCTGCGCGGGCGGCGGGTAGGCGCCCACGTAGTTGCCGTGAGGCACGACCTGCACAGGGCCTGTATAGCCGAAAGCCTCACGCAGCGCGTCGCCCGCCGCCCGGCAGTGGACGATGGGCACGGCGAGGCGCAGGACGAGCCGGCTCAGCCAGTCGTCGAGGCGCGGGTGGTAGCGCTCGTGGGGCTGCAGATTGTGGACCGTCCAGACGAGGCCATAGCCGAGCCGGCGGGCGAGCCGGAGCAGCGCGGCGAGGTAGGCGGCGCCAAGCGCCGACAGGACCAGGGAGCGGCGCTGGTGGTAGTTGTGGAACCAGTGCAGGTGGATAACGTGCACGTCGCGGCGGTGGCGCAAGAGCCAGCCCGGCGTCAGGTAGCGAAAGGAGGCCCGGTGTACGGCGACGCCCTGCTCCGCCAGCGCGGTGGCGAGCAGCTCCAGGTAGGGGTTGCGGGTGAGGATGGTGGGGATGAAGCGGACGAT
>Ga0123329_1002276_pt1 | contig 17056 bp, 17 predicted proteins | sample BioC12SIPDNA_FD_89703 | JGI IMG/M metagenome (GOLD analysis project Ga0123329, IMG submission 89703) | Anaerobic biogas reactor microbial communites from Washington, USA - Biogas_R1_B C12 SIP DNA | ecosystem: Engineered > Bioreactor > Anaerobic > Unclassified | place: Washington, USA | collected... | reverse complement strand
GTCATGCACCGTGAGCACCCGCCCGGGGTAGTCCTTGAAGGCATCCTGGGAACCGCAGACGCGCCTCTCACCCGAGAAGCCTGCTGCCTCGTGCGAGGAGGCACAGAAAGGTTTGTCCTTGGAGCAACCGCAGCGACACAACCACATCTCCCGATCCCGGGAGATGATCTCTCCTCGAGAACTCCTGAGCTCCACCACGTCCCGCACGCAATAAGGGCCGTCTGGCGGGGCCTCGATGGCGGCGTCTCCTGCTCCCGGTCGTTCAACCCACCTCCCTTCGGCCGCTCTCCGCTCTTTGGATATATTACTCTAGGCTCGTGTATGCTCCGCCCCCATGAGCACGCTCACTTTCAGCGTCCTCCTGTGGCTAGGCTCAATCGTAGCCGGGCTTCTGGGCGCCATGACCGGACTGGGCGGCGGCATAGTGCTCATTCCCTTTCTGACCCTGGCCCTGGGCGTGGATATCCGCTACGCTATTGGTGCCTCGCTGGTGTCCATCATCGCCGTCTCCTCCGGCTCCACCGCCGCCTATCTTCGCCAAGGCTTCACCAACCTGAGAGTGGGGATGCTGCTCGAGTTGGCCACGGCCGTTGGGGCGATAGGGGGCGCCTACCTGGCCGGCCTTTTCTCGCCCGGCCGGCTGCAGGTGGTTTTCGGCATCGTCCTTCTGGTGACCATCGCCCTGACCAACCGCACGCGCAGGAAGAATGGGGGCGAACCCAAGGTCGATCCCTTGGCTCAGCGCTTGAGCTTGGCCTCGTCCTATCCGCGGGATGGGGTGCGCGTGGCCTACGATGTGCACGGTGTGGGCCTAGCCGGCTCGGTGATGCTTGGCGCAGGCGCGCTCTCCGGGCTTCTGGGCATCGGGGCAGGGGCCTTCAAAGTTCTGGCCATGGACCAGATCATGAAGTTGCCGTTCAAAGTGTCCACCACCACCTCCAACTTCATGATGGGAGTCACGGCCGCCGCCAGCGCGGGCGTCTACCTCAGCCGGGGCTATATACACCCGGCCATCGCCGTGCCCGTCCTGCTCGGGACCCTACCCGGAGCGGTGATGGGATCAGCAGTGCTGGGCAAGGTGCGGACCGGGGGACTGCGCCTGGTCTTCTCCATCGTCGTGACCATCATGGCCGTGCGAATGATCTACCAAGGGGTGGGCGCAGGTGGGTGACCCCTGTGGACCTCCGCCGCAACCGCGGGCGAACTCACAAGCGGTGGAGCACGTGCTCAGCACGTTCCTGCGAGCCGTCTTGGCCACCGCCGTCTGCCTCGGCTTGGCGGGAGGGATCTACTACTTGGTGCAACACGGCTCCCAACCGGTGCCCTTTGACGTGTTTCAGCCACTCCCGGAGGACCTGTGCAGTCCGGCAGGCATTGTGTCCGGAGCGTTGGCCGGGCATGCCTCGGAGCTGATCCAGTTGGCCGTGCTCCTCCTGCTGCTCACCCCACCGGCCCGAGAACTCCTGGCCGTGGGCCTGCTGGCACAGCGCCAAGAATGGGGATTCGTTGCCGTAGGCCTGGCCTCCGTGCTGGTCATGTCCTACGGCCTGCTGTTCGGTTCCTGACGTGCTATCGTTTGGCCATGAGCACAGAGAATGACACACCCATCCTGGCCCGCTTGGGCTCCATCACGTTCTCCCGCCGCAGCTACGATCCCCTCACCGACCTGCTCGAACTATGGAATGGAGAGCGAGAAGGCTTCGCCCGCCACCTGACACCGGAAGGGCACGAGGTTCTGCTGGATCAGGAGGGATCGGTGGTCGGCCTCGTGGTGAAGGAGTACCAGGCCCGTCTATTCGACGGCCCCATTGAGGTGACCCTTCCCGGGGAGCACGAGCACAACCCCGCCAAGTCCGACCGACGCCACCTTTGGATGCCGTCCCTCTATGGGGGCACGTGCGCCTAGATAGAGGCGGCTGTCGGCAATAGGAGGGGGGGAGTGGCTCAACGCAGCGCCGTCATGCCACTCCCCGTGGTCGGTTGCCGCCGGCGTGGCGACCTGTTCCCTGAACGAAGACTACTGGCAGCCACCGCCATGGCCGCCACACGCGTGGGCGGGAGACATCATGGGAGCCGTCCCATCGAGCACGGCTTGGAGGCCCTCCCGTACCGTGCCCTGCTCCGGCATCACATAGACGCGCACCCCGGCGCTCAACAGCCCATTCAGGGGCCGCAGTCCCATGCCGCCTACCACCATGTCAGTCACACCCCGCTCTACCAGCCGGAGAACGGGCTCGAGACAGCCGCCCTCTGAATGAGGTGGGTTCTCCATGGTATCCACGCCGATCATCTCGTCACCGGCAAGGTACACCAGAGTGTGGTAGTCCGCATGACCGAAATGACCCGAACGCTGCGCCTCCAAGCCATCTTGGCTGAGACTTGGTATAGCGAGTACACGGGCAGCAGTAGGCTTCGTTTCTACCTTCGTGGTTTCCGTAGCCAAGGTTCCTCCTTTGTGCCCCAGGGTGAGGCGGATTGCATCCTGCGTCAAGTTGGCCGGTCGGAATTACGCTTCCTAATCAGGTGGACAAACCGCGCTCTCTTGACCGGCACCGGCAAACGGCGGCTCCCCCAGCGCGCTACGACCCCAGCGTGCCACGGCCAGCAGGCCCTCGGCACGCCTCTCCAGGAACACACACCACGTGCGCAGGAGGTCAAGGCCGGCGGGCATGATCTCATACACCCGCCGCCCCGGGCCGCTGGTGGGCGACTCCCAATGGGAGGTAACGCACCCCTCTGCTTCAAGGGCACGCAGTATCCGATACACAGTGCCCGGATCCACGCAGGCCTGCCTACCGATCAGCGAAGCGGCCGAGTCAATGAGCGAATACCCATGCGCCTCCCCTTCCGCCAGACGCGACAACAAGGCGGTCTGCAGCAGTCCCTGCCGCAGCCTGCCCCGCCCGGCTCCGCCCCGGAGACGGGGGCACGTGCCAACGGCATCCTCGTTCAGCGTCGGTCCCGTGCGGCTACCTTCACAGTTGTGACCCATTGCCCGCTCCTACCGCGTTGAGGTCACGGCCTCGGCATCTATATGTAAACTGCATGTAAGCAGTAGAATACCGAGCGCAGCACGGCGCTGCAAGGGGAAACGCCGGCAAATGGGCCGCGGCCCATGGCGATGGTCTCCTGCACCGGCGAACGGCGCCAATCCCTGACCGGAATCCGCCCCGGCACGCCGTCGTGACGGCCACGCCGAACCACCGCGGAGGCCCCACTCCCGCACAAGGTGAAGATCCTCGACCCTGTCCCCCACACCCACACCCACACCGACCTCAGGTCAGCCAGTAGATACAATGGTGATGCGTAGCCGAAGGGAAGGAGCAACGGTTGAGTGCCGACAAGGAAAACGCTCCCGTGCACATGGTCTTGGGCGCTACCGGCAACCTGGGGAGTGCTGTGAGCCGCCGGGTGGCCGCAGGCGGCTCCCGCTTGATCATCGCCGCCCACGACGGCGAGCGCCTTGCAGCGCTCTCGGATGAGCTTCGCGCTCCGGCGATGTCCCTCGACGCCACCCGCTTCGATCACGTGGAGGCCGCCCTCGAGCACACGCGGCGCTCGATGGGAAGGTTGGATGGAGTGGTCAGCTGTGTAGGCACCCGACCGGTGCGGAAAGACGTGGCCGACATCACACCTGACGAGTGGCTGGAAATCCTCGCCAAAGACCTCACCTCGGCCGTGGCCACCGTACGGGCGGCGGCCACGGTCATGCGGCATCACGGAGGCTCCGTGGTGCTCTGTTCGGGAGCGGCCACCCGCGTGGGCTTCGGCGGACTGGAGTTGTGGTCGGCAGCGAAGTCGGGAGTGGAGGGACTGGTACGCTCCGCCGCCTCCGCCTACGCGCGCTTCGATCTGCGCTTCAACTGCGTCGCACCCGGCCCACTGGCGGACCCGGCCATGGAAGGGTGGGACCCGGAGATGACCGAGGTGTTCCCCTCCGCACTGCCCCTGCCGGCTCTGGGCCGCGAGGGAGGCGCAGAGGAGACGGCCGCCGCCGCGACCTGGCTCCTGGCCCCGGAACAAGGCTGGATCACGGGACAGGTGTTCCGCGTGGACGGGGGGCTCAGCTGCTGCCGGGACTGAGCAGGCGCTCAGGCGGGAGTGCTCAGCTGAGAACGTCGTCTGCCCCGCTGGGCCGTGCGCTTCGCATAACCGGCCTTCTGGCCCTTGTGGCAGCGTTGATAGCCGCCCTGGGACTCCTGGCACCGGGGGCCCTTCACGCCCAGGAGACCGCGGTGCGCCCCCTCGCCGTTGTCAACGTGAACGTGATTCCCATGGATGGCGGACACTCCCCCCAGGGGAATGCCGAGCAGTCGGCGGCAGCCGCACTCCACGTATACCCGGAACAGACCGTGGTGGTGCGCGACGGGCGCATCGTCTCCGTGACGCCCTCGGCCACCACCACCCTCTCTCCAGATACCCTGCAAATCGAAGGTCGAGGTCTCTTCCTGATCCCCGGCCTCGCTGACATGAACATCAACCTGGCCGGCTACGACCAGCCAGCAGCACTCTCCCTGCTCCTGGCCAACGGCGTCACCACGGCCCGCAACTTCGGAGGCAGGGAGGAACACTTGGACTGGCGCGGGCAGATTGCCCGAGGCGAGCTTGACGGACCCACCCTCCTGACTTCCGGTCCCGTGCCGGCGCCCTCCTCGGTGCTGGGCGGCGCGGCTCACTTCATCCGGCCACTCATGCTGATCGGGTTGGCCGCCTTGCTCTTCGGGGTAGGCTGGGTGACGCTCCGCACGGCCCGAGGCCGCTACGGGTTCCCACGGCCCACCCGGCGGTCCCTCGCCGGGGTCGCCTTCGCCGCTCTGGCAGGGTCAACCTACTTCGCGCTGTGGGTGTTCGGCTTGCCAGATGTAGCCGGTCCCTACGTGGCCCTCATCGACTCTGCCCAAGAGGCGGAGCGTGCCCCCTCCGCCCAAGCACAGGCCGGCTTCGACTTCACTGCCGTGGCCGCCGAACTGCCTCCGGCCCTCTACGACGCTCTGCTGGATGGCGCCGCAGGCACCGGCGTACGACCGGCAGGGGAGATCCCCTGGGGCGTGGGGCCGCTCATCGCGCTGACCCGCGGCGGACAGGACCTCGTCCGGGTGGATCAACTCCTCCCACTCATGCAGCGGGATTTCGATCCTGCCCATCCCTACGCTGCCTACGAGCTCGATACCACCTCGGCCGGCGACATCGCACGCCTGGTCGCCACCTCCCGTGCCTCGATAGGCAGCGGTCTCTTCCTCGCCCGGCAGGTAGCTCTGCAGGCGCGGGACGTCGACGCAATCCTCGAGCGCCCCGAAACCGTGTACCTGCCGGATGAGGTCCTCCGCTCTTGGAGCCGGGAGGAGAACATCTACGCCGCGCGATACGGGGAGCAGGCAGAGCAGATGAAGGCCTACGCCGCGACCCTGGCCGAGCTGGTGCCGGCGCTACAGGAGGCAGGAGCGCTCCTGGTGGCAGGTTCCAGCGCCGGCGCGCCGGGCGTGGTCTGGGGATTCGACCTCCACAGCGAGCTGGAGGCACTGGTGGACGCAGGAATGACCCCGTACCAAGCATTGGCAGCAGCCACCAGCCGAGCGGCGGAGAGCGTGGGGCACACGGGCGAGTGGGGCGTCATCTCGCCCGGCGCTCGAGCCGATCTGGTGCTGTTGGGGTCAAATCCCCTCGAGGACATCAGCCGCGTGCGCGATATCCGCGGCGTCATGGCCGCCGGGCGCTGGCACTCCCGTACTGATCTGGACGGCCTATTGGCCACGCTGGAACGCTAGGAGCCCTTCCAGAGGCAACCCCCTCAGCTCTCGATGCCGCGGCGCGCCTCCACGCCCTTGCTGTAGTAGTGCTTGACCTCCACCATCTCCGTGACCAGATCGGCGCGGTCGATGAGTTCAACGGGGGCGTACCGCCCCGTGATCATCAGTTCCACTCTCGGCGGCCGCATCTCAACCACCCGCAAGAGATCCTGCGCCGAGAAGAGCCCGAAGAAGACGGCCACATTGGCTTCGTCCAGTACCACCAGGTCGTAGACGCCGGATGCCAAGGCCTCCGCGGCATCGGACAAGCCGGCTGCCGCCAGCCGGCAATCCTCCTCCTCCGGCTCCCCCACGATGAAGCAACCCCGCCCATACCGGCGCACCTCGATGAGATCGCTGAAGCGGGCCAGCGCCGCCAATTCGCTGTAGTCCATGCCCTTGATGAACTGGGCGAAGAGCACGCGCAGCCCCGCGCCAGCGGCACGCATTGCCAAGCCCAACGCTGCGGTGGTCTTCCCTTTCCCGTTTCCCGTGTAGACCTGCACGTAACCGGTCATCCTGGCTCCTCTTCTCCGGGTACCCTCGGTCCTATCCCCCGCATCACCTTAGCGCGACCTCTCCGCGGCTACAACGTGGCGCGCCGCTCCGCCGGCCGAGAGGTAGCAGGCGCGCGGACTTGCATTCCCGCTCCCTCGGGACTACGATGCAGGTGCGTATCAAGTTCGGCGCGCGGCATGGCCAAGGGAAGCCGGTGAGAGTCCGGCGCGATCCCGTCGCTGTAGCCGGTCGCCGCCACCGCGTTCTCCGTCGCCTCCAGGGTGCCGGAGAAGCCACTGGGTTGGAAACCTGGGAAGGCATGCGGAGGCGGGCATGAAGAGGACCGGAAGCCAGAAGACCTGACCAAGCCGCCAAGAGCTGCTAACCCACGCGGATGGGTGCTCGGCAACCATATGGTGAAGTGCACCCCGCTGCAGCAGCAGCGGGGTTTTTGTTTCTAGGGGCCCTTCACAGCGCAGCGGCCGCGCCGGCGGAGAAGAAAGGAAGCTGGAAGATGAAGAAGCCCCTGCTGGCCGCTGTCCTCGCGCTGCTCCTGTTGGCAGTGACCGTCCCTCCCGCGCTCGCTGTGGATGTCACCACCCGTATCCAGGGTTTGGGCTGGGAGCTCTCCTCCCCTTTGACCCTGACCGTACCGGAGCAGTTGACCGCCGTTGACGCCGAGGGCGTGGTCATCGAGTGCACCACCGCCAACCCCTTGGGCGCGCTGTATCTCACCACGCTGCACAGCGAAGACGATTTCGCCACCACCTATGGGGGGGCCTTCATCGGTTCCATCGCGGGGATTGGCGGACCGGCCGCCGACTGGGCCAGCTGGTGGCTCTATGCGGTCAACGGCTGCATGCCGGCGGTGGGGATGCTGGACTGGGTGCTGGACGAAGGGGAGACGCTCCTCTACTTCGAAGCAGGCGGCGATCCACTGGCGCCCTGGACCATCAAGGAGCTCGTGGTCGAGGGGTCGTCAGCGACGCCGGCCGGACAGGCGGTCACCTTCACCGTGCGCGGGGATGACCTGGGCAAGGCCAACTCCCCGGACGAAGCGCCCAAGTTCGGGCTGGATCCCGCCACTCAGGTGGAGACCGCCTCGCAGTTCGCGCCGGTGGTCGGAGCCAACCTGCACGTAGGGGATCGCACGTACCAGACCGCAGCGGATGGGAGAGCCACCATCACAGATCTGCCCGCCGGTGCCTATCGCGTGTGGGCGGAGAAGCCCTTCGACGACCAATGGCAGTACGTGAGCAGCTCGCCCAGCCGCGTGCTGGTGGCGGAGTTCAGTGACGTGCCCACCGGCAACCCCCACTATCAGGCCATCCACCGCATCGCCGCTCTTGGCATTGTGGGTGGCTATGCCTCGGCCACCGGCACCGAGTTCCGCCCCTTGGCCTCGCTCTACCGCGCCCAGTTTGCCAAGATGATTTCTTTGGCCGTGGGACTGGATGTGGTGCCCGGGGCTTCCTCGCCTTTCTGGGATCTGGGCGAACGCCAAGCGGGCAACCCCTACCCGCACGACTACGTGGCGGCCGCGCATAGGGCCGGCATCGTCAATGGAACCGGGGCGAACTCGTTCGGCCCCTATGAGGACGTGAGTCGCGCCCAGGTGGTCACCATGGTGACCAGGGCGGCCATCCAGCAAGGACTGACGGCTGAACCACCCGCCAACTTCCAGAGCGCCTGGGGCAACTTCTCCGAGGTCCATGCACCCCTGGCCGCCCTGGCCCAGCACAACGGACTACTGGAGGGCCTCGACCTCCACGGCTCTGCCGCCGACCCCTGGGCGCCTATGCCACGGGCTGAAGCCGCGCAGGTCATCAACAACTACCTCGACCTCAACGACTCGCTGGCTGAATGACTCCGCGCGCGGACACCACGCGAAGGCGAGAAGGCCTACGGGCCATGGCCCTGCTCGGCCTTCTCGCCTTCGCGCTGTTCCTGACCGGGTGCTCGGTTGACACCGCTCCCACCACGGCCGTCCTCAATGCCGACTCCGTGAGCTCACCCGTAAGGCTGCTCATCACACGAGATTTCGGCGCCCAGGTGCTTCTGGACACCACCGCTCCCCACGCGGACGGCATGACGGCCATGAGCCTGCTGGCGTCGGCTACGGAGGTGGAGACCGGCTACGGTGGAGGGTTCGTGGGAGCCATCGACGGTCTGGCCTCCACCTTCGGCAGGAGCGGGGCCTCGGCGCCCCACGACTGGTTCTATTGGGTGGATGGCTCGCTTGGCGAGGTAGGAGCGGGAGACCACGCGCTGGTCGCCGGGCAAACTGTGTGGTGGGACTATCATCCCTGGTCGGGGGCCGCGATGATCCAGTCGACGCTGGCGGCGTTCCCCCGCCCCTTCTCCGTGGCGCCCGTGCAGGTCCTGGGCCCGGACACCGCAGCGGCGCTGCGCGAATGGCTGGCCGAAGCCGGGGTGGAAACCGCGCTCCCGCATGACCATGATGGCCCGGACGCCGGCGACGTGCCAGGCGCGGGCCATGCCGCTGCCGCCTACACACTGGACACCGGCCTGCCGACGTGGGTGATGGAGGCGCTGAAGGCAGGCGCCCGCGCCGGCATCTTTGCCCAGGTGAACGGCGAGAGGCTCCAGGTGCTCACCGAACAGGGAGATGTAGAGGGACCGGCAGAGGCGATCGCTCTGGCCGTTCGCAACCCCTCCGCGCCGGATGCCCTGGTCTTGCTGGTGCTGGCCTCTGACCAGGCCTCTCTTGAGGCATTCCTCCAGCAAATCTCTCCCGGCGACCTGAGTGGTCACGTCGGCGTGTACCTTTCGGATGACGCAGTCCAAACCCTGCCGGCCGGAGCCGGCTCGTGACCGGGCGCCCAGAGTACCGTCGGCAGAAGGCGGCTCGTGGGCTGGCCGCCCGCCATCCCCTGGCGCTGCTCACCGTCAGCGTAGCCATGGTGATGGCAGCTCTTGTGGTGGAGAATCCACTGGCTCTGGTCATTCTGGTGGGCCTCAACCTGCTGACCCTATGGGCGGCGGGCCGCCTGCCCGCCGCCGCCCCCTACGTGAAGGTGGGCCTCTACACGTCTCTCGTGGTCTTGGTTATCAACCCGCTCTGCAGCCAAGGGGGAATCACTCCGCTCCTCACCGCCCGAGTGGGACCACTGACACTACGCATCACCTGGGAAGGGCTGGTAGCAGGCGTGGGCCAGTCCCTGCACCTGCTGGCCGTGGTGCTGGCCTTCGGACAGTTCAATTCCCTGCTCGACCCAGACGATCAACTCTCCCTGCTGAGCCGGCTCTCCTTCCGTTCGGCCTTGGTGGTATCCCTAGCCACCAGACTGCTCCCCGTGCTCTCCCAGGATGCCTGCCGCATCAGCGATGCGCAGAGGTCCCGGGGAGCGGAGCTGGACCGCGGGCGATGGCACCGCCGCGCCGCCGCCCGCGGGCCACTTCTCAGCGGTCTCCTGGGCCAGAGCTTGGAGCGAGCCGGTGACGTGGCCGCCTCCATGGAATCCAGGGGATTCGGTAGGCGGCATCGCACCACGTGGTCCGGCCGCAGACGTTTTGCCAGGGGTGACGCCCTCCTCACCGGCATCGGGCTGACCGGCACGGCGTTGGCCGTGACTTGCGCGGCAGCCGGTTCCGTGAGCTTCGCCTACTTCCCCGCCGTCGACGACCCGCTCTCTACCTTCCTCTCGTTCTGGCCGATGCTGCTGCTCGTCTCGCTGGCCCTTCCTGGAATCGCAGGGACGGTATGGCGCCACTCATAGAGTTCAGAAGTGTCAGCTACAGCTACCCCGACGGTTGCCTCGGCCTTCGTGACATCAACCTCAAGATCGGCGAGGCGGAGGTGGTGCTGCTGCTGGGTGCCTCAGGCTGTGGTAAATCCACCCTGCTGCGCGCCGTCAACGGCCTTGTCCCCCACTTCGCGGGAGGAACCTTCGGAGGCCAGGTGCGCGTCGGAGGCTGTGACACCCGCTCCTGCCGTCCGCGTGATCTGGCAACCATGGTGGGCATGGTGTTTCAAGATCCGGAAAGCCAGGCGGTCATGACCACAGTGGAGAGGGAGATCGCATTTGGGCTCGAGAACATGGGCATCCCCGCGCCAGCCATAGGACGTCTGGTGGAGGAATCGCTGGTGTCGCTGGGGCTCTCCCGGCTGCGCCGCGCGTCCCTGGCCACCCTCTCCGGGGGAGAACTGCAGAAGGTGGCGCTGGCCGCCGTCCTGGCACTCCAGCCGCAGATAATCTTGCTGGACGAACCCACATCGCAACTGGACCCGGTCAGTGCGGAGGAACTGCTTTCCGCGCTACGGCGCCTGAGTGAGGACACCGGCTCCACCATCCTCTTGGCAGAGCATCGTGTTGACCGATGCCTTCATCTTGCCTCACGCGTCCTCTTCTTGGAGCAGGGCTCCATCGTCAAGGACGCCGCTCCACGTGAGCTGTGCTCGTGGGCCGACACACACAAGCCTCTCTACCTACCGCCGGTGACGAGCCTCCTGGCCGCGTCGCCACACGCACAGGGGGACGGGCAGGGTGGGAAGTCCGTGCTGCCGCTGACGGTGAAGGAGGCCCGCCGCGCTCTGGGAGACCGGGGATTGACGGCGCGCCGGGTGCGACCCCCGCTCGCCCCTTCCTCCCACCGCGGTGTGGCGCGCATCGTAGCGCACGGCCTGACAGTGGGCTACCCACCGGATGCACCGGTACTGGACGGGCTGAGCCTGGCAATCCATGAGGGGGAGTTCACCGCCCTCATGGGCGAGAATGGCAGCGGCAAATCCACGCTGATCCGGCACCTGATGGGCCTGAGCCGCCCACTCGCGGGACAAGTCATGTTGGGGGGGACGCCTATCGAATCGCTACCCGCCGCACAGAGAGCCACGCGCTGTGCGCTTCTGACCCAGAACCCGCGTGACTACTTCGTCAAGGACACGGTCGAAGAGGAACTGCGCTACTCCTTGACCCTGCGCGGAATGGGTGGAGTGGAGTTGGAGGCCGAACAAGCACGCATCACACAGGAACTGCACCTCCAGGGTCTGCTGGACCGACATCCCCGGGATCTCTCCGGTGGCGAACGTACCCGTGCGGCACTCGGGCTGGTGGCCGCCGGCCATCCGGACGTGCTGGTGCTTGACGAGCCCACGCGCGGCCTGGACCCGGAGACGAAACTGCTGCTCGGCACCGTTCTAAAAGACTGGGTGGGCACGGGAACCGCCGTGCTGCTGGTGACCCACGATGTGGAGTTCGCCGCCCGCTTTGCCGACCGGGTCGTCATCCTGGGAGATGGTGGCATCGTGGCGGACGGCCCGGCCGGAGAGGTACTCGATGGTTCCCTGTTCTTCTCCACCCAGATCAACCGGCTACTCAGGCGCAGCCTCCCGGGGGTGCTGGTGGTGGAAGACGTGGCCTTGGGCGGAGAGGAGGCCACCTGTGCCGCCTGAGAGAGACATCCCTACGGGCGCTGCGGCGGCCGCCCTTCGCTCTGCCCCGACGACGCCGAACGCGCCGGCTCATCATGGCGGTCTCTGGCCCGCGCTCGCCATGGGCGCCGGATGCTTGGGGTTGGTGGCTTGGGGGCTCATCAGGCCTGGCACGCTCACCTGGGGAACCTTCTCCATGCTGGCGGTGCTCCTACTCTGCGGGCTCCTCTATGCGTTGCTGTCCCGGCGCGTGCAGACGGCGCAGCAACTGGCTCTGGTGGCCACCCTGGCGGCAGTGGCCACCGCCGGCCGCGTCCTGTTTGCCGCTTTGCCCAACTTCAAGCCGGTGACCTACCTGGTCTTCGTGGCCGGGGCCGCGCTGGGACCGGGACCCGGCTTCATGGTTGGAGCCACCACCGGTTTGATCTCGAATCTATTCTTCGGGCAGGGCCCCTGGACACCTTGGCAAATGCTGGCCTGGGGATTGATCGGCCTAGCCGGCGCCGGCCTGGCCGGCCGAGGCCGGATGCCGTCACGGTGGATGCTCGTCGCGGTCGGCGCCATGCTGTCCGTGCTGTTCGACTGGTTCGTGTCCTTGTGGATGTTCCTCTCCTTCACCGATCACAGTTGGCCGTCTCTGCTCGCCCTCTACGTCAGAGGCCTCCCTTTTGACGCTGCGCATGGTGCAGCCACCGGCCTCTTCTGCCTCCTCTTCGGGCCCGCCACCGTTCGCATGTTGACGCGCTACCGGGCCCGTACCAACTGCCGCTTCCTCCCCCTGGAGACCTCATGAGCCATCGTCGTCGCTTCTCACACGCAATCCACCCCCGGACGACCGCGCTCTCGGCGGCCCTGCTGGTCCTCCTCCTGTTGACGGCGGCCGCCATGCCCTCCGCCGCGCAGGCGGCCACACCCGAGCAGGCCTCAGCCAAGGGGCTTGACTACCTGCATGCGCAGTGGCGTGACAACGGCGGTTTCTCACCCTCTTCGAGCACCGGCGACCTGGGCTCCACCCCCTGGGCCATCATGGCCATTTCCGCCGCGGGCTACGATCCCAGCACCTGGATGGCAGATGGCAACGATCTGGTGACTCTATTGCGTGACGCAGACCTGGAACAGGAAGCGGAGCGAGGCTCGGGCAGCAACAACACGCCTGCTTTCTACGCCAAGCTGATACTCGCCTTCACAGCGGCCGGCCGGCCGGACCTGGCTGTGCTGGCCGGCAATCCCTCACTGGACCTGGTCTCCACCCTTCTCTCCTACCAGGATGCTGCCGACGGGCGGTTCCGCATATCTGCGGGAAGCACCTCGGCGGACATCAGCACCACCATCTGGGCCACACTGGCCCTGGCGGCGGCCGGTCGCAGTGAGGATGCGGCCCGGGCGGCTCAGTGGCTGTCAAGCGTGCAGGGGGAAAACGGCGGTTTTGCCTTCCAGTCCTCCAGTGCCGCGGCCACGGACGTGGATGACACCGGGGCGGCGGTACAGGCGTTGCTCGCAGCCGGCGTGGATGCCGCGGATCCCGCGGTCACCCGCGCGCTTGACTACCTGCGTAGCAGTCAGTTGCCCGATGGCGGCTTCCTGGGCTGGGGCGTCAGCAACAAGAGCACGGCCGAGTCAACCTCCTGGGCGGTACAGGCCATACTGGCCGCCGGCGGGGACCCCTCCACCTGGACCACTTCCGAGGGGGCCAACCCCATCTCCTACCTCCTGGCGCTGCAGCAGGCCGATGGATGCTTCGCCCACTACCAAGGCCAAGTGGCCACTCCGGTGATGACCACCACCCAGGCCATCATCGCCCTGTGCGGCCGGCCCTTTCCGGTGACGTTGACGGCGAACGCGGTTGCCCCGGACTATGTTCCCATCCTGCACTCCTTCGCTCCGACAGCCGGTGCGCAACTGCCCTCGGGGGCCTTCGAGATCGTGGCCTCCTTCGCCGACAACACCGGCGGCACCGGCTTGGACCAGGCCCGCATACATCTGAAGATCAACGGGGCGGAGAGGCAGGTCCCCGCCAACAGCGCCACGACAGGCGGCTTCACCCTGGTCATCGATGACCTGGGCGCCGGTCAACACAGTCTCTCGCTCACTATCGGTGACCTGGCCGGCCATACGCTGACCCAGGAGTCCACCATCTCGGTGGCAGCCACCACAACCACCACCACAACCACCACCACAACCACCACCCGCCGGGTCACCTATGTGGGCGGAACCGGATCCGGCGGCGGTGGTACCTCAGGCGGTTCCACGCGTCCCGCCCGCATCGGTACTCCCTCGGGTTATGATCCTCTGGGGTACACCACCAGCACTGCCCGCACCCGCATCGGTACCGACTCTGCCGGACACGCGCAGACCCGGGCAGGCGAGGCCATGCCTCTGCAGACCAACGATGGGCTTGTGGCGGGCACAGCCATGCAGACTCCGGAGGACGGCACCTTTGGCGAGGCTGACGGCGGCGACATCGCCGTGACCGGGCAGAAGATACCTGAGGACGAAGGGGAGGGGAAAGCCGCCACCGGGCTCCTGGTGGGAGGCATTGTGGCGCTGCTGCCGCTGGGTGCGCTCCTATCCCAGGCCTCTTTGCGCAAGCGGACCTCGCTCCTGGGATCGGTGTTCCAAGAAGTGGGCGCCGTTCTCCCTGAGGATGATCCCGACGCCCCCGTGCCTCCGGCAGACGTGACCGCCGCCCGCGACCAGGCCGCGTGGGTCCAGTTCCAGGGTCGCCTCCGGCACCGGCTGGCGCACCTCCCTCTCCCCGATTAGGAGGACATGTGGTTGCCATCTCTCTGGCCCAGGCCATAGAACAGATCATCTTCGTGGTGGCCCGGGCGCTGCTCTACCCGGTGCTCATCGGGGCAATCGCCTGCCTGGCCTGGGTGCTGGTGGAGCTCGGCTGGATGGGATACGAGATCTACCTGCGCACGCGGTACCGGAACCTGGAGAAGCTGGAGTCCCGCGCGCTCTATGCGCGACAGTCCTTCCTCAACGGCAGGCCCAATGAAGCCTACACCTACCTCTCTCAGAACCGCTACTCGCTGGTGGTGGTGCGCTTCCTCTACGAGTTGATCCGTAATTACCAGACGGCTCAGATCCCGGAGAAGCCGCTGAAACTGCTGGAAGAATTCGAGTTCCAGACGCAGCAACGCCTGAGCAAGACCCGGGTACTGGTTCGCGTGGGCCCCATGCTGGGGCTCATGGGCACGCTCATCCCGCTGTCCCCCGCACTGACCGCCTTGGCGGAAGGAGACACCCAGGTTCTGGCCAGCAATCTACGCGTGGCCTTCTCGGTCACGGTGTTGGGTCTGCTGATTGGCGGCCTGGCCTACGTCATCAGCGCCATCAGGGAGCGCATGTACTCGCAGGACATCTCGGACCTCGAGTACATGCTGGAGTTGCTCGAGTCCCGCGGACCGCAGACGACACACCTGCCGCTGCCGACGCCCCCCGGCCAATCGCTGGCTCCGGCAACCCGCGACAAGACGGAAGAGGACATCACCCTGGAGACGGTGGCAGCGCAGGCAGACACCGGAACCCGGCGGTGAACGGTTACCGACACCAGCGGCTTCGCCCGGAGGTCCACTCCCCGCGCATAGGGAGCCACGGCCGTTTCATGGAGAGAAAACGTCTGGATCGGACGGACCGCAACGGCGATCCGCTGGACGGCGTTGTCAACCTGTTCGATGTGGCCATCGTCCTGGCGGTGGCCTTCCTGCTGGCCGCGCTGTCGGGACTGGGCCTGGCGGACATCCTGGCCGGCGAGGACATGACTCTGGTGAAGAACCCCGGTAGGGACGACATGCAGGTGATCATGCGTCAGGGCGACCAACTCACCACGCTGGACCTCAAGCCGGGGGAGGAGGTGAGCGGGGTCGGGACGCTCATCGGCCAGTTCTATCAATTGGAGGACGGCACCACTGTCTACGTCCCGCTGGACGAGGGCGAAACCAACGCACCCTAGGAGCCTGTCGGGAAAAAGCCCCCCAAGAGATAGGCTCGGCCTCCCATCCCTTGTAGTCTTTCCGGGGAGCCGAGCGGAAGAGGAGGCCGAAGAGGAATGGCACGGGACTTTCTCCCTATAACCCCGATCAGCAGTACCTCCTCCCCCCGGACATGCGCGAGTGGGTGCCTGAGGGCCACTTGATCTGGTTCCTCTCCGATGTGGTGGATAGCCTGGATCTCTCCGCCATCATGAGGACGTATCAGAAGGACGACCTGCGCGGTCGGGCAGGCTATCACCCGGCCATGATGGTGAAGCTCATCCTCTCCGCCGACGGGCATCCCGACCACGACAGTCTGGCCGACTTCCGTCGTCGCCACCTTCCCGCGCTGGCCGACCTCTTCCTGCAGGTGCTCAGGCTCTGCCAGCAGGCCGGTCTGGTGAAACTCGGGCACGTGGCTCTCGACGGCAGCAAGGTCAAAGCCAACGCCTCCAAGCATAAGGCCATGAGCTACGAGCGCATGTGCCGCACCGAGGCCGACCTCACCCGGCGCGAAAGCCGTCTGCGCAAGATACGCGAGGCCAAAGCCGCTCTTGAGGCCGAAGCCCGCGAGCAGGCCGAAGCCAAGGCCGCCGATGCCCGCCAACGCATTGCGGAGCGGGAAGCCAAGGAGAAGGATCGGGGCCGAAAGTTCGGAGGCCGGCCCCCCACCGTCCCCGACCCCGACACTGCCAAACCCAAGCCCAAAGCTCAACGCAACTTCACCGACGCCGACTCCCGCATCATGGTGGACGGAGCCACCAAGTCCTTCGTCCAGGCCTACAACGCCCATGCTGCCGTGGACGAGCACTCACAGGTGATCGTGGCCGCTACGCTCACGCAAAGAGCCAACGACAAGCAGGACTTCCTGCCTCTCCTTACCCAGATCGAAGAGAACCTGGGGGCCCTGCCCAGGCGGGTATCGGCGGACTCCGGCTTCTTCAGCGAGACCAACCTCTCCGACCCGCTTCTCAGCGGTGTCACCTGCTACGTCCCCCCGGAACAATCCGTGAAGGAGCCGGCCCTGGCAGAGGCCATGCGGGAGAGACTGGCGAGCGAGGAAGGTCGGGCCGTCTACGCCCGGCGCAAGGCCATGGTGGAGCCGGTCTTCGGCCAGATAAAGGAAGCCCGAGGCTTTCGCCGCTTCTCCTTGCGGGGCCTGTGTGCGGTGCAGGCGGAATGGCGGCTGGTGTGTCTCACCCACCATCTCCTCAAGCTGTTCCGGGCGCAGGCGGGGATTGAGCGGGGTTCGGGGGGAAGAAAACCCCGCCCTCAGGCGTGGCGAGAACACCGGGAGCGGATATGCCCTTGTTTTCAATCTGCCCTGGCCTCGGCCTCATGAAGACCGGCCCAGCCTTCCCTTCTGCCGGTGGGAAGACCATCGATCGAGGAATCTCACCTGG
>Ga0123329_1002253_pt1 | contig 17143 bp, 20 predicted proteins | sample BioC12SIPDNA_FD_89703 | JGI IMG/M metagenome (GOLD analysis project Ga0123329, IMG submission 89703) | Anaerobic biogas reactor microbial communites from Washington, USA - Biogas_R1_B C12 SIP DNA | ecosystem: Engineered > Bioreactor > Anaerobic > Unclassified | place: Washington, USA | collected... | reverse complement strand
TGGCTGATACTGCGTAAGGACTCTGCGGCATGCATTCTGATGAACTCATCACACCGAAGATGGAAGAGCTCATGGCCGATTAGTGAATGAAGAAGCACGTTCGTCCGATGTAACCGAGGAAGAGCAACAACGCAGTAGGTATACGGCGCTCTCGTCCCGCTCTGTGACCATACGATGCCGTAGTTGTAGTTGTTGGCACAGTACGTGAGAAGCTTTCGGCCGGGCGCAATTCGGTGCCCCAACCGCTCTATGGCTGGAATGAAGCTCCAGGGAACTCGTCTGGTTTGTGCTCCTCGAAGCCAGTCGAGAAACGGCGACAGATCGTCAAGCATTCTTGAACGTGCGACGGTCAGAAGATCCAGCTTCTCCTCAACACTTGCAGCAGGGTCACTGGAGAAATCCGTAACCCTGTCAAGCAACTCCTGGATCTTGTGTCGCAGATCTCGAATTGCGCTCTCGCACGTACCCGACGGGTAGTCGAGTACCTGGAGTTGATTCAGCTCATTCAGAAACGACCGCAGCTCTGCTTCTACCTGTCGACAGGCTCTCTTAAGCCTTGTCGTGCTCATGTTGCCGCCTCAAAAACCCCTATTCTGCAGAGTGCGAATACTCCCGGACCACCGGGTCGGCCTCCTGCAGCAATATCTTGCCTAGACAATCGAAGAAAATGGCGACCGGCTCAATCTCACCAGACTCAGGTGCGTTCTTATCGTTAGACGCGATGGCCTCCCTCACCGCCAAAAGTGATTGCTCAAACTCCTTCAGGGTATCGACGAGCTCAGTATATTCCTTCTTCGACCTCGGTTCGCTACGAACCGATGCCCAGCGTACGTCAGCAGCCCATCGCAGAGGAGAAAGGGTGCCCTCAAACGAGCTTGTTTCGGGGAGATGACCCAGTATAATTGCGCCTCCCCCTGTAGCTTGCCGCAGAAAATCTATCCCGGCCCCAATGTCCCCGTCGGAGTCCTTGGGTAAGGGCCGCCCGTCGATTCTCCGGCGCAGAACGCTCTTCAGGCGTACCGCCAAGTCTGCCGTATCCACCAGATTCCACCGCTCGACTACGGAACTGTGCTCCACCATACCGTCTCCTCTCGCAAAGCTCGTAGAGCTAGCGGTAAGTGATGCCACCACGGTGGTGGACCTGCCTTGGCCCTACCTCCACTTACCCCTATGTACTTATATCACACGTACTAATGATCGACAAGCTAATTCTACGAAACCTATCGGCCGGAGTTCAAATAATCTTCACTTATATCTCGCCACCACGACAACTGCGAAAAGGCCAATATTCGCTGTGCCATTTCGTCACCTGTGCGTTTGCCGTCTGACCACGCCGTGCAGATAATCCGCCGTCCCGTCGGCCAGGGCGCGGCGGGTGATCTGGTGTTTGGTGGGGGCGGCGGAGGCGTGCGGGAGTTGTTCGACCGCCCGAACGACCGTCACCAGCGCCCGGCGCGACCGGCGGGATTCGCGCAGCAGCATCACCATCGCGACGATCGCCAACCCGCCGCTGCCCGTGAAGGCCAGCGACGGCGAGACGTTGATCGCGTCGCCGCCGCTGGTCTGACGGACGGCGGCGCGGGCCGACGGCTGTTCGACGCGGTTGGCCAGCCCCGCCTGCCCGACCGGCTCGCGCAGCGCGCAGCACGAGCCGATCGCCGTCAACCACGCCGCCACCGCCCATCGCCAAGCCGTCTTCACTGCCCGTCCTCCGGACACGGCTGGGTCGCGCAGGCGTCCGGACCGATGTCCCGCAAGCCGAACGTCAACTCCGCGTCCAGCCGCGAGCCGGGGCTGCCGAAGTAAATCCCCTCGTTGAATCCCGCCTCGATCATCCCGTTGACCGACAAATCCATCCGCCCCTCCACCCGGTCCTCCCGGGCCAGCATCAGAATGTCCCTCGCCGTGGCGAGCTGATCCTTCTGCACCGAACAGCCGCCCGCCAACAACACCATCACCACGACCACCATCCAATCACGCATGACATACTCCTTTCATGATGTCAACACATTCACGATTCCTCTTATTCCGAATCTGCACACTCAGCACATTCTGGGGCTGGGGATCAGAGCACAATGCAGAGGACGAAATGCAAAATGAAAATGCCAAACAGCAAAGTGCAAAACCGAAAGGCGGGACGTCCAAGGCGGCGACAGCCTCCGCATCTTGCACTTTGGTATTTGCTGTTTTCATTTTTCATTGCCTTCCCCTCCGCCGAAGGCGGACCACTGGCTTCTGACTTCTGGCTACTGACTTCTCTTTGCCCCTCCGCGTGGTCCGCGTGCTCCGTGCCGCTCTTCTTCAGACCGTCCGGGCGTCGAACGCGATCGATCCCGGCGGCCGGTCGTCCGACCCCGCCACGATCGTCCGGGTCGAGCCGTCGTCGACGCCCGCCGCCGTGGCCGCCCGCACCGCGAACCGCTGGGCGAAATGCCCCGCCACGCCCATGCCGTCCCACACGTAGCGCCACGCCGACCGCCGGTAGGGCACGCAGGCGTACGGCTGATCGAACGCCATCGGCTGATCCGCCTGCGCGTAGTAGATCCGGAACTCCGCCGGCGCCGGCCAGCCCGGCCGCATCGGATACTCCCACCGCAGCATCACCCGCCCGCCGTCGCTCAATTCCCACGAAAGGTTCTCGACCGCCGCGGGCACCGCCGCGCCGCCGCCCTCCGCATCAATCCTGACTCGCAGCCACCGGTGCTCTGCGCTCTCGCGCCCGAACCGGCTGATCGCGGTGACCGCCAAAAAATGATCGCCCGCCGCCAGCGCCACCGGCACTTGAAACTCGCTGCGCCGCGACCCGCACGCCGCCGCCGGATGCGCCAGGTCGATATCGCTCGGCCCAAAGCGCCCCAGGTAAAAGTTGTACCCCCCATCCCGCCGGGCCCAGAAGTACCCATCCGACAGCATCATCCCGCTGCGCCCGGCCCAGCCGAACCAACCATCCGTCAACATCCCGCGTCGATATCCGATCATCGTTCCCTCGTATATGAAGAAAAGAATTCAGAACTCAGAACACAGAATGAGAGGAGTCCGGCGGACGATGCCCACGCTGCATTCTGAATTCTGACCACTGAGTTCTGGATTCTCTCGGTTCATCCGCCACTCACCACGCGATACTCCACGTCCTCCTCCTGGCTCAGTGTCACCACCAGCTCATCGCCCGCGTCCGCGTCGTCCCGGATCGTCTCGACCCCGTCGGCCAATCGGTACGATGCGTTGTTGACGATCTTCGCCAGCGCCAGGTCGCGCAGGCTGATCGTCACCGGCAGATACCGCTCGAACGGGCTCAAGGCCGCCCCCGCGTCGATCACGCCCACCAGCTCCGGCACGTCGAACGGGGCCGTCCCGTACCGCACGGCAAACCCGTACCAGCCGCCGCCGATCTCGAAAACCGCTGGGGCGCCGGCCAACCGGTCCTGCCCGTCGATCGCGTGCAGACTCGACCATGCCGGTGTTAATCCCGCCTTCGGCGCGCCGTCCTCCGTCACGTACAGCTTGTAGATCATCGATCAGCTCCTTTCTCGAATCGCAGACCGCCTATCGCGCCACCGCCTGCCGGACGTTCGCGTACACCGCCGCCCGGCCGGGCACGTATCGCCGCGCGGCTGAGAGCCCCATCGGCATCACCGCCCCCGCCACGTGCGGATTGACGAACCCCGCCGCCAGGCACGGCGACGCCCCGCGCAGCCGAAAGTCCCCGCCCGCTGCGTCCACGAACCGCGGATCGTCCGCGACGTCCGTCGCATCGCGATACAACCCCAACCCGCTCAACACGCCCACGCAGTTGTTCCTCGAGATGTAGCCCAGCGCGTGGACCGCGTCCTCGTTGTACAAATCCGCCGTCGCATTGCCCCAGACGATGTTGCCCGCCAGCACCGGCGCCGCCTGCGGCTCCGCCAGATCGGCGCCGAACCAGATCCCATACCCGTTGCCCCAGATCACGTTGTTCATGTACGCATCGTCGTAGACGCTCATGACCCGCACGCCCGCCGTAACGTTCGAGCAAATCAGGTTGCCCAGCAGTTCCACCCGCGCCGCCAGCACCCCGACCTGGTTGTCATCGATCGCGTTGCCCACCAGCCGCGCCTGCGACGATGGATTGGCGTTGCAGGCGATCCCCGTCTGGCACCCGTGCACCCGGCATCCCAGAATCGTCACATTCTGGCAGAAGTACCCGACCTCGATCCCGATCGGGCAACCGCACACCTCCACGCCCTCAACCGAGACCAGGTAATCATCGTAGTGGTACTCCGGCTCGAACAGGATCCCGCTGGCTGTGCCGCCGCACATCCGTCCCGGCCCCATCACCCGCACCCGGCGATAGTCGCCGCCGCCGAGCGTCATCACCGTCCAGACCTGGTCCGCCCCGTCCAGCACCGCCCCGTTCAGGCGCACCTGCACCACCGATCCGCCGTACGGCACCTCGCGGGCATAGCTCAGCGTCCGAACGGGCATCCGATCCGGCGCGCAAACCCAGAACGGTCGATTGGTCGACGGATCGGCTGCGCTCGCCGCTTCCGCCAGCGTCAACTGCGTCTGGCTATCCACGCTCTGGATTCGATACGAACGAAACGTCCCGTCCGGATCCGTGACGAACACGTAATCGCCCGCCGCCACGCCCGCGGTGACAAACGCCGCCGTCGCCGAACCGAACGTCGCCGCCGCAACGAACCGCCCGTCCGCCCCCGCCGCCTTCGACTCGGCCCGCCACGTCGCGCTCTGAAGCTGCAGCACGTCGCCCGCCGCCAGCCGATCGAACCCGTACTGGATCGAATGCCACGCCCCAGCCGCGTCGTCCGACGTGCCCGCGTTCCCGTCCAATCCGTCCTGCCGCACGTAATACGTCGTCACGATCTGCTCCCTGGAATTGCCGATGGTTGACTGCCGATTTCATCCCGCCATCCAAGCGCCTGTAGGGCGGGTCATGACCCGCCCTGCAAATCACACAAACGCAATCGCCGCGCTGCTCCAGACCCGCCCGTCGACCGCTGCGTTCAGATACCACGTGCCCGTCGTCGAGTGTCCCACCGACAGCGTCGCCTCGCCCGTCGCGCCGGTCAGCACCGTCCACCGCGCCTTGGCTGCGATCTCCTCGATCACCGCGCCCGTTGTCCAACTCACCGCCCCGTTCGGCGGCGACCCCGTCACCGTCCCAGCCGGCGCGTTCGACAGCCACGCCTCCACTGCGAATACGTGACCGTCGGCCCCGCCCGCTGCGCTTCGCACCGAGACCGTCACCGCGATCGCATTGCCCGCCTCGACGCCCACCGCGATCTGGACCTGCGGGATCATCTCGGCCAACCCCGCCGCCAGCCGCTGAGCCCCCACCGGGCCCGCCAACCCGAACACGTGCGCCGCCCGCCAGTCGGTGATATCGGCGTCGCCGAACGTCCCGCCGCTCGTGGCCACCGTCGCCAGTCGAACGTGCGGCGTCGCCGCGGCGTCGGGAAAACCCGCCACGCTCACCGCCAGCGTCCCATCCGCCAGCAGGTACAGGTAGTTCGTCGCGTTGTCCGTCAGCACCCGATCGGCAACGCCCGCGTACTCCCGCACCGCCGTCCCGTCGAAAAACCGCCCGGGCTTGACGCCCGCCACCAGGTCGCCCGTCTTGTACACCCGCAGCCCCGCCCCGACCGCCGCGTTGCGAGACAACCGATAGATGCACTTGACGAAACTCACGTACCAGTCCAGCCCCTCGCCCTTGATCGGGTAGTACACCCCCGTCACCGGATCGACCAGGCCCGACAGCCCTTCCAACTCCGCATCGCTCGGAAACAGCTCCGTCATCGTTCGCTCCTCGATTTCGAATGTGCCATTTGCTTTGCGTCAACTGTCCGCCGGCAAGTCCGCACTGGCCGTCCAGCGCACCGTCGGCCGGCCGTACGACACCGATGCCAGCTCCAGCCATCGCGGCGCCGCCGGAACCGACGTCACGAACACCAGCCGCGACGGCATCGCCAGATCGACCTTCCCGTTCGACCCGATCAGCCGCACCCCAAAACTGTGGTAGCCGTCGCGATACGACCGCGGCGTCGTCCACGAAAACGGTTCGTTGTAGTAGCCGAACTCACCGCAGCCGAACCGGCCGCACCCAAAGCCGCCGCCCGTCACCCCGCCCTGGGCCCAGCCGAAACTCCCCGTCCCGAACCGGCCGTGGCCGAAACCCGCCTTCTCCCAGACGTTCGCCCACAGCCGAACCGGCAGGCCCGTCAGCATCTCCGCGCCGCTGCTCAAAAACCAATCCGGCCGGTGGAACACCGCGAACCCCAGCGGCCGATGCCACCGGTGCAACTTGACGAACTCGATCGTGATCCTCGCCGCCATCGACGCCTCCTATCGCTCCGCCAGCCGTTCCAACCGGCGGTGAATGTCCTGCGTCCACTTCTCCAGGTCCTCGAGCTTCACGTCCACCGCTGCGATCCGGCCCGCCAACCGGTCCTCCAGACCCGCCAGCCGCGCCGCCAGCAACTCCTCGCTCACCAGCCGGTCGCGACCCACGTGCACCCGACGGTCCACCGTGTGAAAAATCATCCACCCGCCCAACCCCACCAGCAGGGCGCAACACACGTACGTGACGATGTAGCCGACGTCCATCATTCCGCCTCAATACACATGGTAGATCGCCGTCCCATCCGGCCCGAGCCCGTCGAACCGCACCCGCACCAGGTCGCCGACCGCCAACCCGCCCGCGTACCCGCCGCGTTCGGCGACGTGCCCCACGCGGATTGCCGCGGTCTGATCCGGATCGTCAACGAAGCTGTTGACCCCGTCGGGAATCAGCCGAACCACTTCGTACGTCCCGTCTGCGAAATCCGCGCCGATCCGCGCGGCAAACGACTCCGGCCGCCAGATCGCCGGACCGACCGCCGCGGTCAGCGGCGACGCCGTCCGATCCGCCGCCCGCCGATCCGCCTCCAGCGCCGCCACCCGCGCCCGAAGCCGCCGCATCTCCGCCGCCTGTTCCCGCGTCCGGTTCTCGTCCATCTCTGTCACCTCCGTCGCTATACGCCACGCTCCGCGCCGTAGGGTGCGTCCTCCGGACGCACCAGCCCAGCGCCGCCCGCGATTGAACCGCAAATCCCTCCCAACAACCCATGGCCGATCCTCGCATTGGTGTCACAACAACCAACCACACCTGAGCAGAAATGGTGCGTCCGGAGGACGCACCCTACACGCGCTCCGTATCGCGCCGCAGCACCAACGCCAGCCGCCGCGCCGCAAAATCGTACGTCAGGTGCTCGACCACCAGCGATTCGCTTTCCGCGATCGCCGCTTCGCCCAATCCGCGCACCGCCAGCCGCGCCGGACCCGCGGCCAGCTCCGCGGGCAGCGGACCCACCGCCGCCAGACTGATCCGCTCAGCCGCGCGACTCGCCTGCCGCCAGATCCGCCGGGCCCGCTCCGCGGTGATCTGCCGGTCGTCCGGGCAATAGACCACCCGCTCGCGCGGCGCGGCGCTCGCCGGCCCGCTGTGCCCGTCGGCTGGGTAGCGGGCCGCCAGCCGAGGAACGTCGGTGTGATGGCGGTAGCGGATCCGCACCTCGCCCGATTGGCTGTGGCCCGGAACCAGCGCGTTGCGCGAATTGACCCGCCCGTTCGGCGGAACCGCCAGGATCGGATACCGCGAGGTCACCGTCTGCGTCGCGAGGTCCGGTCCGAGCGTCTCGACCGGCGTGAACACCTCCTGACCCGCCGCGCCGATCGTTCGCTGGACCAGCTCGATCGGCTGATCCTCGAGCAGCCCGGCGATATGGCCGTAGCCGAAGCGCCGGTACACCCGCGCCCGGCCGTCGATCACGCTCGCATCCTGTGGATTGACAAATGCGTGGTTCAGTTGCCAGTCCGCCTCCAGTGCCGCGTCCCACGCCGGCGACGCCTCGGCCAGGCCGATCGCCACCTTGCGCTCCGAGACCAGCCGCACCGCCGTGCAGCTTTCCGACGACCGCTCCAGCGACCACCGCGCCGCCGACCACGGCGAACCGCTGGTCAGGTCCAGCGTCTCGCGCGGTAGTTGATCGAACGTCGCCGCCCTCCATCGCCGCGTCGCCGGATCGACGGCCAGCACGTACGGCCCGAACTCCAGGGCCTCGCCGATCGCCGAGGCCAGATCGCCGTTCTCAACCCACAGCCAGTCGATCGGCTCGGACAACGGCGAGACGTCGGCGGCGGCGCAGACGACGTCGCGCGCCGCCCCGGCCTGGCGCAGGGCGTCGGCGTGACGTTCGAGCAGGTCAAGCAGCACGCCGCCGACCGTCGCGTTTCGATAGGACACCACGGGCACGCCGGCGGCGTCCACCGCCGAGACCGAACCGGCCAGATCGACCGGGCCCGACGCCTCCACCAGCCGCCCGCGGCTCTGCCCGTCGGCCCACGCCCGCTCCGCCGTCGTGCGGCCGGCGAACACCAGCGCCTCGCCGCACCAGAATCGCACCGCCGCTGCCAACCCCGGCGAGCCGGCGTCGCGGTCGACGCGAAACGTCAGACGCCGCCGTCCGTCCAGGCCGCCCGTCAACCGCTGTGGCGTCGTGCCCGGCCTGGCCGTCCGATCGTTGATCTCCAGCCGATACTCGGTCATCGCTTACTCCTGCTCCGCGAACACCGGGGCTGCGTCCGTCTGGAACGTCAGCACCACCTGGTCCGACCACCGCGCGTCGTGCGGGTCCGACGGCCGCGGCCGCTCGAGCGACAGCAGCTTGCCGTAGCCGTAATCGACCACGAGCCGATTCAACTCGTCCATCACCCCGATCCACCGCGCCCCGCCGTCGGCCCACGCCGCCAGGTCGAACACCCACCGCTCGAACGCCAGGAAGTCCGCCGCCCGATACCGAACCCGAAACGTCGGATACAGCGCCAGCCCCAGCGGCCGATCGTCCACCGGCACCACAGGCCCCAGCGTCTGCCCGGAACCGCCGGCCTTCGCCGTCGCCTCCCAGCGGCCCATCGCCACGATCAACTCGTCGCCCACCGCCACGTTGCCGAACATCAGCTTGTACATCGCGTCGGTCTCCTTGCGATCACGTCGCCGCCGCGGACAGCTCGTCGCGCCCGATCAGAAACGTCACCGTCAGCTCCAGCAGCACCGCCCGCTGACGCGACCGGCGAAGGTCGTTGCGCCACTGCATCAGCCGGCCGTCGGCATCCTGCTCGACCTTGTCCAGCGCCAGCGTCAGTCGGCCCGTCCGCATCCGCACCTCCAGCACCCGCGCCAGGCCCAGGTCCGGCAGGCCCGCCTCCAGCGCCGCCGCCACCGCCAACCGCAGCGCGTTGACCTTCCCCAGCGCCAGCGTGTCGGTCCAGATCGCGATCTGAAAATCCTCGCTCGCCCGCAGGTGCGCGGGTGAGTGGTTCAGGTCGAGTTGTCCGCCGCTCTGATCGACGATCAGCACCGCTTCATCGGCGTTCTGAGGAACCGGGGCGTCGCGCTCGTCCACCCCGTACCGGCACCGGTTGGCCGGCGCGAACGCCGCCGTCACACCCGCCGAGGCCGGGCCCTCCTCCAGGTAAAACCAGATGCGATCAAGTATCTGCGTCCAGGGGTTCATCGTTGCGTCCTGTTCTTGTTGGGCTTTGGCCATCTGTAGGGCGGGAGGTTCTGCGGCAAAGCCGCAGGTTCACCCGCCATCTTCCTTCTCGCTTGCTCACCAATCCCAGCCGTCGCCGCGCAGATGGCTCAGGTCGTCGGTCGCTTGGCCGACCGTGCGGCCCGTGCCCGCGCTGACGCGGCCGGCTCGCGCCACGCCCGCCAGCAGCGTGCCGCGCCCCAAATCCTGAAGCTGGGCCAGCGTTCTGGCGTACAGGGCCTCCATCGCGTTGGCCCGGTCGCGCAGGCCGCGCCACGCGTAGATGTGGAACCCCGCCACCGTCACCGTCCACTGGCGAAGCTGGCTTTGCACCCGCGCGGGAAGTTCCGCGAATGCATCGGCGGCGAACGGCGCGGCGTAGCCGGCGCGGGCCAGGTAGCCGTCGACGATCCCCTCCGCTGCGACCAGGGCCGTCTCGATCCCCGCCTGCTCAGCGGGGCCGAGCGCGCCGTCGCGGTCCTTGTCCGCCCAGTCGGCGACGTTGGCCGCCGAGAAGAACTGCTCCAGGTCGGCTTGCGTGGCGTAGGTGGGCATGGTGTCCTCACATGTGGGATTGGGGATTGGGGATTAGGGGTTGGGGAAGAAGGCGGGCGCTTGTCGATCAGCGCCCGCCGTTCTCCTGCCGCCGCCTACGTGAACTGCGTCCGCAGGCAGTGCTGCCAGTAGCCGTACGCCATCGCGTAGCGGGCCCGGACGCCGTAGAGGTACTTTTCCCGCTTGAACGACTCCTCGGAGCCTTCGGCCAGGGCGGTAAACTCGAGCGCCTCGCGGTCCTGGAACACGAACGGCCGAACCTCGACGTCGGTGCGGCAGAGGTACCACCGGTCGGACGAACTCAATCGCGGGAAGACCGCCACCTGGGCCTCGCCCGAGAGGATGTTGGTCGAGCTGCCGAGGATCTCGGCGCTGAGGGCCTGCTTGGCGGCGTACCACAAAACCGGCGGGACCACCACGACGAGCTGGCCGACGTCGCCCGCGATCGGTTCGCCCTGGTCGTCCTTGTAGGCCAGCATCGTTTCGACCGCCTGCCGGTACGAGCCGGCGAACTCCTCGGGCGTGACCGCCTCGGCGTTGGCGGCGTCGAAGGTCAACGCGTTGCTCTGGACGCCGCTGGCCCCGCTCTGGTGGTCGGCTGCGAAGTACGTCCTGCCGTCGTAGGCGACGTAGTCGGCCTCGCCGCCGAGCTCCATCAGCACGGCCAGCAGCTTGTCCGGATGCCCAGCCGCGCGGCGGGCCAACTCGCGGACCCGCACCGCGATCTGACCGAGCTGATCGTCGGCCAGTTCGTCGCGATCGACCTCGATCGTCGCCTCGTACTTCTGGTTCTCGACGTTGTACGACTCGCTGCGCAGCCCCCTGGCCAGCCGGCCCGTGCCCCAGGCCCGCATCGGCGGGACGGTGCCCAGCCAGCGGTAGTTCTCCGACGGACCGCTCGACTTGACCACCGTGGCCAGCCGCTTCCAGACCGGCGAGACCGCCTTGAGCGCCGAAAAGAAATTGCCCTTCAGGGCCGTGGTCGTCAGACCCGTATCGATGATGGTTGACATGCGATGCTCCCTTGTGAAGTGGTTGTTCCGTTCGCGATCGGCTCGTTGGTTCCCCCGCTACGGCAGGGGGAAGTACTCGATGGCGAGGCCCCCGCCCACGCCGGCGGCGGCGTTGGCCTGACCGACCCTGGCCCACAGCCGCGTGTTGGCGGCGACCGTCGTGCCCGCCAGGATCAGGTTCGACGGCGTGCCGTCGACCAGCGTGGTCAGGTTGAAGCTGTCCACGATCTCGTCGGGATCGGCGGCGTCGGCGCCCACGTCCAGCGCCCCCTGGTCCGGTTTGGTCTCGAACCAGCACTGGGCCTTGACCACCACGATCGGGGTCGACCAGCAGCCGACGGGGTTCTTCGCCGCCGCCGCGGTCGATGAGGCCAACGGGACGCAGACGTTCGCCGTGAAGCGCCGCTGCGGATCGATCCGTACGATGATCGAGCCGGCCGCGGGCACGTCGACGATCCGGCCGACGTAGCTGGCCGATCCGCCGGCGAAAGTCAGCGTGTTGTCGTCGGTGGCGAAGACGGGCCGGCCGATCGCGGTCTTGGTCGCCCCGGCCAGGGCGAACTCGAAGTCGCCCTCGGTGAAGATCGTCACCTCGCGGCCGCCGTCGGCCCCGGCGGCGTTGTCGCACTTCTCGTAGGCCAGGCCCTGGAACTGGTCCGCCGCCTGCAGCGGCCGGGCGCAGCCGCAGAGGCGGTCCAGCCCCACCAGGGCGCCGCGGTAGATCACCGCCAGGGCCTTGACCGCCAGCGTGCGAAGCTGCTGGTCGATGTACCGGTTGACGTTGCTGTCGCTGCTTAGGGTCATCGTGTGCTCCTTGCGAAATGGGTTGCGTTTCGGTCAGACGGTCAGGGGATTGGCGGCGTCGCCTTCGATCCGCTGGAGTTCAGCCAGGTCCTCGAGGCTCACGCCCATCCGCGTGAAGAACTCGCGGTGCTCGTGGAACTGCCGGGCGGCTTTGGCGGCGGCGGGGTCGGGCTTGCCCGCGCGATGGGCCGCGTCGTCGGTTTCGAGGGTCACGACGCCGCGGCGGGAGCGGTAGAACTCCATCCGCCTGTCGCTGGGGCGGGGTTGGCCGTCGGTGGACTCGGCGGCGGTTTCGCGCTGGCGCTGCTCGATCAGCAGCGGCTCTTCGCTTTCGCGCTCGGCCGGGGTCATCCGTCCGGCCAGGACCATCTGCTCGCAGAAGTTGGCGATTTCGTGGGCGGCAAGGATGCGCCGCTGCTCGGCCCGCAGTTCGGCGGTCAGCCGCTCGATCATCTGTTCCAACTCGCGGCGGGTGGGGAAGTCGTGCGTGCCCTGTTCCTGGGTCTGGCTCATCGAGTTCTCCTTTTCTTGAAAATCGATTCGCGTGAATTCCGCTGCGTCGGTAAAGACCTGGGTGGGATGGACGTCGGCGAGGCCCTTGACCTGGGGCACGGGCGGCCAGGCCACCGCCCGCAGGTAGGGTCCGCGGCCGGCCAGATCGTCGTAGATCTCCACGCTGCGCTTCTTGATCCGGCCGGCCAGGACCAGTTCGGCGAACGCCCGCGGGACGTTGACGAAATCCGCAAAGAGGGTTTGGCCCTTCACGAACAGCCGCCTCACCCAGCCGAAGGCGAGGCTCGACGGTTGTTCGCCCTCGGTGTGGGCGAGCACGTTGGGGGCCTCGTGGAACGCCGGGTCGTACCGGTCGGCGAGGCCCTGGACGAACGTTTCGTCGAATTGGCCCTGCGGGTACGAGCCGGCGCGGAAAATCGGGACCGCTTTGAGTTCCACCACGTCGAGTGAAGGCGGATGGGTCATGGAATGCTCCTTTGGTGTTTGAGGTTTGGAATGCTTACTCCGCGATGCCGAAGACCTGGCGGATGAAGCGTTCGGGGATTCGCACGTGGCGGGCCAGGACGTCGTAGGTGCGGGCGAGTTTTTCCAGGTCGTACGGCGGATGGGTGGGGATCGAAAACACCGGCCGCGGCCCGGGGTCGGCGAAGTTGAGCTCGACGGCTGGGGCGATGAGCTGGCGGTTGATCGTCTCGGCCAGGGCGGTGGCGTCGGCGAGGGTGATGTCGTGGCGGACCTCGTTGTGCACCTGGGCCTGGGCCCGCGAGCCGCGGTCGGCGACCTCAGCCGTGAGGTTCTGGCCGAGGATGACCTGGAGTTTCTTGGTGTCGGCGTACTGGAGGAAGGGCAGGTAGTCGTCGCCGCTGGCGCGTTTGGCCTCGTGCAGCTCGACCAGGTATCCTTCGGGCACGACCGACCACGAATAGGCCTGGAGGCTGCGCACGAACTCCTCGAACCGGGAGCGGTCTTCGGGCGAGCCGGACTCGGGGCACGAGGCGGTGACGATGGGCATGCCGTACTTTTCGATGGCGGTGGCCCACCATTTCCAGCCGGCCCGCGAGAAGGTCACCGGCCAGTAGAGCGGCCGCAGGACGCTGCGGCCGTAGGGGTTGTCGGCGGTCGCGCGGTGGCGGTGGACGATGTACTTGAGCGGCGGGACCGGCTCGCCCTCGACCGGTTCGGATTCGGTGAGCAGGCGCAGGCGGCCGTCGACGTCGAAGACGTAGCGGGCCGGATCGCGGGCGACCAGTCGGCTGATGAACCAGCGGCCGCTGCGAACGGTCCAGAAGATCTCCAGCGGGACAAAGCCGGTGGTCAGCGCGCCGAGCGCCTCTTCGAGGGCCTCGCGGAAGTTCTCGATGGTCGCGATGAGTTCGCGGACGTACGCGGCCACGTCGCTGCGCGCCTCGCCGTCGGCGACGGCGTAGCCGCGATTGACGACGGCGGCGCGTCGCGTGGTCATGGCCGAGGAGATGGTCGGGTCGGAGGCCTCCATTTTGCGGTAGAGCTCGACGCCTTCGCCGGCGGCGTAGCGCGAGAGGATCTGGTCGGGGTTTTCGAGGACGTTGGCGATAATCGCCGAGAAGAAGCGGGCGCGGCGCTGCACGCTGTCGAACTCAGCCAGGAGTTGCCGCGACCGCGGCTGATCGGCCAAGCCCAGGAAGTTTCCGATGCGTCGCCAGAGGGCCATGTGGTTCTCCGTGGTAGAAAGAGGTCTTAGATTCGTTTCAGGGAGCGGCCGATCACGCCGCGTCGGACGGCGCGGTTTTTGAGCAGGGCGTAGCGAACGCAGTCGGGGCAGTGGTCGTCGCCGCGGATCCGTTCGCACAGGGCGCGGCCGTCGTCGTGGTCGGCGTCCTGGTCCCACGATAGTTGCTGGAGTTCGCGGATGGTGTTGGTCATCGAGGGGTGGAAGTAGACCGCGCGATCGTCGGCGAGCGTCTCGATCCGCGAAGCGTTTGTCAGCCGATCGGCGAACCAGCGGTGCGGCCGGTTGTGTTCGAGGGACCATCGGGCCAGACTCGCGGTCAGGGCCACGGTGACGGCTTCGATCCCGGCGGCGAGGTTGTTGTCGGCGGGGATGGTGCGGACGCCGTAGGCGGCGTACTGATCGGCGACGGTGGAGAGGCCGGCGTCGGTGCGGCGGTGGGTGGACGGGTCGATCAGGGTCATTCGCGTCTCAGCGGGGTGCTGGAGTCGGCGGATGGCGCGGCAGTGGTCGGCGATGGTGGCGTCGGCCTGGTAGTATTCGCGGTAGAAGTAGACGGTGTTGGTGCGTCGGTCCTCAGCCCACCAGAGGCAGACGGCTGGGTTGCGGCGGCCGTGGTCGATCACGCGGTAGCGGTGGCCGCTTTCGAGATCGAAGGGGCAGAGCCGCACGTGGACGGCGGGGTCGAAGTGGTCGAAGACCTTCTGGCCGCCGCGGGCGGTAAAGTCGATTTCGTATTCCTTTCGCCATCGCCAGCCGGGCAGGGCGGCGCGGATGGCTTCGATGCGGTCGGGCGTCCAGGTTTGCGGGTCGACGGAGTAGTGGACGCGGACGGCGAGGAAACCGGATCGGCATGTTCGGGTTTGGAGAAGCATGGGAGTAGGCTTTAGGCTCTAGGCTTTAGGCTTTAGGAGTCCGCCTTCGGCGGACGGTTTGTCAGGCGGAGCAGGCGAGGTCATCCGTGTAGAGTCGATGGAAGAAGCCGGGGTTGGCGGTGGAGATCGCGGTGAATCGGCCGCCGTTCTCGATCGTCGGGATGGCTGCGGTGTAGGTCTCCTCGGCTTGGATTTGGAAGGCCATCTCGTCGGAGAGGATCCCCGAGGCGGTGTGTTGCCGGATCACATCGGCGCCCTGTGGGATCGCCCAGATCGCGCTGTGTCGGGTCAGGAATTCGATCTTGTTGGCGGTCGCCTTGAAGGGCGGCCGCAGGCGCGGGGGCAGTCGTTCGAGGACGAATCGGGTCCGGCCCAGGAGGCCCGTGGCGGCGTGGTGGCTGCCGATCGCATCCTCCTCGCGTTTGGACTGGAGGAAGATCAGGCGGCCGTCGCGGGTGATCGCGTCCCAGAGGTAGAGGCAGACGAAGAGCCAGGTCGCCATCATCTGTCGGGACTTGGCCACGACCAGGAGGGGATGTCGCATCCACAGGACGGTCAGTTCGAAGAGGTATTCCCTGGGGGGGAAGCGTTTGATCGGGTTGATCGGGTCGTGGCTGTCGAGGGTCCGGCAGAAATGGGTCAGGAAGACCCACGGGTCGCGTCGGGCCAGGGCGATCAGGATATGGCGTCGGAGGGTCGCCCGGGCACGTACGCGGCGGACGAATGCCTTCGGCGCGGCAGTAGTCGAGAAGCTCGCGGGTGGACATTTCGTCGAGGAAGTCGAAGTTGTCATCGGTGTGTTGGTCCTGTGCGGGGGATTCGATTCCGAGGAGGGCCCGTTCGGCTTCGTGGAGTCGGCCGACGAGGGTGACGAGTTGGTTAAGTTCGGAGGGGGTCAGTTGGGCGAGCTTGAGTTGGCCGGAGTCGTCGCGTTGGGTGATGATGGCTCCGAAGGCGAGGCGCAGCATGGCCAGGTCGTTCCGCTGGTCTCGGCGCACCTGCCGGATGAGTTCCGGGTGCGTGACGGACGGTGCATCGGGGCGGTTGGCCCCGTTTTGAGGATCGACCTGGCCCGACGGTGGAGCCGGAGGCGGGGTCGGGCTGTTTGGGCCATGCTGCTGGGAAGGCGGGGTTTGATGGCGGGTGGGGTCGTCGGCTGGGGAAGGTTCCCGCGGCGTCTGGACCCCTGGGGTCGCCGGTGCGCGGCTCCGGTTCGCTTGGGAGGTTTTTGGTCTGGTATTGTTGTTGGTTGAGGTTTTTGTTTTGGCCATTGTTTTTTCTCCGCGGGCGGCGGCGATTGCCGGTCCGTCCGCGATAAAGATGTCCGACGTTTGTCGAAAAGCAAATCGGGGCGATTGGGCGGGAGCTTGCGATTGATGTAAGTGGCGGCTTGGCGGTCGGTTGCGGTGGAGAAAAAAATAATTTTATTTGGGGGCGGGTTTGGGCGGCTGGGAACGGGCGCAGAGAGATGGCGGATTGGTCTGGAGAAATGCAGGAGAGATTGTGGATGTGCGGGCGGCCGGGTGGGAAAGTCTGTGGGAATGTCTGGCAGGGGGTCGGGGCGTCAGGGGGTCAGGTGAATCAGGAGGAAAGGCGAAGGCGGACGGCGGAACCGATGCCAAGGTTCGCCGAGTCTGAAATGGGCTGTGTACCGTCGGCCCAATAGCGCCCAGGTGTACAGTGGTGCAGCCAGAGACACATGCGTACAACGGCTTGCGGAATCTAGGTGACGTTGCCTGTGCGAACGTAAGGGAGCAACCGCAACAGCGCGCTGCAGGCCACATTCGAGAGCGAACCCTCGATGTCATCCGATGCTTCTGAGGCCATGTGCGCGAGTGTCTCCAGAATCTGCCCATCAGGTGCGTGTACTGCTACCGCCACCAGCGCCTCGGCAAGACTCTCCCTTGAGGCGTATTGCGAAGCTTCCAGCGCCTTGGCAAGCGCCTCAATCACCTGTGGCTTAGCTACATGTTCACCCATCCGACCAAGAGCCAAGGCACTCGCAGTCTGTACACCGACCTCTGGATCGGTGAGTACATTGACCAGAGCCTCAACAGCGCGAGAAGTGGCCGCAGAAGTCCCCATCTGCCCCAAAGCAGAAACGGCTGA
>Ga0123329_1002244_pt1 | contig 17183 bp, 15 predicted proteins | sample BioC12SIPDNA_FD_89703 | JGI IMG/M metagenome (GOLD analysis project Ga0123329, IMG submission 89703) | Anaerobic biogas reactor microbial communites from Washington, USA - Biogas_R1_B C12 SIP DNA | ecosystem: Engineered > Bioreactor > Anaerobic > Unclassified | place: Washington, USA | collected... | reverse complement strand
GGAGCTGGGCGAGTCCGTCACCGAGGGCACCATCACCCAGTGGCTGAAGTCCGTCGGCGACACCGTCGAGGTCGACGAGCCGCTGCTCGAGGTCTCCACCGACAAGGTCGACACCGAGATCCCGTCCCCGGTCGCCGGCACCCTGCTGGAGATCCTGGCTGACGAGGACGAGACCGTCGACGTCGGCGAGGTCATCGCCCGCGTCGGTTCCGGTGCCCCGAAGAAGGCCGAGCCGAAGCCGGAGCCGAAGAAGGAGGCCCCCAAGGCCGAGCCCAAGGCTGAGCCGAAGCCGGAGCCCAAGGTCGAGGAGAAGAAGGAGGAGCCCAAGCCGGAGCCGAAGGCCGAGGAGAAGGCTGCCCCGAAGAAGGTCGACAACGCCAACGTCCCGTACGTGACCCCGCTGGTCCGTAAGCTCGCCGACAAGCACGGCGTCGACCTCACCCAGGTCGAGGGCACCGGTGTCGGTGGCCGCATCCGCAAGCAGGACGTCCTGGCCGCCGCCGAGGGTGGCGCACAGGCCGCCCCGGCCGCCGAGAAGGGTGCCCGCGCGAACTGGTCCACCAAGTCCGTGGACCCGGCGAAGGCCGAGCTGATCGGTACCACCCAGAAGGTGAACCGTATCCGCGAGATCACTGCCGCGACCATGATCCGCTCCCTGCAGACCACCGCGCAGCTGACCCACGTCCAGGAAGTCGACATGACGCGTGTCGCGGATCTGCGTGCGCAGGTCAAGGAGGCGTTCGTCGCGAAGCACGGCGCGAACCCGACCTACCTGGTGTTCATCGTCAAGGCTGTCGCCGAGGCGCTCGTCTCCCACCCGAACGTCAACGCGTCCTACAACGCGGAGACCAAGGAGATGACCTACCACGCGGACGTCAACATCGGCATCGCCGTGGACACCCCGCAGGGTCTGCTGGTTCCGGTGATCAAGAAGGCGCAGGACCTGTCCCTGGCCGAGATCGCCGCGGCCATCACCGACCTGGCCGAGCGTGCCCGCACCCGCAAGCTGCGTCCGGACGACCTGTCCGGCGGCACCTTCACGGTCACCAACATCGGTTCCGAGGGTGCCCTGCTGGACACCCCGGTGCTCACCCCGCCGCAGGCCGGCATCCTGGGCACCGCGGCCATCGAGAAGCGTCCGGTCGTCGTCACCGATGACGGCGTCGACTCGATCGCCATCCGCCAGATGTGCTACCTGCCGTTCACCTACGACCACCAGGTCATCGACGGTGCCGACGCCGGTCGCTTCATCACCACCATCAAGGACCGCCTGGAGACCGCGGACTTCCAGTCCGACCTCGGCCTCTAAGCTCTCCCGCTGAGAGAGACCGCCACCTGACCTTCCCGGTCGGGTGGCGGTTTTCTTCTTATAATCGGAATCATCCGGTCCCCCATCGAGGAGCGATTCCGCATGGCCCTGCACCCGATCACCGATTCCGCCTCCTACCTGGCCCGACACCTCGGCCCCGACACCGCGGAGGAGCAGGTCATGCTGGGGGCGCTGGGCTACGGTTCCCTCGCCGAGCTTGTCGACGCCGCCCTGCCCACCGACATCCGCCTCACCGAACCTCTCCCGCGGCACGCGCCCCTCTCGGAGACGGAGGCGCAGGCGCGACTGCGGGAGTACGCCTCGCGGAACACGGTGCTCCGTTCCTTTTACGGGCAGGGTTTCTCCGACACGGTCACTCCCCCGGTGATCCGCCGCGGGGTGCTCGAGGCCCCGGGCTGGTACACCGCGTACACGCCGTACCAGCCGGAGATCTCGCAGGGCCGCCTCGAGGCGCTGCTCAACTTCCAGACGATGGTCTCCGAGCTCACCGGCCTGCCGGTGGCGAACGCCTCGCTCCTCGACGAGGCTTCCGCCACCGCCGAAGCCGTCGGCCTCATGTCGCGGGCGCAGAGGAAGGGGCGGCGGGTGCTTCTCGACGCCCGCCTCCACCCCCAGGTCCTCGCCGTCGCTGCGGAGCGGGCCCGGGCGATCGACCTGGAGGTCGCCGTCGAGGACCTGTCCGGCCCGCTGGTGGGTGAGGATCTGTGCGGCGTCGTCATCGCCTACCCCGGCACGGAGGGCGACGTCGCCGATCCGCGCCCGGTCATCGAGGCGATCCACCAGCGGGGCGGTCTGGCCACCGTGGTCACCGACCCCCTGGCGCTGATCCTGCTCGAGTCGCCGGGTGAGATGGGCGCCGACATCGCCGTCGGTTCTTCGCAACGATTCGGTGTGCCGCTGTTCTACGGGGGTCCGCACGCCGCGTACATGGCCGTCAGTGACGCCCTCAAACGGCAGATGCCGGGCCGTCTGGTGGGTGTGTCCGTCGACGCCGAGGGGAACCCGGCCTACCGGCTCGCGCTGCAGACCCGGGAGCAGCACATCCGTCGCGAGCGGGCGACGTCGAACATCTGCACCGCGCAGGCGCTGCTGGCGGTCACCGCCGGCATGTACGCCGTCTACCACGGTCCCGAGGGGTTGCGTGCCATCGCGGAGCGCGTGCACGGTCTGGCCTGTGACTTCGCGGCGGCCGTCCGCGCCGCCGGCGGGACGGTGCTGCACGACGCCTTCTTCGACACCGTCGCGGTGCGGGTGGAGGCTGCACGACCGATCGTCGGCACGCTCGCGGAGGCGGGCTACCTCGTGCGTGCCGTGGACGGCACGACCGTCGGCGTGAGCTTCGGTGAGTCGGCGGAGGAGGGGGACGTCGAGAAGCTCGCCGCCGTCTTCGGCGCCTCCCTGACGGCGGGCACCCGCTGCATCCCCGCGTCCGTGGCGCGGCAGACGCCGACGCTGACGCACCCGGTCTTCTCCACGCTCCACTCCGAGACGCAGATGATGCGCTACCTGCGCACGCTCTCGGACCGGGACCTCGCGCTCGACCGCACGATGATCCCGCTGGGTTCGTGCACGATGAAGCTCAACCCGACCGCCGGGCTGGAGACGATCACGTGGCCGGAGTTCGCCGACATGCACCCCTTCGCCCCCGACGACCAGGCCGCGGGCTGGCTGGCGCTCATCGCGGAGCTGGAGGGCTGGCTCGCGGAGCTCACCGGATACGCGAAGGTGTCCGTGCAGCCCAACGCGGGTTCCCAGGGGGAGCTGGCCGGACTGCTGGCCATCCGCCGCTACCACGTGGCCAACGGGGACATGGACCGTGATATCTGCCTGGTCCCGGCCTCGGCGCACGGCACGAACGCGGCGTCGGCGACGCTGGCGCACCTGCGGGTCGTGGTGGTCGGCACCGCCGGGGACGGCTCCATCGACATGGACGACCTCGACGCGAAGCTCGCCGAGCACGGGCCGCAGGTCGCCGCGATCATGATCACCTACCCCTCCACGCACGGCGTCTTCGAGGACACCGTGCGCGAGGTGTGCGACAGGGTGCACGCGGTCGGCGGGCAGGTCTACATCGACGGCGCGAACCTCAACGCGCTGACCGGCCTGGTGCTTCCGGGGCGCATCGGCGGGGACGTCTCCCACCTCAACCTGCACAAGACCTTCACCATCCCGCACGGTGGCGGCGGTCCCGGTGTGGGGCCGGTGTGCGTCGCGGAGCACCTCGTCCCCTATCTGCCGGCGGACCCCACCTCCCTCGACGGGGCCACCCCGGCGGCGGTCGGCACCGGCGTGCCGGTCTCCGCGACACGCCATGGGTCCGCGGGCGTGCTGCCGATCTCGTGGGCGTACATCGCCATGATGGGCACCGACGGGCTGGCCCGCGCCAGCGCCGTGGCGATCCTCAGCGCGAACTACGTCGCCCGCCGCCTGCACGACGCCTTCCCCGTGCTCTACACGGGCCGCAACGGTCTGGTGGCGCACGAGTGCATCCTCGACCTGCGCGACCTGACGAAGCAGACCGGGGTGACCGCCGCGGACGTGGCCAAGCGTCTCATCGACTTCGGCTTCCACGCGCCGACGCTCGCCTTCCCCGTCGCCGGTACCCTCATGGTGGAGCCGACCGAGTCCGAGGACCTCACCGAGCTCGACCGCTTCATCGAGGCGATGCTCACCATCCGCACGGAGATCGACGAGATCAGCGCCGGCGGCATCGCCTACGAGGACTCCGTCCTCCACCACGCCCCCTTCACCGCGTGGAGTGTGTCCCGCGACGACTGGGACCACGCCTTCACCCGCGAGCAGGCGGCCTGGCCGGTCCCCGGTCTGCGCCGCACCAGGTACTTCCCGCCGGTCTGCCGCCTCGACGAGGCCTACGGTGACCGCAACCTCGTGTGCGCCTGCCCGCCGCCCGAGGCCTTCGACTTCTCCGAGGAGCACTAGTGTCTGACCTGCGTACCAGTCCCCTGCATGAGCACCACGTGGCGCTCGGTGCCTCATTCACCCCCTTCGGCCCGTGGTCCATGCCCCTGAAGTACGGCAACGAGCTCGACGAGCACCGCGCCGTCCGCTCCGCCGCCGGGCTCTTCGACCTCTCCCACATGGGGGAGATCCGTGTGCGGGGCGCGCAGGCCGGGGAGTTCCTCGACCATGCGCTGATCTCCACCTTCACCACGCTCCCCGCGGGCAAGGCGCGGTACTCCATGCTTGTCGACGCCACCGGCGCCATCCTCGACGACCTCCTCACCTACCGCCTCGCCGAGGACGAGTTCCTGGTGGTCCCCAACGCGGCGAACACGGAGACCGTGTGGGAGGAGTTCCGGGCCCGCGCCGCCGGCTTCGACGTGGAGCTGGCCGACGAGTCCGCCGACACCGCACTGCTGGCCGTGCAGGGTCCCCGCGCCGAGCAGATCATCGCCGACCTCGTCGCCGGGGACGACGAGTCGGTCGTGCGCACGATGAAGTTCTACTCGGCGGCCCCGTTGACGGTGGCGGGCGTCGATACGCTGCTCGCCCGCACCGGCTACACCGGGGAGGACGGCTTCGAGCTCTACGTCTCCGGCGCGGACGCCGCTGAACTGTGGGACGCGCTGCTCAACGCCGGCGCCGCCTACGACATGCTGCCCGCCGGACTGGCGGCGCGGGACTCCCTGCGCCTGGAGGCCGGGCTCCCCCTCTACGGGCAGGAGCTCACCCGCGACATCACGCCGGTGGAGGCCGGGATGGCCCGCGCCTTCGCCTCGAAGGAGGGGGACTTCGTCGGCCGCGACGCCCTCGTCGGCAGGGAGCCGACCAGCGCCATCGTCGGGCTCCGGGGTCTGGGGCGCCGCGCGGCCCGCGAGGGCGCCGAGGTCTACCTCGACGGCGAACAGGTCGGCGTGGTCACCTCCGGGCAGCCGGCGCCGGTGCTCGGCTACCCGATCGCACTCGCCCGCCTGCGCCCCGACGTCACCGCGGCCGGCACGGCACTGGAGGTGGACATCCGTGGGAGGCGGCACCCCTTCGAGATCGTCGACCTGCCCTTCTACCGCCGCGCCGCACGATAACCTGAACCCACCACCAACGGAAAGGCTCCCCCACCATGGCCACCGAGCACTCCCTGCCCGGGAACTACTCCTACTCCGAGGACCACGAGTGGATCGACGCGACGCCCGAGGACGCCGTCGGCGCGACCGTGAAGGTCGGCATCACCTCCGTGGCCACCGAACGCCTCGGCGAGGTCGTCTACGCGGAGCTCCCGCAGGTCGGTGACGCCGTCACCGCCGGTGAACCGTGCGGCGAGGTCGAGTCCACGAAGTCGGTCTCCGACCTCTACGCGCCGGTCACGGGCACCGTCACCGAGGTCAACGACGCGGTCCACGACGACTACGCCGTGATCAACGACGACCCCTTCGGCGCGGGCTGGCTCTTCGCCGTCGAGGTCGACGAGGTCGGACCGCTCATGACCGCCGCCGAGTACGCGGAGGCCAACGGCGTGTGACCGCCCGGGACCGGTACCCTGGTCCCATCATGACTGCACCCCGTGAGCCCTTCTTCCCTGCGGACCGTTCCATCCGTGCCTCCGGCGAGCCCCCGGAGATCCGTTATCTCGGCGTCGTCGACTACCAGGAGGCCTGGAATCTGCAGGCCGAGCTGGCGTCGCAACGCGCGGCCGGGGAGATCGGTGACCAGCTCCTCATCCTCGAGCACCCGAGCGTGTACACCGCCGGCAAGCGCACGCAGCCGGAGGACCGCCCCACCAATGGCCTGCCGGTCATCGACGTCGACCGGGGTGGCCGCATCACCTGGCACGGCGAGGGACAGCTGGTGGTCTACCCGATCATCAAACTGGCCGACCCGGTGGACGTCGTGGACTATGTCCGCCGCCTCGAGGAGGCGGTGATCGCGACGGTGCGGGAGGTGGGCGTCGGCAATGCGGGTCGCATCGACGGCCGCTCCGGAGTCTGGGTCCCCGCCGACGGGACCCGACGCGACCGGAAGGTGGCGGCGCTCGGCATCCGTGTCACCCGGGGGGTGACCATGCACGGGCTGAGCTTGAACTGCTCGAACACGCTCGAGCACTACGGGCACATCGTGGCGTGCGGCATCGACGACGCCGACGTCACCACCCTCAGCATGGAACTGGGGCGGGATGTCAGCGTCCGGGAGGTCACGGCACCGCTTGTCGACGCCCTCCTGGCCGCCCTCGCCGGTGAACTCGCCGTCGCGGACCACACCTTCGGATCGGCGCCCGATCCGACGAAGATTCCCGCGAAAACGCGCTGACCTCTAAGTTTATCCCTATCAGTAGAAAGAGTATGGTGGCGTTGTGACTATCGCACCTGAAGGACGCAAGCTGCTCCGGGTGGAGAAGCGCAATGCGCAGACCCCCATCGAGACGAAGCCCCGTTGGATCCGCAACGCGGTGAAGACCGGCCCCGAGTACGAGGACATGAAGAAGAAGGTGGCGGGCGCCTCCCTGCACACCGTCTGTCAGGAGGCGGGCTGCCCCAACATCCACGAGTGCTGGGAGTCCCGCGAGGCGACGTTCCTCATCGGCGGCGCCAACTGCTCCCGCCGCTGTGACTTCTGCCAGATCAACTCCGCGAAGCCGGAGCCGCTGGACCGCGACGAGCCGCGCCGCGTGGCCGAGTCCGTCCGCGAGATGGGCCTGAACTACTCCACCATCACCGGTGTGACCCGCGACGACCTCGAGGACGAGGGCGCCTGGCTCTACGCGGAGGTCGTCCGCCAGATCCACGAGCTCAACCCGAACACCGGCGTCGAGAACCTCGTGCCGGACTTCTCCGGCCGTTCCGAGCTGCTGGAGCAGGTCTTCGAGTCCCGCCCCGAGGTGTTCGCCCACAACCTGGAGACCGTGCCGCGCATCTTCAAGCGCATCCGCCCGGCCTTCCGCTACGAGCGTTCCCTCGACGTGATCCGCCAGGCCCACGACTACGGGCTGATCACCAAGTCGAACCTCATCCTCGGCATGGGCGAGACCCTCGACGAGATCCGTGAGGCCCTCACCGACCTGCACAGCGCCGGCTGCGACATCATCACCATCACGCAGTACCTGCGCCCCGGCCCGATGTACCACCCGATCGACCGCTGGGTGAAGCCGGAGGAGTTCGTCGAGCACAAGGACTTCGCCGAGGAGCTCGGCTTCGGTGCCGTCATGTCCGGCCCGCTGGTCCGTTCCTCCTACCGCGCGGGCCGTCTCTACTCGCAGGCGATGGCCGCCCGCGGCCGGGAGATCCCCGACCACCTCAAGCACCTGGCCGAGACCTCGCAGGGCAGCACCGACCAGGAGGCCACCACCCTCCTGGCCAAGTACGGCCCCTCCCAGGACACACCGGTCACCTCACGTTAGGCGCCCACCGGACCCTGACCTAAAGTAGAGGCCATGGCAGACGACAAGCAGAAGGCGGCAGCAAAGGCCGCGAAGGCAGAGGCACGGGCCGCCAAGCGGGCGAAGAGCAAGGAGACGCGCGCCCAGCTCTGGCAGGCGTTCAACATCCAGCGCAAGCAGGACAAGATGCTCGTCCCGCTGATGGTGCTCTCCGTCGTGGGTGTGGCCGCGCTCCTCTTCCTCATCGGCCTGGCCTGGGGCGGCCAGTGGTTCACGCTCATCCTGGGTATCTTCCTGGGTGCCGTCCTGGCGATGTACATCTTCTCCCGCCGCCTGGAGAAGACCATGTACGACCGCGTCGGCGATCAGCCGGGTGCGGCCGGCTGGGCGCTGGACAACCTGCGCAACACCGTCGGCATCGTGTGGCACACCAAGCAGGGCGTGGCCATGAACCGCTCCCTGTCCGCCATCGTGCACCGCGTGGTGGGCAACCCGGGTGTCGTCCTCGTCGCCGAGGGCAACACCAACGCGGCGAAGGAGCTGGTCAACCAGCAGAAGCGCCGTCTGGACCGCCTGGCCGGCGATGTCCCGGTGTACGAGATGTACGTCGGTGACGGCGAGGGCCAGGTGCCGCTGAAGAACCTGCAGCGCGAGCTGCTCAAGCTGCCCCGCAACTACCGCAAGAACGAGGTCTACTCGGTCAACGCGAAGATCGAGGCCATGGACACCATCGGCTCCTCCCAGCCGGGTGCAGGCCTGCCGAAGGGTCCGCTGCCGAAGGGCGGGAACCTGTCCGGCATGAACCGCCGCATGCGTCGCGCCAACGAGCGCCGCAGCAAGTAATCTCTCTGCCACCTCAGACGTCCTGTGATTCCCGTCAAAGGGGAGCACGGGACGTTCTGCCGTTCCGGGGTCCGTCTGGCACGATGAGTCCGTGAACGTTTTCGTGGAGAACCCTCTTCTCGCCCTGCTCGTGATCATGGCGGTCGGCCTGTTCCTCGGCCGCATCCGGATCCTCGGGTTCCGTCTCGGTGTCGCCGCCGTCCTCTTCGTCGGCCTGGTGATGGCGGCCATCGAGCCCGCCATCCAGATCCCCCCGTTGATCTACATCGTGGGCCTGGCGTTGTTCGTCTACACGATCGGCCTGGAGTCGGGCCACGACTTCTTCGCGACGTTCCGCTCCAAGGGCCTGCGCAACAACACCCTGGCCATCGGCGTGTTCGCCGTGATCACCGCCACCGCCTACGGGCTGGTGAAGCTCCTGGACATCAACGCGGTGACGGGCGCCGGCATGTTCACCGGTGCGCTGACCAACACCCCGGCCATGGCCGCGGTGGTCGACGCCCTGCCCTCGCTCGTCACCGACGAGGGCGAGCTGCGTGCCCTGGAGCCCCTGCCACTGGTCGCGTACTCGCTGGCGTACCCGCTGGGCGTCATCGTCGTCATCCTCGCCATCGCGGTGCTGGGCAAGATGTTCCGCGTCGACCACCAGCAGGAGGCCATCGACCACGGGGTGGCCATCCACGAGCTCTACACCCGCCGCATCCTGGTCCACCGTGACGATCTGCAGGCCATCGCAGACCTCCCGGAGGACCTCGGCCTGGAGGTCATCGTCTCCCGCCTCGAGCGCGACGGTGACCAGCGGCTCCCGGGCAACGGCGCGTGGGCGAAGCCGGGCGACGTGCTCTCGGTCGTCGGCACCGCGGAGGAGCTCGACCGCGCCGCGACGCTCATCGGCGAGGCCCTGCCCGGTGACCCCTTCCACGGCCACGACCTGGACTACCGACGCATCTTCGTCTCCAACAACGACCTGGTCGGCATCCCCCTGTCCAAGCTGCGTCCGCAGCTATCGGGCATGCTCATCACCCGTGTGCGGCGCGGTGACCACGACATGGTGGCCACCCCGGAGACGATCCTGCAGCTCGGTGACCGCGTGCGTGTCGTCGCGGCACACGAGCGCATGGGCAAGGTCACCCGCCTCTTCGGCGACTCCTACCGCCGTCTCTCCGACGTCAACCTCCTCCCCCTCGTCATCGGCCTCGTCATCGGTGTGGCCGTGGGCATGATCGCCGTGCCGCTGCCGGGTGGGGCGTCGCTCAAGCTGGGTACCGCCGGTGGTCCGCTGGTCGTGGCCCTCATCCTCGGCGCTCTGGGACGCTCGGGCCGCATCGTGTGGCAGATCCCCTACGGCGCCAACCTGGCGCTGCGGCAGCTGGGCATCACCCTGTTCCTGGCCGCCATCGGCACGACCGCCGGCGCGGGTTTCCGGGCGGCGCTGTCCGACCCGACGTCGCTGACCATCATCGGCGTGGGTGCGCTCATCACCCTGCTCATCTCCGTGCTGGTGCTCGTCATCGGCTACAAGGTGCTCAAGCTCTCCTTCGGTGAGACGGCGGGCATCCTCGCGGGCATGCAGACGCACCCGGCGGTGCTCTCGTACGTCTCCGACGTGACCCGCAACGACCTGCCGGCCATGGGGTACACGTCGGTGTACCCGGTGTCGATGGTCGCGAAGATCATCGCGGCGCAGATCCTGCTCTTCCTGCTGCTGTAGGGGCCGGGGCGTCGTGACGATCGACCTGAAGAAGGACCTGCCGGAGTTGTACCGGCCGTCGGCAAGCGACTTCAGCGAGGTCGTCGTGCCTCCCATGCGCTCTCTCTCCGTCGCCGGGGAGGGTGACCCCAACACCTCCCCGAGCTACCGTGCGGCGCTGGAGACGCTCTACCCCGCCGGCTATGCGGTACGCAGGGCCCTCCGGGAACGTACCGGGGAGGCCTTCGTCGTCGGCCCTCTCGAGGGGCTGTGGTGGGCGGAGGACCCCCGTGACTTCGTCACCCGCCGCAAGGATGCCTGGCGCTGGCGGATGCTCCTCCCCCTGCCCGCGCAGGTCCGTGAGGAGGACTGGGCGGGAGTCGACGTCGCGGTCGAGTTCATCGACGAGGGTCGCTGCCTGCAGATCATGCACGTCGGTCCCTACGATGCGGAGTGGCCCACGCTGGCCCGCCTGCACGACGAGGTGATGCCGGCACGCGGCCTGACGTTCAACGGGCCGCACCACGAGATCTACCTCAGTGACGCGCGCCGGACCGCCCCGGAGAAGCTGCGGACGGTGCCGCGGCAGCCGGTGCGGGAGCTCTAGCCGCGGATGACGGCGGTGCCGGTGGCGCGGTCGTGGAGGCCGCGGCCGTCGGAGTCGACCATGGCGGCCGGAAGGATGAGGCCGGTGAGGAGGGTGCGCATGACGGCGCGCCAGAGGCCGACCTTGGCGCCGCCGACGTCGACACGCGCGACGCCCATGCCGAGCAGCATGTGCCCCGGCGTGCGGGCGAAGAGCCAGCCGAAGATGATGCCGAGGATGACCCAGAAGATGTACACGACGGTGCCGGTGCCGCCGAGGGCGTCCGAGTAGTTGGTGAACACGATGGCCAGGCCGAGGCAGATGAACCAGTCGATGAGGACGCCGCCGGTGCGGCGGGCCACGGAGGCCAGCGAGCCGGGGCCGGTCTCGGGGAGGCCGAGTTTCTCTCCGGGGTACCGGCCGGGTGCGAAGGGGTCCTCGTGTTCGCCGGGGATCTGGGGGCCGTCGAGCCAGCTACGCTTGGGGTTCGCCATACCGTAGACATTAGCCGGGGGCGTGCGGGCAGGGGAAACCCGAGTTTCCTGCGACTATTGATCGGTCAACAGATAGCAGTTTAGAATGAGCGACAGGTAATAGGGAGCGGTGCCCACACCTGTAGACTGGCTGAGATACCGCACGACCTAGAGCGTCAACAACCAAGGAGTCATCGTGGCCTTCAACACGATCGAAGAAGTCGTCAAATACATCAAGGATGAAAACGTCGAATTCGTCGATGTCCGGTTCACGGACGTCCCGGGCACCGAACACCACTTCACCATCCCGGCCTCGATGTTCGACGAGGAGGCGGCGGAGGAGGGCCTCGCCTTCGACGGCTCCTCCATCCGCGGCTTCACGACGATCGACGAGTCCGACATGAACCTCCTGCCGGACCTCAAGACCGCGAAGATCGACCCCTTCCGTGAGGCCAAGACGCTGAACATCAAGTTCTTCGTCCACGACCCCTTCACCCGGGAGCCCTTCTCCCGCGACCCCCGCAACGTCGCCCGCAAGGCGGAGGAGTACCTGGTCTCCACCGGCATCGCCGACACCTGCTTCTTCGGTGCGGAGGCGGAGTTCTACCTCTTCGACACCGTGCGCTTCGAGACCTCGACCAACGGCGGCTTCTACGAGGTCGACTCCGACGAGGGCTGGTGGAACCGCGGCAAGGAGCAGCGTCTCGACGGCCAGCGCAACCTCGGCTACACCAACCGCGTCAAGGGCGGCTACTTCCCGGTCGCCCCCTACGACCAGACCGTGGACATCCGTGACTCCATGGTGCGTCACCTGCAGAACGCCGACTTCCACATCGAGCGCTTCCACAAGGAGGTGGGCACGGGCGGCCAGCAGGAGATCAACTACCGCTTCAACACCCTGCTGCACGCCGCGGACGACCTGCAGACGTTCAAGTACATCATCAAGAACACCGCCTTCAACGCAGGCAAGACCGCCACGTTCATGCCCAAGCCGATCGCCGGGGACAACGGCTCGGGCATGCACGCCCACCAGTCGCTGTGGAAGGACGGCGAGCCGCTGTTCCACGACGAGTCCGGCTACGCCGGCCTGTCCGACATGGCCCGCTACTACATCGGCGGCATCCTGCACCACGCCGGCGCCGTCCTGGCCTTCACCAACCCGACGCTGAACTCCTACCACCGCCTGGTCAAGGGCTTCGAGGCCCCGATCAACCTGGTGTACTCCCAGCGCAACCGCTCCGCCGCGATCCGCATCCCGATCACCGGCTCCAACCCGAAGGCCAAGCGCATCGAGTTCCGCGCCCCGGACCCCTCCGGCAACCCGTACCTCGGCTTCGCCGCGATGATGCTCGCCGGCCTCGACGGCATCAAGAACCGCATCGAGCCGATGGCCCCGGTGGACAAGGACCTCTACGAGCTCCCGCCGGAGGAGGCCGCGGCCATCCCGCAGGCCCCGACCTCCCTCGAGGCCTCGCTGGCCGCCCTGCAGGAGGACAACGACTTCCTCACCGAGGGCGACGTCTTCACCGAGGACCTCATCGAGGCGTACATCCAGCTCAAGTACGACAACGAGATCACCCCGGCCCGTCTGCGCCCGACGCCGCTGGAGTTCGAGCTGTACTACGACTGCTAGACAGTCCATCCATCGGCACCCCCGTGACGGAGAGATCCGTCACGGGGGTGTCCGCATTGCGTGCCTATGCCCTGTCAGCTAACTGACAGTAACTACACTTTCCACCGTGAACATTCCTCCGGTACTCCCCCGACGCCTCACCTCGGTGTTCCTGGCACTGTTCCTGGCTTTGTCGCTGGTCCCCGCGGCACACGCCGCCACCGGCAACCCCCAGGAATTCGTGTCCTACACGGACAGCCAGGGCACACGGTCCAACTACCACTTCTACCCCTCCGGCAGGGACAACGCCGGGCTGCTCGTCCATCTCGACGGCGACGGCCAGTACGGGCACGACAACCCCCGTTCCAGCTACGCACTCGCCGGCTCCGCGGGCATCGTCGCCCGGGGCCACGCCCACGGTTTCGACGTGCTCTCGGTGCGCACCCCCTCCGCCGACAAGACCTGGTGGACGTCCTGCGCGCCGAACACCGCCTACCTCAACGACCTCCTCGCCCACATCCGCGGCACCTACGACAGCGGCCCGCTGTGGCTGTCCGGTTTCTCGGGCGGCTCGGAGTTCCTCTCGGTCTGCTTCATCCCCTCCCAGGCCAACCGGCTCGGCGCGCAGGGTGTGGTGATGTTCGGCGGCGGTGGACGTGCCTGGCCGCCGGAGGAGCCCTTCACCGCGCAGACCCTGTCGACCATGTCGATGCACTGGATCACCGGCCTCGAGGACACCGCCGCCAACTCCCGTGAGGGCTACGACGCGCTCGGGCGCGCACAGTCGGGCTACGCCTACTACCTGGCCGCCGGCGTGAACAGCACCGGCACCTGGCCGGAAGGCATCGACCACTACAACATCGGCGGCAAGTTCGGCACCTTCCTCGGCCAGGTGCTGCCGGTACTGCCGGAGCCCGAGCCGGAGCCGGAGCCGGACCCCGTCCCTGACCCGGAGCCTGAGCCCGAGCCGGAGCCGGAGCCGGACCCCGTCCCGGTGATCCACGAATGGGTCACGGACGTGACCGCCACCCGCGACTACGCGTACTTCACCCTCGATGTCCCGGCTGAGGCCGCCCGCCACACCACGGTCTGGGTGTACGGCCCGTACGGCACCTACTGGTACGAGACCGTCCGTGGCCGCGGCGTCAGCACCGTGCGGCTCGGAGACCCGTGGGACAAGCTGCGTCCCCGGACGACCTACCGCTACGAGATCATCAACGGTGACGTGATCCAGGCGACGGGCAACTTCACCACGCCGCGTCGCTGAGACACCCTTGACCCCGACCAACTAACGCCGTTAGCATAAAAGCTAACGGCGTTAGCTTTTGGAAAGGGGCCCGCCATGAAGACCCTCACCATCTCCCTCACCGCCGCCCTGGCGGTCACCGCACTGAGCGGACTTCCCCTCCCCTACCGGGCCGAACGCAGCGCTGTCGCGACCGCGGACGTCGACACCGCCTGGGCCGTCATCGCCGACCTGGAGAACCACCCCACGTGGAACCCCTACACGACGGAGCTGCGGGGCGAGGCAGTCGTCGGAACGCATCTGTTCAACCGCACCCGTTCCGGGGACACCGAACTCACCTTCCGTCCGGTGGTGCTCACCGCCACCCCCGACAGTGCGCTGCGGTGGCGCGGCAGCCTGGGCACCCGCTGGATCGCGGACGGCGAGCACTACTACCGCATCGACCCCGGCCCCGGCCCGGACCAGGTGACGGTCACGCAGGGGGAGGTCTTCCGCGGTGTGCTGGTCACGCCGCTGCGCCTGTGGCTCAACCTCGACGGGGAGTTCGCGGTGAGCACCGCCGCGCTCGCGGAACACATCGAGAAGCAGGGGTAGTCCATGCGCCCCGACATCCCACCCCTGCGCCCCCGCACCGCCGAGATCGTCCGGGCCGCCCGCGGCCTGCTCGAGGAACTCGGCTGGGAGGCGCTGACCATGCGCCTGCTGGCCGAGAAGGTCGGTATGCGCGCCCCCTCGCTGTACAACCACGCGGCGAACAAGGACGAGCTGCGCACGCTCATCCTCACCCAGGCCTTCCTGGCGATGGGCGACGCCTGCTGGCAGGCGGTGGCCCACGAGAAGTCCCCCGCCGCCCTGGGCCGTGCCTACCGTGCGACGGCCCGGGCCCACCCCCACCACTACCGGCTGGCCACCTCCGGGCCACTGGACCGGGAGGCGCTCCCGGCGGGCCTGGAGGAGTGGGCCGGCGCCCCCTTCGGACTGGTCACCGACTCCCCCACGACGGCACAGGCCCTGTTCGCCTCCTTCCACGGGCTGGCGATCCTCGAGGTGGACGGGCGGTTCCCGGAGGGGACGGACATCGACAGACTCTGGGAACGCACCGCCGAACTCTACTCGGCGTAGAGCGGCGGGAGAATCGCAGAAGGACGCCACACGACCTCCGGGAAGGAGGTTGCGTGGCGTCCCTGACGGAGGAACTAGGCGTCGACCTCGACGGCGACGCGGTCGGCGGCGTCGAGAAGCTCGTCGGCGACGTTGGCGAGCATGGCGGCGCCGCTCTCACCCGGGGTGAACACGAAGTCCGGGAAGTGCTCCTGGAAGGTGAACTCCACCTGCGCCGGGGTGACGATCATGCCCACGCGGGTGACGATGTCGTTCCAGTGGGAGATGGCGGTGCGGGCGGCGTCGGAGCCGTAGCCGATGAAGCTGATCGGCTTGCCGGTCCACTCGGCGTAGAGCAGGTCGTAGGCGTCCTTCATCGGGCCCGGTACAGAGGCGTTGTACTCCGGGGTGACGAAGATGTAGGCGTCGTAGCCGCCGATGAGCTCGGCCCAGGCCAGGGTCTTCGGGTCCGCGTAGGCGCCGTTCTCGACCATGCGCGGCGGGATGGCGGTGTTCGGGTTGAGATCCTGCTCGAGGATGTCGACGAGCTCGTAGGTGTGGCCGTCGTTGCGGGCCTCCAGCTGCTCGATGGCCCACTGGCCGATGCGGAGGCCGGAGCGGCCCTCACGGATGGAACCGACGAACACTGCGATCTTCATGTTTTCTCCCTCATGTGTTGATGATACGTCAACATTAACCCCAGGGCGCTGCCGAAAGCAAATTCCTGTGGCCGATGTCACCACAACACGGTTGAATGGACTTATGGATACCCGTAGCGCCGCCGACCGTGCCAACCAGCACCCCGCCGTGAAGGTCATGGCCCGGGGAGGCTTCGTCGTCCTCGGTGTCCTGCACATCCTCATCGGCTGGATCGCCGTCCGCATCGCCACCGGGTCCGGAGGCGGGGAGGCCTCGAACTCCGGCGCCCTGGCCACCATCGCGCAGGCCCCGGGCGGACAGCTTCTCCTGTGGGTCGCGGTGGCGGCCCTCGCCGCACTCTCCCTGTGGCGGCTGACCCAGCTGTTCACCGGGGAGGAGATGAAGGACAAGGCCAAGGGGGGCGTCATGGCCGTCGTCTTCGCCTCCCTGGCCTTCACCACGGGCACCTTCGCCGCCGGCGGACAGACCTCCGACGGCGACACCGCCACCGACGTCACGGCCACGGCACTCGCCCAGCCGTGGGGCGGGGCGCTCGTCATCATCGCCGGCCTGGTCGTCCTCGGCGTGGGCCTGTTCAGCATCCACCGCGGCGCGACCAAGGGCTTCAAGGAGGACCTCGAGGCCGGGGCCGGCGCCGGCAACGTCGGCTCCGCCATCGTCGGGGCGGGCATGGCCGGTTACATCGCCCGCGGCATCGCCTTCGCGATCCTGGGCGTCCTCATCGTCATCGCCGGCTGGAGGTCCGACCCGGAGCAGGCCGCGGGTCTCGACGCCGCGCTGCGCACCCTCGGCGAACAGCCCTTCGGCGCGGTCCTGCTCATCACCATCGGCGTCGGACTGGCCCTCTACGGCCTCTACTCCATCGCCCGCGCCCGCTACATCAGGATGTAGCTAGCACTCCTCGTGCGGGCTGTCGATGAACAGCCCGCCGTGCTCGTGGAGCTCGCCGAGGTTGTAGGCGTCGCGGAGATTGGCCTCCGTGAGCACCTCCTCCGGCGGACCGGAGGCCACCACCCGCCCCGACATGAGCACCACGTGGTCGGCCGCGCGGGCCTCCGCCAGGTCGTGCGTGGTGAGCACGACGGTGCGCCCCCGGTCGGTCTCGTCGTGGATGATGTCGTCGATGATGCGGGCGGAGACGATGTCGAGCCCGGTGAGGGGTTCGTCGAGAAGCAGGACGTCATGATCCTGCGCCATGCCCTGCGCGACGTAGACACGCTGCCGCTGCCCACCGGAGAGCTCCTCCAGGTGACGCCTGCCGAGGTCGGTCACGTTGAGGCGCTCCATGACTTCGTCGACACGCCGCCTGTCGGC
>Ga0123329_1002237_pt1 | contig 17219 bp, 9 predicted proteins | sample BioC12SIPDNA_FD_89703 | JGI IMG/M metagenome (GOLD analysis project Ga0123329, IMG submission 89703) | Anaerobic biogas reactor microbial communites from Washington, USA - Biogas_R1_B C12 SIP DNA | ecosystem: Engineered > Bioreactor > Anaerobic > Unclassified | place: Washington, USA | collected... | reverse complement strand
ATTCTCCGTTTTCGGACAAGCCGTCTGAGGCCGTTCACTGCGAATTCGGAAACCTAAGGGGCTGCCGCGGGCGCCTCAGGGGCCAGACGCCATTCGCCGCCGGATGGACGCAGAAGATGTGCGGAGGGAGAGACAGTACAGAGCGGCAGACCCGTGGCGTTCGTCACGTCGGGCTGGGACTTCCGTACGCAGAACCGCGCCGGTCGCGGCGGCCTGCGCCCCGCGGACATGCTGGTGCCGATGCCGCTGGCCGGGCCCGGCGTGCCGCGCGCCACTGTGAACATCGCCCAGACTGTCGATCTGACGCCTGCGCTGCCATACCTGCTCGGGCGGCCGATTCCCGCCGATCCCGACCGCCGCGTCCTGCCGGGAGTGAGGAATCGTCAGGCGTTGCCCGACGGCACCATGGTGGGCGAGGGGGGAGTCGAACCCCCACGGGGCCATAGGCCCCTCGGGATTTTAAGTCCCGTGCGTCTGCCGGTTCCGCCACTCGCCCATGTGTCGCTTGCAGCCCTGATACTACAGCGGCGCCCCCTTGTTGACAAGGGGGTGCGATCCTGCCCTGTGCGATCCCGCCATCACGTGTGCTCGCGACAGTACGCGCGAATTGAGCAGCGTCACCGATCATGCCTGTGGCGGCCATGTGCCGCCCTGGACGATTCGGCGCGTTGCCGACATCACTCGATATTGACCTCGCGACCGGCGGCAGACCGGGTCGCACCGGCGGGGAGGTGTTGGTCAGGCACGTTCACGGCAGGCGACTGACGATAGGTGTTCGCAAAACGATGATCCAGTCGGCCGCGTTTTTCGAGATGCTCAAGACAGGCTCGGAAGCACCCCTGAGCGCCGCAGAATGCACAGGACAGGCCCAGGCTGCCAACGAGCGAGAACAAGGGGTGATTGTAGCGATCAATGACTTCGCTGCGCGCCTGGTGTCCAAGCACGTAGGCCTCGGTGTCGTCCCGGGCATCGCGTGCCATAGCGGCATACTTCTCGTCGATGTCAGCAATGTCGAACTCCGCCGGACGCCCCGGATGCGTCTGTTGAATGGATCCATGATGTGCCCGCGTGCAGCGGTACATGTCGACCTTGGCGTGGCGGACGACCTGCCCGTCGATCTTGAACTCCACCGCTTCGTGCTGCGAGATGGCCTGACCCGGGCAGCCCCTCACGCAGGCCATGCAGCCATCGCAGATCTGACCGAGTTGCAGGGGGTCTGACGGCAGGTCGGCATCGGTCAGGATGACGCCCAGCCGTTGCAGGGGGCCGAAACGCTTCGTGAGGAAGACCTTCGACCAACCCAATTCCCCCAGTCCCGCCGCTACCGCAGCCGTCCGGTGGCAGATGATCGGCTCCTGGTGTGGCGTGCCGGTCCACTGGATGACGGGGATTGCCGAGAATCCGCTGTCCTCAAGGCGACAGGCCGTCTGCTGCAGCGCGGTCCGCATGTGGAGCATGTTGATCCCCCCATACCCGAAGGCGTTGTACGGGATCAACTGGCCGGCATCGAGCGACTCCGCCAGCCCGCGCAATACGCGCACGCCGATCACAACCACCGTACGCACGGCCGGGTAGATGTTGCGAGGATGGAATTCGGCCGGCGCGTCATCGAACCGGCTGATATGGGCAAAGCCAAGCATGTCGGCGCCGTGCTCCAGCGCGAAGTGACGCAAGTCTTCCTTGAATCGCACTGCATCCGTATCCGAAAAGGTTGGGCACATGCCGTTCATCGGTTAACCTCCTTGTGTCCCGTATACTTGCGGCCGACCTGCGCTGTTGCTGGAACGCACTCGGCCAGACGGATTGCCATCTCGTCGGCCGCTGCGCGCAGGGCCTCGAGAATATGCTCGCGATGCTTCGGGGTTGCTCGTGTCGTCGGCAGGGCGACTCCGGCCGCCGCCACGCAGCCCTGCTTGCCAACCCTCACGGGCACCGCTATCGAGAGCACGTGCCCATCGGCCGTCGTTCGGTATGCCACCTCCCGGTCGCGGATCCCCGCCAATTCGGCTTCGAGGCTGGAGGCCACCGCCTCGGGCCATTCGTTGCCGGGCTCGTCCAGCAGGTGAACGGCCGCTCGACGCTGTTCCGCTGCGACATGTGCCAGCAGGACACGCCCGCATGCCGTGGCATAGACAGAATCCGTATCCACACGCTGCGGATTCACGACCACTGACGCATTGGGATAGGCCTTGGCCAGATAGACGACCTTCCGACCGCGAAGGACTCCCACAACAGCGTGCTCGCCGACGCTTCCGGCGATGCGGTCCACGGTCGCCTTGGCCAAGCCCACCATGGTGTTGCGCAACAGGCGCTTCGTGGCCAGACCGAGCAACTGCGGCCCCAACGCGTAGACGCCCAGGCCGGTCTTCTCGGCGAACCCGATTTCACAAAGGGCGGCGCAGATCGTCGCCAGGGTGCTCTTCTTCATCCGCGTGCGTTCACACAGGGACGCCAAGGTGCATTCGTCATCAGACGCCAGCGCTTCCACCACATCGGCTGCTCTTTGAAGAACTTGTATCATGGGCACCTCGTTCGATTAGCTCGAATGCGTTTGATAATACAGAATACACCGAATCCTCCAGCTTGTCAAGCGGTTGATGCTCGAAAATGCTGTCGCCAGCCGCAGCGGTTGGCCGCCGGCGGCGGGGCGGCTCAGGCAGGAGACCGAGCCCATCGCAGAAGAGATTGTCCATCATCGTGTTGTATCATTGCATGGGCGCCGACGGCCGGGCGAGGCCAGCCGCGTTGAAACGGGTGTCTGCCGGGACGTGCCACCACCGTTCCCTTTACGGGAAATGCAGACTCGGGAGGGGCCGACGGGCGTTTCATGGTCTGGACGGGGGACTCGCCGCGGCGTGGAGCCTGCGGCCCTGCATCAGGCGTTCTGAAGGAGAGGCTATGGGACGGCAGATCGCAACGTGGGCGGTGTGGCTGATGGCGTCGGGACTGGTTCTGTCCGGAGCGGCCGGCCTGACTGTGGCGCAGACCGAAACCGCCGAGAGGCCCGTCACCATCCTCGATGCCTCCAACAGCGTATGGCGCAGCTACACGACCCTGAAGCCGCCCGTCGTGGACACCGGCGGCAAGCTCCAGCCCGTCACCTCCCTCTACCCGTGGGTGGACCGGGAGACCGATCTGGCCCCCGAGGGCTGGAACGCCCGCGGCTATGCCGACCACGCCTGGCTGCGGGGCAAGGCCCATGCCGCTCCGGGGACGCCCTATGCCTCCAATCTCTACCTGCGAGCCAGGTTCGAAGTCGCCGACCCGGCCCAGGTCAAGGACCTGAAGCTCTCGGTCACCTACCACGGCGGGGCCATCGTCTATGTCAACGGCCAGGAGATCGCCCGCGGCCATCTGGCCAAGGGGGCCGACGAGGCCACGGCCGTGGCCGAGAGCTACCCGAAGAACGCCTTCGTGCTCGACAACGGCGAGATCATCCTCGACAATTGGGCCTACAAGGGCCCCAAGGAGAACCTCCGGGTCCGCGACCGGGAACTGACCGATGTGCCCGTCCCGGCCTCCCTTCTGCGCAAGGGCGTCAACGTCCTGGCGATCCAGATTGTCCGCGCGCCCTATGACCAGTCCGTCGCCGAGTACTGGGACAAGTCCAAACGCAAGGACACCCGCGAACTGGGCGGCCCCGAGTTGCCGTACGACTTCAACTGGTACACCTGCGAAGTAAGGGATGTGACGCTGACGGCCGCCGGCCCGGGCGGCATCGCTGCCAACGCAGGGCGGCCCGAAGGGGTGCAGGTCTGGAACAGCGACGTACTCACCAGCGACACCGGCGAGGATCTGGGGGACCGCTGCGAGCCTCTGCGCCCGGTCAGCATCAAGGGCCCGCGCAACGGCTGGTCGTCGGGCAAGGTCGTTCTCGGCTCGTCCGAAGCCATCGAAGGGCTCACGGTGACCTGCGGCGACCTTCGCCAGGGCGACGCCGTCATCCCGGCGTCGGCCATGCGGGCACGCTTCGCCGTAGCGTTCTCCGACGAAGCCGACGCACGCAAGCCTCTGGAAAGCCTGCTGGAAGAGCCGCTGGACTCGTTCCCAGCGGTGCGCGGCGGATGTGTCGTGCCCATCTGGCTGACCGTCAAGGTTCCGGCCGATGCCAAGGTCGGCGTCTACTCCGGCCAGGCGACCGTGGAGCTTCGCGGCCGCGAGCCGCTGACCGTCCCGGTCTCGCTCGACGTCTCCGAGTTCGTCGTCCCCGACACGCAGGACTACCGGACGTGGATCGAGCTGATGCAGTCGCCCGAAACGCTGGCGATGGAGTACGATGTGCCCATGTGGTCCGAGCGGCACTGGGACCTGATCGCTCAGTCGATGCGTTACATCGGCGAGATCGGCAGCCGCGTGCTGATTGTTCCCCTGATCGCCCAGACCAACTCCGGCGACAGCGAGTCGATGGTCCGCTGGATTCCCAAGGACAACGGCCTATACGACTACGACCTCACGATCGTGGACCGGTACATCGACACCGCAATCAAGCACATGGGCGAACCGAAGTTCGTGGCGTTCACGGCGTGGGAAATCTACCTGGTCACGCCCGAGCACGAGATCACCAACCGCGACCCGCGGTCGGAGGAGTCGTGGAGGGCCGCCCGATGGGACCTTCGCGGCAAGGGACCCGCCGTGACGGCCCTGGACCCCAAGACCGGCCAGACCTCGACGATCCACCTGCCGCGGTTCGAAGACAAGTCCGCCCTGGCCGTCTGGAAGCCGCTGTTCGACCGCCTGCGCAAGGGCATGGCCAAGCGCGGCCTCGAAGACACGATGCTCCTGGGGATGGCCTCGGACCTGTGGCCCAACAAGGACGAAATGGCCACCATCGACAAGGCCTCCGGCAGCCTGAAATGGATCAACCATACGCACCAGGGCCCCCGCGGCGCAGCCATGGCCGGCGGCCTCGGGTTCGTCGCCTACACGGCCTACGTCTGGCCGAACGAGTACCCCGGCGATCCGCGCGAACCGCGCGTCTACGGCTGGAAACGCCCCGAGCTGAACGTCGAGTTCCGCCGCTTCAGCGCCCTGACCGATTGGCTTCTGCCGACCCAGACGATCTTCCCCGAGCTCCAAATCACCGGCAACCAGCGCGGCCTCGGCCGCATCGGCGCCGACTTCTGGCCCGTCATCAAGGACCAGCGCGGCCGCCGCCGTGGATGGGTCCACGACCGTTACCCGCAGAGCAAGTGGCACAGTTGCAACCTGACCAGCCACATGCTCAACCCCGGCCCGAACGGCCCCGTGGCCACGAGCCGCTACGAAGCCCTGAGGCAGGGGATGCAGAACTGCGAGGCCCGCATCGTCATCGAGAGCGTCCTGACCGACGACGCCCGCCGAGGCCGCCTCGGCCGCGAACTGGCCGGCCAGTGCGAGCATCTGCTCGATCAACGGCTCTGGCAGATTCTCAAGGGGTTCAGCGGCCTCCAGCTCACCGGACGGCTCTACACGACCTACCCTCGCTACAAGAGCATCTTCTATTACAACGCCGGCGGCGCCGCCGGAGCCCACTGGTTCGCCGGCACCGACTGGCTCGACCAGCAACAGCAACTCTACGCCCTCGCCGGTCAGGTGCAGAAGAAGATGAGCAGGAAGTAGCAGGGGGTAGGGTGGGTCCCCCGGCCCCACGCGTGTGGTTGTCAGGGGGTCGCAAGGGGTAGGGTGGGTCCCCCGGACCCACGCGGGCGCGGAGTTTCTCAACGTGTTGCTATAGGGAACTCCGGAAGGCGCTGGGAGACAGGCCAATCTTGCGTCGCAGGAACTTGGCCAGGTAGTTGGCCGAGCCGAATCCCGCCCAACGGGCCGTCGCCTCGACCGTCTCGGACGAGCTTCTCAGTCGCGTCAAGACCGCCTGCAAGCGAAGGTCGTCCAGATAGCCCTTCGGCGTGGTTCCCGTGACCTGGCGAAAAACACGCGAGAAGAGCGTCCTTTCCAGGCCGACGGCGGCCGCGATCTGCCGGACGCCAATCGACGGGTCGTTCAGGCGTTCCGCCATCAGGGCTTTGGCCCGCGCCACAGCGCCGGCCTTCTCGTCTGTCCGCTGTGCCGGCGACGTTACCCGTCCCGCCAGGGAGACCAGAAACGCGTAAACGCCAGCGGTGGTCTCGACCTGTTCGCGCGGGCCCACCCGATGCAGGGCCTTGCCCTGGGCCCGGAAGCTGTCGGCCCATCCAGGGCCTGCATCGAACGGAGCATCAGGGATCCCCAACCCCAGCACAAGGCCTGTCGCGCAGGGACCGTCCAGCGTGAGCCACCGGTATTCCCAGGCGTCCTCGCGCGTGAACAGGCGATGCCGCATACCCGGTCGGTAGCAGAACGCTTCGCCGGCCCGCAGCCTGTGCTCGCGGCCGTCCTGCTCCAGGTAGCCTGTGCCGCACTCGGTCCAAAGGAGATGCACAAACGTGACCACCCGGGTCGGCTCGCTGCGGCTGGGCCCGAATCGGGCGTGTCCTACGGATCTCAAGCCAAAGGGGGCTCCTGCGGTGCTTGGCGTTGGGCGGTACACGACGCGCGAGAATTCGGTCGTCACAAAATTACCCTCTTCAGCACAGCCTTACCGTTGCCGGGGGTACTGCACGTTGTATTCTACACACAGCGGGAAGGAGGCCCACCCGCTCCGGCAGCAGCCCCTGTAGCCGCACCGGGACAACGGACGCCGGCCTCACCAAGGAACGAATTATGCAGCAACTGACGGAATCGGTCAAGCAATACGCCCGCGACCTGGGCGCTGACCTCGTCGGCATCGCCCCGGTGTCCCGTTACGTCGGCGCCCCGCACAGGCTCAGCCCAACCGCCCATCTGCCGGAGGCCAGATCCGTCGTCGTCATGGCCGTTCACCACCCCGACGCATCGGTCGAATGGGGCGGCGAGCCCAACGGCAACTTCCCCGGTCCCTTCCAGATCGGCATGATCCCGAAGCTCGACACGATCGCCTTTCGCCTGGCGCGCTTTCTCCGGAACCAGGGCCATGCCACGCTGCCCATCTCCTGCACCTACTTCTGGCGGCACCGCCCCTACAAGGACGTGCCGTACGCACACGCTGCGACATTCAGCCACATGAACGCGTTTGTCGCCGCCGGTCTCGGAGAATACGGCTGGCACGGCATGGTCATGTCGCCACAATACGGTCCGCGTCAGCGGCTCATCTCCGTCATCACGGCGGCGCCCCTCACGCCGGACCCGCTCTATCGAGGGACCCCGCTCTGCGACCGTTGCGGCCAGTGCGAGCGCGCCTGCTACGGCAACAACTACGAGCAGCGGCACCTCCTCGCCCCAGGCAGCATCTCCTTCGAGATCGAAGGCAAGCGTTTCGAATATGCGAAGATCAACCGGTGGCGCTGCTTCTGGGGCGAACAGTGCCACCTGGACATGAACCGCCTGGCGGAAGAGGAGAACCTGGACGAGCAGGGGATCTACGACGCCATGGACCGCGGCGTGAGTCGCGTTTCCGTGGGATACGCCGGGTACATGTGCGCCTCGTTCAAGCATTGCATGGCGAAACCGGTCCGCCGCTGGGACCGTGCCGCCAGCCCCGGGCCACGACGCGTGAAAGGGCTTGAGCCGCTGACCACCGCCGACGCCCGCAGGATTATCCTGGAGAAGGCCCGTATCGTCGGAGCCGATCGCGTCGCCATTCAACCGCTGTCGCGTTTTGCGCATGCCCGCGAGACGATTCACGAGGGCTTCCGCAGTGAGGCGCTCTTTGACACATTTCCCTGGGTCGTCACGCTGGGACGGTCGCTGCCGGACTTTGTCGTCAAGGGCTCCCCGCTCGCGAAGAGGAATCACTTCGGCGAAGTCTGGATGACCCAGGGACGCCTGATGATGGGTGTCATGGATATCGCGCGCCGGTTCGACGACGCCGGGTACGAAGCCATGCAGAACTTCGTCGCGGAAGTGGACCTGAGCGCCAAGGAAACCGCAGGGTGGGCCAAACGCGATTCCGGGACGCTACTGGTCGGGTCGCTCCTCTGCACGGCGCCGCTCAAGAACGAGACCCTGACCGTCAGCGGCCCGCTGGACGATGTCGCGCAGGATCAGCTTTTGACGGAAGCGGCGAAACGGTTCGCGAACACTGACCTGCTGGGCGCGGCGGAGATGAAGGCTCTGGATTTCCCCGCCGGAAAGCGACTCCGGCAGTGGCTGCCCGAGGGACGAACGCTGATCGTCCTTGGGGTGGAACTGCCGCAGCGGGTGGTCGAACTGGCCGGCGCCCAGGAAGCCGAATGCGGCGCCGCCTATCAGTACGCCCACTACCAGGCGATACGCGAAGCGTTCTGGGCAGCCCATGATCTGGCTTCCCGCCTCGCCGCTCTCGGGCACGAGGCCGTGCCGCTGGTGGACCTGGACCCCGAGTCCAGGGACCGCTACTGCAACTACATCTCGCGTCTTCCGGACATGCGGGCGCAGGCTCCTTTCGCCTCGGCCGCGGGGCTGGGTCCCATTGGCAAGAGCGGCATGCTGATGACGCCCCGATTCGGTCCGCGCCAGCGCCTGGCGTTTGTGGTCACCAGCGCCACACTGCGCCTGGCGGCAGAGGTCTCCGGCGCGTCGCCCTGCCCGGAAGGCTGCGCCGCCTGTGCGGCCGCCTGCCCGGTCCAGGCTCTGTCTGCGACGAAAACGGAGATGCAGACGGTCACCGCGCAGCGTGCCTATCCTGTGTTCGCGCGGCACGAGGCCCGTTGCGAATGGGCCCGCTGTCTCGGGATGCACGAAGGGGAAGGTGCGGGGCTGTTGGGGTGGAAGGCGCCGGACGGCGATGCTCCGGAGACTCTGGATGAGGAAACTCGCCGGAAGGCCCTGGCGGCAAAGGATCCGATCCAGATTCGCTGCTACGAGAACCCGAACCATTCGGAAACGCTTATCGAGCGATGCCTTCAGGCCTGTCCGCTGGGTCGGCATTGACGCATTTCGCACTTCTGCTGCGCGCCGAAGGTTCGCCGGGCTTCCTGGTGGGCGGCCGACGGCCTTGTCCCGGAATCGTTCCAGCCGGTTGTTCGCTATTTCGCCGGCGGCGGGCCAATGCTGTCGGTCTGGTGCAGCTTCAGCGGCAGGAGCAACCGTTCGGGACACGATTCTCCCGCGATCAGGCCGGCCATCGTCCGGACGATACACTCCCCCATGCGGTCGTAGTCGAGGTCCAGCGTGGTCAGCCGAGCCATGTTGGACAGCATCAGGGGCCGCTCTCCGGCGATGGCCACCACGATGCTCAGGTCGTTGGGCACGCGGAACTGGCTGAATCGGGGGTCGGTCAGCAGGATGTCCAGCCAGGTGGGCCAGTAGAAGAACAAGGCCGTCGGGCGGTCCGGACGCAGGAGCAGTTCGCTGAAGATCCGCCGGCTCTGCTTCAGCGGCGGCAGATCGGGAATGATGTAGGTGGGCATGCAGCACTCTTCGATCACGCCTCCCTCGGCCAGGCCGTCCACCCAGCCTCGGATCGCCGGATGAGTCTCCATGGTGACCGGCACCAACACATGCGACACGAGTGAGAGATTGCGGTGTCCCATGCCGATCAGCCGCAGGGCCAGGTCGCGGACCGGTTTGTAGTCGTCGCTGGTCACCACGGTCAGCCCAAGATAGGGAAACCGGCGGTTGATGACGATGGTGGGAAACTCCCGGCTTCGCAGAGCCGTCAGGCCGGTCAGATAGTGATTGTGCATGTAGACACAAGCGGCGCCGGCGTAGCCCTGGGCAGGCAGCGAGAGGGCGAAGGGCACCTGGTTCTTCAGCGGCCACCGGACCAGATCGAACACCAGGCCCATCTTCTCGGCCCACACGTCGATGTGCTGGCTGAGCGACACGCGGAACGGTTCGGTCGATGGCCACGGTTCCTCGGGATGAAGCAGTGCAATGCGCGTCGGGCCCGACGGCATCCTCGAATCGCCCAGCCTCGGTGCCGGGCGGGAAGCCAGCAACTCGCGGCTGATCTGCGCGGCCTGAGGCAGGACGATCGCCGGTTGCTTGCGGCGCAGTGAGACCAATCCCCTATCGGCGGCGAGGCGGACTGCGCCGGCCGCCGCCTGGGCGGACACGCCGAATTCCCTGGCCAGATCACGGCTGGTCGGCAGGCGGCGATCGGGCAACCACCGCCCCTCCACGATGCCCTGGGCCAAGGCGTAGAGCAGTTGCTCGGTAGCCGTGGGCTTGGTCATCGGACTTCCTTTCCGACCGGGCGATAAGGACGCCGAATGGTTTGCTCGCCTCAGCCGGGCCAAGTATACCGGCGATTCGAGGGCCGACAAGTGACTAGGTCCACTCGGGGGCACTAACGTTTTGGCGGCCGCACCGTGGCATCGGCATCTTGCCCATGAGTGGCAGCGGCATGGGAGTTCCTGCTTTGCTCGAAGCGTTAATGAACCCGGTCCACTCCTGTGGCTCGGGACGTCCCCGACGTCGCTTGATCGCCGATCTGTGCGGGATCTGTAAAATCCGTGTCCTGGCGGGGCACTCTCCAGAGGAGCCAGGCTGAGCTGGAGTGTGAGTGGCTGGGGTGCAGTGGCGATGTAACTGCTTTCAGGGAAACGCTCTACGTGTTTCGTAGGGATCTGGGTTCAAATCCTCGCGTCGGTTTGATCAAGAGGCATCGGTGACACATACTTAAGGGGCAGTAGGGGGGATCAGCAGGCAGCACATCTGGCATCCGCAACTGGGTAGTTCTGAGAAATGAAGGAGGAGTCAACTATGGGGAGGAGTGGCATGAGCATGAGCAGATGGCTTGTGGCGGCCCTGGTGGTCGTCCTGGGGTGTGCGAGCATGGCGTCGGCGGTGCAGATCGACCTGTCCGCCAATGGGACCAACACGCTCAACAACGACGTTGTCGTCAGTCAGGGCGATTACGAGTGCGGTCTCTGGTATTCGACGACAGTCAGGCTCCTCGAAGGCGGTCACATGGTGAATGCCGGCGGAGTGAGCTCCAACTGCTGGGGCAGCGGGGCCATCATGGACGGAAAAGGGCTTCCGGGCGACGGTGTGATGACCACCGCCTCCGGCGTCTACCAGATCGGCCACGGCATGACCCCGGCTGCCGGGTACAACATCTACGGCAAGGAAAGCTGGACGTGGTCGCAAGACGATGAGTTGACTTCAGCCGATGCCGTGTACAACTCGGCCTCCATCTACGCCAAGGATGGCCAATGGCACAGCCTCGTCATCAACCTGGGCTCACAGGCCGGGCAGTACAGGAACATGAACCTCCTGGCCAACATGACCCGTGACGGCAACAGCGGCGCCACGTGGTACGCGGCCATTCAGGTTCACTATGCCGGCGAAGCCGCGCTGGGGACGACGCCCACGGAGGCAGACTCCATCTACTATGTCAGCGCTGCGTATCCCAACGACGCGCCGCTGGCCGGATTCTGGACCAGCAGTGCCGACAGCACCGTAACCAACCTCGGCACCTTGGGAGGGACGGTGACATGGGACTCCACGCTGGCAGCCGACAACTGCATGCTCGCCCCCGGCGGGGTCAACAAACCGGCCAACCCCGCGCAGGCCAAGTACATGTTCGACATTCTCGGTGGTCTGGCTCTTGACGAGACCAAGGTCGTGGACCAGATTGTCATCAGCATGAAAACCGCCAGCGCGTACCGCGCGGGGGGCATGGAAGTCTACGCCCTGAACATGGAAGCCGTGCCCGAACCGGCCACCATGGCTCTGTTGGGGCTGGGCCTGGTGGGCGTGGTGGTCCGTCGGCGTCGTCAGAAGCGGGCCTTCAGATGAGTGACCCAGCGAAGGGCCTCCTCTCCGCGCCGTGACATCCGTGACAACCTGTTCGTGAGAAGAAGCTTGAACGAGGGGGGACGCTGGACCTTCGGCGGCTCCCCTCGGCTGGTGTTGCCGCAGTCGCCGCGAGTCGCTCATGGCATCTTCCAGTGGCCGGTGCTCCCGCGGTCTTGCCGTCCTCTGGTCTCCGTTCAGGCCTCCCAGAGGACGCGGTCGAAACGCTGTCGTGCACCACAAATCCTCTGGTACGGCACCTGTGAATCACACCACGCCTCCATGTCCGGGAACTGCCCCCGAATCGTCGTGCTGAACTCGGGGCGTGTTGCCCGTAGATGTCCGTCAACCCCTTTGCAGGAAAGGAGTGGCACAGATGAGGACACACCTGGCAGTGGCATGGCTGGTCGTGGTCGTGTTGGCCGTGTGCGTGACTCCATTGGCGGTCTTCTCAGTCGGCATCGAGCCGCAAACGCAGCGGATTGGCCGGCAGTCCGGTGGCCGGTTGACGAAGGGAGCATCGCCTGCGACACTGAATCATGCGTGGAGTTTCCGGTCCGACGAGACACGGCCATCGCCGCCTCGGCGGCCCATGGGTATGACGCCGGGATCAAGCCCGGCACACCGAAACGTTTGGAGAGGAACAGGTCAATGAGCAGCATTGCGGGAGTTGAATTGCCGGACTTTGGCAGCGAATCGAATCCGCCGCAGATTCTGTCGGCGACCTACCGCAGCCGGATGGCGGCCGCAGTGGAGCGAATGGCCCGTGCGGGCCTCGACGTGCTGGCGGTGTATGCCGATCGTGAGCACTCGGCCACTATGGCGTATCTGACGGGCATGGACCCCAGATTCGAGGAGGCTTTGCTGCTCATCGGCAAGGGCGGCAACGCCCTGCTGCTGGTAGGCAACGAGTGCGAAGGGTACGTGCCCGACGAGAAGCCGGCTCTGACCGTGGAACTGTTTCAGGACTTCAGCCTCATGGGACAACCGCGCGGCAGTTCGCGGCCGCTGCGGGCGATCCTGTCGGACTTCGGCGTCGGCCGCGATGTGCGCGTCGGCTGCGTGGGCTGGAAGTGCTATGATGTCGCCCTGACCGGCGCCCCGGACCGGGCCAGCGACCTTCCGAGCTATATCGTCGACGTGCTGCGCGATCTGACCGGCAGCGCCGAGAACGTCACCAACGCCACGGACCTGTTCACGAATCCGGCGAACGGTCTGCGCGTGGTCGGGATCGAGCCGGAGCAGATTGCCGCCTTCGAGTACGCATCGATCCAGACCTCCACGAGCACGTTGGCGGCGATGCGCGCCCTGCGCGAGGGAGTCCGCGAGGACGAACTGGAGCGATGGCTGGTGACCCGGGGCCTGCCGCTGTCGTGCCACCGGATGATCTCGTTCGGCCGAAGCTCCCTGCGTGGGCTGTCCAGCCCGAGTGCGAATCGGGCCGCCCTGGGGGATGTCTACACGATCGGCTTCGGCGTGGCCGGGGCCCTGACGTCCCGGGCCGGTTTCATCGCGCGCGGGCCGGCGGATGTGTCCGAGGGCGTGCGCGATCACTATGCCCGGTTCGCAGCCAACTACTTCGATGTGGTGTGTGCGTGGTACGGCGCTCTGCGCCTTGGCGTCACGGGCGGCGAGGTGTTCGCCGCCGTCGAGCGGGTCCGCGACGACAGCCTCTACCGACTGGCGGTGAACCCTGGCCACACGCTGCACCTGGACGAATGGGTACACTCGCCCTTCGCCGCCGGAAGCACGGTGCCGCTGAACTCGGGGATGGCCCTCCAGATGGACATTATCCCGGTCTCCAAGGGACCGTTCTGCTATGCGAACGCCGAGGACGGCGTGGTTCTGGCTGACGCATCCCTTCGAGCCGCGCTGGCCCGCGATTACCCGGCATGTTGGCGGCGAATCCAGGCGCGACGCAGCTTCATGGACCAGACGCTGGGCATTCCTCTGGACGAGGCGGTACTGCCCCTGAGCAACATGCCGGCTTATCTTCCACCGTACGTCATGTCTCCGGAGCGCGTGTTTGTGAACAGGTAGGTGGCCGCCAAGGCCCGTGCTTCATGAGGGAGGAACGTCAGTCCAATCCAGGCCACGAGCCTTCTCTCTCATGGCAAGAAGGAGCCAGGTGGACATCGAACGGTCCGCAGCCATGTGGCGGGATGCATTCCGTCACATGGCTCCGTTTGTATCGGATCATCTCGCCAGCTTCGATCGGCCACAGGGGAGGCGATCCCAGCAGGTGCTCGGGGTCATCCGTTGCCGCCACATACCCGGGGAGCCTTGGCTGGACTTGACATGAACTGGAGCCACCTGTGGGATTTGAACCCACAACCCCGGCTTTACGAAAGCCGTGCTCTACCGTTGAGCTAAGGTGGCTCCTGTGTGTGCCGCAACTGATTGTCGGCCCGGCATTATAATCAAAACCTTCGCCAAGGCAAGCCCAAAGGAGACGCCAAAAGGAGACGCCAAGGGGCGGCGACACATTCCAGTTGACGCCGCCGCCGTACGTCGCCTATAGTACGATAGAGCAGGGCAGTGCTTCCGCCGAGTGTCGATTGCGGCTCCGAACCCTTACCTTTCCGGCGCGACAGGCCATGGCCAAACCACCCGCCTCACAAGTTCTGCTGACCGCGAAGGCCACTCTTGCTGATGCCTCGGGCGGACAGAAGCCGCAGAAAGTGCGGCCCCAGGTCACGCCGCACCACTTCTGGATTGCCGACGGGCTCGAAATGGCCGTCGCCGACATCGAGAGCGTTCAACTCGTCGATCCGCAGACCGTCGGTGTCCGCCGCATTGGCCGCGGCAAGGAGCTGATCCTGCGTTGCAGCAGCCCGGACGACGCACGGCAACTGAAAGCCTGCCTCGTGTTCCATGCCCGCGAGACGCGCGGCGTGGCCACCGGCGCCCAGCAATGGACTCACCTGGTCGGCCCCCGATTCGACAAATTGGACGTCTCCGACAGCGCCGTGCCGATCGTCCCCCCCAAGCCCGAGGCCCTCGCCGGCGGCGACCGGATCGCCGGCGGTCGCCGGTGGGGCCCGGCAGTCGTCGCCGCGGTCGTGGTCGTCGCGGCGGTTGTCCTCTATGTCGTGGCGTTCCGCGGCCGCGACGCCGACTTCGCCGCCTTCCGGGCCGAGGGCGACAAGGCGTACGCCGCAGGCCAGTACGCCGAGGCCCTCGACCACTACCTCAAGGCCCAGGTCGGCATGGCCCACGATGCGGAGCTCTGCGGCCGAATCGGGCACGCGCGCATGCAGCTCGGACAACACGCCGAGGCCATCGGCTCTCTGGTCAAGGCCGTCAGCTTCGACGGAGGCAAGACCCCCGAGTACTCGCTCATGCTCGCCGACGCTTACGACAAGACACGCCAGCCGGACCGCGCCCTGACCGTGCTGCGGAGCGCCCGCAACGCGTTTCCCGACCATGCCGCGGTGGCCTTTGCCCTGGCCTCCGCCCTCGGTCGCCGCGGCGACGCTCAGGCCGCCCTCCGACTCTCCGAGGAGGTCCGACGCCTCCAGCCCGACAACGTGGAGAACCAGCGGCTCTATGCCTCGCTCCTGGAGAAGTCGCGACGATACGACCGCGCGGCCGACGTCTACCTGGCCATGGCCCGGTCCGCCCCGACCTATGACCTCTACGTCAAGGCGATGAAGGCCGCCGCCAGGAGCGGCGACATGACCCGTTGCGAGTCCATTCTGCGGGAGGCGCGCCGAGCCCTCCCGGGCCACGCCCAGCTCGCCCGCAGCGACACGGATATCCTGGTCGGACTGGGACTCGTCCGGGCGCCCGCTCCGCCGCAACGCGAGCCTGAACCGGAACCGATGCCCGAGCCCGTGGAGCCCGTCCAGACCGACGCGCCGTCGCAGCCCCAGGCCGAGCCCAACGGCCAGCCGGCCGCCCACGAGCAGCCCGAGGCCTCATCCACGAGCGAAACCGAGCCGGAGGCCGACGTGCCCTCGGGCGGCACGACCCGCACCGCGCTGCCCCCGCCGCCGGAGCCGCAACCCGAGTCGCCCCCTACGGCGGATCGCGAGCCGGAGTCGTCGCCCGAGCTTCCGGTGCAGCCGGAACCCGTGCCGCCGGTGGCTCCGGAATCGCCCGAGACCGCCGCGCCCGACGACGAGTCGCCTCATGCCGAGCCCCCCGCGCCGTGACGCCGCGGACGGATTCCCGTCAAATACCTTGCGTGCTCCGGCGGCGGCGCGTAGAATCCGTGCGCTCAAGGGTTCACCACACGCATGAGGAGTCAGACCAATGAGGATTCTCATCATCGGGTCGGGCGGTCGCGAGCACGCCCTGGCCTGGAAGATAGCCCAGTCGCCGCGCGTGAAGAAGATCTTCGCCGCTCCCGGCAATCCCGGCACTGCCCAGTTCGCTCAGAACGTGCCCATGGCGGCCGACGACGTGAAGTCGCTGATCGAGTTCGCCCGCAGGGAGAAGATCGACCTGACGGTGGTGGGGCCCGAGCGGCCGCTCATTGCCGGCATCGTCGATGCGTTCCAGGAAGCCGGCCTGCGTATTTTCGGCCCGAATGCCGCCGCGGCGAGGCTCGAAGGGTCCAAGAGCTTCTGCAAGCAACTTCTGCGGCACCACGCCGTGCCGACCGCCGAGTACCGGTCGTTCAAGCGCGCCGTGGACGCCCGCAAGTTCATCGAGACACGCGACGAGGCCGTCGTCGTCAAGGCCTCCGGCGAAGCCCTTGGCAAGGGTGTTTTCGTCTGCGAGACCCATGAGCAGGCCTTCGACGCCGTCCAGCAGATCATGGTGGACCGTGTCTTCGGCGATGCCGGCAACGAGGTCGTGATCGAAGAGAAACTTACCGGCGAGGAAGCTTCGATCCTGGCCCTCGTTGACGGTCGCAACATCTACACCATGGAGTCCAGCCAGGACCACAAGGCTATCTTCGACGGCGACAAGGGGCCCAACACCGGCGGCATGGGAGCCTACAGCCCGGCCCCGGTCGTGACCGACGCGGTCATGTCGCAGATCGAACGCGACATCCTGGTGCCGACGGTTCACGCCATGAACCACGAGGGATGCCCCTACAGCGGGCTGCTTTATGCCGGCGTGATGCTGACGCCCGGCGGCCCCAAGGTGCTGGAATTCAACGTCCGTTTCGGCGATCCCGAGGCACAGCCGCTGATGATGAGGCTCAAGAGCGACATCATCGACGCCATGGAGGCCACCATCGACGGCCGCCTCGACGAGGTGACTCTCGAATGGTCCGAACAGGCCGCCGTGGGCGTCGTCATGGCCGCCGCCGGCTATCCCGGCGACTACCAGAAGGGCAAGGTCATCACCGGTCTTGACGACGCGGCCACCATGAACAATGTCATGGTCTTCCAGGCGGGCACCCGGGAGGTTGACGGCAGGATCGTCACCGCCGGGGGCCGCGTTCTCTGCGTGACCGCTGTGGGCCCGACCATCGCCGATGCCAAAATCCTGGCCTACGAGGCCGCCCAGAGAATCCGCTTCGAAGGCGCCCAGTACCGCACCGACAT
>Ga0123329_1002232_pt1 | contig 17229 bp, 11 predicted proteins | sample BioC12SIPDNA_FD_89703 | JGI IMG/M metagenome (GOLD analysis project Ga0123329, IMG submission 89703) | Anaerobic biogas reactor microbial communites from Washington, USA - Biogas_R1_B C12 SIP DNA | ecosystem: Engineered > Bioreactor > Anaerobic > Unclassified | place: Washington, USA | collected... | reverse complement strand
GATCGCTCGGTGGCCTACTTCAGGGAAGCAATGCAGGCTTGTGGGGAGGCCGCGAGTGGGTCAGGCGTCCGATTTGCGATCGAGCCGCTCAACCGCTACGAGACGGACCTGATCCACTCAGTGGATGAAGGACTGTCATTTCTGGACCAGGTAGGGATGGACAACGTGGGTTTGCTCCTCGACACATTCCACATGAACATCGAGGAGCGCAGCCTCGAGAGCAGCATCCGCGCGTGCGGAGAACGCATCTTCCACTTCCACGTGGCGGATTCGAACCGTTGGTTTCCCGGCGCCGGACATCTCGATTTTGCCAGCATCGTAGCCACGCTGCGGGAGATCGGGTACAAGGGCTGGATATCGGGCGAGTTCATGCCCAAGCCCGATGCCAGCAGCGCAGCGCAGCGCGCCATCGCGCATATGGCTCCTCTGGTCCATCAGTAAGAGAGTAGCCCGTGCAACGGATCAAGCCCGAGCGCCTCGGACCGGTTGCCATCCTGCTATTGGTGCAACTCCTCAACGGGATTGTCGTCTCCGCCCAGCGCTACTTCTTCCCTATCTACGTCAGCGATTCTCTGGGCGCCACCGCCGCCTTCGCATCGTCACTGGTCTCAGTTGCCCAGGCCGCCGGTATGGTGGCTGCGATGGTGGGAGGAGGCCTCACCGACACCCTCGGTCGCAAATGGACGCTCGTCATCGGCCTGGGTTGTTTCGTGATGAGCAGCGTAGCCTTCCTGGCGCGTGCCCCGTGGTTGGTAGGAGCCTTGTGGGTGGTAAGCGGGCTGGCCACGAGCCTTGAATCTCTGGGGGCGCAGAGCTACCTCATCCGTGCCGCAGGAAATCGGCATATCGGCACGATCTCGGCTTTCTACCATTGGGGGTTTACGCTCGGCGGCGCCCTGGGTAGCCCCTTCGCCGGCTATATCCTCGATACACGCGGCTACACCGTCTTTGCCACCTGGTTGATCGGCTTTGCCGCAGTCAACCTGGTCCTGGCCGTGGCCCTGATGCCGAGCCACCAGCAACGCCAGACAGACCAGGAGCGACAGCGCTGGCACAGGGCGCTTGCAGGCTACCTACACGTAGTACGGCAGCCGCTCGTCGTGCGCCTGGGGCTGATGCGCTTCCTGCCAACGTGCTACTATGGCATGAGCGGTGTGCTTGTACCGCTTCTGATCTACGCCAGGACAGGCACGAAGATCTCCGTTGCTGCGTTCGCCACAACCAGTCAGGTGCTCGCAACGTTAGCGCAGCTTGTCACGGGGCGTTTCGCTGATCGCGTGGGACCACAGACGCCGACGCGGATCGCGATGGGGGCTGTAGCCCTGGCAGCCCTGGGACAAGCGGCTTTCGCCAGGCAGCCGTGGGGCCTATTTGCCTTTGGTTGTCTGGGGGTGGCTGCCGCGTGGTCGCTGTCGACGATGATGCTGGTACTTGTTTCTGGTGCCACCTCACACCATGAACAGGGGCGCGTTCTGGGAGCTCTGGCCCTTGTATGGAACCTGGCGATGGTCCTGAGCGTTCTCGTGGGTGGTGTTCTCGTGGAAGTGAGCGCCGGCCTACCCTTTGCCGTAGCCTCAGTGCTGGGGCTGGCCGGCGTGCTCGTTGTCGTCTCGTACTTCCGTCAGCTTGGTCACGGTCACGGCTAGCGAAGATGCCCCTTTGCAGGGGAGCGCCCTGAAACGAAAAACGCCCCCGTGTGGGGGCGTCTCTCAACCGACATGATCTAGACTGCTTTGTTCCGGCAGCGCTTGCAGACCTTGATCTTTACGCCGTCCTTGGTCGTGCGCTCGTAAAGGACCTTGATAGCCGTCGTTCCGCAGGCCGGGCAAGTTCCCCGTCCGTGCCTGAGAAGATTCCGAATACCCTTCCCGCGATGCTGCTTTCCCATCGTGCTTGCACCCTTTCGTGAGTTCGTATAAGAATCGCACGCCCTGGGACGTGCCATTTGCCTCGCCAGGCCCAGATCCTACACACAAAAAAGCCACGCGCCAATCACCCGTGGCTGTCAAAGACCTAGGGTTCGTTTATGATACGACCGATTGCCCGGATGTCAAGCGAGTTCACCCGCCGCCAACTCCGCCAGGACAGCCCGCGCCATCTGCTCGATGCCCTCCTACTCCCACGGTCCAGTCGCAGGCCGCCTGCGCGCTGGCAGTCCCAGTGCCCATCTCAGCCAGCGCGGCGACCTGACGCGGCACCTTGGAAGCCTCGTACCAGCGACGCAGCACGTCCACGTAGTAGCTGGCGTGGCGTTCCCGCGACGCGCCCTCCGCGACCGGCGCCTGCAGATACCGGGGATGACTTCCCGGCTATTCTGGTCTTGCCGGCACATCCAGAGAGATCAGAGGTCCAGCCGTGCCACGCTAGACAGTTGCTTGCGGGAGCAACCCCGCAGCCTCAAGCACTGTCCTTAGCGCCTGTCGTCGGTCGTGTTCGAGCGCCTGTAGGGGCAGCCGCGGGGGGCCACCGTACCAGCCCAGCATGTCCATCGCCGCCTTCAGGCCACTCACGCCCCACTGGCTGGTCACCGCGAGGTTGACAGGCAACATGCGCATGTGGAGTGCGCGCCCCTCATCCATGCGTCCGGCGCGGAAGTGGTCATACAGCGCGATGCAGGCCTCGGGCGCGATGTTGCCCAGCGCGAGGATGCCGCCGGTCGCGCCGATCGCCAATGAGGGATAGAAGAAGTTGGCCGATCCCGCAAGCACCTCAAACGACACGTCAGCTCGGCGCACCGTGTCAGCCATCTTGCCTATGTTGCCGCCGGTGTCTTTGACGCCAATGATGTTGGGGTGCGCCGACAGCTCGACCAACAGGTCAGCCGGCAGATCCATGCCCGTGGCCGGGGGCAGGTTGTAGATCATGATGGGAATGGGCGCGGCGTCGGCGACGGACCGGTAATAACCTGCCAGCACGGACGATGTCATCTGACCCTTGTAGTAACTGGGATTGACGATAATGGCGGCGTCGGCGCCAATGGCAGCAGCTTGCTCGGTCATTCTGATCGTGTGCACCGTCGATTCGGCGGCTGTGCCGGCGATCATTAGCTTTTCGCGGGGTATGGCCGCACGGGCAGTCCTGAGCACCTCCAGCCGCTCGACCTCATTCAGGAAGACCCACTCTCCGTTGGAGCCCAGGACGATGTAACCGCGCAGGTCGGTCCGGTTCCAGCGATCAAGGTTGGCAGCGATCTTATCGTGTGCGACCCTGCCACTGTCATCAAACGATGTCACGATCGGGGTAAAGACCCCGTGGAGTGAAATGGAACGTTCTGTCATAGGTTTCACCTCGGTACAGTGATAGCAGGTCTGCAGCAACAGGCCGGCGCAGGACGTGCTGCCCCCCAAGCGGCTTCGACTACTGCAGGCTAAGTATAGCCATCCGGCAGCGTAACGCGATCGGGGCCGCCCTGTCCCGAAAACGGTAGGGGATGAGGGTGGATCCTCTCGTCATACGACCGCGTTGGGGCCAGGCTGCCCAGCAGCAGAGAGCCAGATCAGGGGTTACCGCGCTATGCGAAGGTTCGCCGGTACGTGTCTTTCGCTCACGCCATGCGCATCCGAAGAAGCATGTACACACATGTGCTCGCTTAAGGGGATGCCTATCCCCGCTCTGCAGCCTCGGGGAGCGGCGGATTGGTATCCGCCGCGAGCATCTGAGTGGGATGCTCTGCATCGGCACGCCCTGACCTGCTTGCGGGGGATGGCCATCCCCCGCAAGCAGGTCAGAAACCTAAGGCGGGGTCATAACACGACCGGTTGTCCGGATTTCGAGCTGGCCCTATCGGAAACTCCAACAGCCAAGTTGATAATTTCATGATAGCCGTCCTCTATACTGTGAGCACAGTCACCCGACAGAGGTTTGGCAATGCCTGACCGCACGACCGGGTTGTGCACTCCCCAGTGCCAAGAGAGGAGGCTCCTGATGTCCGCACACGACCGCGACTCAAAGCTAAACACAGCGTCGTTCCGGAAGGGAATCGGCGCACTATGCACCGCCGCCATGGTGTTCATGGCAGCCTGTGCGCCTGCCGTTCCGGCAGCGCAGCCCACAGCGACCAGTGCGCCCTCTACGGCCACACCCGTTCCCCCAACGGAGACGCCGCTGCCCACAGCTACCCCAGAACTGGCTGCTCTGCCCGCCGACGGCAGGGTAGTCTACAGCGAACCGGCTGGTGGAACACCTCGGTCGATGATAGTCCGCCGGCCCGAGGAAGGCACCCCCCCTTACCCTTGGGTGTTCGTGACCACGTGCCTTGGGTGCCTCACCTATCCCTACGATGCCTTCGCCAACGAGCTGCTCGCCCGTGGATACGCCACGGTGATGTTCCTCACGGGGGACTTTGGAGAGGGCGAATCCTGTGCCTGGGCCTGGCTCGAGCAGAATGCCGCCAGCTACGGGCTCGATATGGAAAGAGCCCTCGTCTTTGCGCACGGTGTCGGGCTGGCGGGTCCTGTCCTGGGTGTCGCTGACGAATCGCTATGGGCGGAGCTGCTCGAAGGCTGTCCCAACCCGGCGCCAGCGACCGTCCACATCCGGGGCGTCGCAACGTACAGCACGTGGTTTGGGGTGCCTGCGGGCACTCTGAGCACCTGGCCGGCGCAGTACGCTTTTCTCTTCGATGAGCTGGGGGGCACCACGGATCTATCGGAGCAGGCGGTCATGGATCTGGCCACGATCCTGCAGGAACTCCCGTCATCAGAGTGGCGGACCAGCGACCGTCTGGATGACACCATGCGGATCATGGCCCACAGGACGCCCCTCTACTACATCCACGGGCCCAAGCCGGCCGACCAGATGCCGGCCTTCCTTCTCACCCACGGCGAGCAGAGGGACCCGGACCCGTGGGTGGCGCAGCCGCCGATCGAGGAATCGGAGCTGATGGCGGAGGCCCTTAAGGCTGCCGGGATCGCTGTTGAGACACTGTGGCTTCCCGACGCTGGCTTCTTTGACATCCAGTTGGCCAACAGCGGCGTGCCTGCGCAGATCGCCGAGGCGATCGACACCTGGGCCCAGCGACTGTTCGCGGAGTAAGGATGAGACCGGACCGTGGACATCCCCGTTCGTGTGCGGTCCAGTATATCAGTGGCTTGCTAGACGCGTTCAGCGAGGTCGACTGGCTGCTCCCTCACGGATCAGCACCGGCCTGGTGCAAGCGCAAGCCAGAGCTCCGCCACCCGGACGCCGCGCTCGCCTGGAGCAGCCCGCCAGGTGAGCACGAGTGACCCGTCTGCCGTGAACTCGGCAGCAATCGGGTAGGTGCACGTGCGCTCTACATCATCGCAGCATGAAGCGATAACCGGGACGCTGTTCACGGTCAGCGAGACCGACGCTGGTGAGCCGCCATAGGCGACCCGCAGGGTATAGGCACTCGGGTCAAGGTGGTCCAGCCGAACAGTCAACGGCACCGTAGTGTGTGTACAGAGCTGGCGCAGACGAGCGACCGGCGACGCGGAAGCGCGCAGCACATCAATGCTCTCCGCATGGAGCCGCGCGATGCCCGCCATGTCATATCCAACAAAGGGTGAGGACAGATACCCCGGATCCCGGTCCCAGGGCTCGCCGCCTTGCGTGGCGCGCAACGACCCCGGGGCTCCCAGATCCATGTAGCGCCCACCAGGGCCAGGATTGGCCCGTTGTAGCAGCGCATCGATCGCATCGAGCTGCGTGGCCTCATCGGAAAGCGCACGAATCTCGGTGAGTCGCTGCCACAACCAGACGGCATCGTTCAGCGGCAGGTCCATCCCATCGAGGAACGCACCGCGCCCCCACGATTGCGCTCCATGTCTGGGAACCGATGACTGAAGCGATACCGACGCAAAGAGCGCATCGGCAAGTTGGTCACACCATGCCCGCAGCCGCACACGCATCTCCTGCGCGACCAGAGCAGTGTGAGCGCGGTCGAGAACGGCCTCCGCCCGCGACAGTGCTGCGCGCACGCCCATCTGAGCAGCACTACGGAGTGCGTCATAGGCCTGCTCGAGCAACTCGGTTTCGTAGATCAGGCGACGCCGCACGTAGGCATCGCAGTAGGCACGCAAGAGCCCCATCTGGAACCGGTAGTTGTCCAGAACACCCTCAGAAGCGTGCGTAGCCTCAAACTGCCAATGCTGAAGTGTGGCCTCGACGCCGGTGTTCAGCACGAGCGGTCCCCGCCAGTTCTCCTCGAGCGCCAGAAAACCCTGAGAGAGCCGCGCTTCGCTGTCAGGTGCAATGAACAACCGTACGTAGTCGCGCAGCGTCTCCGATACCGGCGTGCCCGGGTCCCAATCCTGATCAGCCCAGACGAACTTGTTCACATCGTCGTTGATGCCCTCGGAGTAGGTGATGCTACCGGTGGCGTACGTCCGAAGGCGGTTGTGAATCTCCTTCATAGCCACCGGGCGTGGGTTGATGCCCTCGCGACCATGCGTCAGCGCAAGTGCCAGATCCCATTCCGGTACCGGGTATTGGCACTGCAGGCTGTGGGTGATATCGGGATAGCGCCGGATTGGGTAGCACGCGGGGATGCGTGCGCGAAGCTCCGGGAGCGATACAGGCACCCAGGGTGCGAAGACGATGCCCCCGAGCCACTCTGGCTCCTTGTCGACCTCAGCAAAGAACCCCTCCAGCCACGCGCCATCAGGTCGGAAGGCCTGCGGCGAGAGCCAGATGCGCGCGTTCGGATGGTAGACATGCAGGACCTCAGCAACCTTGGCGGACCAGGAGAAGAGTTGGTCGGGCGTGAGGTTGCCCGGGTCGCCTCCGGGTATGAAGACGTGATCCAGGCGGCTCAGACGACCAAAGACCTCTGAGCGCTCCGCGAGCTCGGCCTCGATGCAACGCGGATCGGCGTAGTCGTCTCCCACATTGGGATACCAGAGCCACACGTCCAGACCATAGCGCGCGATGATCTCACCCAGCGCGACCGTCATCTCTTCAGGCGGCACTGGCATCAGGGCATTGGTGAGTTCGTCATCGGTCCGGGGGGGGAGGATCTCGATGCTATTGGCGCCAAAGAAGGACAACTCACGGATGTACTGCTCGAACTGCGCTGGTGTCCAGGCGTCGAACGTGTTGTTCTTGGGGCGGTAGCCGAGTTGGTGTCCACGGATCGCCGCATACGGCGTGGTGGAAATGCGCAGCGTGTCGGGGACCCGAATCGAACCTGGGCGCATCGCCATCTGACGCAGCAACCGGCCAATGCCGTAGAGGATGCCGCGAGCATCGTGGCCCACTATCAGGACTGCCGGCACAGGGTCGGAAGCGACGACCAGGCGGAAGCCCTCGGGTCCGGGCAATTCAAGACCCGCCAGAGCGCTGCTCAGGGACGAAGAAAAGGTCGCGAGGCTCGCATCATCGCAGACGATCACGCTCGGTGATGATGCGACCGATGCGTCTGCCAGCACCGGCCAGCGGAGCCCGGTGCGCCGCTCCACCTCTTCGACAAGGGCAAGGACAGCCTGATGCCCTGGGCCGACCTGCGCGGCCCCCAAAGCAACGACTACAGCGTTTCCCAGATCACAATCGACCATTCGGCAAGCCTTCTGTGGTGGCGAGGAGTATCTCTAACCATGATGACGCAGATCCGCAACAAAGGATACTCGAATTCTCTAACCACGCTAGGCCAAGAGATCGACCCAGAAGGGGCTCAACCAGGCACAGTGCCCATCGGACTGGCGGATTCGGACGTAGTACACCACATCCTGCAATGGCCTTCCGGGACGGTCGTCCTCCCAGAACGCCTCCAGGTCAGGCGAGTCGCGCTCGACGGGCAGGTCAGCAAGGACCACGCCCATCGACACGATCTGCACAGCATCGAGCGGTGCCGTGCCGCGAACGCGAATCTGGAAGAGCCGTGGGGCGTCCGGGTCGAGTGTGAGCTCACTACCCATCGGGAACCCATTGAGCGTCGCATCGGCCACGATGCGTGCGCCGCTCGTGGCGTAGCAGCGACGCGCGTACAGGCTTGCGAAGAGCGAGGCCCCTTCGAGACGGGATGCCTGGATCGCCGTCAACCCACCATACCCCGGTGCTCCGGCAAGGCGAGAGGGCCAGCCGGTGTGGTTGTCGGTGCCCCCCACGAAACCCACGCGGTGTCCGCGCATAAGGGCCGTCTGAACACTGCCACCAAACCCGCCCCACGCCACGCGCCAGCGTGGATCCGGCGCTTCGGTCTCAAAGGCCCCCCGATTCTGCACCATCTCCACCAGCCGAACCCCCTGGCGTGTCAGCGGCGTTGCCAGCGGCCAGTGCATCGCGCACCAGAAGGGGCGCCCATCCTTGTAAAGGACCCCAGCGCGGACCGAGGAATCCATGTTCGTGTGGTGCGGCACAATGGCGGCACGGCCCTCGGGGCAAAGTGCGGACAGAATCTCCAGAGGATAGCTGTTGTGGCTCTCACGCCAGACGGGGAGCAGTTCGTGCGGGAAGCGCTTGATAATCTGCAGAAAGGTATCGAAATCCGCGGCGACCAGGTTGGCATGCCCATAGCGCCCGCTGAGTTCGGCGCTCGGGATCGTGCAGAAGCGCCCCGGCTCGTCGAAGCGGCGGCAGATTTCGGCTTGCTCGATCGGCAGATGGTGCACATAGGTGCCATCGGCTGAGAGGTGGTCAGCCGGACCGGCGAAGTCCAGCGCCAGCTCGTCGCGGGCGCTGGCCAACGCGGCTTGCAGCGACCGCTGGCCATCCGGGCTCAGCTCCGTGTGCCAGTGGAACTCCCCAAAGTAGATCGGCGTGCCATCCACCGATCGCGGGAGTGCGTTGGTCCTGGCGCTTCGCCCGGTCTCATCGACCACGAAGCCCCGAAGTCCGGTGGCGGCATTTCCATCATCCGGGTCCCAGCCACCCACGGGCGTAGCACATGCCCCCTGAACCAACATAACCTGGCGCCGGTGCTCCCCCAATGCCAACGTAACTCGTACCTCCTTGTTGGGCTGTGTCGGGTTCCCGTAGGCATCAAAGGTTTGGATGACAATGCACCCGTTGGGCTTCAGCACGGCCTCCAGATGGTCAGCGGAGCCCGCCGTGAAGCGCAGCCCCAGAGGGTCGGCCACCGGCGTGCACTCCACCGCATCGGACGTGGCGACCTTGCCCAGGTGTAGTACCCACATCAGGTCGGCAGTCGTCGTCTCTGGGGGATCGAGCGCCTCCGCCAAAGGCTCGCAGAAGACGGTGACTTGTGTGCCTCTGGGGAGATCCACAGGCGTGCGCACCATGGCCATCGACAGCGTGCGGATGTGCCAGACCCACTCACGCTGCATCGCGCGCCACATGAATCGCTGCTCAAAGGGCAGTTCCGTGCCTGACGCAGCGACACCCTCCCCCCATAGCACGGCCACCGTCGTAATCGCCAGACTCCGTAGCATGGTCGCGCTGCTGGCTTTGAGCCGCAGCAACGTGCCGGCAGGGACAGGCTGGTTCAAGGTCAAGTCCAGGTGCGATGGAACCCCGTCGGTGACGGGGATCGACATCGCTCTCGGTGGGTACACCATACCTATGCCTCACAACCCCAGGGACAGCATCCGCGCGCTCAATCCAGGGCGTTGAGCATCCGGTCGGCGGCAAGCACACAGAAGATGTAGTCCGCTGCCCCGCCGATGACGTACTCGGTCTGTTGCCAGAAATAGGGCCACGGCTCCTTTAGCTCCATGAAGTCTGGCCGGATAAGAGCCGGGCCGGAGATCACGCCGCCCGGCGTGTTGGACCAATCCACACGATTCACACCGTACGCCACCGTGATCGATTTCGCACCGACACCCGAGACCAGCGACGTGTTCGATGCCGGATGGCACCCGTGGTTGTAGTTGAGCACGCGCAACAGGATTTCACGATCCACCAGATCAGGAAAGGCGAGCCAGAACTCGTAGAGCTGCACCGCATAGCTTAGCAGCTGCCAGCCGATGCCCCAGATGTGCGGGCGAAAGAGGATGCCGAAGGGATTCGTCTTGAGCTCCGCATCGAACTGCGCAAGCGACCCGGCAACGGCGGCGCGCACCGAAGCGGTGAACGCCTCGTCGGCGACACTTGGCAATGCCCGCGCTACTGCACCACCCACCCAGATAATGCGCTCTTCGATCAAGGGCCGCAGCGCCAACAGCCGCTCCCGATAGCCTGCCTCGCCCGTAGTCAGCAGAAGCTCGACCGCTGCCAGGACTTCCTGCGCCTCCACCCCGCGTGGCACGTACCCCGCTGGCTGGATCACCGGCTCGTGCGCGTGTTCATAGGTCCAGATGCTGGTCGCCGTTTGCAGGCATTCCTCAGCCAGGTCGGGGCGGTGCTCCCGGAGCACCCGGCTCGCTATCGCCAGCGCCGCGGCGACCTTGTATTCCAGCGCCGTATCGTGGTTGGTGAAGGCCCACCGATCGTCTGCGATCGCTCGATCGTCCGCGGCCTTGACACCCCTGACCGGTCCGACGACATTGTCGGTCATCGTTGCGGCGTCGCCCAGATGCACGTACTGCTCGACCGTCCCCGCAATGATGCCGTGAAAGCTGTGACCCGCGGCGCGATAGCCGCCGAGCAGGGCCTCGACGCCGTGCGCGACCTGCTCAACGATGTCGGGCACGCCGTCGGGTGTGTGCAGCAACACCAGTCGTTCCTCGGGAAGCACCGTCGTCTGGTCGGATACCAGGCCAAAGAGCTCGCTAACGAGCGCCAGGGTGTGCGTTGTGCCCGCCTGCGATCCGGCAGCCAGGTCATAGTCTCCGGCATCGTGCCAACCGCCGCGGTCGAGATGGGGAATGTGCTCATGAGGCGCAAATGGCGTGTCGGTCTGCCCGTACTGGCGATAGCCATCGAAGTGCACGTGATCCGTAGGCGCTTGAAGTGCATCGTCGAGATGGCAAGCGCCGTGCCAGGTGTGATAGCGATCCTTTACTGCGACGTGACACATCTGCACCGGGAGGAAAGTTTCCAACACCGGTTGCCAGACCTCATGATGGTAGACCTGCGGGTGAATCTCGAACCCTGGCGTGGCCTGATCGGCGTAGCGCACGCGGTAGAAACCCGGCTCTTGGACGGTACTGAAGTCGAAGATGGCATAGGCCCATCGCAGCCAGCGACCCCACGGTGCCGGTCGCGCCGCTAACACAGGCACGGGACCTTCTGCCGAGACTCGCTCGAGCACAGCCTCGCCGACGATCTCATCCCGCGGGTCGAGCTCCAGGATGGCCTGCTTGACCTGGTCCGGGTGATAGCCCACCTGGGAGACGGAGATCACAGGTGCCCGTCGCCACCCGGGAACCACGTTCACGCTCAGCCGCCAGACAATGGCGTCCCTGGTGACGTCCGGCTGGATGATCTCGCGCAGGACAAACCAACCATTCTGGGCCCAGTGTCGCCCGTCGAACAGCGCCATACAGCCGCTCTCCGAGAAGACCTCGAACCGGCGCAGCGGGTCCTCAGCTGCAGCGACCAGGCGCGTGCCGCTCGCCAAGGGCGGGCTAACCAACTCGCCCGACGGTCCCTGTAGCCTGGGGGAGCCCGCGTGTTCCGGGAAGGTTCGCTGAATGGAGGCGATATGAGTGGCGCCGCCCAATTCGAAAGTCTTCCCAAAGTAGGCGCCAGGGAAGATCTCCAGGTTGAACCCGGCCCGCCCCTCAAGCGCAACGGGCAGGGGGCTTTCGAGATCAACGCTGATCCGCAACGAAGTCCCCTCGGGCGTCACCCGCACGCTATAGCCCCACTCGGCATCCGGATAGCGACAGGGCACCGCAACGGTAGCGCCGCCGTCGACGATCTCCCGATCACCGACCTCGGGCTGGCCATCCCACTGGCTGGGCGCGGTCGAAAGCCGAAGGTCTCCACAAGAGAGCGTTCGTTCGCCGTGTTGGATGATCTCGATACCGCCCTGCTTGCCCTCGGGATAGCGATTGTGGAAGATGAGGGCCGCGAGGCCGGGTGCTTCGAAGGTTCCGTGCTCCGACAGTTTCCAGAACGAATCAGCCATCAGCTCCCCTCCGCTATGCAGTCATAGTCGCTACTATAGTATGGAAAGGTTAGAAGCCAAAGTGCTACTTCCAGAACTCGAACGCCAACTGTCGCACGGGCTTGCGCTTCTGTCCCCGCGCGTGCAAGAGGATCAACCGGCCCTCCGACGACCGTGTGTAGACCAGGCGTCCACCACCGACGGTGCGCTTCCAGGCGCGGGCAAGCGCCTCCGCCCGCTCGCGCCGTGTCGCCAGCACATCCGGCACGCGGTGGTAGGCGCGCAGGTCCTCCCCAAGCCCCAGCGACGCCCGCACCAGCGACCACAGAGGCCGGTAGATGAGATTCCGCAGGCTGGCGCTGTCGCGCTCGATCAGGTAGCGCGCATCGCCAACCGGCCCAAGGAGCTCGCGATAGGCGCGCGCAAAGACATCGGAATCCTCCGGCGACGCGTAGTCGACGAAGACCTGATATTCTCCGCCAGGCGTCTCGGCGACGCGCACGTACTTGTCATCAAGGTCGTGGCTCACCAACCCGGTTTCGCGCAGCGCTGCCAACAACGCCCGGGCAATGTCCAGGAGCACGGCATCGGCAGGCAACTCCAGAAAGGCACGCTTGAAGACGCGCCAGATTGCTCGCGCGTTCACCGCCAACGTGACCAGGAGCCCAAGAACCAGAATCACAAGCACGGCGAACCCAAGGAAGGTCGGATCGCCAAAACCTGGAAGCTGCAGCAGGCCAGCAATCCAGATCGTGCCAGCTACACCCACGAGGCTGCCAAAGAGTCGGCGCACAATCGCGCGCAGGGAATCGGAGATCGTGGCAACCGTGCGGAATTTCAAGTCGCGCGGCTCCAGGTGTGTGGCGCTGTAAATGAAGTTCGAGTAGGGCTCGCCGACTTTCCAGAGGTCGTAGACACGCTCACGCTGCTTCACCGCCGACAGCATCCGTTGTGTAACCCTCTGGAGCTGGATCATCTTGAAGTCACGGAAGGCCAACTCGTCGGCCAGCTCGATATCGACGTGGGCGACACCGCGTACGATCTGCCCCTGCAGCGGCGACCCAATGAGCAGGCCTGCGGACGCGCGTTCCACTGTGTTGGCAAGATCCGCCATCCCGGACCGCACAATAATGCCCCAGGTATGATGATGACGCGCGGAAAAGCGGCGCAGATCGACATCGCCCTTGTCGAAGCGGGTGCTCGTACACACAACGTCCCAGTTGTGTGCCACCTTGCGGGGCCACGCCGGGTCCAGACGCAGACTGCGCCCACGGAGCTGCTGAACCCCCGTGCTCGTCGTCACGGCAGTCAGATCGATCAGCGTGTTGAGCGAGAGTGCATCCCATCCCTCCCCGAAAAGGCCGCGGGTTCCCACAAGGCACTGCGTCAGCCCACGCTCGAAGAGATCGGTGACCAAGGCCACGTAAGCTCGTGCGCCCCACCCATGCCCCGCGCCCGCAAGCTGTGAGACCCGCAGATCCTCGGTCGGTTCCCAACTCCAGCTGAAAGTCGCGCCAGCTGCCGCGATCCAGCGCCGAATGCCATCCTCCAGCCGCGGAATGCTGTCCGACCCGACCAGAACGACGTTCCCAGTCACGAGGACAGGGGAGAGCCCTCGCGTGGACTCATCGTGGACCAGTCGGCGAAACACCCGCACCGCACTGCCCGCATCCGGGTCCAGGACATCCTTCAACCGTCGCCCTTGCGCGCTCATGCGCTCGAAGTCGGTGATCACCACGGCCCGCAGGCGCTCGCCCATCGCTGCCGATTCAGCCCTCAGGATTTCGACAGTAGCCGCGTCCTTGGACTCGGAGAGCGTGAGTACGAGCTCGCCGGGTGAGCGCTGGTGGCGCACGCCGCGTTCGGTGATGGTGATGCCGAAACCCAGGAGCACCCGGCGCAGCTCGCGATAGAGAGCCTGATCGTCCGGATCAGCGCTCACCTTGAGCACGCGCAGGCCAAACGTTTCCAAAAGGACAAGCCAGTCGTCGATGGTGGGGGGCTGATGCATCTCCTCGATCACGGTCACGTCGGGCGGGAGCGTAGCCCCTTGCAGCAACAGCACCTTGATTCCGGCAACCGCGAGGGTCGGCTCACGGCTGAAGAAGGCATCGAAAGATTCCGGCTCAGCGGCATACCTGGTCCCCCGCTCGACCAGCGTCTCCAGGAGCCAGGTCTGAAAGGCCGGCGTCTGGGTGACCCGTTGCACCGCCGCCTCGAAGTACCGCTGGATCTGCCGAAGGTAACGGAGTTCACGCGACGATGGCTCACAGAAGTAGACGAGGTCGCGGTAGGGGGCCAGATTGCCCTCCTTGACGACGGCAGGCGTGGGCACTTCAAAGTCGACCTCGCCCAAGAGCGCGAGATAGTTCTCGTACTCCTGGTCAGTCGCGGTGTTGGGCAGCGTCGCCGTAAGGCCAACCACGCGTACGCCCGGAAGCGCCGCGATGAGCGTGCGCAGGATGAAGGCCCAATAGTCGAGGAGATGGTGGCATTCATCCAGAACGATGGTACCCACCCCCAGGGCAACGATGCGATCAATCAGGTCGCGGGCATTGGGGTGGAGAAACGCGCGCCCATCGGTGCCAGCCTGCCGCAAGAAGTCGCGCTTGACGCGCCGGTACCGCCTGGACACCTCACGCCCAAAGGACGCGGGGTTCGTCTGCCGGAGCGTCTCGATGCGGGTGTGAGCATCGGTCTCTGTCTGGGCCTGGTCGCTCGCGAGAAGGTCGTCAACCCAGCGCTCGACTGCCACCCTCTCAACGAAAGCCAGGTTCTCGCCCGGCGTCGAAAGCACCTGATAGGTGAGAAGGTTGATCTCGGCCAGCTGCCGTGCATCGACGCTGCTGTGGTCGGCAATCCAGCCGGGGTCGTCGGAAAACTGCGAGAGCTTCTGCTGCCACTGCGTCTGGATCGTTGTTGTCGGCGCGAAAACAACCGCAGGCTGCCCGAAACGCCGGATGAGCTCAAGGCCCACGATGGTCTTTCCTGAGCCGGGTGGCGCGACAATGTGGTAGGTCGCCTGAGTCGCGGATTTGCGCTCCACGACCTCGAGGATCATCTGCTGGTAGCGCCAGAAGGGATGTTGGAACTGAAGTTCGGTGAACGCCATGGCGCAAGTCTAGACACAGATGGGGGAGTGTCAACAGAGCCCACCGGCGTCGCTGCCCTGGCATCTCCGCGCCCGCAGGCAGCGGCGCCAGGAGCGAACAGCTTGCCGGAATTTGCTACGCCGGCAGCAGAACCGCTGAAGCGGTTACTGTGAACCCACTTAAATGAACGCTAGGCGGGTATGCCTGCCTGGCGATTCCAGGCGCGCCAGGCGAGCTTGGCCAGCAGCGTCCGCCGATCGCGCAGGCCGGAAGCGCCAACCTGGCTGCGCCAGGCAGTCTCGGCGTCCCGAGCGCGCTCGAAGCAGGCTGCCTCAAAGGCTTCGCGCGTCGCCGCGTCAGCCGGTGCCAATCGCAGCGCCTCCTCCCCCCACTCGGCCTCGATGCCATCACGTGCACCGACAAAAAGCGGAAGTGCCGTGCCCGGGTCGCGTAGCACGCGCCGGTGCAGGGCCTCATGCTGCCAGAAGAGCGTTGCCGGGTCGTAGGTACCCGTCGGGCGTGGGCCAGTCGGCGGCAACGACACGTCAAGCCAGACTGGCTTGAAAACGCTCGTGCAGGGCGCCGCGGTCCCCGTCACGAAGTGCGTTGGGTGGTCGGGCCGCAGGTGCGAGACCATCGAGCCCGTCGTCTGCGAGCCGCGCGCCGGGCCGAACGCCGGGTGCGCGCATACTGTCGTACCGATCAGGCCCCGGTCGGGACGCGGCGGACCCGAAGACGGACCGTGATCGCGCAGCACTCGCATCATCAGCCCCGCCGTGACCTGCCCGTGTGCGGCCTCGAGAAGCGCCGTCGTGCGCTTCTGCCGATTAGCTGCATCGCTGAAGGTGGAGTAGACGAAGTCCGAGTAGCAGCGTGCAAAGCTGAAGTCCTCCGGCCCCTTGCACCACTTGTGATCCACAGCATAGGGGACGAGATCCGGCGAGGCCAGGTCCCAGGCATTCGTGATCGTCAACCGGTTTGAGATGGTGTAGAGACCCTCGATACGCCGCGCGGCCCAATGGGGCCCCGCGGTCTCCAGCACCCAGGCATCGCGCGGGTCCGCGATCAGGAAGCTGTTGTGGTAGAAGAGCTTGTGCTGAAAGCCGCAGTTACCGCTCTGCCCGTGCTCGCCGAGGAGCGTCGTGATCACGGTCACGGCTTCCTCAGCAGTCGCAGCACGCTCCAGAGCCAGCCGCAGAAAATCCATCCCGATCAGGCCATCGGCCTTGCCATACGGGACCTTGGTGAAGACAGCCTCGTTGCCGATGGTGACGCCATGTTCGTTAGCGCCCATCTCCGCGCCCCAGATCCAGAAGGGTTTTGCCAGGAGCACGGCATGCGTGTGAGCCACCTGAGGCACATCGAGGTAGGTGCAATGCACGACACTGCCCGGCGTAGGGTCAGCCGCAGGCAGGACCACGATCTCGTGAGCCTCGTTGGGCTCACGATCAGAGTTCTTCCCAAAGAGTGCTACGCCGTCGGCGGTGACGGCCCCGGTCGCAACAATGGTGTCACACATACGAAAAGTGCGTGGCTAGTTGCGAATGGTGCATGGCGAGAAGCATCATGCACCACTCACCACGTCACAGCGCCTCTAGCGAACGCCCAATAGCAGCTCTACCGTCAACTGGTCGAGCTTCTCGTACTGGAGGCCGCGAGCAGCAATGGTGTCGCGGTCGAAGGCATGGGCCTTAATCGCGGCAGCCTTGGCGGCCGAGTAGGCACCCTTGAAGACGTCCATCGAGCCATCGTCGGCGTTGATCTCGGCAAGCAAGGCCTGGATGTCGGGATCAGCGTTAAACTGCCGGGCCTTCTCCTTGAGGATGAGATAGGTACGCATGCAGCCACGGGCAAAGTCTTTGACGCCCTCATAGTCTTCAGTGCGGTAGGCATGGGCATCGTAGTGGCGACTGCCGGTGTAGCCGACGTCTTCCAGGAACTTCACCAGGAAGAAGGCCTGTTTGAGGTTCTGCGCCCCGAAGCGCCAGTCCTGGTCAAAGCGGGCATAGTTCTGATCGTTCAGGTCGATGTGGAAGAGCTTCCCGGCTTCCCATGCCTGCGCCACAGCGTGCATGAAGTTGAGCCCCGCCATCTGCTCGTGAGCCATCTCAGGGTTGACGCCCACCATATCGGGGTGGTCGAGCGTCTCGATAAAGCCCAAATAGGCCCCGGTCGTCGCAAAGTAGAGATCACCACGCGGTTCGTTGGGTTTGGCTTCAAGCGCGAACT
>Ga0123329_1002230_pt1 | contig 17236 bp, 6 predicted proteins | sample BioC12SIPDNA_FD_89703 | JGI IMG/M metagenome (GOLD analysis project Ga0123329, IMG submission 89703) | Anaerobic biogas reactor microbial communites from Washington, USA - Biogas_R1_B C12 SIP DNA | ecosystem: Engineered > Bioreactor > Anaerobic > Unclassified | place: Washington, USA | collected... | reverse complement strand
TCTGCTGCTTCAATCCGTGCTGCGCTCGGCGTCTCGGCAGGGTCTGCCCGTCTGCCTGGAGACGTCGTCGCCGGCAAACGTCGCGCTATACCGGCGCCACGGGTTCGAGGCGACGGCCGAGGTGCAGCTGCCGGGCGCTCCACCCGTCTGGTTCATGCAATCGGACTGGGCGGATGACTCAGGGTGACAATCGCCGAGAAGCAAATGTCTCGCGCGCCCCGAGCCCAGGTTCCTCCGCGGGGCGGCCACAGGCCTCTCGAGCCCTCTACTCGTTGCCCATGTCGGCCAACAGTGTCAAGCCGCTGATAGCGATGAATACCTCCGTGCGGGCGGGTGCAGGGAGGCCGTCGGCGAAACTGTCAATCGAGACCGCGGCCTCTCCTCCGGCGGGGACGAATCCCAAGAAGGTGAACGCACCACCGATTACCTTGTCGGCGCCGTCCCGATAGATAGCCACGGCGTAGAGATCTTCCAGGTCACGGGTGAACGGTGAGGCGACAGTCGCGGTGGTCTTAAGTCCGCCGAACTCCTGTTCCCGGGTCGTCACGTTGCTGATGGTGAAGTTCGCTGGTTCGCCCTCGAGCTCCTCAACGCTCCCGGGAAGGATCTGGACAGTCATCGACTCAACGCCCGCCGCGTCGTAAACGTAGTCGCCTAGCGCCACGGAGGTGCCGGGAAGCACGACCGACAGGTAGTCCTCCACGGTGTCAACGACGACCCCATTGGCGTCCTTGAATGTGATCTGAGCTTGTGCATCAGTGGCGATGGCACTGCCGTTGTTGGCAACGACGACCCCGTACGTGACACCCGGGGTCCCGTACTCCCCGCCGTCAAGCTGAGTGAACCCGTAGTCGACCACTTGAAGATCGGCGGCCGCTGCGGGCTCCTCGGCTTCGACCGTCTCAGAAGTTGCACTCGAATCTTCGGTCCGGTCCTGGCCAGCGACGACCTGCGACTGCGTCTCTCCCTCAGTGCTGGCTGTGTCCGCAGCAGAGCCGCATGCGGTGACAAGGGCACCGATCAGAAGAGTGCTTACCGAAATCTTGACTGCTCCCCAATTCACGTCCATGAAGCCAGTATTCGCCGTTTCCTGAGGTCGAGCCAAAACCAGGTCATGGCGCAGCTCAAGGCGGCTAGATACTCATGTCTCCAACGAACGCGCACTGACGAGTCGAGAACCTCCAGTGGCCAATCCGATTCACGAGAATCATTGAAATGTCTAGTTTTTCGCCGCGGCTTCTGAAGGTTCAACCTGTAAGGAACTTCACACCCGGTTCCCTGCTCGCGGAGCCCGCTCCACCTCTGGGAAGAAGCGATTCCCCGCGGCTCACGGAATCTCGACTCGGGGATCCCGACTGTCCTCCTCGAACCGCTCCATCAGCTGGCGAGCCTCTTCCAAGTTCTTGCGTGCAGCACTTGTGAGCGACTTCCTGCCATAGAGGGCCAACGCACGGCGGAACATCTCCTCGACGCTCATGTCCAGGTCCTCACCTCGGGATCGACGAAGGACATCGATCAGCTCGCCTGGCGGAACGAGGTCAAGGCTGCGGGGTCCCAGTTCCCGCGGAGGTGTCGACGAGGACCCTGGAAGTGTGAAGGTGCGAACCTTCAGAGAACTTCGACCAAGCGGATCGTGGCCCTCGACCAGTCCTCGAGCCAAGGCGTCGCTGAGTGCGCGGTTGAGCGCCAGCGCGATGTTCTTGCCGACTCTGTGTCCACCGGACGCTTGCACATACACCTGGTGGATTCGCTCCCCCAGGACCGGACCTTCTGCCTCGACGATTCGCACCACACCATCGAGCATCTCGCTCCGACTCGCCTCGCCCACTGGGGTAGTCCGGCCGGAGAAGGAGACGTAGGGGCTCAGCAGGCCGCTACCGGTGAAATAGGTCTGCTCTGCGGTCGTCTTGTCCAATGAGTAAGACTCGTCGCGGTCCTCGTCAGCACGCTCGGTGGCCCATTCGCTGTGGTGTGGTCCGCCGGGCAAGTCCGCAGAAGAGCCGGACGGGAAGTCGATCTCGACGCCCTCCGTCGGCTCGGGTGCCGTGGCGTCGGTGATGTGGCCATCGCTGACTGGAGCGACGATCGCCGCGCCATCCGAGACTCCCTGTCCAGAGGCATCCTCAGAGGGCTCGAGCTGGCCGGTTGATCCCTGAAGTTCTCCCTCTGTCTCTCCCACGGGGCGGATGTCGAGCTCGTCCAAGAGGTCCCACAGCCCAGCTAGGGAGCTGTCAGCGTCGACGTAGAAGGCAGACTCCCGGACCCTGAAGAACCGCCATCCGCACCGTTCGAGGTCCCTTTGACGGGCCAAGTCGGCGGTGTACTGCTCCGGGCCATGCCACGCGTCACCGTCGCACTCGACCGCTAGCCGGCTGTGCGTGCCAGTGACGACCAAGTCAATGCGGTAGCCACTGGCTTCATACTGCGGTGTGACGAGATAGCCGCGCTCGACAATCTTGTTGAAGACTCGCTGCTCGAAAAGCGAGTCGAAGCGCGGGTCGCGTGTGGACACCGAGACTGGCTCCGGAGCAACCTCGACGCCGCCCGACCAGCGGTTGGTGACGTCCGTCGCGTACTCCAACAGCTGGAAGCGCATGTCTTCCTTGTTGCGGAGCTGTTCAAGGGTCACGGAGTGGAAGAGCCAGAACTGGTCCTTGGCTCGCGAGACCGCAACGTTGAATCGCTGGAGGTACATGTCCTGCGTTAAGGCGCCTCGGACATAGCCGCCATCCTCGGGCCCAGTGACCATGGACAGGAACATGACATCGCGCTCTGAGCCCTGGAAAGCTGCTGAGTCGCCACATCGAAGCTCACGCGTTGACCACTCCTCTGCGGTGACCCGGTTCAGGAGCAGGGACTCAATCTGCTGCGCTTGCCGGGATCCCACGAGCGAGATGACCCCGAAGGTCTTCCCGTCATAGCGAGGATCCTTGAGGCACGCCAGCAGCTGGCTCACGAGCGCCTCTGCCTCTCGCACATTCACCTTGTTGCCGACCGACCCTGATTCGAGTCCTTCGGAAACGTGCACCAGCTTGACGGGTTCGAGACGCTCAGAGCCAAACTGGCGCACCGGATCCAGTCGGATTCCGTCTGGTTCGTAGGCTATACGGTTCGAGAATCCGATAATCTCCGGAACGCACCGCCGGTGCTCCGTCAGAGTCAACTGCCCAGCGAAACGCATCTTCGCTTCGTCAAACAGGCTCCGCTTCGGATCGAGCCACGAGGCCTTGAAGGGGTCATCGTGAATCAGTTGCTCTGCCAGGTCCCGCAGCTCGCCCTGGTTGACGCCGACGGCGGAGGGGGAGACCTGCTTGTCGTCGCCGATCACGACGATGGTCTTCCCGATGTACTGGAGGAACATCGCCTCCTTGCCAGCCTGGGAAGCCTCGTCCACCACGACGACGTCGAACATGCTCTCCTCAATGTTCAGCTGGTCGGCAATGCGATAGAGGGGCATGATCCAGACCGGCACGAGAGGCCGGCAACGATCCATGGCGATGCGAATCTCCGCGCGTTGCTTCGCTGCGAACTTGCCGGTGCCCTTGCCGAGGCGTCTGACGAGCTGGGAATAGTGGGTCAGCGCGGGCCGGGACGACAAGGTGAGCCGCTCCGGGCCGAGTGCGTGGTTCCACGCCCTGGTGCTGGCTACCACAGCGACCTGTTCGTGGATGTGCTTCTCGACCACGGATATTTGTGCTTGGAGCTCGTTCGGATCCTGAGCATCCTGCTCCATAATCCAGGTACCCATGGCACGCCAGCGCCAGCTCTCCTCGAAGGCAGCCAACCGACGGGCCCACGAGCGGTTCTCGCGGGCAGTGTGGTCCAGCGCATGAGCCAAGCGTGGCGCGACAGACGCTAGGCGCTCCCGGAGCTCCTTTCGGCGCTGTACTGCAGAGCGCACGTCCCACAGCCGTGCGATGCGCCGATAGCACTTCTCGTACCTGCTGATGTCCGAGGTCTCGAGAGCATCCCGGAGCTCATGCACTACGGTTGGCGCACCCTCAAAGAGGAGAAGTGAGGAGACCGATTGCCGCAATGTCTCCAGAGGAGCCGACGCTTCATCGAATGCGTCGGCGGCTGTGACCGCGTTCACGACATCTGAGTAGCGTGCGACAGCGCTGGCGTCCGTCCAGTCGGGCCGAGGGACGTCGAGCTGGCGAAGCCACTCATTCGTACGCTCGATCCATGCGCCGAGCGCAAAGACTCGATCGAGCTGATCGAGCTGCCCGCGATGCCACCCCACGCGCTCCTGAAGCGTGTCCTCTTGCGGGACGGTGACCGAGGAGGGCCAGAGCCGGTCTGCGCGATCAAGAGACCAGCTGCACTTGATGTAGGCGATCAAGGTCCGCAACTGGTCGGCAGTCGTCGGCGGGAGCCCGTCCACTCTCACCTCGTCAAAGAGGCGGGCTGACTGCTTCACTGGGCCGGCGGTAAAGAGGCCAATCTTGGGGGAACCGTCTGGTTGTGTCTTGATCGGTGACCGCTCTACGTGCGCCAGGAGGTGCTCTGCCAGTTTGAGGAGTGGTCCGAACTCGCCGGAGACCTGCACTGTGTGCCCTTGCATGAGCCCGATGCCGAGGCTCGGGAGGCCATCCAGTGTGTCCTTCAGCTCAGTGGCGCGCTCGTGCCACTCCCTCGGGTTTCCTCCCCTGATGTCGGCCAACGCATCTTGCATCCAGGTAGCCCGCAGCTGCCCCAGATCTTCAATGGCTCTCAGCACCTCAGTCAGTTGCTGGCTGAGGGCGACTCGTGTGTCAGGTGGAAGTGCGCGGATCGCTTCGCCCGCGGCATGGTCCTCATGGAATCGGTGCTGCTCGCGGTTGCTCTCCGCGTTGGCCTTGGCCGTGACGAGGTTGGCGTAGATCGTCGGATCGACGAGCTCCGTCAGGACTGGGAGCCGTTGCGCTGCCTCCTGCTCCTCAGCATCGAGGGTCACGTCGCGCAGCAGGGTGAGCAGCTCCGCTGCCTCCGCGTTGGTCAGAGGAGCCTCCGCCTGGACGTCCTGATCAAGGAAGTCGCCAACCCAGCCGTGCTCCTCTGCCTGGTCAAGATAGAGCTGAGCCAGAGCGGCGAGAGTCCCCTTTTGTCCGTACCACTCGTGCTCGCGGACCTCACTCTCACGCGCCTCCAAGAGCTGACGCCCAAGACGGGCCCTGTCAAGCCGCAGTGCCTCGATCTGCTGCGTGGCCTTCTGAATGGTTCGTTCGCCCTCGTCGACATCATGGTCTGCGGCACGTCGCGCAATCGTGTCGACGGCGAGCTTGAGCTCATTCATATCCGAGCGCGAGGCGCCAATGACCGACACGGCGAGGGGTTTGATCTGGTGAGGTAGCTTCTCGCGCACCTCAACCAGGGCTCTGTCCGTCTGAGCAGTGACGAGGATGCGCTTGCCCTGGGCGAGGAGGTGCGAGATCAGTGCCGCCGCGGTGTGCGTTTTTCCCGTTCCGGGAGGCCCCTGAACCAGCACCTGTGCACGACTGTTTACGCGATCGATGATCTTGCGCTGGACGTCGTTCAGCGGCAACGGAGAGAAGACCGCATCATCGATGTGAAAGAGCGCGCCAGGTGAGGCATCCTCAGTAGCAGGTGGTGGGCTGCCGGGCTCGACGAGTGGCACGAGGCTGTCAGGAACCGCCTGCTCCTCTTGGATGCGTGCCGCGATCTCCTCCAGGACATGCTGCATTCCGAGACGGGAACGACGTCGCAGAATGATCGCAGGTGCGAAGGACACCACGGCCCGAGGTGACGGCGCCGGCGCATCAAAGTCACCGGAGAACTGACCCTGCGGGTCAAGATGATTGACGAAGAGACGTCCCAAGTCCTCAAAGGCGTCAGCGTCAAGAGGGTGCTCACCGAAGTCTCTGGCCCGAGTCTCGAGCTCAAACACGGTCGTCCGGTGGGGTTGGTGGCTCGGGTCGAGCATGTCAAGCTCGGTGCGGAGGCCAATGGCGCTCGGGTCGATAGCCACCTCGATGGTGCCGCTGCGGTCATCGATCCGGGTCGCCATTGGAACCGTGCAGATGTGTCGGCGAACCGGCACATGGCTCTCCGGCGCCCACGACAACAGCCCAGTGCCGAGGAGAAGCTCGAACTCCTCCGAACGGCCCTCCGTGTTGGCGTGGATCCGAAAGAGACGTTCGTAGGCCCGTCGCACCGGAACATTGCGCCGCTCGTGCTCGGCCCAGTTCCGCCAGGCGCCGATCCATCGGTCGAAGCTCGCTTGAACGTCGGGATGGTCCTCGAGTACGTCCCAGCTGCGCTCGCTTCCATAGCCGTCAGACCAATTGGCCGACTCCTTCCGGACGCGCTCAAGGAGCGTCGGCTCAGCGTTGGGATTCGTCCCGTCCCCGGTCACCCACTTGGCAATGGAGGAGGGAAGAGGCGGTGGGTCGACGGGAGGGATTCGATCGATCCAGAGGACCCTTCCATCGTCCGGCTCCCAGTCGCGGAAAGCGACATGAACAGCCTCATGCTCCGGTAGCTCGGCAATCCACAGGAGCGCCTGATCCTCGGACTGGTAGGCATCCACGGTCCGGACCCGGGGAGACTTCAGACCTTCAGCTCGCGCGAGGAAGGTGAAGAGGCGATAGGCCCTATCAACCAACTGAGAATCGGCGTTCATTGCGTGGTGAGACTTCCATCGAGAGACTGGGACAGGGACTGCTGCCATCCTCGTGGGTGGCACTGACAACTGACTCTACGTTGGGCCGCCTGACCAGGGAGTTTAGGTGTCGAGGGTGCACCAGGTTCTACACATTCGGTCGATCCAGTTGTAGTTGCTGGGCACGCAACACCCAACATGCGCGGGGCTTGAAGGAAGGCGGATAGGCACTCTCCGGCCCGGCGCACTGGGACCGGGTTAGTGCACCTGCAGGATCGGGCGCGAGCACACAAGGGCCGCATGCACCGGATCAGCCATGCGTGCCGCCATCGTCCTCCGAGCCAGATCTGGTGGGAGCATCTCGGCGAACTTGAGCTGCTTTACTGCCCGCTCGTCGACAAGCGGCACGGCCTCTGCCAGGTTCTCCCCAAGATCGGCGCGCGCAGCACTCAGCGCGGAGCGCACGGCCTCGGCGGAGGCGTCGCCGCGCAAGGCGATCTGCCAGTTGTCCCACGTCACGGTCTCGCCCAGCAGCTCAGGGGCAGCATGGTCGAGGGCAGCCACGAGCACCGCGTTTGCTCTGGCGCCGGCCCAGGTCCACCAACGGTTGCGCGCTCCATCCGGCCCGATGACTGTGCCGTCCCCCCAGACGCGCTGAGCAAGCTCCTCGCGGACGAGGTCCAGTCGTGCAACCGCTCGTTGGGTCAGCTGGGCGCCCGCGGGCGTGGCACCCAGGAGGACCCTGCGAATCGCGTCGGCCAGCGCCCAGGACTGCGCCTGCGGCATGCTCATCCACCGGGGAGCCTCCCCCTTACGCGCCCCCTCGACGTATGCCTTGCGTCGCTTCCAGTCGATGTAGGTCACGTGCCACGGACGCCCGCCCAGCGTCAGCAGTCGGGGCTCGGCCACCTTGCGCATGAGAAGCATGGGATCCACCGAGCCCACCTGCTCGCGACCGTGGAACACCTGGATCTCAGGGTCCGCGGTGAAGACGGCCATGAGGTCTCTGAAGTGGGTCGCCCCATAGCGGCGCTCGGTCTCAGGGCCGATGAAGAGCATGCCGGAGTCCTGGTCGAGGTGTCCCGTCTCGAGCAGCCAGTCCTCGACCACCGAAGCATCCCCAGCGGCTCCCAGCTCGAGACCTCCCAGCTCGTCCACCCATCGCCCTGCTCCGACCTGGCGATGCTGGAGGGTGATGCCCAGCAGCTGCTGAGCAAGGATGTGTCGCGGTGCTGGCGGGGCTACGACGGGTTCGACGAAGCCTTCGGACCAGAGCAAGAGCAAACCTGCGGCGCGGATGAAGTCACCGTCCGAGGCCTCGAGGAAGAGCATGTTGCGTGAGGTGCCGGGGCGCCGACCGGTCCGGCCGAGACGCTGCAGCATTGAGGCAACCGTGGAGGGCGCGCCCACCTGGATCACCCGGTCGAGGTCGCCGACGTCGATGCCGAGCTCAAGGGTCGACGTCGACACAATCACGCAGTCCCGGGCCTCCGCGAACGCCTGTTCTGCGCGTCGCCGCTCGCTGACGGAGAGCGAGGAGTGGGAGACAAAGGTCTCGGTCTGCCGATCCCGCAGACCCTCCGCCAGGCCCTCGACGGTGCGCCGTGAGTCTGCGAACACCAGCCGCTTCTCCCCTTGGTGCAGGGCTGAGATCACGGTCGCGGCGTTGTCGGTGATGCCGACATAGTCGAGCGTCAGCTCCGGGTCCACCGTGCCTGCGACGTCGGGAGCGACCACGTGCGCCGGACTCCCGGCGTCGCGGTTGCTCCCCTGCAGCCAGCCGAGCAGGTCCTCGGCGTTCCCCACGGTCGCCGAGAGGCCCACACGCTGCAACGGCCTTCCGGTGAGAGCCGTGAGGCGCTCTAGAACCGCAAGCAGGTGCCACCCTCGGTCATCTCCGGCGAAGGCATGGACCTCGTCCACGACGACGGCCCGGACATCCGCGAAGACGATGTTTGGGTCGAGCAGCCGAGAGACCAGCATCGACTCTAGCGACTCCGGCGTCGTCAGAAGCACGTCTGGTCGGTCCAGGGCTTGCCGACGTCGCTCGCCCTGGCCGGTGTCGCCGTGGCGCACCATCGCACGCCTCCCCAGCCAGCTCGCGTATGCGGTGAGCCGGGGCTCGAGATTGTTCAGCAGAGCTTTCAGCGGGCAGACGTACAAGACGGAAAGGCCCTGCCACTGCTCGGAAGCCATCCGCGTGAGTAGCGGAAACATGGCCGCCTCGGTCTTGCCGCCAGCGGTCGGCGCAAGCAGCAAGGCGTCATAGCCGGCGAGCACCGGACCGATGGCCTGCTCCTGCAAGGGGCGCAGCTCGGGCCAGCCGAGGGTATTGACGACGTGGTGCTGGACCACCGCGTGCAGGGCGTCGAAGCCGGTCGCTGCCACGTTCACAGGTCGAGCTCGACCTCATCCGCTGAGGTCGCTGGCCTCGCTGGTCGACCCACCGAGGACGCTTGTCGCTCCACCTCGCTCAGCTCGTCCTGACGCAGCGTCAGGGCGTAGTCCTTCCGGGGGTCGAAGTCCGGGAACTGGTCAACGCGGTCGAGCACCTCACCCACGAGCTTCTTGAGGAAGACCCGTGGGGCGATTCCAACCTTGCCACCAAGGTTTCCCGTCACTCCCCGAGCCAGCTCAGCCACGTACGAGTCGTCGACCACGCGAAGGATGCGCTCAGAGTGGTCGGTGCCCCCCGCATACAGATCGCGGACCTTCAGCCCGACCGACACGAGGGACCTTTCGTCAAAGCCGCCCAACCGGATCTGCACAGCGCGAGGGTTGTCGAATCGGGCGTCGGTCGCGAAGTCAACGGCGAGGCGCTGGGCGAGCGGAGGCAGTCGCGGGATGCCCGATGGGCCGTCGAAGAAGGCCGGCGTGCCCGTGATGACGAGGTACAGGCCAGGGAACCGTCCGGAGTCGACCTCGTCGATGAGCTGGCGGATGGCGTTGAGCGCCTTGTCCCGGACGTCGCCCCGCATACGCTGAAGGGTCTCGACCTCATCGAGCACAACGAGGAGTCCAGGATGTCCCGCATCGCGAAGCACGATGAGCAGGCCCTGCAGGAACCCCATCGCACCGAAGTGGTCGAGATCGCCGCGAACTCCGGCAGCCCGCTTCGCGCTGGCGGCGACGTGAGGCTGACCTCCGAGCCAGGCTGCGAGTGCGTCTGCGGTTGCTGACTCGTTGTCGGAGACAGCGCGGCGATAGGCGCGCAGCGCCAGAGCGAAAGCAGGGGTCTTGCTCGTGACATCCGCCAGCCGCTGGGTGAGCAGGTCCTCGACCGCCTCCATCACTCGTTGAGGGCTGGCGTGCTCTAGCGTCGGGTCAGCCGCGAAAGCATCCGTCTCGAGAGTAAAGAGCCATGAGTCGAGCACTGATCGAAAGGCGCTCGGTGCAACTGAGGCCGTCCGCAGCGACTCAGTGATCCGGCGGTAGACCGTCTCCAGCTTGTGCAGTGGTGTCTCTGTCTCAGAGACCTGCACCTCGGCCGTCCCGAACCCCTGTCGAAGCGCCTGCTCCGCCAGGTGCCTGGTGAAGAACGTCTTGCCCGAGCCGTACTCGCCGCGGACGGCCTTAAAGACTGCGCCCCCACCGCTGACCGTGTCTAGCTCGGCGCTCAAAGCGTTGGCGAACCGATCAAGACCGACCGCAAGCAGGTCAAGCCCCTGAGCCGGAACGGTGCCGCGCCGCAGAGCATCGATTACCTCGCGGCGTCGTCGAGGGGAGACAGACACCGTGCCCGGGGACACCTCACTCATCCGACGTCACCGATGCCGAACTGCTCGCGCAGGAGTGGGAGGTCCAGGATCACGGTGGCGCCCTCGCTGCGTAGGACCGGGTAGCTCTCCACGTTCAGAAGCTGCTGAAGCTGCGCGACCGCTCCACGGATCGTGGTGGCGGGAACGCCGAGAACGCCGGCCAGCGATGCGTAGGGAAGCCGTGTACCCGGTGCCGCCGCGAGGGCCTCAACGGCAGCACTCACCTGGGCATCTTCAAGCGCTATTCGACCTGAGATGGCACGCTGCTGAGCGAACATGCTTGAGGCTGTGACGACTTCACCGATGGCTACGCTTCGACTGAGGGGATGCGGGGTTGGCTCCACCACCTCTGAGACTTCGAACAGCGTGCCCTCTTGGGCAGGGGGTTGCGTGGTTCGACTTGGCCGAGCCGCAGGGACCGGCACCTCGATGGTCGAGTCCATGGCAGGAGCGACAGTCCACCACAACGGCTCCTGAGGGGGTGCGAGCCGCAGACCACTACCTTCAGGTACATCCACACCTGGGATCAGAACGATGACCGGCACGACCACCTCCGCCGGAGTGGCGCCGCCGTGGTAGCCGGCCTTGAGTGGTCCGTAGCGCAGTCGCTCAGTGACCGGCAGGACGGCCTGTCCGTCATGCAGCAGGACCCGACTGCCAGCGACGAGGACCTCGTCCTCGCCAGGGGGCGGAGTGGCAGGCCTGGACCGACCACTCGACATACCCTTGTGCGGCTTCATCACGCCCTCGCGACGTTCCACCACGTGGCCATGATCAGCGGTGAGAACAACCGTCCGCCCGGCAGCGAGGGCGCTGGCGAGGAGCGGCCGCAGATGCTTGACCGCGTCGGCTGTCCACGACGTGCCGGCTGGGTCGCTGCGGTCGAGCGCGTCGTCAATCGTGTTGAGTACGCAGGTGACCAGTGCCTGGTCGAGGTCAGCGATTGCGTGGGCGACATCATCGGCGATGGCGTATCCCGGTCGCGAGGTGTCGAGCGGCTTCTTGTGGAACAACCCGCTGTGCCCGAGACCGTATGCGTCGACGAGCGCGCGGTAGCCGGCCCGTTCGCGGTCCATGCCACCGGTGGTGGGCTTGCCGGACAGCAACGAGGCTCGGCTCACCTCGGTGAGGGTGGGGAGCATGGCGAGGGCTGCTGCTCGCCTGTGGGAGTCAGGGAGCAGCGCCTCCTGCCAGCCCTGTCGGCTGTCCAGGATGTCCGCAACGATCTCGGTGGCGACCCCCACGCTCATCCCGTCGAGGACCATGAGCATTGTGGGCGTTCGCTTCGCGAGAGGAATGACGACACCCGGTAGGAGGTTCTCGAGGAGCCAGACTCGCTCGCCATCCGGTGCGCTGACGAACCCCTGGTCGACTCCCGCATCGTCCTTGGTCGCTGCGGCGAGCGCGGTGGCGAACTGCCTGTCATGCTCATCGCGCACCAGACGCACAGCGGTAGTCACCGCCCTCAGGCCTTCCGCCAGGTGGGGGTCCTCCACACCTCCGTGGGCATCATTGACGGCAGCGTCGACCCACGCGTCGCTTGCGCTGTGTCGGAGGGCCAGGGCCGCCAGGTCGGTTGGCGCAGGGTCCTCGAGCGCCAGCCAGCGGCTCAGGCGCACGCCTGCTCGCAGCGGAGATATCCGAGGGTCCTCGCGTAGTCCGGTCTCAGGTTGTGCTAGGAGATGACTTTCGACGAGGGTCCAGCCACGCTCAAGACGCTGGGTGTGTTCCCGTGACGGTCGCGAGTTGGCCACGCCCTGGTGCTGAAAGGCCGACACCAGGTCGTGCGCCACGTCACGCAGACGGGCCGTGAGCCCACTCGGCAAGACGTCTGAGGCGATGGCGAGCTCGCTGGCACCTGCCTCCGCGAGAAGAGCGTCGGCCCTAGTCAGGAGCTTCAGTGCGCGATCGCGTTGCGCGCGGTCACGAAGGAGATCACGCATGACCTGACTCGCTGCCACCCCGAGGGCCTGCAGGCTGACCCTGCTGGGCGGCTGCCCCTGCCATCGGTGTGCGAGCCGGGCCAGCGCCAGCTCTCTCGCGTGCAGGTCCTGGCTCGAAGAAGAACCGGCCGAGGGGGCGTCTCCGACGAGGAGACCCACCACCAGGCCGAGTGGAAGAGCATCCTTGATCTCCCCGCGTCGGAGCAGGTGACGCAGCGGTTCCCCCGCGGCACCAGCGCTCTGACAGACCCACGCGAGGGTGGCATCGGTGAGACCGTCGCCGGCAAGGGAGCGAAGGTCTGCGATGCGCCCGGCAAGTCCGGGAAGCGCAGTCCACTGGAGCACGACGAGAGAGTCGAGACTCCGACGAGGGACTTCGAGCCAGTGTCGAGCGACCGAGGTCAGGGCATGCTCCCGAGTGAGCGTCCCAGCGGGTGCGGGCGGCCAGCCTTCGTCGGGCCGTGCGATCAACAGTCCATGGGCGAGGTCGCGACCCGACGGGTCGGCGTAGAGGGATGGCTCCAGGCCCGTTGCCGCGAACTGCTGTCGAACGGCCTCCCACGGGTCCGGCGTCCGCAGCTTGTGACCAACGAGATGCGCCAGCAGTCCCACCCCAAGATCCTCTTGAGGGCGGTCAGTAACGATGACGAGCCACGCGTCCGGGTCCCGGGTCAGGAGCGCCTCGCGCACGGCCAGCGCCGACACGCACGGCACCACGTGGACGGTGACACCGCCCTGGTCCAGCTCGACACCCTCGATGCTCGCTGGGTCGGCATAGATCCCGAGGACGCTCGAAGCATCCCGGTGAGCAGGACCGTAGCCGTGGGCTGCAGCGTCCTCGACCATCGCCCGCACGATGGGCAGCGTGATAGCCGCTGCGTGCTGGCGAATCTCTCGCTCAGTCACGCTCACTAACGACCCTCCACGTCACCTCAACCTCATCGTTGGGATGAGCAGCCAAGAACGCCCGGAGTTCATCGAGTGTGCCCGTGTGCTGCTCGCGACGCACTCTCTTGACAGTGCGTGGCCAGTCCCGAACTTTGATCTGGTCGCCGTCTTCTTCGTCTCGAATCTTGGTCCTAGGCTGACCCAAGGCCCACTGGTAGGCATCGTCATCTGCCTGCTGAAGGGCGTCCGCAGCACGCGTCACGATCTCGTCGGAGGTCATCCCGAGCCGAAGGCGACTGAGGATCTGCTTCGCACTGTCGTCGTCGGTGGCGGTCTTCAATGGGTCGAGACGGTCCCACCGGAACCGGCTCAGTGCGGCGCAGACGTCGGCGGCACTTGTCAGACTCCTCCCCAGCGCAGATCCGCGTCCGTTCTCCGCCAATTCTGAAAGCCGGCGCGTCATCTCGACACCCTCGAGGTGCATGAGAGACGAGACTGCCGTCGACGCCTCGCGGGCGGTAGCCAGTCGGTCACTGGCTCGACCGGTCTGGCCCTCGGTCGCAAGGTCAAGTCGCTTGTAGGCGTCCTCGACATGCGTGACGAGTGCTTGGGCTGGTCCGACAAGGCTGGCTACCTTGGCCTTGACCTCCTCAGCGAGGGAGGCCACCGCTTGCGGGGTGAGGTAGGGCGAGGCGTGAATACCGAAGAGCTCACCAGCTGCGCGGGTCGCGCCAGTCCACTCGCTCTGCGTGGGCATCGCCTGCAGTCGCAGCTCCATCTCAGAGAGCACCTTGCCTGGCAAGGGGGCCGGAATCGGCGCACCGTGGTGGTACCAGGCCCGCTGTCGCAGAAGGGCCCACGCAAGGATGACAAGGTCGCTGACCTCTGGCCGCAGCCCTCGCCGGGGGGTGATGTCGTTGATCCAGCGCCTGAGGTCGGACACCTTGACTGGCGCGTCGCCTAGCCCCTCAGCGCCCGCCGCACGTGCGAGCTCGGTCCCCCAAGGGGAGAATCGGTCGTCACCAAAGATGAAGTGCGTCTCCGCGGCGAACCCAACTCCGAGCGCGTTGGCGACCCGCCGAACTGCGGCGGCATCTCCTTGCAGAGGCACTCGCTTTTGTGGGTCGCTCATCGCCCGCTCGAGGTGGGTGTAGACAGCCTTGAGGTCCGCGAGGCGGACCTCAATGTCCCCAGGCTCGAAGGCGGGGTGCGCGGGGTAGGTGGAGGTGTAGGCCCGATCGACGAGAGAGCGGTATGCGCTGGCGAAGGTCGCACCGTCGGGCTCGCCTGGGTCGAACGACCGGTCCAGGCTGGTGAGCACCCGCTCGTGCGTGGCGTCGTCTTGGAGGACGCCCGGCGCTGGCTTGACCACGCCATATGCCTGCTCGAGAGCTCGGCGAAGTCCATCGCGCAGTGAGCTGTGGTGTGCCTGCAAGATCGCCTTGGCGGTGGCTCGATCCACTTCGCTCAGGTGGTCGGCGTGACTTGCCCATCGCTCGCCGGTGCCTTCCAGGAGCCACTCAAGAATGACCAGCCTGCGCAGCTCGCGCATCTTCTCAGCGGAGAGGAAGCGCGGCACCCAGACGATGGTCTGTTGGGGTTGCCCGGTGCTGAGGAGCCGGTCGAGTCGCTGCATGTCCTCGGCGCTGGAGTAGCCCTCGTCGTCGAAAGGATGGTCGATGACAAGACGCCAGGTGCCAGGCCGGTTGGTGAAGTGGTCGTCAGTGAGCCAGGAGCTGTCACGGACGTTGCCGAACACCAGGTCGACCTCTCGCCTGGATCCGCGCCAGATGATGCTGTCGGTTTGCGCGCCCAGCATGTCAGGATCTCGCAGCTCGACGTCGAGCAGCTCCGCAAGGAGTGCCTTGACGAGCTCACGTCGACGCCCGGGATTGTCCTCTCCCTTGGCTCGCTCGACGACGGACTCGTAGTCGACGTCCTCGAGCTGGACCCGGATGACGGGGTCGCGATCACCTTCGACGTGGATCTCCGGGATGGTGCGGGACCACTCCCTGACCTTGCCCAGCACCACGGTCCGCTCGTTGCCGGGTAGCGGCGAGACGATAGAGCCGTGGTTGAGGGATGCCAGGCGCGAGGCAGTTAGTCCCTTGAGTGCCGGCACCTTCGGGGCGACGGCTGACAACAGCAGGGTCTTGGCGAGCCGGTCGTCGGCGAGGTACCCAGGTGGCAAGGTGCCCGCGCCGGTCTCTGCGCGCTCCAGGTCGTCCCGGGTGAGGCCGTGGTTCCCAAGCATGAGCGGCTGCAGCTTCTCGGAGTACAAGGAGCGAGCCGATCTGAAGAGGGCAGCCGCAGTCGGGTCGAGCGGGTTCTGGCCGCTCACGATGTAGGTGAACGCGTCTCCAACTGGGATGACGTCATCGACGGTGAGGGACTCCCGCCGATCGACGAGCATGTGCTGCATGACCTTCAGCGCGGTCCGCTCCCGCTGCATAACGCTGGCCAGGCTGCGGAGAGTTGACACAAGCGCGGGCGAGAACGGGTAGGTGAGGCGGAAAGACGCCTCGTCCGCCCCTCGGTGAGCGTGGTCCGTGTTGATGCCGTCAAGGAGGACGTCCCAGACTTCGGGGCGTCGCTCGAGACGGTTGAAGGCCTCCGTCATGATCTGCTCGGCCTGCTCGTCCTTCGGACGAAGCAACCGCTGGTGCGCAACGAACGGCAGGTTGTCGTCGCCGAGCTCGATTGTCATGAAGCGACCCTCTTGGTGCCGGAAGGCTCGGTCGAGCGCCTCCTGCTCAGCGCCGCTGGCGCCCGAGTCGGCGAACCAGCGTCGAAGGTCCATCTGCCGGGCGATGAACGAGATCAGCGGGATGGCCCGCGTCCCCGTCGATGACTCGACAAGCTTGGTGATCTTCTGGCTCTCTCGACGGAAGAACGCCTGGTCCGGCACTGAGAACGCAAGCCAGAGCACGAGCTCGTCGAGGAAGAGAACGACGGCCTCGTACCCCAGCGACTTGGCGTGTGCGGAGATCGCGGCGAGTCCAGTGTCCAGGTCGAGATAGGTCGCCTGCTGGGTGAAGGACCTGAAGTAGGTCTGGACGAGCGCGGTGACGAGCTGCTGTCGCAAGTCACTGTCTGGCGTGGCAGCTCGAGCAGCGTCATATCGCTCACGGTCCCAGAGCCCAGAGCCGAGCACTGCTCCCCACTCATCTCCGCTGCCATCTTCACCATCTGACGCATCGCCATTGAGACGAGCGAAGAAGGTGGCGTCCCCCACCGTGGCACGCATGTTCTCGGCGTCGTCAAGAAGACCGTCCGACTCATGCACCGAGGGGAGCTGCGCCTCCGGATGAAGCGCACGGATCTGCCGGATGTAGCCATCGAACAGCGCCTGCTCGAGGGACTCAGCTCCGAGGAGGTGGAAGGCGAGCGGGAGGATGTTCTTGTCGCGCAGGTCAGGGTCATGCTTCGCGATGACCGGTTGCAGCTCAGTCTTGGCGCGAGCGACAGGATCCTGACGCAGGATCGCATGGAGCACCGCCATGAAGTGGCTCTTACCCGAACCGAACGATCCAGTGAGGAACGCTCCGCGACTGACGTGCGAGCCGATGGCTTCGGCGACCAGGCCTAGGGCCTGGTCCAACGAGTCAGCAAGATCCTTCGTGACAACGTACTGGTCGAGCGCAGCCGCAGCCCCGCTACCGATACTGTCAGTCAGCCGGAGGACGTAGTCCTCTTCCTTGGGTCGTGTGGGGATCTCAATGACGTCCTTGAGCAGCGTGCTCACGTACTGTCGCCTCCCGTTGGGGTCTTCTGCCGCATCAGCGCAGGTCAGAACTACCTTGATTGTGTCAGCAGGCTACGACGACTTGTGACTCGGCGGGCCACCGGTCTGCGGCCTCTGGCTGGACAGCCCACTCCTCCGCGGCCGGCCCTCCTGTTACGCGAGGGAATGGGGTGCATGGGCGGACTCCGCATGGACGCTGCATCGGTGCTATCGGTGGTAGATCTCGTCAGGGGGCGCCTCAGCGCCACGGACAGCTGGAATCTCGCCACGGTGCAGCGGATCGAGGTGCGGGTCGAGGTTC
>Ga0123329_1002214_pt1 | contig 17327 bp, 9 predicted proteins | sample BioC12SIPDNA_FD_89703 | JGI IMG/M metagenome (GOLD analysis project Ga0123329, IMG submission 89703) | Anaerobic biogas reactor microbial communites from Washington, USA - Biogas_R1_B C12 SIP DNA | ecosystem: Engineered > Bioreactor > Anaerobic > Unclassified | place: Washington, USA | collected... | reverse complement strand
GGCTGGCGGTCGCGTCGATCGGTAAAAAAAACGCCTGACGACGAGGCTGCCCCGCCCCGAATGGGCGAACGTCGAGGCCGTCCTGCGGGAGCTGGAGGCCGCGCCCCGCGGCCCGGACGGCGTCCCGGAGGGCGCGCCGGAGTCCGACGCGCGCCTGCTCGGCGCGGCACGCAAGGACCTGCTCGCGTTCCTCGGCCTGCTCTTCTCGCTGTTCGGCACGCGGGCCGCGGGAAGCTGCCACAGCGTCCGCGCCGTGCAGGTCCTGACCGCGCTGGGCTGGGCGGAGGTCTCGGAGCGCTATGTCCCGAAGCGCCCGTCCGCCCTGCGCGCGGCATTCGGGATCAAGGGCAAGGCCACCGCGGCTGCGCGGGAGGCGGCGGAACGCTGCGGGGCGCTGTGCGGCTCGTTCCGCGAGGGCGCGGACGCGCTGCGGCGGCTCACGGGCATGCGCGTGAGCGTTTCCAAGCTGAGGAAAATGACGCTGTCCTTCGGAGAGGCCTGCGTAGCGGCGCAGAAGACGCCGGACCCCGACGCGCGGCAGTATCCGCGCAGGCCGGCGGCGGCCGTGACGCCGGTCGCCCGGACGCTCTTCTGCATGGCCGACGGCGGCTCGGCCAACTGCTGCAGCGCCGACACCGAGGGCGTGGAGGGGAGGGACGGCGAGGCCGGGACGCGCCAGATCCGCGCCGCCGTCTTCGGCGAATACGCCTGGCTGGGCAGGGACGGGCGGCCCGTCCCGTGGGCGGAGCCGTTCTCCTGCCTCGTCTCCGGCGAGACCATCGACCGGGTGACGCCGCTGATCAAGAGGCATGGCCTGGCGCGCGGCAGCGGCACCGTGCCGCGCATGCTCTGCCTCGCCGACGGGGAGAGTGCGCTGGAGGACGCTCTTCGCGACGCTTTCCCGCATGCCCTGTTCGTCAACGACTTCGCCCACGCCTCCGACCACCTCCACGCCTGCTGCCTCGCCTTGGGGCTTGATCAGCCCGCCGCAGAAAAGGAGTACCGCTTTTGCCGCGGGCTGCTCTACAGGATCGGTGCGGAAAGCGCCGTGAGGCGGCTCCGGCGGCTTTATCAGAAAGAGTTGGACGCCACTCCGAAAGCGCTGACCGATCTGCTGTATCTCGAGAAGCGCAAGGACAACATGCGTTACGGCTGGCTAAGGAAGCACGGCTACTACATCGGCTCGGGACACGTCGAGGCGGCCGTGCGCGTCCTCATCGTGCGCCGCTGCAAGCAGGCCGGCATGCACTGGCGTCACGCCAACGCCGTACGCATGGCAGCCATCCACGCCCGCTACCGCTCGCACCACAAGGCCGCTTAACCTTCAACAGAAAAAAATCGCACCCTTGTAATCGTGATTGCAGCGGTTTTGTCTTTGACGGGTTGGGGTGCATGTATTATTGTTTCCGGCGTCAGCGGGGTGACCGAATGTGCGGGCGTTGGGCCAGGTGTTCCCTGCGAAACCGAGGAGGCTGCCATGCGTGTCGTGCTGGGCGGTGTGCGGGGGTCGAGCCCGCGGACGCATCCGGATTTCATGCAGTTCGGCGGAGCTACGAGCTGCGTGCTGGTGGAGGAGCAAGGGACGTGTGCGGTGCTGGACGCGGGAACCGGGTTGCGTGCCTTTGCAGGGGAGTTGGGCGTGTTGCGGAGTACGCCGCCTTTGCTGCTTTTCACGCATTACCACCTCGATCATGTCATCGGCCTGCCCTCATTCGCACCGCTGTATGATCCGGGCTGGAGCGCGGTTCTCGCCGCACCGGACCGCGAGGGAGTCAGCGTCGAGACGGCGGTGGAACGCCTGACGGCGGCGCCGTTCTGGCCAGTGACTTTCCGTGCGCGGATACGTTTTGAACGGTTGCCGGACGAGTGTCCGGAGCCGCCCTGCCGCCACGGGGCGCTGGAGGTCCGCTGGTGTGCCGTGCGGCACCGGAACGGTTGTCATGCCTACCGGCTTGACGCGGCGGAGGCTGGCGGGGCCTCGATGGCGCTGGTCACCGATCTGGAGTGGACGGCTTCATCTGCGCTTGAACAGGCCGCGCTGCTGTATCTGCTGCGTCATCCAAGACCGGTCGATCTGCTGCTGATCGAGGGGTATGATGCCGCAGCACATCCCGATGCGTTCGGCCACAGCGCCTGGCGCGAAACGCTCGGCCTGGCGCGGGCGGCGGGTGCGCGCAGGGTCGTGGTCACGCATCACGCGCCGGAGGATACAGACCGTTCGCTGACGCGCCGCGAAGCGGAGGTGCAAAACGTGTTTCCCGGTGCGCGGTTCGGTCGCGACGGCATGATTTTTTCCTGGCGCGGCGCGTCCGAATCGCCCGAGCCGGTTTGAATCACAGCAGTGAAGGGAACGGATGACGGTATGCCTCTTCTCCCATACGACTATTCTCAAATGGCGGGCGATCCCGCGATGCACGGTCCGGGCGCGGTGTTCACCGGTGTGGACAAAGCCGCTTTTGACGCCTTCACGCCTGCGGTGCTGGGCCTCGGCGATGTCGCGCGCGACGGCGAGTATGTGCAGGCGTTGGCCGCCATTTTCGATCTGGAGGGTTTTACCGACTTCTGCGGACAGAACGATTCGCATCTGGTGATTCCCGAATTTCTGTCGCGGTATCTGCACTGGCTCTTCGCGACGCTGGCGGACCAGTTGCGCGCGGATGAGACGGAATCGTCCGTGCGCCTTTGGGCGCGGCTGCCGTTTTACGCGAAGTTTCTAGGCGACGGTCTACTGTTTCTGTGGCGGGCTGACTGCTGCCACGGCAGCGTCGAGACCGTCAACATCGCGCGCAGTCTGCTCGTAGTGACGAATGCCTATGTGCAGACGTTTCTGCCTGAGATCCGCAAGGCGGTCAGCAATCCGCCGGCGCGCCTGCGTTGCGGGCTCGCGGTAGGGCAGGTGATCTCCGTCGGGGGCGGGGCGGATTTCGTGGGACCGTGCATCAACGAGGCGGCGAGGCTGCAAAAATTGTGCCGGCTGTCATTCGCCATGATGCGCCGCGGCTTTGATTTGGGTCAGGAGCCGGAATCCGAGTCGGCGCTGCGCAGGCTTTTGACCCTGAAGTGCACGAGCATTCGAAGTGTCGGCGAACGCCGGCTGGTTTACATCCGCAACGATGAGTTCGGAGCGCTGAGCGCGGACGAGCAACGGCTCTTCACGGAACCGTGACTCACGGTGCAGCCTGTGCGGGGCGGGCCGCGTCAAGGGCGGCGGCGATCCGTCCGGCCAATTCGTCGGTTACGGACTCCGGAGACTGGCCGACTTCACGCATGGCGGTGAAAGAGGCGAGGATTTGCGTCGTTTCGGTATCCACCAGCCGCAGGAATATCTTCTCGCCGCTGTCGGTCGGCAGCAGGTCGCCCAGCAGCAGCAGGCTGGCTGGCAGGAGTTTGCCGATGGAGACGCGCGCGCCGGGATCGGCGAGATCCGATGCGCCGAGATTTTGCTCCTGCAAGATGGCGGCCAGCGCTTCGCGCTCAACGATGCGGAGGTTTGTCCGGCTTTCCAGCGCCGCGCGCAGGGCAAGACGGTAGAGCAGTCCGTCCGCCTCTCTGTCGGCATGTGTCTGCGGCACAGCCGGCCCCAGACAGGCCAGAACGCGCGGGCGCTCTGCCGCGGAGGCGTCTGGCCGCGTGGCGATTGCCGCCTTGCGCGCTTCAAGCTGCGAGATCAGGGCGCGGAGTTCATCGCGCGCTTCCTGCTGCCGTGAACGGTCGATATGCGCGGCGACTGCGCGGGCGAGGCGGTCTTCGCCGTCTTGCTGCAGCACGGCGGCCACCAGGGTGTTTGCGGCCTTCGGAGCGCCGGCCTGCGTGAGCGCGAGCGCGTCACGGAGCGATTCGCGGCGTTTTTCCGGTGCCGGTGCGTCCGGGCCGCGCGTGGCTGATCCGTTCGGGGCCGCGGGCGCGGCCTGGGGGGTGAAAACGGGCGTCTGGCCCGAGGCGCGTCGGATGAAGACAAACTCGCCGCCCGCATGGCCGCTGACGGGCAGCGGGCCCATGTGCACCATCTGGCCGGTCAGCGCGGCGACGCGCTCGCGCAGGGCCGCGCCCAGGTCATTCGCAGAAAAGATCGCTTTGTCGCCGTGCGTAAGGAAGGTCAGAACTTCCTGGGCAAAGACGCTGTGACCGGCCCCGCTGTCCAGCACCGGCTCATTGCCGCCGCTGGTGATCAGGTAGCGCGACGGCTTGGCGATGGCGCGTTCGTACCATGCCTGCCCGCCGCGGACGCTGAGCGGTTCGTCGCCGCGGAAAAGCGAGCCGCTGTAGCAGGCGTCCGACAGCACCAGCACGTGGCGCGCGCGGGACGCATTGATCAGACGTGTCAGGGTCGAGTTCCAGAGCCAGTCCTCTTTCGCCGGACGGCTGCCGACAGTTTTACGGGCATCCGCAGGGATCCAGTACCCTTCTTGCAGCGTTTCGTCATAAAAACCGTGGCCTGCAAAGTAAATGAGGTCGGCCCCGTCCGGCCCGCTGGTGGCCAGTTCATCCAATGCATTGAGCAGCGCGGCGCGTGTGGCGTCGCCGTCCAGCAGTGTCTGTACTGAAAAGCCGTAATCAGACGCGAGGACGCCGGCAACCGCCTCGGCGTCCGCGCGCGCTGACTGAAGAGGCTGCCAGCCGTCTGCGCCGGCGGGTGCGTACCGGTTGATGCCGATCACCAGCGCACGGAAGGCCGGCACTTTGACTGCGGCATCGGCGGTGGAGAGCGGGAACGTGACGGGGCTGGCATCAGCCGCGCGCGGGAGTGCGGCCGTCCGCGATACCTGTCGTTGCCGGTAGACAACAACGGCTGCCGCGAAAAGGAGCAGCGCGGCACCGATCACTACTACGGCCGCACGTCTACCGGCACGAAGCGGTGGATGCGTCCCGCCGGGTTCCGGCTGAACAGCGGCGGGGGGGGGCAGCGGAATCTCGGGGCCAGGGGAAGGGGGCTTCGCTGCAGGCATCGAGAGCGTCAGCGACAAGGAGTTTGCTTTCCAGACATTGCCGCCGGCGGACGGGGGTGTCGCAGGGGATGGGGTGCGGTCATTATCGGGCGTAGACATAGTCACCTTCTTTCACGAGGGCATCGGCGTCAGGCGACACGATGCGCGCGAGACTGCTGTTCGGCTGTAGACGTTCGATTTCGGCTTGAACCGGCCGTTCGCCGATCAACGCAAGCCGGCCCTCCGCGAGCCGCGCGGCGGACGGGGCGCGGATCACGAGGAATCGGCTGTGTTCAGTCACGCCGTCCGCGCGTCCGATGTTCAGCGTGACGCGCGCGCCTTGACTGCGCAGGATCTCGCCGGAGACCAACGGGAACCCTTGCTGAACTTTGAGTATGAGGCCGGCCACCGCATCGTCCAGCGCGCGGTCCGAGTCCGGACTGTAGACATCGCTTGCGAAAAGGATTTCGCCGTTTTCGGTCGCCACCGCTTTGAGATGCACGGTCAGCCCTTTGGCCTCCTGAAAGATGCGGGCCATGAAAAGCATCTCGGCGGGCACCATTTTCCCGAGGCGCAGCGCGGCCGAGGGATCGGCCAAGTCCGAGAGGCTCAAATTTTGCTCGCGCAGCACGTACTCCCAGCCCTCATCACGTTCGAGCAGGCGGAATCGCGCGGGCGAGCGCGTGAGTTCAGCTTCCATCGCGCGTTTGGCGCGCACGCCGTTGAGACCGCATTCAGGCGGCGTCAGAGGCGGAACGCCGACACTCAGGCGGTGTTTTGGATCGAGGTGTTCGGGTTCGTCGCGGATGACCGTGAATGTGCGGATGGTCTGATTACCCGCGCGATCGGCGGCTGCGACCTCGATGAGGTTGGTGCCGAGATCGAGCGTCAGGCGGCGCGCGAAGTACGTCCGCACGGTGCCGAGGTCGACGGCAGCCAGCAGATTTTCACCGTTGACCGAGACCGCCGCCAGTCCGCCGCCGTCGGCGGCGGTGCCGTCCAGATAGGCGTCCTCTGTGAAAACGCGCGTCACGGTTTGCAGGCCCGAGAGTGTGAGGGACGGACGCAGGCGGTCGGCGGGCGCGGCGGCCAGCACGAAGGACGCTTCTTGACGTTCGGATACGGCGCGGCATGAGGACGCGCGCAGCGCATGCTCTGCTCGCGTGAGAAACGTCGGTTCGCCGAACAGGGACGCGCGTTCCTACAGAGCGGCCAGGCAAAAGGCGGCGTGCGGGGCAGTGGGGGTGAGGCGCTCAGGCGCGTCCATTCCGGCCGTCTGGCGCAGCAGGGGGTCGTTCACGGCGACGGTCAGGACGTTGCCGGCGAGGTCCGACACGCGCAAGGTGCCTCCGCCGGCCGGCGCATCCAGCGTGAACGGCGTCTCGGAAGGCGGCACGGGATCGGGCGCGGGCGGCAGGATGGGGTGCCCGTTGAACGAAAGTTTGGCCACGCCGTACTCGTCGCGGCAGAGCCCTTCAACCCGCCAGCCACCGGCGTGTGCGGTGACACTTCGGATCAACAGGCGGGGCGGCTGCCAATCGGCGATCCGCACTGTGCGGAGGGTCGCGCGCCGGCCGAGCAGATCCGACGCCTCGACCGTGATCACGTTGGTTCCGGCACGCAGCGGCAGGTCGCGCGAGAAGTCGACTTCCGGTTCCGCAAGTTCGATGAAATCGGCGCGGCCTCCGACCACGAGTTCGCGGATGCGCGCCGCGCCCGATGCGGTACCCGCGATCCGGGCGGTGAGGGCGCGCGTGTACAGGGGCGCGGCCGATTCAGCGGCGAGGCGGAGCTGCGGCGGCGGGACGCGCTGTCCGGTCAACTGCTGGCGTCTGGCCTGGTTCAGATAGTGTTTGGCGCGTCCGGAGGGTTCCTGTTCCAGGGACCGTTCGAGATAGACGACGGCCTGCGTATAGGCTTGCCGCTCGTAGAGGCAGATGCCGTACTCGCGGTTCGGGAAATAGCCTTCGACGAAGTGGAGGCCGTAGGTGCGCGCGCGCCACATGTCACTGGCATTAGGGAATTTCACGCCGTCAAGCAGGCCCAAACAGCGCGCGAAATCGTCTTCGGCGTCTGCCGTTCGACCTTGGCGCAGGCGTGTGGCGGCGCGCGTGTAGTAGTTCCACCAGTTATGGCGGTACAGCGTCTCGCCGTCATCGGGCGGGGTCGGCGCGACGCAGGCGCCATGGAGCAACAGCAGCAGGGCGGATGCCGCCAGGCCGGTCATGGCCGGCGTGCGGCGAAGCCGTTTACGGCGGCTTTCAGCAGAGGATGGCGGGTGTCGGTTCATGGCGCTCCTTGTCGGCGCTGGCGCGTGGCGGCATGCGCTGCGAGATCTTCGGCCAGGCGGTCGGCGGAGGCGTCAGCCTGCTGCAAAAAGGCGTCGATGTTCGAGTAGGCGCCTGACCACTCTGCGACAGTGCGCGCGTCGCTGTCCCGGGCCAGTACGGTGATGGAAAGGGCGCCGCGGGGCAATTCATGCAAGCGCAGCGCCGCCGTCCATCCGCGCGGCAGAGCGGCTGCGCGCGCGTCGAGCGCACGTGCCAGCGCCTGAGCGAGCGCGTCTTGGCAGCGGACGGCGTCTTGGCGTGTGAGGGGCGGCGTGTGTCCCGACGTGTCGGCACCCCGCAGGGCCAGAGGAATGAAGGCCGGTGGCGCCCATCCGGTGTGTCCCTCAGTCGGTGTGTCGGGCGACAGCCAGAGCATGAGGGCTGCGGCTGCGGCGCCGAGTGCGGCTGCGCTTTTGAGCAGCACGCCGCCCCAGCCGGGCCAGCCGTGCGGCCGTGCGCGGCGGCGACGCTCGCTGTCCCAAGCCTGCATGGCGCGTTCGGCGAGGGTGTCTTCAGAGGAAGCGGATGACGCTGCGTCCGAAAGGAAGTATGCGTTTAACAGACGATCTGCGCGGCGACAGGCTTCAAGACGTTGTTGCAGCTCGGGTTGGGCGTCAAGCGCCTGCCGCAGTTCGCTTTTGGCGGCGGTATCGAGTTCGCCGTGCAGGAACGGCCAAAGCGAAGCCTCCCGCGTCATGTCAGGGTTCGTGTTCACCGGATCGCCTTTCCAGAGGCGGTGCCGGAATGGACCGGCCTCTATGCGTGTAGTCGCATGATCCGGCGGAATCTTCCCGAAAAAGTGCGCGGGCCCCTGCGTCAGGGTTGTGGCGGATCGGGCAGACGCTCGAGCCGGTCGCGCAGGCGGTCGAGCGTGCGCGAGAGCCGGCTGCCGACGGTGTTGACCGGAAGCTGCCAGACGTCGGCGATTTCACGGTAGGAGAGCCCCCGCTCGTAAAAGTCACGGATCAAGCGCCGGCTGTCCGTGTCCAGACTCGCCAGCGCGGCGCGGAGCGCTTCTGCGCGTTCTGCAACCACCAGTTCCTTGACGGGGTCGAAGCGGTCGTCGGCGACGTCCGTTTCCTCCCATTCGCCCTCTTCATCGATGTGTCCCAGCGGGCACAGCCGTCCCTGTTCGCGGAGCTGCTTGCGCAGTCGGTCGATGCACTGATTGAAGCAGATCCGGCGCACAAAAGCGGAGAGGGCCTGTTCGGATTTAAGGCGGCTGATCGATTGCGTGATGGCGAGCCGGATGGTTTGGGCGACATCCTCGCGCGTGTGGAAATCGAAATGCCATTTGGGCCAGGCGACAATGTCGGCGATCAGCGGGCCGTACGCTTTTAAAAAACGATCCCAAGCCTCCTGCTTGCCTTGCAGCAAGGGCTCGATCATCGGCGTGTCCATGGCCAGGGGCGTTTTCATGAGTGGGGGACACCGGCCCCGCGCACATGCGATGTGTACGGCGGCATTTACCAACGCAGACAGCATACTCATTTTTGCGGGAATAAGGAAGTCCCTTTCAACGACATTATGTGTGGCCGGAGGCAGGTTCCTCTGGCTGGCCGGTGCGGTCACGTCCCGCGCAGAAGCGGGCGGGGGTCGGCAAGGAAAGGATCGGGCGATGCGGCACAGCCAGCAGTCAGGAGTGGCGACGGAACGGGGAACGGGCCGCGCGGGCGGTCCGGCTGTACGGCGCGTCGCGCTCGCCCTGGCGGCGTTCTGGAACGCCGCGCAGACGGTCCGGGCCGAGAGCTTCACTATCCCCACGCTGGCCGGGGATGTGAACGTTCCGCTGGTGCATGTCGATCGGGGCGGAACGGTGCTGCGGCCCTCCGACCCCGTCGCGCCGGCCTTCTCGGCGCCGACGATCTATTCGGCACCGCTGCCCAGCGGATCCGGTGCGCGTGCGCTGGGCCTGTCCGGCGCTTTTACGGCGATCGCCGACGACGCGACGGCAGCCTCGTGGAATCCGGCGGGCCTCACCCAATTGGAGCGGCCCGAGTTCTCGTTCGTCTACCGGTTGAAGCGCGAGCAGAACCGCCATTGGTCCGGGAACGAGGATTACCGCGTGGGGGACGATGATTTTTACGGCAACGCCTTGAATTACCTGAGCGCCGTTATGCCTTTCCGGATATGGGAGCGGAATGCCGTTTTTTCGCTCAATTTTCAGGAGGTCTTTGATTTCACGCAGCGTTTTCATGCGGATTTTTCAAGTCGGACTTCGCGTAGCGAACATCAGTCACGCAGCGACACCAGCCATGAGACGATCACGCGGCATTACGATTTGGCTAACGGCTACATCGATCTGACGGAATATTTGACCACACACCGGACGACTTCGCTTTTTCAGCAGCTCTCCTCCAGCACGTTGGGACGGCTGCGTTTCGAGCAGGAAGGCAGCGTGCAGGCGGTGACGCCGGCCTTTGCGGTCGAGGTCACGCCCCGGTTCTCGCTGGGGATCGCCGTGAACATCTATCAGGACGCGCTGCTGGGGGCCGACGCCATCCGCTCGCAGACCCGCGCGCGTTATAGCGGCACGCTTGATAGCCAGTCGCGGGTGACCGACACCCACATGACATCGGGTGACTGGTCCTACTCGGGCGAGTATGTGAGCCCGACCGTCTCTTTCCCCCTTGATCCCGACCACGGCAAGGTACCTGAATACTCGACGACCGAGAGCTTGGACGATCTGACGCGCCTGCAGTACGAGGGGTATTACGATGTCTACGACCGCATCGATGATTTCCGCGGGATCAACGCAACGCTGGGCGCACTGTGGAATGCCAGCGAAAAACTCACACTGGGGTTTTGCCTGGATCTTCCGTGGACGGCGCGCGCGCGCCAGCACAGAACTGTCCGTGCGGGGGTGACGGTGCCCGATTACCCTGCGGCTGACACCGCAATGCGCTCCCGCGTCGCCAAGGATATCGAATTCGATTTTCCCCTGTACTGGGCGGCTGGCGCCGCCTGGCATTGGAACAACCGGCTCACGACATCCCTCGACATCAGCCAGACCCAATGGTCGCGCTATGCGTTCAAGGCGGAAGGCGAGCCGCGCATCAATCCGCTCGACGGCACGCCGCACGGACGCCATCCGATCGACGACTGTTGGGCGGTGCACACCGGGACGGAATATCTGTGGGTGCTTGCGCGGACGGAGATTCCGTTCCGGGCGGGACTCTTCTGGGAGCAGCGTCCTGCGGTTGGCCAACCCGATGACTACTGGGGGTTCAGCCTCGGATCCGGGTTTTCGATCGGACGGGGCGAGAACAAACTGATCATCGATGCCGCCTACATCTTCTCGTGGGGCAACGATGTGATGGGCACGCTGGTGCCGGGCCAGCAGGAGAGCCTCGGTACGGACGTGCGCCGGCATGATCTTTATGTCTCGTGCATCTACCACTTTTAAAGCGCTTGCCCGCCAAGGGTATTGCGCGGTAAACTTCAACCCGCAACGAGGGTTTAACCATGATACATGGGCTTCAGACGCGACCGGTGCTGAACGCGGTGCTGTTGGCCGCTGCCGTCACGCTGTCGGCGACGGCCGGTTCGGTGCGGTCGGACGATGTCGAAGCCATCAATGTGCTTAGGCAGCGTGCGGAATTGGCGGAGCGTGACGGGCGGACGAACGACGCGCTCCGAGTGTATGCGGTGATGGCCGAACGGGAGCCCGCCTGCGCGCAGCCGGTGATGCTGAGGATGGTGGATCTCTATGTCGCGAGCCGGGAAGCCGGTCCGGCACTCGCCTGGGCCGCGCGCGCCGCTGTGCGCCAGCCTGTTCCTCATGCGTATCTCGCGGAGGTGCACGCGCGGCTCGGACAGTTGAAAGAAGCCGAGCTGCTCGTGCGAGAGACGTTGCGCACGGAAAGTGACCCGCGCCGCCGCGTGCCGCTGCTGTGGCAGTTGGCGGAGCTTCAGGTGCGGCGTGGCGAACTGCAAGCCGGTGCGGCGACACTTGTCTCGGCGCGGGCGTCGGCTCCGGACGACGCGACGAAGGCTCAATGCGAGCGCCGACTGGCAGCGGTGCGTGGCCGTGCGGCTGCCCGGCAACCGGTTCAAGCGGAGGTGGCCCCATGAAGATTCGGTGCACAGCAGGGTACAGACGGATCATGCTGAGCTTGTCGCTCGGTGTCTCGGGGAGCTATTCCGCCGTCGCGGTCGACTATTTCGTTAACGATGCCGATCCTGCGGGTGATTTGTTCTGCACGGCGCCGGGCAACGGCGCGAATGACGGATTGAGCCCCTTGACGCCGCTGGCCTCTCCGCATGCGGTGTTCACGCGTTACACCGTCAGCACCGGCGACACCGTGTTTGTTGACAGCGGATTTTATCCGTTACAGGATGATTTGGAGGTGCCGGACACGGGGCCTGGCAACCCGGCATCTGGGAGTTGGCTGCGGCTGGTCGGAACCGGACGCAGCGTTCTGGACCGGCAGGCGGCGGGCGGCTCCGCGTGCTGCCTGCGCATCCGCCAAGACTGCACGCGCGTCGAAGGTCTGTCGTTCCGTCAGGCCGGCGTCGGGATCGAGATCGTCGCAGAAACCTGCCGCAATGCCCGCCTGGAAGGCGTGACGGTTTCAGACCTGTCCGATGCGGGCATTGTCATTCAGCCTGATCCCGCAGATGGCGGGGTCGACACCTACGCGATCCGCAACACGCTGATTTACAACACCCGCAACGGTATTCTGATTCAGAGCGGCGAAGGTTTTCACCGGGCGAATGTAACGGTGGAAAACACCACCGTTTCAGCTTTTAACGGCGTAGGCGTGGCGTGCGGCGGCGCGGCGGGAGGAACCGTGCTGCGCCATTCGATCCTCGCGGTCAAAGGGGCGGGGGCCTGTCTGTCCGTTGCGCGCGAAGGTGCCCTGGCGCACTCGGAGTTCAACAACCTTTATCCCTATGGCGGGGCCCGTCTGGCTGTCTTTGCGGCAGAGGACGCCACCCGGCTGATCGACACGCTGGCGGCATGGCGCAGCGAAACCGGTTTTGACCGGTTCAGTTTGAGCCGCGATCCTTTGTTCGTCCATCCCGATGCGGGTGATTTTCACCTGCGCAGCCGGGGCGGCTCGTTGCACGATGGCGAGTGGGTCGCGGATTGGGCGACAAGCCCGTGTGTGGACGCCGGCGATCCTGCTGCGCCGCCGGGCGACGAGAGCGAACCCAACGGCAACCGACTCAATCTCGGTGCCTACGGCGGCACGGCTGCGGCTTCGCGCAGTGAAGCCGGACGCATCCTCGCGCTGGTGGCGCCGTTGCCCGGGGAAAGCAGTGCGGGCGGGGTGCGCGTGGCGTGGAGCGCGACCGGCGACGCCTGGGCCGCGGCGGATACGGTGCGCGTTGAGTGGGCCTTGCCCGGAGAAGGCGGCGTCACGGCGTGGACGCCGGTTCCTGATGCGGCAGCGCTGCCACAGACCGGCGAGTTTCTGTGGCAGCCGCCGCCGGATGTTTCCGCGACCTATGCGCTGCGCGTGGTGTGTAACGCGGATCCCGCCGTCATGGTGCAGACGGAACAGGGGGTCGACGTGACGCGCAAAGCGGCCACGTATTATGTCAACGACAGCCAAACCGCTGGCGATCAGTTCTGCACGGCACCGGGCAATGATGCGCATACGGGCACTGCGCCGGACAGGCCGCTCGCTTCGCTGCTCGCCGTGCTGCAGCGCTTCATGCTGGGGCCGGGCGATACGGTGCGGGTCGATGCTGGCGACTATCTGTTGACCTCCAATGCGGTGCTCGATGCGCGGCACAGGGGCAAGCCGGAGGAGCCGGTAAGGCTGATCGGGGTACGCGGCGCGACCCGTTTCGTTCGCTCTCAGGACGGAACGAACCGCTGCTGCCTGGAGGTTGCGGCCGATCACATCGAGATAGACGGACTCACATGCGAAGAGGCCGAAACCGGAATCCGTGTCGATACGGCGCAGGCGCGGCATGTGCGCCTGATCGCCAACGCGGTCAAGAAGAACAGCGGGTACGGGATCGTGCTCGCGCCGTCCCTGACGTTTCAAGGCGGAACGTTCCAGCTTTTGCAGAATGTTGTTGTTCAGAACGGGCACGGACTGTATGTGAAAGGATCTCCCGACAACCAGCCCGGCCAGGCGGTGTTCCTGATTGAAAACAACACCGTTCAAAACGCCGGGAACGGGATAGAGGTTTTGAACCGTCACATCAGCGACCCGCGCGCCACGGTGCTCAAAAACAACATCGTCGTCGCGCCCCATGCGGCGGCCGCCTGCGTGACGCTGCTCTCGGGCGCGCGCCTTTACGCCGACTACAACACGCTGCATGCCACGAACGGGGCTGCCGTTGGAACTTGGGCCGACCAGTCGGAGGCGCGTGCCGAAACCTTGGCGGAATGGCGCACCATGACCGGGGGGCAGGACGCGCATTCGCTCGCGCGTGATCCGCTGTTTACCGCACCGTCGCAGGGCGACTACCGGCTCGCGGCGGGCTCGCCGTGCGTGGATGCCGGTGCCGTCAGCTACTGGATGGCCGGCGCGCTCGACGCCGGCGGCGCGATGCGCGTGGCCGGGGTGAATGCCGACGCCGGCGCGTTTGAAGTGAATGTCCGGCTCGCCGTGCGCGTGCTGCTGCAGGGGCCTTACATCCAGATGGCCGAACCGCCTCACCTGATGACGACGGCCCTCTCGCAGGTCGGCTTTCTGCCGTTGCGTTCGCCGTACGCCGATGCGCCGCGCACCGTGGACGCCGTGCCTTCCAATGTGACCGACTGGGTGCTCGTGCAGTTCCGGCGCAGCCCGGAAGCCCCGCCGATTCTGTCGTACAGCGCGTTTTTGAGGCAGGACGGCTGGCTCGTGGATGAACGGGGCTCGACCGAACTTGCCGTCAATCTGGCAGTGGCGGACGCCTGCCATGTAGGGATCAAACACCGCAATCATCTGGCGGCGCTGTCCGCCGTGCCGCTCCAGTTTGGCGGCCAACCCGTTGTCTATGATTTCACGGTCGCGGCAGACCGGTTTTTCGGCGGAGCCATGGCCTGCGCGGCTCTGGAGTCGTCCGCCGGGCCGGTCTTTGCGCTGCGCACCGGAGATCTCGACGGCGACGGGCGCGCACTGCCGGCCGATGCCGCCATGTGCGGCAGCGCGGCACTGGCGTCGCCCGCCTACCACCGGGCCGACGTGAATCTGGACGGCGCGGTGGACACGGTCGACACGCTGCTGGTGCAGCAGTCGGTGAATGCCGCAGCCGAGTCACCTTTCCCGCAGCCGGAGACTCGCCTCACGGCGACGCTGCGCATCACGCCGCCGCGCGCCACGGTGGTGCCGAACGCGCACGTGACCTTCAATTGCGAGCTGCGTGACGCGATGTCGGTTTCGACGACGGCGGCCGGGGTGCTTTCTGAACCGGCACCGGTGGTCTGGCAACTCGTCCCGGGCAGCAGCAACGCCACGCTGACAGGCATTGCCGGCACGTCTCAGGCGTTGTACACCGCCGGCGCGGCGTCCGGAATGCCCGACCGGATCGTCGCGTGGGACGGCAATGGCGTGAGCGGCCGGGCGCTGGTGAACGTGGCCGACACGCAGACGGTCGCCGCGGCCGGACAGGCGCTGATTGTCGCGGGGCGCACCTCGTCCGGGGATCCCCTGTGGCCCGCGACCGACTATCTGGCAGATACGGCTTACAGCACCTTGCGGTATCGCGGATTCTCGGATGACACCCTGCATTATCTGAGCCCGGTGTTGGAAGGCGATGTGGACGAGGTGTCGACTTTTGCGTCTGTCGCGCATGCGTTCACGAACACGGTCAGCGGTGCGGACCGCCTGTTTGTGTATTTGGTGGACCACGGCGGGCTCTCTTCGGGCAGCGGGTATTTCCGGCTGAACGGAGATGAGACCGTAACGGCTGCACAACTGGATGCCTGGCTCGACGCGCTGCAGGACCGCGACCAGACGTCGGTGACGGTGCTGCTGGATTTTTGTTACGCCGGCAGTTTCCTCCCCGCGCTCGGTTACACGGGCACGGCCAGCCGCATCGTGATCGCGGCGTGCGGGACGAACGAGCCGAGCTACTTTGTGTCAGGCGGGCTCGTCAGCTTTTCAGGCGCCTTCTTTTCAGGAGTCATGCTGGGATATGATGTGAACGCCTGTTATCAGATGGCGCAGAACGCCATGAGCACGTATCAGACGGCGGTGCTGGATGACGACAAAGACGGTGCGTCAACCGCCGCGGACGGCGCTGTCGCGGCGCTCATCACACTGGGGCCGACCTTTGCGGCCGCCGCCGATGTGCCGCTGATCGGCGAGGTGTGCGGCAACCAGGTGCTGAGCGACGGCACCTCCGCGCAACTCTGGATCGGCTCGGTGACGGCGCCCGCGCCGCTCACGGACGTGTGGTGCCAGATCGTGCCGCCGGGACATGAGCCAAATCCGGACAATCCGGTGATCACGCTGCCACGTCTCGATTTGGCGTATGATGACGTCTCTGGGCGTTTCCTCGTGACCTACGACGGGTTTACGGTGCCGGGCACGTACACCGTGACGTTCTATGTGAGGGACAGCGAAAATGGCGTGTCGGTGCCGCGCACCGCCTACGTGGCGCAGCTCGGTTATGCGGACCGCGTGATCCTGGTGGCGGGCGGCGACACCAACAGCGTGGCGTGGCCGGCGATCCGTGCGCTGACCGGTCAAGCGTATGACACGTTGCGCCTGCGGCTCTTCACGCCGGACCGCATCCGGCTGCTCGCGCCCGAGGCGTGGATGGATGCCGACGGCGACGGTTCGAACGACGTGGCGGCGGTCGCCGGCACCAACAGCCTGCGCGAGGCGATCAGCGGCTGGGCCGTGACCAATGACACGGACCGGTTGGCGCTCTATCTGATCGGCGAGGGCACGAACGGCACGTTCCGCCTCTCCGGCGCGGGCGAGAGCCTGGAGACTCAGGCGCTTGCGGCGTGGCTGGGCGCCTATCAACGCACGAATCCTGTGCCGGTGACGGCGCTCTTCGATTTTTCCGGCGCCGGCGCGTTCCTGTCAGCGCTGGCCGATCCCGGCTTGGCCGATAACTATCCGGCTGCCACCCGGACCGTCGTCGCCAGCACGCACACCGCGCGGGAAGCACTGTTCGCCAACGGAGGCACCGTGAGTTTCTCGCACTATTTTCTTTCCGGCATGGCGGCCGGCAAGACGGTGGGGCAGGCCTATACCGATGCGCGTCGCGCGATTCGCCGCATTTCAGGTGGCGTGCGCCAGCGGGCGCAAATCGATGACAACCTCAACGGACAACCGAACGAAAAAGAGATCGAAGGATCTCTGGCGGATGAAACCTATCTGGGTTCGGCATTCGTGGCCGGGGCGGACGTGCCGGTCATCGGCCAGGTCATGCCGCCCGTGGCGGAGCCCGGAGGCGCAGTCACGCTTTGGGCGGCCGGCGTGTCGAGTATGTATGCGCTTTCAAATGTCTGGTGCGTGGTGACGCCGCCCGGGCAGAGCGGCACAGGAGACCTGACGCGCGTGGATCTCTTATGGGACACCACGTTAGGGCGGTATCAGGCCGTGTGGGAGGGTTTCACGCTGCCCGGGGCGTACATCTTGACCTTTTTCGCCATGGATATGACCGGGCAGGTTTCGGAGCCGTTACAATCCGAAATCTTGCTTGCTGATGCGTACGAACCGGACGGGGATGCGGCGCACGGCGCGACTTATCTGGGTGCGCCCCAGACGCATACGCTGCACACCGCCGCAGACGAAGACTGGATGCGCGTCTATCTGCTGCCGGATTATGTTTACGAGGTCGAGGTGTATCATCTGAGCGAGAGGCTGGACTCCGTCTTGGTTTTGTACCGCGAGTTGCCTGATGGGGGAATTGAGGTTGTCGAGGCGTACGATGACGAAGATGCCGACGCCGGCGAGTTTGCGCTGATCACGTATCCAGAGGAGGGATGGTATTGGGTGCGTGTGCTGCCCTACACGGCGGGGACGAACACGGTCGGCGCGTATGAGTTGAGCATCGATATTCCCGCGGCCGCAGGAACCGGGACGCTGATTGTTTTGGGCGTCGATGACGTGGATGTGAGCGCACTGCCGGCCGGCGCGTATGCCTCGGTCTCGGGGTTTTCCAG
>Ga0123329_1002210_pt1 | contig 17357 bp, 16 predicted proteins | sample BioC12SIPDNA_FD_89703 | JGI IMG/M metagenome (GOLD analysis project Ga0123329, IMG submission 89703) | Anaerobic biogas reactor microbial communites from Washington, USA - Biogas_R1_B C12 SIP DNA | ecosystem: Engineered > Bioreactor > Anaerobic > Unclassified | place: Washington, USA | collected... | reverse complement strand
GCCTCGGGGGGCAGCGCCCGGGCCAGGGCGCCGGCCGGCCCCGCGGCGTCGGTGGAGACGGCCGCGGCCGCGCTGAGCGCCGGCCAGTCCGTCACGTCGCCGGGCGTTACCTTCCACGAGCCGTCGAAGAACGCACCCTTGCAGGAATGGGCCAGCGGATACACGAGGAAGGCCGCCAGGAAGCCGAAGACAGGCAGCACAAGCAGCAGTGTCCGCACGCGCTTCATGCCGGAGGCTCTCCTGTCACTCGGGCAAGATGACGGCGTCGGCCGCCTCGAAATGAACGTCGATCCTCTGGCCCGTCTGCGGCGACTGCTCGCCCGGGTTCCCCTGGAACGCCTTCAGATCCTGGCCGCCCGCCGAGAGGACGAACTGCTCCACCTCGCCCAGGTAGAAGCTGCTCTCGACGACGGCCGAGAAGGCGTTGACGGGGCCCGGCCCGAGCCGCAGGCCCTCCGGACGGACCATGCAGACGGCGCGGCGGCCCGCCTCGGGGACGTTCGGGCCGAGCACGGCGTGCAGATCGCCCAACTCGGAGCGAAGCACACCCCGGCCGCCGGCCGCCTCCACCAGCGTGCCCGCGACCATGTTGGCCTCGCCGATGAACTCCGCCACGAACCGGCTCACAGGTCTGCGGTAGACCTCCCGGGGCGTGCCGATCTGCTCGACGCGTCCCATGCTCATCACGGCCAGACGATCGGCCATCGACAGGGCTTCCTTCTGGTCGTGGGTGACGTAGATCGTGGTGATCCGCGTCTCGTCGTGGATCCGCCGGATCTCGCGTCGCATCTCCAGACGAAGGCGGGCGTCCAGGTTCGAGAGCGGCTCGTCCAGCAGGACGACGTCCGGCTCGACGACGAGCGCACGGGCCAGGGCGACGCGCTGCTGCTGTCCGCCGGAGAGCTGGTTCGGCATGCGCTCCGCAAACCGTTCCATGTGGACCGTGCGGAGGGCCTCCGCCACGCGCCGCTCGCGTTCCGGCCCGTCCACCTTGCGTTCGCGCAGCCCGTAGGCCACGTTCTCCCCCACGGTCATGTGCGGCCACAGCGCGTAGTTCTGGAACACCATGCCCGTGTTGCGCCGGTGGGGGGGGACTCTGTCGATGGGGCGCTCGTCGAACAGGATCGAGCCGCCGTCCGGCTGAAGGAAGCCGGCGATCAGGCGGAGGATCGTCGTCTTGCCGCAACCGGACGGGCCGAGCAGGAAGAACAGCTCGCCCTTGCGAACCTGGAACGTCGCGTCGTCCACGGCCACGGTCCCATCGTAAGCCTTGGTGACGTGTCGCAGCGAGACGCCGGCCATCATCTCTCCTTCGCCAGTCGACGGTAACGGGTCTTGGCCTCCTGGGACCAGCGCGCCACCATGTCCGCCCGGAACGCGGCATCGCCCCAGCGGTCCTCGGCCATGCGCAGCAGATCGTCCTCGCTGATGGGGGGCTCCAGCAGGGCGCGGACCCTGGGATCGCCCTCCGGCAGGTCCCGCAGCACGCGCCAGGCCGCCGCCAGTTCGGTGTGCACGTCGATGATGCAGGCGCCGATCAGCGCGTTCAGAATGCCCCAGCGCCGGTTCTTCTTGTCCAGGTCGAACTCCACTCCGGACTCGAACTCGTAGGGGTCCATCCCGACGGCGGCGTACTGGCGGTAGCGCTCCACGAGCCCGCGCATGACGGGCAGCCGGTACAGGCCGTATCGCGCCGGGCCGCCGGGCGTCCCCGCCCGCTGCATCCAGATGCGCTGGCCGTGTTCGGACAGAACAAACCCGACGAACAACTCGGCCAGCTCCGCGTCCGGCGCTCCCTTCAGCACGCCGATCCCGTCCGGGTTGATCACCGTCAGGGCCTGGGGCAGGCAGAAGGCCATGCGATCCTCGCCCGCCTCGGCAACGGCTCGCAGCCCGTAGGTGTCGATCGCCATGCCGCAGGCGGCCTCGCCGGCCGAGACGTCCAGGGGCACGTCGCTGGCGCCGCGACTGAAGCTACGGCAGTTCGCGCACATCCGCATCACGTTCCGCCAGCCCGTCTCCCAGCCATAGGCCTGCAGGATGATCTCGAACGCCATGTGGATGCTGCCGCTCTGGCGCGGGTCCGCGCCGGCCACCCAGGAGAAGAACCCGGGTCGGCCCAGGTCAGCCCATTCGCGGGGCTCCGGCAGCCCGAGCACCCCCAGGACAGCCTTGTTGTAGAGGATCCCGAACCCCGACAGGCAGGCGCCGAACCAGAGCTGCCCCGCGTCGTAGACCTCCGTGCCCGCATGCGACTGGGGGATGGGCGCCAGAACCTCCGCCGGCAGACTGCAGCGGTGCAGAAGCCCCAACTGCGAGAACCGCAGGAACGGATCCGAGCCGCCTCCGAAGAAGATGTCGACTTCAATGCCGCCGGGGCGCGACTCGAACTGGTCCTCCACCCACTGGATGGCCGTGGTCGTGCCGCCCGGATCCAGCCACTCGATGTCCGTCAGGAAGCCGCGCGTCTCGGCCGTCCACTCCGCAAAGGCACGCGCGAACTCCCGGCGGATGGCCTCGGCGTGCGGCGTGACGATGACCAGCTTGCGGGAGGGCAGATCGGAGGTGTTTCCCTCCTGGACGCGGACGGGCTCCGGGCGCAACAGGAAAGGCACCCCCAGAACGACGGCGAACGCGCAGACGAACGCCGCCTGCATCGCCCGCCTCCCGCGCCCGCCCGATGTGCTTGATTGAGTCATCATGACCCGGCCGCCGAACACCGTTCGCCACAGCGTCGCAAGCGCGGTAGTCTAACGGCTGGAATGCCCGTTGTGAAGTTCACCCGGCATTTTCCGGTCTTCGCCGAGTGCCCCGTCCCCGTGCCGGTCCGTGCCCGCCGGGCGTACGGATCCTCCGCGGGTTGACCACCGGCCGGGCCCCTCGTATAATTGCCGACCCGCGGGCCGGGCCGGCAAGGGGGGCGAAGGGAACCGGTGCAATGACACACCTCGAACGGATGTTCCGGATCCGGGAGCGGGGGAGCACCGTCGGCAGGGAAGTGCTCGGGGGCGTCACCACGTTCATGGCGCTCTCCTACATCATCTTCGTGCAGCCCGCGATGATGCATGCGGCCGGCATCCCCCTGGCGGGGGCCTTCGTGGCCACCTGCGTGGCCAGTGCCCTGGCCTGCATCCTGATGGGCCTCCTGGCGAACTACCCGATCGCCCTGGCGCCGGCGATGGGCCACAACGTGTACTTCGCCTACGTCGTCGTCCTGAGTCTCGGCCTCACCTGGCAGCAGGGCCTGACGGCCGTCTTCGTCGGGGGCTGCGTGTTCGTGCTGCTCTCGTTCGTCGGCTTCCGCGCCCGGCTGATGGAGATCATCCCCGACAGCCTCAAGAGGGGTATCGCCGCCGGTATCGGGCTCCTGATCACGTTCCTGGGCCTCCAGTACAGCGGCCTCGTGGTCGGATCGCTCGCCACCGGCGTCCAGTTCGGAGACATCCACAACCCGACGACGCTGCTGGCCGTCTTCGGCCTCGCACTGACGCTGGCCCTGATGGCGCTGAACGTGCGGGGCGCCGTACTCTGGGGTATCGTCGGGACGACCCTCGTCGGCCTGGTGGGCACGCTGGCCGGCCGGCCGCTGCTGAACCTCCAGACGAGCGGGCACGGCGCATTCTCGCCCGCCGACTCGATGCTGAAACTGGACTTCGCCGGGCTCTTCCGTGCCGAGGGCTGGCTGACGATCATCCTGACGTTCCTGTTCCTGGACGTCTTCGACACCGTCGGCACCCTGATCGGCGTGAGCGAGCGCGCGGGACTGCTGGACGAGTCCGGGCGGCTCCCACGAGCTCGCTGGGCGCTCTTCAGCGACGCCGCCGGCACGGTCATAGGGGCCCTGATGGGCACCAGCACCGTCACCAGCTACGTGGAAAGCGCCGCCGGCGTCCAGGCCGGGGCCCGCACGGGCCTCGCCAACATGGTCACGGCCGTCCTGTTCCTGCTGGCGCTCCTGGCGTATCCGGCGCTGGCGGTCGTGGCCACGTGTCACAGCTACACGGAAGACGGGTTTCTGATGAGCCAGTACCCGGTGCTGGCTCCCGCGCTGATCGTCGTCGGCTCGATGATGCTCAAGAGCCTGGCCCGGCTGGACTGGGACGACGCCACCGAGTTCCTGCCTGCGTTCCTGACCGCCGTGCTCATGCCGCTGGCGATCAGCATCACCGAAGGGCTCTCGTTCGGGTTTATCAGCTACAGTGCGCTCAAGCTCGTCACCGGTCGCGGTCGCGACGTGCACTGGGCCTTCCATGCCGTCTCGGCGGTGCTGATTCTGCGCTACATCGCCGTGCCGCCTTGACGGCCAGACTCGCGGAGTACCCATGCAGGAACCGAACGGCAACACGATGATCCTGGTCGCCCTGGGCGACGACAAGGGCACGACCTGGCCGCTGACCGCCGGGCAGTCCTACACGATCGGTCGGAGCCGGAAGTGCGATCTCCGCCTCGGCGACCGCACCGTATCCGCCCGACACGCCGCGCTCGAATCCCGCCAGGGGCTCTGGATCGTCCGCGACCTGCACAGCTCCCACGGCACATTGGTCAACAAGCAGCGCCTTCTGGGGCCCAAGCCGCTGTTCGACCGCGACACGATCCAGTGCGGCAAGACCCTCCTGGAGTTCCGCAGCTACGAGGAACCGGATCCGGCCGACCTGCTGGAGATCGAGCGGGGGCTCTCCATCCGCCAGTAGCGTGCGCCGCAACGGCTCGGCGTGCGCCGCAACGACCCGGCATGCACGGCAGCAAACCGGCATGCGCGGCAACAGACCGGCATGCGTCGTAACCCCTCGGCGGCCGCCGCAGCGACCCGTCATGCGCGGCCACTCGCTTGGCCCCGGCGCGGCCCTGGCGGAGGACGGCCAACCCCCGGCAGGGGAGCGACGCGCCGGCGACATCCCGCCAACGAGGCCCGAGAAGCCCCAGGCCGCAGCATGCCATTCACCCTCGGCATGACGTCCGATAATCAATATTATGTATTATTCGGGGGGGGCGGGCGCCCGGGCCGTTTCGTCCCGCGACCTTCCTCGGACATGCAGGGCCGCCGATTCCGTCGAGGAAGCCCGGCGCCCCGCCCGCTATCGGCAAACGCCCGGGCATGCCGACGATCCGTGCACTGACCATCTCCGTCAGCACCGAGTCCTTGCGCGAGCCGCCGGAACACCACCGACCCGCCGATTCCGGCCGCGAAGCCGGGTTCCCGGCCCGGAATCCACGCGATCTGTCGACGCCGCACGGACACGCCCTCCGCGCGTCGCCCCCGCGCTCGGTCCGCTCGGCTTCCGGCCGGGTCGGCGTGTGCCGCACGACCCGGGCCACGCGAGCCGCGGATCGAGACACGAGACGCCCGCGCCTCTGCGTTCGCGCAGCCGTTCACGGCCTGCGACGGCCCGCGCCTGCCGTCCGTCGCGCAATCTGGAGGGCGTGTGGACGCGTGCCATGGCCCGTCTGCCCGGTCTGCGGCGTGTGGGTATCTGTTGTGTCGGCCGGACGCCGCCCACTGACGGAACACGGGCGATGCGGGCGGAGATGCGGCCCACAGCCCGGCTCCCGCGCGATTCTGCTTGCTTTTGCGTGGGGAGTGATGTAGACTATTGCGTGGGTTGGTGCGCAGCGAACTGGTGACAAGTGCGTCAGAATGGAGCATCCATGGAGCGGCGTCGGCTGGAAAGCACGCGAAGCGACGGCCTCCGTAAGATGCACACTGTGAAAGAGATACAGGATGCCGCGCGGGACCATGGCCGGGCTTCGCCTGCCTTGGGCCGGTGTCGGCATAGGGTTTGCTTGACTGTCCGGTCGTTACAGACGTACTTCTCACCTTTTCAAAAGGAGGGCGGCGCATGAGTCGCCTCATGTTCAAGGTCTGGATGGCGCTGCGGTCCAAGAAGGGCCAAAGCTTGGTTGAGTATGCTCTGATTCTCGCTCTGGTGGCGATCGTCGTCATCGTCGCCCTGACGGCGCTGGGCGGGTCGGTCGAGGACAAGTTCGTGGACGTCACGAACACCCTGGACAACAGCACGTCGGGCGGATAGCCGCAGCACCGTGAGCGGGGTAGAGCCCGGCTACGCGCAGGCGGCTCTACCCCCGCTCTTTTATGGCTGTTCAGAGACAGCGCTCGCCGGCACGCTCGTGTGGGGCATGGCATGCGGGCGGCTGGGCTATGCAGGTGGCAGAACGATGGGCAGACCGGAGGAGGCTTTCCGCGGCGATCGGCGGCGACACGGGCAGACGCTGGTGGAGTATGCCATGATCCTGGCTCTGGTGGCGCTCGTGGCGGTCATCGCGTTGCGCACCCTGGTGCAATACCCGGTGGACCCCGTCACGACGGTGGCCAACGTCATGGACAACGCAACCTGAGGCGACACGGCGAGGGCACGCGCACTCGCATCGCTTTACGCCAGGACGTCCTGCATCGAGTAGACCCCGGGTTCGCGTCCCGCCAGGAAGACGGCCGCGCGCACCGCTCCGCGGGCAAACACATCACGACTGCTCGCCTTGTGGACGAGTTCCACGCGCTCCCCTTCGGCGGCGAAGATGACCGTGTGGTCGCCGACGATGTCGCCCCCGCGCACGGCGTGGATGCCGATCTCCTCGGGCGTGCGAGGACCGCAGAGCCCCTCGCGGCCGTGCCTCAGAACGACGGCCGGGTCTCGTTCCAGCGCGGCGCAGATGCGTCGTGCCAGTTCGGCGGCGGTGCCGCTCGGGGCATCCTTCTTGCGCCGGTGGTGTGCCTCCACGATCTCGATGTCATACCCGTCCCCCAGTGCCCGGGCCACCTCTGCCGCCAGCCGGAACAGCAGGTTCACGCCGATCGACATGTTCGGCGCCGCCAGCAACGGCACGCGCGTCGCCACGTCATCCCGCAGCTCGGCCAGTTCCGCCTCCGTGAGCCCCGTCGTGCCGGTCACGAAGGCCACGCCGGCGGCCGCGCACTGCCGCGCCCGCTCCATGGTGCTCTCGGGCGCGCTGAAATCGATCAGAACGTCCGGGGCGCCGCACAGATCCACACCCAGCCGAATCCCCAGGGCCCCCGCGCCGACCAGCACGCCGGCGTCCTGCCCGAGCGCCGGATGGCCCGCCCTTTCCAGCGCGCAGACAAGACGGCACTGAGACGCCTGCGAGACCAGCGACACGACACGCCGGCCCATCGCGCCGGCGGCCCCGTTGACGGCGACGTTCATTGTCTGTCTCTCCCCGGAATCCGGATGGATCGGCCCGCCGGCCCGCACCTGATAGGTGACGGGCGGCCGGCGTGCGCGCTATAATAGAGGATCGGTGCGACGCCCGCAACCTCACCCGCAGCGGCGGTGCCTGTGGCCACCCCGCGGCGGACACCCTTGGACGGCTGAGCCTTGGCACAGGATCCTCCTCAACGCATCGGCATCCGTGCACCCAACTGGGTCGGCGACGTGGTCATGGCCACCCCCGTCCTGCGGGCGGTGCGCGAGCGCTTCCCGGCGGCCTGCGTGACGCTGGTGGTGCGCAAGGGCCTCGAGAGGATCGTCCACGGCGCCCCATGGTTCGACGAATGTATAGTCTACGGGCCCCGGGGGATGCGCTCGGCGGGCGAGTTCCTCCGGACGGTCCGCGCGCTGCGCCGGCCGAGGTGCGACCTGGCCCTCGTGCTGCCCAATTCGTTCAGCTCGGCGCTGATGTTCCGTCTGGCAGGGGCGCGCCGTCGCGTCGGCTACGCGCGGGACGCCCGGTCGTTCCTGCTGACCGACGCCCTCCCCCGCCCTTCCCGGGACGGCCGCTTCCGCCCGACCTACATGGTCGATTTCTACCTGGCGCTCTGCGAAGCCGCGGGCATCGAAACGGAGCGGCGCGATCCGGAACTGCCCTTCTCGGGCGCAGATGCGGAGGCTGCAGGCGCGGTCCTCGATCGCCGGGGCATCCGGCCGGCCGATCCGCTGGTGCTCCTGCACGCGGGGGCGGCCTTCGGCCCGGCCAAGCGGTGGCCGCTGAGCCGCTTCGCACGCCTGGCGGAGTGGATCGCGGATGAATGCGGCGCCCGTGTCGCCGTCATCGGCGGGCGGAACGAGGTCGCCGCGGCCGCAGAGGTGGCGCGTGAAGCGCGCGTTCCCATCGTCGATCTGACCGACTGCGGCATCGACCTGCACCTGCTCAAGCCCGTGGTGGCCCGCAGCCGTCTTCTGGTGACGACCGACTCCGGCCCTCGCCACTACGGGATCGCGCTGGGCGTGCCGACCGTCTGCCTGATGGGGCCCACGCATCCCGGCTACAGCACCAGCGGCCGGCCGCACGACCGTCTCGTCCGGGTCGACGTGCCCTGCGGGCCCTGCCAGAGGCGCGCCTGCCCCCTCGACCATCGCTGCATGGAACGCCTCACCGTCGAGATGGTTGCGGAGGCCTGCAGGGCCGCCCTGTCTGACGTTTCGGGAGACACCGCCGGATGATCAGGCTGGACAACGTCGTCAAGAGATTCGGCAGGGTGACCGCCGTAGACGGGCTGAGCCTGGAGGTGCCGGCAGGCGAGTTCTTCGTGTTTCTGGGCCCGAACGGGGCCGGGAAGACCACGACCATCAAGCTGATCGAGGGCCTGCTGCGTCCGACCTCCGGGCGCGTCCTGCTGGGCGGATTCGACGTTCAGGCCGACTCCATCCGGGCGCGGTCGATCATCAGCTACGTGCCCGATCAGCCGTTCCTGTACGAGAAGCTGACCGGCCGCGAGTTCATGTGGTTCGTCGGCCGCATGTATGGCATGGAAGACGGGACGATCCGCCGGGAGGTCGACCGGATGGCCGATGTGTTCGAGCTGCACGACTTCCTGGACGAGATGGGCCAGACCTACTCGCACGGCATGAAGCAGCGTGTCGTCGTCGGCGCCGCCCTGCTCCACGATCCGAAGGTGCTCGTGATCGACGAGCCGCTGGTGGGACTCGACCCCAAGGGGGCCAACACGCTCAAGAACCTCCTGCGCGACCTGACCGCCGGCGGAGTCGCGGTCTTCATGTCCACCCACACCCTCGCCGTGGCCGAGGAGACGGCCGACCGCGTCGGCATCATCCGGCGGGGCTCGCTGATCGCGCTGGGGACGCTGGAGGAAATCTACGCCGCCGCACAGACCGACAGCCGCCTCGAGGACGCCTTTCTGCGGCTGACCGAGGAGTCGTAATGGAGGCCGGCGGCATGGACGATCTGAGGGGGCTGGCGGGCGCGCGCCTGCGGATGCTCGGCCACGCCGCGCACGAGTTCCTCACCGGATCGCGGCTCCGTGCGGCCGTCGTGCTCGGGCTGGTCGCCGGCTTCTGGCTGCTGATGTTCGCGATGTTTCGCGATGCCTTCGCGTTCCTGAACTCGTACCGCGGGCTGAGCGACATCGTGCTCGACTACCTGTTCGCGTTCTTCTACCTCTCGCTCCTGGTGATGATGACGATCAGCAACGCCGTCATCGCCTACGCGTCGCTCTTCCGGAGCGAGGAGACGACGTTCCTGTTCGCCCTGCCTCTGGGCGAGGAGAACACGTTCTGCTACCGCGCGACGGACTCGCTCGTCTTCAGCACCTGGGGCATGGCGACCCTGGTGGTGCCGATGATCCTGGCCTACGGCGTCACGTTTCCCACCCACGTGATGTTCTACCCGGCGGCGGCGGTGCTGGCCGTGCTGTTCCTGCTGCTGGCCACGGAACTCGGGGCGTTCTTCGCCTTGCTGGCCGCGCTCGTGCTGCCGCGCCGAAAGGGCACGATCCTGGCGCTGCTCATCGCCGTCGGCTGCACGCTGCTCCTCCTCTGGGTTCTGCCCCTCTGGCGGCAACGCTCACAGAACCTCTTCAGCGAGGCCGGCATCCGGTCCGTGATCGACCGCATCGCGTTCTGCCAGCACTGGGCCCTGCCGAGCCGCTGGGTGAGCCACGGCATGCTGGCGGCCGCCCGCGGGCAGGCGCGCCAGGCGCTCTTCCTGACCCTGATGCTCGCGTCCAACGTCGCCTTCGTCGGCATGGTCACGCGGCGGTTCGGCTTCCATGCCTTCCGGCATGCGTGGACGTCGCTGCAGGGGGCCGGCAGCCGGAGGCGCCGCACCGCCAACGGCGTGGCCGATGCCCTTCTGGACGGCCTGGTGTGGTTCCTGCCGCTCCGCCTGCGCCTCCTGGTCGTCAAGGATCTGAAGACCTTCCTGCGCGACCCCACACAGTGGTCGCAGTTCCTGCTCTTCTTCGGGCTGCTCGGCCTCTACGCGTTCAACATGCCACGCTTCGGCCTGCAGGACGCCGCACCCCTCTGGCACAGCCTGAGTTCGAACCTGAACCTGGCGGCGACGTGCCTGACGCTCGCAACGCTGACGAGCCGGTTCGTCTTCCCTCAGTTGAGCCTGGAGGGCCGGCGCATCTGGATCACGGGGCTCCTGCCGCTCCCCCGCACGACCGTCCTGTGGGGCAAGTTCTTCTTCGCCGCCGCCGGCACGTTCGTCATCAGCGCCGGCCTGGTGGCCGTCGGCGACACGTCCATCGGACTGCCGGCGTGGACGGTGGCCGTGCACGTGCTGACGGTCGCCTGCGTCTGCTGCGGCCTGAACGGGCTGGCCGTCGGGCTCGGCGCGCTCTACCCGCGCCCGGGCACCGACAACCCGTCGCGGATCGTCAGCAGCTTCGGCGGCACGCTGAACCTGATGTGCAGCATCAGTTTCCTGGCCTTCGCGCTGGCGCCCGTCGTCGTGCCCCTGCACATGCACGCGGTCGGGATCCTGCACGGCGGCCGGTTCGCGTTCTGGATGGCGGCGGGGCAGACGGTCGTACTGGCCGTATCGGCCGTCGCCTGCCTGGTGCCCATGCTCGCCGGCGCCCGTGCCTTCCGCCGCATGGAGTTCTGAACGGCCCCACCGCCGGCGCCACCGGCACGCAGGATTCGGGCGCGCTCAGACGGCGATGATGCACGTCCGGCCGGGCTCGAGGCCCGTCGACGCCGGCAGCGTCAGGTAGTGGTGTTCGTGGGGCTCGTCCGGCCCCTGGCAGGTGCACTGCTCGCTTACCACGCGCAGGCGGCGGCGCGTTCCGTCCACGTCCGCCATGAACGCCGCGCCCGGCTGCGGCACCCTCCCCCACTCCGTCTTCGGCCACAACACGCACAGCCCGAAGTCGTCCCTGTGCAGCACCTTTCTCCTGACCCGCGTCGCCATTCGCCCCGCCTCCACAGATTGGTCATCCACGACTACGCAAAAGCAGAGCACCTGCCGCAGAGCACGCGCAGGGCGCTGAAACAACGCCATCCCCTGCCGCCTCTGCGTCCTCCCCTCTCTCTGCGGTGAAACCGATACGAGCCGTTCCCCCCCAGAGAAAGGGGCGCCCGTAGTCGGGGCGCCCCTTGGCGTGCGTCGGTACGGCTCTGAGATGCGTCACTCGGTGGCGTTCGAGTCGCGGAAGACGACGTCGCGCTCGGCCACCTCGGCCAGCACCTTGCGGAACTCGGGGCCCCGCTGCCAGCACTGGCAGCTCTTGATGAGTTCGATCGCGCTGTCGGCAGTGGCCTTGACCTCCAGTTCCTTCCGGCCGCGGCCGATGGCGTCCTTCTCGCGGTTCAGGATGCCGTCGCGATACTTGTCGATCCACTGGACCTGCGCCATGGTGCCGGCGAACAGGTGCTGGGTGTTGATGTTGCGCTTGAAGACCGGGCCGATGAGGTCGTCTTCCCACAGGAAGCCCGTGCCGCCGTGGCCCGCGTAGGCGATGTGACGGCCCATGAGGTCCTTCAGGGCGCTCTGGGCGGCCTGCAGACGGCCGAAGTCGATCTTGAACTGCTCGCCCGCCTTGGCGGCGTGTTTGCTGCCGACCTCGTAGGCGATGCCGTCGGCGTCGGTCTTCTGCACGAACGTGGTCAGGTGCTTCAGGAACGCCTGAGCCTCTTCCTCCGGCATCGTCGGCGCGCCCTTGGGGGCGTGCGGCCCCGGCCAGTAGGCGTATTCCTCTTCCTCGCCGCTGCTGCCGGTCGCGCTGAACTCGGCCTCGATGATCACGTCCGTGTTGTCCAGACCCACGCGGACGCCGTCGATCAGCCACTTGGAGCTGGCCAGGTTCACGGCCGCCGGGGTGGCGCCGGTGTCGATCATCGCCCAGGCGGGGTCGCTCAGGTCCACCGAGCCGAAGAAGTCGCGCGCATACTCGCCGAACTCGTCGCTGGTCAGGTAGTTGACGTATGCGGCGAACTCCCCCTTGCTCACGTTGCAGCCGATGGACTCGATGGCGTCCTCCAGCAGTGCGCGCGCCACCGGCTCGTAGATGCCGCCGCAGCCGTGCGGTTCGGCGTAGGCCTTCACGCTGAACTTCGGCGAGGTGTAGTGGTCCAGGCTCATCCAGATCAAGTCGGCATCGTAATCGTCCGCGATCCAGTCAAGCATCTGGGCCGCCCGCCGGGCGCCCACGGCGGCGGGGCGCGTGCGCGTGTTGCGCCGGACGCCTTCGATGGGCTTCAGCTTCTTCGGGTGGCTGCCGGTCTGGTCCGTGGCCGTGTAGCTGATCTGGATGATCTGCGGGCTGCCCTGGAAGGCGGCCGAGGCCATCACGAGCCCACGCAACTGCACCTCGAGGGCGAAGTTGGCGTTCGACGCCAGCAGCGTACACCGCTCCCCGAGCGGCCGCAGGTTGCCCGCCGCATCGAAAGGATACATCGCCTCCAGCACTGCACGCAGTTCCCTGCTGCTTCTCAGCATCTGTCTCTCCTGACCGTTGCACGGCAAGGGGGAAAAAGAAGGGATCACCTTCGGAAAATCGGATGATAAGGATAGAGGATACTGAAACCCGGCCGCCGAATCAAGGGCGGCAGACTCGCAGGGCATCGGCATCCTGAAGCGGCCCGGCCCAGAGCGGGCCGGCACGCACGCCCTCAGGGGCGTAGCACGCGGTCCTCCAGGGCCGGGAACTGCGCTCTCGCTTCGGCCACGGCGCCCGGGTCGAACTCGACCGACACGACCTCCTCGCCCTCCCCTGCCTCGGCGAGCACCCGCCCGATCGGGTCCACCACCAGGCTGTGGCCGGCATACGGGGTGCCCTGGTCCGTCCCGGCGCAGTTGCAGGCGATCAGGAACGCCAGGTTCTCGTGCGCCCGCGCGATGCTGAACAGGCGCCAGGCGTCCACGCGCGCCATCGGCCACGCCGAAGCGACCAGGAAGAAGACAGCGCCGTCGTCCGTCATCCGGCGGTAGAGTTCGGGGAAGCGCAGGTCGTAGCAGGTGCTCAGCCCCGTGCGGCCCCAGGGCAGATCGACCAGGACGATGTCCCGGCCGCGCTGCAGCAGCCGGCTCTCTCCCGAACCATGCCCGAACAGGTGCATCTTGCGATAGCGCGCCGCCGTGCGTCCCTCGGAGTCCAGCAGAACGCTGGTGTTGAACAGATGCGGGCCGTCGCGCTCGATGAAACTCCCCATCAGGATGTGACACCGAAGCGCGGCCGCCCGCTCGGCCAGGGCGGCCACGGTGGAGCCGTCGATCGGCTCGGCGTCGGAGCGGTACCGATGGAACGAAAAGTAGCCGGAGGGCCAGAGTTCCGGCAGCAGGATCAGATCGCTGTCGGCCGCGCCGTCGACCAGTTCGAGCACGCGGGCCAGCGTCTCGGACTTCGCCCGATCGACGATCTGAAGCTGTATGGCGGTCACTCGCATGTGCAGGCACCCACTCGGACGTGTCCCATGCCCCCGGGGCCGGCCATGGTAGCAGAATCCACCGGGCGCGCAAGTGCCCCGGCCCCGAGCCGTCTCCGGGTTCGCTGACGCTTCGACCGGAGCGGGAGATGCTGCCCCGCGTCGGCCACGGGCGGCGGATGGGCCCGGACCGCCTCACACCAGCGAACAGCCCCCCCCGCGACCGATTTGCCTCCATGATCTTCGAGAAGTCGATCAGCGAGCGGCTGAGGCGGTCGACCTTGTAGACGACGATGCAGTCGACCTTGCCCGCCTCGATGTCGGCCAGCAGACGCTGGAGCGCCGGACGGTCCATGTTGCCGCCCGTGTAGCCGCCGTCGTCGTAGCGGGCGCTCACGCAGACCCAGCCCTCGGACTTCTGGCTGGCCACGTATGCCTCTTCGGCTTCGCGCTGCGCGTCGAGGCTGTTGAACTCCTGCTCCAAGCCATCCTCGGTGCTCTTGCGGGTGTAGATCGCGCAGCGGAACGTGATCGGGTTGGTGGTGGTCTTACTCATCGGCGACTCCGTTCTTGCCGGGCTTCAGGTTGAAGAAGTGGTATCCGTTCCAGTGCGTGCCGGTGACGGCCCTGGCGACGGCCGAGAGGCTGCGGTAGACCTCGCCCTCGTATTCGAAGCCCCGTGGCAGGACGCGCACCACGACCTCGCGGCCCTTGTATGGCCGCCGCAGGATCGCGCCCGGCATCGGCAACCGCGAGTCGTGGTCGAAGATGACCGACGCCGTGGTGGTGATGGCGACCTGGCTGTCGGGCGCGACCTTCGGGGCGGTGGTTCGCAGGTCGGCCTCGACCTGATCCTTCAGGCTGTGCTGCTGGACCTCGCCCACGTCGCCCTTCGCCCGGCGCGGGCCCTTCGCGTTCTTCTCTATGGCGTCCTTGACGTTATCGGCCATCGTTGTGCTCCTGTCCTGAGCCCGTCGAAGGGCCGTTGATTACGCGGGCGAATCGCCAAACAAAAAGGGCCGCCGATGCGAGGGTGCGCTCGCACCAGCGGCCCTTGAATGGCTCAGCAGCCCGGCGGAGATCAGCCGCCGCACTGTCGCCCGGGTCTTCCTTTCACTCTATCGTACGCGATCCACCCCGTGTCGCAAGACCGCTTTTCGCCAATATCGCCCTCCATTCGGTGGCCTCCAGACGGCATAGACAGTCGGCCGGATTCGCCGCACGCCAAAGCGGGCCCCGGCGCAGGATCGCAATGGTCAGTCCTGATGAAGCATGCCGTCTTCCCAGTGGCCCGGCAGGACCGTGTGAGTCAGCCAGAAGGAGGTCCGGCCCAGGAACACCTCAACCGACAGGGGAAGCGATCCGAAGGCCGCGTAGACGAGTGGCTCGGCGTCCAGATCATCGGTCAGAGCGATCTCGGCAAGCACGCAAGTCTCCTTGCCCGGCTCCAAGTCCACGACTGGGCCGTGCCGCGACCATTCCCCTTGCGCTTCGCAGCCCGGGGGAAGCAGCAGCCTCGTGCAGAGCCGCAAGGGGTCCGGGCCCTCATTCCGGGCTTCAAGCCGAAGCTCAACGGTCGTGCCCTTTGCCGCCTCTCGCGGCCCGTCGAGTTGGGCGGTTAGGCCGGCCTCACCGGCCTTCAGCGAGAGGGCGCGCACACCGGGACCGTGTCCCTCGCTGTCCTTGTCGCTCGTGCCGCCGGTGAGCGTCAGCTCGAGCCGGTCTCCAGACGCCCAGTCCGACCAAGCCAGGGACCATTCCCCGGTTCCCTCCCCTGCGGACGCCGAGTACGTGGCCAGGGGATGCTCGTGGAGAAAGGTGTCCAGGACAGGCAGATTGAGAAAGCGGACCAGCCGCAGCATTCCGGCCTTTCCGGCGAGGACAAAGCCCTTGCGCGCGTAAAGCCGCTGGGCCGGGAGGTAGTCGGCATGCGTCTGGAGGAAGAGCGCCATGAAGCCGAGGCGGCCGGCTCTCGCAACGCACTCGTCCACAATGGCGCCGCCTACCCCCCGGCCGCGGTAGGGATCGAGGACGTGCATGTTCTGCAGCTCCGCAAAGGGCGGGTACACAGCCTCCAGAACGGCTCTCCCGACGATCTTGCCGTCAGCTTCTCCAACGACGTACCTGCAGGCGTCGGCTCTCGTCGCCTGCCTCCAGCGGTGGTTGCGCATCCTGTTTCCCGGATGGTCCGCTGCACGGACCACGTCTTCGCCACGCTCGTCCGCGGGCCTCCGCCAGCGAATGTTGCTGTCCGTTATGCTCACGTTCATCTCCAATTGTCCAGAGCTATGGCTTCGGTTCGTATGCTGAAACCGATCTTCCTATCACCGTCTTCGGCCGTGAACTGGCCGTCGTTCATGAAGCCGGCCCTTTCATGGCAGCGAATGGCCGCTGCGTTCCATGGGTCCGTCGTCGATCTGACGAGAGATGCTCCGCGTTCGCCAGCATATACGCCCCCCCCACGGAGCAGGCCCCTGCCGACGCCCCGGCGCCGCCACTCCTGGTGGACCGCTACTCCCCCAATCCACCACAGGGAGCCATTGACAGCGTCGGCAGCGACCCGGCAGAAGCCGATCGTCGCCAATCCGCTGCATGCAGCGAGCAGCGCCTTCCGGCCAGGATCGATGCGGCGGATTTCGTCCGCGACCTTGCGAGCGGCCCTCTCCAGGTCTCCCGATGACGGATTGCCCTTCCACGCATGTTCCCGGATGGCCGCGATACTGCCTGCACGCTCCACATCTTCCTCGCCAAGAACCACAAGCCTGACCGCGTTACATGCCTCTTTGCGTGTCATATGTGTCCCACTCCACTTCCATGGCACTGGTGCTCCAAGGACCAAACGAAAAAGCGGCCACGCGCGGGGTCTCCGCAACGTGGCCGCCTGATGGGCCGACGCTCTGCTCTGCCTCCCGGATTACCTCACGGCACTCCCTCCAGGAGGTGTGCGGATGCCGATGCGCGGATCATTGTGTTCTTCAGAGCTTTCATCTGCATCACCTCCTCTCCGTTAGAGTCCAGGTGCCGAACAGTCGACGAACAATGTATGGGAAGGTCCTCCCTGTGTCAAGGCGCATCGTGCTCGCCCTCTATGGCCTCTACAGCTGGAGTTCGGACAGCTTCAGGCGTTTCCGCTCGCCGGGGGGCTGGACGGCCGCGCCGACGCGCTGGACGCCCTGCATTGAGGCGGCCGCTGCGCAGCCCACCACGCAGTCGAACCAGTGGTTGTCGGGTTTGTGAGCGGGGAGCTTCCACTCGTCCACGGTGCGGCCGCGGCCTTCGGTGCGGACCCGGTACTCGGCCGTGACGTGCTCTGCGAAGAGGCGGTGCTGGACGGCCTTGCGGCCGAAGATGCTCAGGCAACCGGGATCGCCCATCGCCGTCGCCAACCTCTCGTGCACGAACGACTTCCAGTAGTTGTGCGCGCTTGAGGCGTCGCATCCGCCTGCGGCGGACGCCCCGGCCTTGGCCGGGGCGCGACTCGTTCGCTCGCTCCGCTCGCAAGCCGAGTTCGTGTCCACCTCGACGTGCCGGAGGGCACGTTTCCGCGTGACACTCGGTATCCACCAATGGTGCCCGATCTTATCCCCTCGATGGCGGTCGTACTCCGAGATGGGCTTCTGCGAGGCCGTGATGCCATGCCCCCTCGCCGGCATGAGCACGGCAGCGTGCTCTGACTGCCGGCAGAACTGGTGCACCACGTCGGTCTGCCAGCCCTGGTCGATCAGGCACCGGCCGATTCGCATCACGGCGCCATCGTCGCGTGGCCACTCCTTC
>Ga0123329_1002206_pt1 | contig 17376 bp, 11 predicted proteins | sample BioC12SIPDNA_FD_89703 | JGI IMG/M metagenome (GOLD analysis project Ga0123329, IMG submission 89703) | Anaerobic biogas reactor microbial communites from Washington, USA - Biogas_R1_B C12 SIP DNA | ecosystem: Engineered > Bioreactor > Anaerobic > Unclassified | place: Washington, USA | collected... | reverse complement strand
TCGCCGCCTGCCAGGCCGCCGGCTACCGCATGCGCTTCGTCAAGGCGTAGGAGCCCGTTGAAGGAGTCTTTTTGTGTGGCACAGGCGCCCTCGCCTGTGCGTTCCTGCCTGTAGTCAGGCCGTTCCAGACCTGGACCAACAGCCGAGGCCAGCCCGACGGGGCTTGCCCGCCGGGGCGGGCGCGGCGGTTGTTCCACACTTCCTGAACGGGCCGGCAGGCCCTCCGGCCGGCGATGCAGAACCGCTCTACAGGCCCACCATGCCGACGAGCTGCCTGGCAAGCATGGCCCCGCCGTAGACGACCACGGCGCTGATGGCCAGCCCGCCGCCACAGCCAAGCCCGAACACGCCCGCCGTTACGGCTCCCTGGGCGAGCATCACCGTCACCACGTACACCTTGGGCATCCAGCCGTTGAGGGACATCAGGGCTCCCGGATACGCCTCGCCCCTGGTCAGGATCGCCGTCAGGATGGCCAGCCCCACACCCACCGGCAGCAGGACGGCCACGCTGATCATGCGGGCGAACACGGCCCCCTGCACGACGCCGAGCGGCCGGCACTGGCGCTTGAGCCCGATCGCCAGCAGGCTCAGCATGATGCCCGCTGCGGCCGCCTCGATCACCAGACGCAGCCACGAACTCACCGTCCCGGCCAGGTTGAACGCACCACCATGGAGCAGCCAGCTCACCAGCCCCCCGCCGATCAGGCTCAGCACCGCGAAGCCGACTCCCATCTCCACCATGAACCGCGTGCCGGTCACGCCGTCACGCAGCAGGGGCGCGGCCTCCGTGGGGTCGTCCCGCAGCACCTTGAAGAGGTCCAGGACGCTCTGGGGCGGCCCGTGCTTCGGGGCCTTCACGGCCGGAGCGGTCTGGCGGCGCGCGGCGGCCGCCGCCGCCCGCTCCACGGCCCCGCCCCGCGTCGCCCCGGCTGCGTCCGCCGCCGGCGTACCGACGGGCCTCGGGGCCCTCGGCGCCTCGGCCCCCTCCTGGGCAGGCACCTCCGGCCCCGGCCCCTGCTCCAGCGAAAGACCGTCCAGGTCCACGTCCTGGAGCCAGTTCTCGGCCGGACCCGTCTCGACCACCTTCCCGCACGCCGGGCACTTGCCGCTCCGCGCGCCGTCGGCCACAGCGAACATCCGTCCGCACGAACACTTGACGTTCATGCCGGTCCTCCAGTGAACATGAAGACGCCGTGCCCTCCCGGTGAACAGTGTAGCGACTCCCCCGCCGGTTGTCGAGGCCGATGCGGCCGGGCACGCGGCCGGCACGGACACAGGCGCCGAACGTGGACCGCGCCCTCCGCTTGCGAGACCGCGCCGTTTATAGTATCATGGTGGGTGCGGCCTGCCCGCGCCCTTCCCGTCGGCTGCCGTGCACGCGGCCGGCTCTTGCCCGCGCAGACTCTCAAACATGCACGAACACGCGATCAAGGTCCTGGAGTTCGGCAAGGTGGTCGACATCCTGTCGGCCTACGCCGTCAGTCCGCGCGGCAAGCTCCTGGCCCGCTCCCTGCGCCCGATGGACGAGCCCGCCGGCATCGAGCGCGCCCTGCAGGAGACGACCGAGATGGTCCGGGCGCTGGGCCGGGAGTTCACCCTGCCCCTCGGCCCCGTCGAGGACGTCTCGGCCGCCGCGCGCCGGGCGTCGGGCGCCGGGTCGCCCCTGGAGCCGTCCACGTTCTGGCGGATCGCCGAAGCCCTCGACACGGCCCATCGGGTGGGCAATGCGCTGCGACGGCTCGGGGGCTCCTACCCGGCCCTTCTGGCGCTCGGCGACGGCCTGCCCCGGTTGCCGGAGATGGTCGCGCGCATCCGCAGCACGGTCGACGCCACGGGTCTCGTGCTGGACGGAGCGAGCCCCGCCCTCAAGGCCGTGCGCAGCCGCATCCGCTCTATCCGGGGCCGCATCGAGCGGCGGCTCCTGCGCCTGGTCAACGACCCCCGGATCCGCCCCCATCTGCAGTATGGCAACCCGACGATCCACCGCGAGCGCTACGTGCTCCCGGTGAATGCGTATCGGAAGGCGGAGGTCCGCGGCCTTGTCCACGGCTCGTCAGACAGCGGCGCCACGCTGTACGTCGAGCCGATGGAGATCGTGCCCCTCGGCAACGAGCTGGGCGAGGCGCTGGGCGAGGAGGAGGAGGAGATCCGCCGCGTGCTCTGGGCCCTGACGCGCGAGGTGGCTGCCGAGGCGGAGACGATCGTCGAGGCCGTCCAGCGCCTGGCGGAGGTGGACCTGGTGCGGGCCAAGGCCCTGATGAGCGCCGCCTTCCGCATGGCCGAACCGCAGATGGCGGGGGCCGGCGCACTGGAACTCGTGCAGGCCCGCCACCCGGTGCTGCTCCATCTGACCCGGCCGCGGGACCGGACCGTCCCGAGGGAAGCCGATCTGGACTTCGAGGCGGTCGTGCCCCTCGACGTGCGGCTGGGACGCGACTTCCGCATGATCGTCATCACCGGCCCCAACACGGGCGGCAAGACGGTGGTGCTCAAGACCGTCGGCCTCATCTGCCTGATGGCCCGCGCCGGCATGCACGTGCCCGCGCAGCGCGCCGTGGTGCCCCTGTACGACACCGTCTGCGCCGACATCGGAGACGAACAGAGCCTGGAGCAGAGCCTCAGCACCTTCAGCTCCCACGTGTCACGCATCATCCGCATCCTGCGCACGGCCACGCGCGGCAGCCTGGTGCTCCTGGACGAACTGGGCGCCGGCACCGACCCCGCCGAGGGCAGCGCGCTCGGCGCCGCCATCCTGAAGCGCCTGGCCGACCTGGCCTGCAGCGCCATCGTGGTGACCCACCTGGGCCCGCTGAAGTCGTTCGCCGCCGGCCGCCCCGGGGTGGAGAACGCCTCGGTCGACTTCGACCCCCGCACGCTCCGCCCCACCTACCACCTGACCATCGGCACCATCGGCAGCTCCAACGCACTGGAGATCGCCCGGCGGCTCGGCCTGCCGGACGAGGTCCTGTCGGCCGCCCGCGAGCTGCTCAACGCGCAGTCCGCCGGGGAGTACGGCACCATCCTCGAGGAGGTCCGGCTGGTGCGGCAGGATGCCGAGGAGCGCCGCGAGCGCGTCCTGTATCTGGAGCAGCAGGCCGCCCGCCTGAAGGCGGACTACGAGGAGACCCTCCGCCGACTCCGAGCCCAGGAGGACCGCCAGAGCGCCGACTTCGGCCTGCGCATGCAGGAGACGCTTCGCGAGCTGCACGAGGAGGCGGACCGCCTGGCCGAGGACCTGCGCCACAGCCACAAGGCCGTTTCCAGGCGCGTGCGGACGGTGCGCGACGGCCTGCGGGGATGCCTGGACGACCTGGCCGAACTGCTCCGGGGCCATCGCATCGAACGGCCCCTGCAGGCGGGCGACGACGTCTACGTCATTCGCCTCCATCGGTGGGGTACCGTCGAGCGCGTCCACACCCGCTCCGGCAGCGCCCGGGTGCGCGTCGGCGACGCACAGGTCGAGGTGCCCGTCGAGGACCTGCAGCCCTGGGGCCGGCACGCCGACCAGCCCTGAGGCGCCGGCCGCTACCGGTCCTCCCGCACCGGCAGCGCGTAGACCGGCTCGGCATACAGGACGCGGCCGTCCTCGTCCGAGGCCGGCAGCGGTTCCAGGCGCCTGAGGACCTCCACCGGCGGCACCTCGTCCGGCACCGCCGTCATGCCCGGCTCCGGCGCCAGCAGCCCGACGACCCGCTGCAGCGTGTGGCGCGCCTGCAGGTGCGCGTGCAGCGCCTGGTAGTAGTTGCCCTGCGCGGTCGTCAGCGCCGACCGGGCGTCCAGCACCTCCAGCTCCGTGTTCACCCCCTCCCTGACGCCGATGGCCACCAGGCGCAGGGCCTCGGCGGCCAGTTCCAGGTTGAACTCCTGGGACCGGACCATCGCGTCCGCATCGGTCAGGTCGAACAGGGCGTTCTTGATCTCTTCGAACACGTGCTGCTCGGCGTCGGCAAGGTCGATCAGGCTCTGGCGCACGGTGGCCCGCTGCTGGATCACCTCGCCCTCCCGGCGCAGCCCGTCGAAGAGCGTCCACGCCAGGCGCAGCCCGCCCTGCCACTGCCCGGCCCAGTCGTTCCGCGAGGAGTCGTGCGGATCGGGGCGCCCCCTCTTGAAGATGCCCCAGGCCTCCAGCGACGGCAGGTACGCGGACATCGCCATCTCCAGCGCCGCCCGCTGCATCAGGATGGTCAGTTCGGACCGGTAGAGTTCGGGCCGGTGCAGCAGCGCCGTGCGGACGGTCGTCTCGAAGTCCGCATTCACGGGCACGTACGTCAGGTCGCTGACATAGGCGACCTCGCTCTTCTGCGAGACGCCCATGAGGCGCATCAGGGCCGTGCGCGCCCGGTTCAGACGGTTGCGCTCCTGGATCACCTGCGCCTCGACGTTGGCGACCTCCACGCGCGCACGCAGCCGGTCGAACGGGATGGCCACCCCCCGCTCCTCGCGCGCCGTGACGTCCCTCAGGTTGGCCTGTGCGAACTCCAGCGCCTCCGTCTGCACCTGCAGCAGCTTCTCGGCCAGGACGACCTCGTAGTACGTCGAGACCGTCTGATAGGCCACGTCCTGAACGGCCTGCCGGACGACCTCGTCGCTCAGAAGCTGGTAGTAGCGGGCGGCGTCCAGCCCGGCGGCGATGGCCCCACCCTTGTAGAGCGGCTGTGTCACGTTCACCTGGTACGAGTAGTTGTCCCTGGGGCCCCGCGCCCCCGTCGCCGTGTTGACCAGCGCCCCCTCGTCCAGGCGCGTGTAGCCGGCCTCGACACGCACCTGGGGCAGGCCGTCGGCCCTGGCGGTGTACAGGCGCCCGCGCGCCTTCTCCCGCTCCAGCATGGTGCTCTGAAGCGTCGGGTTGTGCTCCAGCGCCAGCCGGACCGCCTCCTCGACGCTCAGGTCCCCGTCCACGCGCACCAGGCAGTCGTCGGGGTCCGCCTCGTCGCGCCAGCGTGCGTAGGAGACGCGTCGGGACCACTGCAGCTCGGAGTAGATCTCGCCCCGAGGCCGCAGGCACCCCGCCGCCGTCAGCACCGCCAGGCCAAGCAGAAGCATTGCCCCCGACCAGGGAGCCCTCACGCCCATCATCGCCCGTCCTCCGCCAGTGCGCCGTCCCAGAATACCCGCCGCATCGCCCTGGAATCGACGGACGGCGACCGGCTCGCGCCGCAGAACCCACAGGGAATGGCCCGCTCGTACTGCCTCCGAGGCACAACACGGATGTCCGCGGGCCGTCCGGGATGAGCGGCCTGCCGGACCCCCGAAGGCATGTTTTCTACTGAATGTGCGTTCGCACGTCAAGTCCGGGCGCGCGCTTGACCGCCCCGCAGGCCCCTGATATCCTGCATGGCGGCTTGGACGCCGTCGCGCGTCCCCGGCACGGGGCCGATCCGCGCCATGCAGCCTTCCTCCCTCGCGGGGTTCCTCATCGCCATGAAGACCGACGACATACGCAAACGGTTCCTGGAGTACTTCCGGGCCCGCGACCACCGCATCGTGCCGCCCGACTCGCTGGTGCCCGCCCACGACCCCTCCCTGCTGTTCACCGGCGCCGGCATGAACCAGTTCAAGGACGAGTTCTATGGCCGGGGCGACCGTTCCCTCAAGCGCGCGGCCACCTGCCAGAAGTGCCTCCGCACCGGCGACATCGAGAACGTCGGCCGCACCGCTTCTCATCACACGTTCTTCGAGATGCTCGGCAACTTCTCCTTCGGCGACTACTTCAAACGCGAGGCGATCGAGTGGGGCTGGCGGTTCATGGTCGATGAGATGGGCCTGCCCGCGGAGTCTTTGGTCGTCACCGTCTACGAGGGCGACGACGAGGCCGAGCAGGTCTGGCGCGACGTGATCGGCATCCCGCCCGAGAGGATCTTCCGCTTCGGCGAAGGCGACAATTTCTGGCCGGAAAATGCGCGCTCCCAGGGCCCCGACGGCCCTTGCGGGCCCTGCAGCGAGATGCATTTCGACTCCGGCGGCGGCTGCGGCAAGCCCTCCTGCGACCCCTCCTGCGGCTGCGGGCGGTTCATCGAACTCTACAACCTCGTCTTCCAGCAGTACGACCGCCAGCCCGACGGAACGCTCGAACCCCTGCCCATGCGGAACATCGACACGGGCCTGGGCCTGGAGCGCATCGCGCGCGTCCTGCAGGGCGTGCCCACGAACTTCGACATCGACATCTTCCAGCCGATCATGCGCCAGGTCGCCGAGGTCTGCCGTCGGCCGGCCGACCCCGGTCCCGGCGCCGTCGCCGGGATGCGCCGCATCGCCCAGATGCGCCGCATCGCCCAGATGCGCCGAATCGCCGACCACGCCCGCGCGGTCGTCTTCTGCATCGCCGACGGCGTGCTGCCCAGCAACGAGGAACGCGGCTACGTGGTGCGGCGCCTGCTGCGCCGCGCCGTGCGCGACGGCGTGCAGCTCGGCGTCGACGGGCCGTTCCTGACGCAGTTGGTCCAGCCGGTCGTCGAGGCGTTTCGCGACCCCTACCCCGAACTGGCCGAGAGCCGCGGGCACATCGAGAACGTGATCGCCGAGGAGGAGAAGGCGTTCCAGAAGACCGTCGTGCGCGGGTCCCGGCTGCTCGCGCAGCACGTGTCCGAACTCCGGCGCCGGAACGTCACGGCGCTGCCCGGACGCGACGTCTTCGACCTGTACCAGACCTATGGCTTCCCGGTCGAAATGACCGAGTCCCTCCTGGCCGAGGAGGGCATGGAGGCCGACGTGGACGGCTTCCGCAAGGAGATGGAGGCCCACCAGCAGCTCTCCAAGCAGGGGTCCGCCTTCGGCGGCGCCGTCTTCGTCACCGGACCGCTCTCGCATCTGCAGGACCGCCACCCGGCCACCGAGTTCGTCGGCTACACCGCCCTGGAGGCCGCCGGGACGGTCATCGGCATCGTCCATGAGGACGCCCTGCTCGACTCCGTCGGCCCGGGCGAGACCGTCGCGCTGGTCCTGGACCGCACCCCCGCCTACGGCGAGGCCGGCGGGCAGGTCGGCGACTGCGGCGTGATCGTCGCGGAGGCCGGCGGCGAAGGCGAGTTCCGGTTCGATACCGTGCGGCGCGAGAAGGGCTTCTTCCTCCATGTCGGCCGCGTCGTCTCCGGCCGCCTGGAGCCCGGCACGGCGGTCGTCTGCCGCGTCGAAGAGTCGAACCGCATGGCCATCGCCCGCAATCACACGGCCACGCACCTCCTTCACAACGCCCTGCGCGAGGTGCTCGGCAAACACGCCCGGCAGGCGGGTTCGCACGTCTCCCCCGAGCGGCTGCGCTTCGACTTCTCGAACCCGACCGAACTCGGCCCCGACCGCCTCCGCCGCATCGAGGACATCGTCAACGGGCACATCCTGGCCGACGACCCCGTCGTCGGCACGCAGATGAGCCTGGCCGAGGCCCGCGGGAGCGGCGCCATCGCCCTGTTCGGCGAGACCTACGGCGAGGTCGTCCGCGTGATCCGCATCGGCGACTACAGCCGCGAACTCTGCGGCGGCACGCACTGCGAAAGCACCGGCCGGATCGGCCTCTGCCGCATCACGCGGGAGAGCAGCGTCGCCGGCGGCGTGCGCCGCATCGAGGCCGTCACGGGCCTGTGCGTCCTGGACCGGCTTCGCCAACGGGAGGGACTCATCGCCGAGGTCTGCCGCAACCTGAACACGCAGGAGGACGACCTGCTGCGGCGGTCGGCCGAGCTGCCCGCCGAGCTGCGCACCGTCCAGCGGGAGATCCAGCAGGAGCGCCGGCGCGCCGCCCGGCAGGCGGCCGGGGGCAGCCTGCTCGAGGCCGCCGAGACGATCGGCGACGTCCGCCTCGTGCTGGCGCCCTTCGACGGCGCCCCGGGCGAGTTGCGCAGCGCCGCCGACGTCCTGCGCAAGGAGAACGCCGGGCTCGTCTGCGTGCTCACCGCTGCGGACGCCGGCAAGGTGGCCCTGGTGGTCGGCGTCTCGGCCGACATGGTCCGGCGCGGCGTCAGCGCGCGCACGCTCGCCCGGGCGGCCGCCGACGTGCTCGGCGGCGGAGGCGGCGGGCGCGACGACCTGGCCCAGGCCGGCGGCCCCAACGCGGACCGCCTGGACGAGGCCCTCGACGCCGTCCGCAAGGCCGTGGCCCAACTCCACCCCGCCTGACCCGCAGGCGAGAGCGGCGCACGGGAGCGCGAGGTCCTGCCAGGCAGGCGTTCACCGGTTCCCCGGGAGTCTGACCTCCTTCTCCCGGCATCCTGCCGTGGAGGAACGGCTGATCGTCGAACAGGTCAGCCAACGAACGGATGGCCTCGAGCCGCTACTCCTGGTCGGGCTCGAACCGGCCTCCCTGTGAACGCAGCCTCCGGCCGCTCACGTGCGGGCCGGCAGGGGGCGAAAAGAAGACGGCGCAGGCCGTAACTCGCGCCTGCGCCGTGGTTTAGCATGGTGGGTGGAAGCGGAGTCGAACCGCTGACACCAGGATTTTCAGTCCTGTGCTCTACCAGCTGAGCTACCCACCCATCGAACGCCCCCGATTCTACGCGCCCTCCGCCCCCCTGTCAAGCTGATCGGGGCGCCGTCCGGTCGGCGCGTTCACCCTTTGAGCAGCCGGAGGGCTTCGGACAGGTTGCGCACGGCGTGCACCTGCGGCATGCAGCGGGCGGCGTCTTCGGCGTTGCCGCGCGGCACAACGGCCTGTCGGAACCCGAGCTTGGCCGCCTCGCGCAGCCGCTCCTCCGCGCGGGCCACGCCGCGCACCTCGCCCCCCAGGCCGACCTCGCCCACGGCCATGGCGTCGCCCGGGAACGCCCTGCCGCTGAAACTCGAGGCCAGCGCGAGCACCAGCGGCAGGTCGGCGGCCGGCTCGAGCACGCGCACGCCGCCCGGCACGTTCACGAACGCGTCGCAGCGGCCCAGCTCCAGCCCGGCCCGCCGCTCCAGCACGGACATCAGCATGCTGAACCGGCGGTAGTCGACCCCGCTCACTTTCCGCTCGGGGGTGCCGTAGGCGCCGGGGCCGACCAGCGCCTGCATCTCCACCAGCAGCGCGCGGGTGCCCTCCATGGCGGCGGTCACGACCGATCCGGTGGCCGTCGGGTCGCGCTCCGCCAGCAGAAGCTCGCTGGGGTTGGCCACCTCCTCCAGGCCCTGGGCGCCCATCTGGAAGACGCCGATCTCGTTGACGGTGCCGAACCGGTTCTTGGCCGCCCGCAGGATGCGCAACGCGTGGAAGCGCTCGCTTTCGAAGTAGAGCACCGTGTCCACCAGGTGCTCGAGCGCGCGCGGCCCGGCGATGAGCCCCTGCTTGGTGACGTGCCCGACCAGGAACAGCGCGCAGCCGGCCGCCTTGCACACCTCGGTCAGGGCGACCGCGCAGGCGCTGACCTGCCGCAGGCTGCCCGGGGGCGAGTCCAGGTCGGCCGCGTGCACGCGCTGGATGGAGTCCACGACGACCGCCTGCGGCCCCTCGGCCGCCAGGAGGGCCAGGACGGCCTCCAGGGACGTCTCCGACGAGACCGCCAGCGCCGATCCGCCCAGGCCCAGCCGCTCGGCGCGCATGCGCACCTGGGCCAGGGACTCCTCGCAGCTCACGTAGAGGCAGCGCGCGCCGGCGTCGGCCATGCGCCCGAGGGCCTGCAGGAGCAGCGTGGACTTGCCGATGCCCGGGTCGCCCCCCAGGAGCACCGCGGCGCCCGGCAGCACGCCGCCGCCCAGGACGCGGTCCAGTTCGGCCAGGCCGGACGGGATGCGCACGTGCGCGTGCACGGGCACGCTCGCGAGGGGCACGGACGGGCCGGCGCTCCCGGCCGCCCGGGCCTCGGGCACCGCCTGCGGACGGGCCTCCTGCAGGGTGTCCCACTGCTCGCAGTTCGGGCAGCGGCCGCTCCAGCGGTGGAAGCTGCCGCCGCATTCGCTGCAGACGTAGACGGTGCGGGCCTTCGCCATGGGCCTACTCCGCCGCCCCGGCCGAGGCGAGAAAGGCGCCGACCTCGTCGCCCCGCGGGATGCCGGCCCGCCCGCCGAGCTGCCGGCACTTGAGCGCCGCCGTGGCTGCGGCGAACGGCAGGATCCGCGCCAGTTCCCACCCCTGCGAAAGGCCGTAGGCGAACGCACCGTGGAAGACGTCGCCGCAGCCCGTCGTGTCGACGACCGGCACACGATACGCCGCCTGCCGCAGTTCCCCGCCCTTCCAGACGGCGAAGGAACCCTCGGCCCCGCCCGTGGCGACGGCCGCGGCCGCCCCGCACGGCGCAATCTCCTCCCACAGCGCCCGCGCGCCGTCCTCCAGCCCGGCTGTGCCGTAGCGGCGCCGGGCGAACTCCGCCGGCACGATCACGTGCGTGCCCAACGGCAGCAGTTCCTCGACGCCCCGGCCCAGCCCCTCCAGGTCCATGACGACCGGCACGCCCGCCTCGCGGGCCGTGCGCGCCGCGTGGACGGCGGCCTCGGGCTGGAAGTTGTCCACGTGCAGCACGCGCGCGGACCGGACCACCTCGGCGGGCACGTCCTCCGGCACGGCCACGGCCGCCTCGTCGCACGCGGCCAGGATCATGCGCGTGCCGCCGGCCGGGCAGGCGACGATCAGGGACGTGATGACGGACGCGCCCGGCACGCGGCGGATGAACCGCGTCTCCACGCCTTCGCGGTCGAAGTCGTCGACGCAGAACTGGGAGAACTGGTCGTCCCCGAGCGCACCCAGGTAGGCGCAGCGCCCGCCCAGGCGCGCGGCCGCCACGAGGCCGGTGGCCACCAGCCCGCCGCCCTGCGTGCGGAGCGCGCGCACGGGCACCTTGTCATCCGGTCCCGGGACCGCGTCCACCTCCGTGACGATATCGAAGGCACAGCACCCGACCCCGACGACGTCGAACCGGCTCCGGTTGGCCACTCGCACATCCTCCGCATCGCGATGGGGCGTGTATCATAACCGGGGCCGGCCGGCATGCCAAACGGTTGCGCCCACCGAGGCACGACGAACGGGCAGCCCCGGGCGGCCTCGCCCGGCGGCGGGGGGTGCTACTCGGGCTCGAGTTCGGCGCCTTCCAGGCGCAGGGTGAGCCCCTTGAGGAGATCGTTCTCGGAGATGCGGGCCACGGCCACGCCGTCGCGGTTCGTCACGTTCAGCACGGGCACGCGCATCGCCGCCCAGTCCGCCAGGGGCAGCAGGGGCACCGTCAGGGTCGAACGCACGGGCCGCAGCACCAGGTCCTTCTCCAGCCGGTTCAGTCCCAGGCCGGCAGCGCTCAGGGGCGCCCCGAAGACGGCGGCCCCGCGCGACGAGAACCGGCCGTCGTTCCCCTCCGTCGTGTCGCAGTAGGGGCTGGCGCTGCAGCTATCGCCCGCCGTGACCTGGTAGTCCCGGTAGCGCTCGACGTTGTGGAGCATGTCGATGCCGAGGTAGGCGGCCACGAAGTCCCGCCACATGTTCTGCGAGAACCACACGATGTCGTCGGGGCCGCTCGTGTGGCGGTCGCCGTAGGGCGTCGCGGTGGCAACGTGGGCGTTCTCGACGTCACGGCGCAGGCGGTTCATCTTCCAGCGCGGCATCTTGAGCGCGCTCAGGAACAGGTAGAGCAGGCCGTTGGTGGTGTAGACGGAGTATGCGTTCCACCCGGTCAGTTCGCCGGCCGGCAGCGGCTCGTCGGTGCGGGGGTCGGCCATGCCCTCGGTCGTGCGCGCCAGGGTCACGGCGTAGTGGTCGCCGACCCAGCCCTCGTCCTCGATGGTCTTGATGCCCTTGGAGGTGAAGGCGCGCCAGCGTTCGGCCTGCGAGCCCTTCAGGCCGCACTTCTGCTCCAGCTCCGCGAAGGCCCAGAGGGCGGCGTGGGACTTGAACGCCAGGTAGACCTGCTCCGGCCCGTACTGCAGCGCCGGGCCGGCGTCGTCGATCGCGTTGGCCACGGCCCGGTCGGGCACGCCGTTGCCGGAGGAGTCGCTTCGAAAGATGAACTCCGCCAGCCGACGCCCCAGGGCCACCTTGCCGGCCGCCTCCTCCAGGTTGCCGGTGAAGCCCGCCCAGGCGGTCAGCAGCAGCAGGTAGTCGGCGTTGGCCTCCACGCCCATGGGGCGGCTCTGCGTCGGGCGCCCGACCACGTGGCAGGCCCCCAGGTCGCGGCTGAGGAACGCGCTGCCCTTCCCGACCGCACCCAGCAGGGCGGATCCGTCCTTCTCGAGTTCCGCCCACTGGTCCAGCAGCATCTTCAGCAGATCGGGCCAGAGGGCGAAGTAGAGGAGCGCGTTGTTGTACTCGACGTCCACCGCGCTCTGGCGGCAGCCGGGGCCCTCGCACACGCTGAACCAGTCCCGGCCGTCCTTGCGGGTCGTCCACCAGGTGTCGGCCAGGAACGAATGGAACGCCAGGGCCGCCATGTCCGACATGCTGCCGCCCAGACTCCAGTCGGTGAACAGGCGGTCGAGGAAGTCGCACTTCGTCTCGACCTCCTCCCGCTCGACGCACGCCCACTTCAGCAGGTCCGCATGCGAGCCGAAGACGCTCCGGTACTTGAACGGCGTCTTCTCGCCGGCCACCTCCAGGACGGGCTCCGGCGCCCAGGCCGACCACGTCAGGGCCAGGCGGCCGGACGGCTCGGCCGTCAGGTCGAAGCGGCGGCGCAGCCCGGCCGCAGCGAACGGCTCGGCGTCGAGGCCCTGCACGCGGCACTCGGTCCGGGCGTCCAGCGGCGTGTCCGAGCAGCATCCGGGCGGGACGCTCGCGAACGAGTAGCCGAACCCATCCTCGGCGCGCACGGTCTCCAGCCCTTCGCCGCGGAGTTCGAAGACCAGTTCGCCGGCCGGCAGCGGCGAGTCCGCGCGCATGCGGCGGAATCGCTTCAGGGGCCGCACCTCCACGTCGACATAGTATACGGGCGCCGTCGAGATGCGCACCTCGCGCGGGTAGAAGGGCGCCCGGATGCGCATGCGCAGCTCGATCCAGAGGCCGGGGTGCACCGCCCGGTACTCGATGGTCGTCAGGGTGTCGAACTGCTCGACGAACGGGAAGTGGGGCGCCCGCGACGTGAACGGCAGCGCCCAGACCTCGCCCTCGGGGGTCTTCACGCCCACCGTCAGGTCCAGGGGCCGTTCGCGCCAGTCGCCGAAGGCATTCTGGTAGACGCAGTGGTCGTGCGGGTCGAGTATCAGGTTGAAGCGACCGCCGAACGTGGCGGCTGCGTCTGTGATCGGGTGCATGTGGGGCTCCTCGGCCCGGCGCGGTCGGCCGGGCTCAGTGGGAGGGCAATGACGGTCCGGAGGGGGCCGGCGCGGGCACTCGGCGGGCCACCCCGAGCGCTCCAATGTACACCATCGCGGGCCGGATTCAAAGCGGAAACGCGCCGGCCGGGCCGGCGCTGGACGCACCGCCTCAGGCTGCTATAATCGCGGCCGGCAGTCCTGCGAACGCGGTGCCGAAGGAGAGCGATTCGATGGCCGACCGGTTGAGGCTTGGGGTGCTGATCAGCGGCGGCGGGCGGAGCCTGCAGAACTTCATCGACCTGTCCGAGACCGGCCGGCTCCGGGCGCAGGTGGTCAAGGTCGTCAGCAGCCGGCCCGACGCCGGGGGTCTGGCGCGCGCCCGGCGTTGCGGGATTCCCGCCTGCGTCGTGCGCCGCCGGGACTTCGCCACGGCCCAGGCATTCGCCGACGCCGTCACCGCCGAACTGCGGGCCGAGGACGTGCACCTGGTCGCCCTGGCGGGATTCCTCAGCCTCTACCGCATCCCCGCCTGCTACGCCGGGCGGGTGATGAACGTCCACCCCGCCCTGCTGCCCTCCTTCGGCGGCCGCGGCTTCTACGGCGACCGCGTCCATCGGGCCGTGCTGGAGTGCGGCTGCAAGGTGAGCGGCTGCAGCGTGCACTTCGCCGACAACGAGTACGACCAGGGCCCCATCATCGTGCAGAGGGCCGTGCCCGTGCTCGAAGACGACGACGAACACACGCTGGCCGCACGCGTGTTCGAGCAGGAGAAGGCGGCCTACCCGGAGGCCGTCAACCTGTTCGCCGAAGGCCGCCTGAGGATCGAGGGCCGGCGCGTGCGCGTGCTGCCGGCAGGCGCTCAGGCATCCCCATAGCGCGCGCCCGGCCCTGCGTACGTCCGTGCCCGTCCGTGCGTGCGTCCGTGTGCGGCGGCGGGTATAATCCCGCCGTGGGAGTCTCGTGCCATTCATCCCCCGGGAGGCATCGATGGGCGGGCCGTTGCGAGCCGTGGTGTTCGACCTGGACGACACGTTGTACGACTGCACGGGCACGCTGGTGGAGGCCGCCCGCCGCAAGGCCGCGGCCGTGCTGGTCGAGGCCGGCCTGCCGATGAGCGAGACCGAGGCGGTCGCTCTGCAACGGAAGCTGGCCCTGATGCATGGGCCCCACTTCCTGGTCTTCGACGAGATCGCGCGGCAGTACGGCCTGGAACCGGACGCGGTCGACCGAGCCTACCGCGCCTACAACAGCGACGAGGTGGACCCGATCCAGCCGTTCCCGGGGGTCATGGAGACACTCGCGAAGCTGCGCGCATGCGACATCCGGCGCTTCCTGGTCACCAGCGGCACGCACCGGCGGCAGTCGGCCAAGGTGCGGCAACTGGGGCTGGAGGACGCCTTCGACGAGATCGTGATCAACGACGTGGACCGGGGCGCGCTGCTGAGCGAGAGCCTGCGCTACCTGCTCCGCCGACACCGGCTGCGGCCCGACGAAGTGCTGCTGGTAGGCGACCGGCCCCAGGAGGAGATCCGCGTGGCCAACGACCTGGGCATGACCACGGCCCAGGTGCTGCAGGGGCGGTTCAGCAACTTCGCCCCGCGCGACGAACACGAACGCCCGAACTACCGCGTCACGGGCGTCTTCCAGGTGCCCACGCTGCTGCGCCTGGCCAACATGAACAAGCCGCCGCACGTCCTGCGGATCGTGGCGATCGGCGGCGGCACCGGCCTGCCCATCGTCCTGGAAGGCTGCAAGACCTACTGCGCCCACCCCGTGGGCATCGTCACGGTGACCGACAGCGGGCGGTCCAGCGGCCAGTTGCGCACCGAGCTGGGCATGCTGCCGCCCGGCGACGCCCGCAACTGCCTGGTCGCCCTGAGCGAGCCCGGGGAGCGCGAGCGGCTGCTCAACCGCCTGTTCCAGTACCGCTTCCGCCAGGGCAGCTTCAACGGCATGAGCCTGGGCAACCTGCTGATCGCCGCCATGTCCGACCTGGAGGGCAGCTTCGAGCAGGGCATCCGCGAACTGAGCCGCCTGCTGAACATCCGGGGCCGCGTGCTGACCCCCACGCTGGAGGACTGCCAGCTCTGCGCCGAACTGACCGACGGCACAGTCGTCCAGGGCGAGGCGAACGTCCACTCGCCCCACCACGCGCCCGTCCGCCGCGTCCTGCTGAAGCCCCCGGCACCGGCGGCCTGCCAGGAAGCCATCGAGGAGATCCAGGAGGCCGACATCGTCGTCCTGGGCCCCGGCAGCCTGCTGACCAGCGTCGTCGCAAACCTCCTGGTGCCCGGCGTACGGGACGCCCTGGCCCGCACGAAGGCCACGCGCATCTACGTCGGCAACATCGTGACCCAGCCGGGCCAGACCGACGGACTGAACGCCCGTGCCCACCTGCAGACGTTCCTGGGGTACGTGGACGCCGGCAGCGTGGACGTCGCCCTGTTCAACGACCACTGCCCCGACCAGGAGGTCCTGGCGCGCTACCGGGCCGAGGGCGCAGAGATGGTCCTGGCCGACGACGACCTGCACACGCTGGGCGTGCCGGTGGTCACCGACAACCTGGTGGAAGACCTGGACGGAAGGCGGGTGCTCTGGGAGAAGAAGGACCTGCTGCGCCACCATCCGGACCGGCTGGCCAACGCCATCTGCCGCATCTACTGCGACCGGATGCACGCGTGATGCGTCAGTGAGTGGCCTGCCAGAGCGCGTCCCGCATCTCGGCCGCAGCGGCGCGCACGGCATCGCGCCAGGCACCCTCGCCGTGGCGCCCGGCATGCGGGCCGTGCCGCCAGGCGAAGATGATGCCGCGCGAGGAGTTCACGACCGCGCCCTCGCCGGCCGCGTCGAAGGCCGGCAGCACGTCGTCGATCCCGCCGCCCTGCGCGCCGTAGCCGGGCACCAGCAGCAGCGTGTGCGGCATGAGCGCGCGCAGCCGGGCCAGGTCGTCCGGGAACGTGGCACCCACAACGGCGCCGACCGGGCTGTAGCCGCCGGCCCCCGTGTGCGGCGCGCCCCAGACCTCCACGAGCGCCGCCACGTGCTCATGCAGGAGCGCCCCGCCGCAGCTCAGGTCCTGCAGCTCCACCGCCGACGGGTTGCTGGTCTTGACCAGCACGAACAGCCCGCGCCCCGTCGCTGCGGCGGCGTCGACGAACGGCCGCACGCCGTCGCTGCCCAGGTAGGGATTGACGGTCACGGCGTCGACCACGAAGTCGGCCGAGATGGCGGCCGAACCGCCCAGGTGCGCCGCCGCGTAGGCGGAGGCCGTGCCGGCGATGTCGCCGCGCTTGATGTCGCCGATGACGATCAGGCCCCGCTCGCGCGCACATCGGATCGTGGCGGCATAGGCCGCCATGCCGGCGCAACCGAGTTGCTCATAGAATGCGATCTGCAGTTTGACGGCCGCCGCGATGTCGGCCACGGCGTCGATCACGCCGCGGTTGAACGACTCCACGCACTGCGCCCGCCCCTCGCAGGTGGCGTCCGGCCGCAGCTCGGCCGGCAGCCGGTCCACGCGCGGGTCCAGCCCCACAACGACCTGGCTCCGCTTGCGGCGGCATGCGTCCAGCAACGCGTCCGCGAAATGACGCTCACTCACCGGCCTCCTCCCCTGCCTGCCGTCGAGATGCGGCGGAAGCAATGGATGGATTCTACGCGGGCCGGATCGACCTTTTCAACGGGAACGGGCCGGCGAGCCGAGCCGGCGAGCCGGGCCGGCGAGCACGGCACGGCCTTTGCACGGGCACAGGAGTCTCAACGTGCGACGCCGCGCAGAGGGCGTGCGCACGTGACCGGAGGATGCCGAATGCGCATGCTTGTCGCCTCGATCGTCGGGCTGGTCATGCTGGTCTGCCTGTTCGTCTATTGCCCGCCCCTGCGGAATCTGGCCGCAAGCTACGTCCACGCCGGGGACGACACGGCGCAGACGGCTCCCGTCGACGGCAACCAGCTCCAGGCGCCGGCGCCGGCGCCGGCGTCGGCCGCCGACCATCAGAAGCCGGGTTGATCGGCGTCCCGCCGCACGGCCGGGCACGCCGCAGGGAGTTCGGTCCCGGGGCCTCGCCGTTCCACATGGCCGGAGGGTCGATGTGCGTCGCCTGTTCGCCTTCGCACTGATCGCGGGTACCGTCTGCGCCGTCGTCTGGATGGCGCGCCTGCATGAACGCATCGACCTGTCCGCGATCGGCGGCCCTGCGGCGTCCCCCCGCGCCCACCCTCAGAGGCTCCCGCCCGCCGCGG